>JAABUT010003412.1_pt1 | contig 13679 bp, 11 predicted proteins | sample 5559281 | NCBI WGS metagenome assembly JAABUT01 (sample SAMN10711880, study PRJNA513359) | rock metagenome | isolation source: Antarctica rocks | place: Antarctica: Victoria Land, Ricker Hills nord | collected 2016-01-04
CCAGCTGCGGGAGTTCGTCGAGGGACAGCCGTCGAAGGTGCCGGCCGACCCGGGTGGTGCGCGGGTCGCGACGCATCTTGAACATCGGTCCGTCGCGGTCGGTGCTGGCGAGCAGCGCGAGCCGGCGCTCTTCGGCGTCGACGTACATGGTCCGCAGCTTCCACATCGTGAACGGGACCCCGCCTTCGCCGATGCGGGTCTGTCGGAAGAAGGCGGGGCCGTGGTCGTCGAAGCGAATGGCGATGGCCGCGAGGATCAGGACGGGCGCGGCGATCAGCAACAACAATCCAGCGAGAAGTCGGTCTAGGACCGATTTCGCGATCAGGCGCAGGCGAGGATTCACCGTCTGTACATGTAGCAACGAGAGGCCGGCGGTCGGTCGGACGCTCAACCGGGGTTCGAGGATGTCCTCGATGCCGGGCGCGACGATCAATTCCGCCGGTGTGCGTCCGATCGCCCACGACAATCGTCGCAGGGAGTCACCAAGAAGCTGGCCGCCGCCGACGACAACGGCTTCGATGCCTTCGTCCACGACGACCTGCGGGATGTCCGCGATCGCACCCATCACCCTCGGGATACCGGCGACGTCATGACGCTCGAACGCGGGCAGGCAGACACCGACGACGTTGAAGCCGTGGAAGGGCTCACCCTCCAACTGCGCCAGGAGACGCTTGACCGTGAGCGGGTCGCCGACGAGCACCGTCCGCATCAGGCAGCGCCCGTCGAACCGACGCCGATGCAGGATGCGCCGGCCGAGCAGCCGGGCACCCCAGCCCAGGAGCAGCACCAGCGGGAGACCGAGGATGACCACGTCACGTGGGGAGTCGAGCTGGAACATCAGGCTCGCGAGACCGATGCCGCCGGCGAGGACGATCACCGACCAGAGCAACGCCTGGTACTCGTCGACGCCATCGCCCAGGGTCATCGAGTCGTAGCCGTGGCACGCCGCGATCACCGTGCAGGTAGCGATGCCGGCGGCCGTGCAGCCTGGGATCAACCAGTCGGCCGCAGGCGCAAAACCGTGCGTGATCGGCTGGACCAGCGCGGTCACGTAGATGATCAGGGTGGTCAGCAGGAAATCGGCAGCCAGGATGAATCCGCGGTAGGCGGGCAGGGCGTGCCGCCACCCGCTCCGACGGTAGGCCCGATGCGAATGGTCGGCCGGCGGGAAGTAGGGCGGGTCGTCGGTCCAGGAACGCCGGGGACCAGCTGCGGGCCGGCGGCGGTCACGGTCGTCAGCCTGCCGCACAACACGTGTGTAACGGGTCCGTACGCCGTCGGCAGTGAGCCAATCCCGGCCCGGCTCATCAATACCGACAGTAACGACATCCGGCGAAAAGCGACGTTCCGGCTCACTCATAGAAAAAAGCTAAGGGAAGAAGGTAACAACAAGATGACAGAACACTACCGGCACTCTTCGTGATCAAACGCATACGGAAGTCAAACCTGGATAATACCGGTCCAACCCCATAAACTTGGTCAGATCCACCGACCGAACCACATAGTGCTCGCCCATCTGGCCCGACTCACGACCTCAGCAGTGTCGATCGGGTAGAAGTACGCGAAGTTGACGACGACCGCGATGGTGAAGGCGGCGACCACGACGACTCCTGTCAGCCGGCGTCGGGGGGTCGCGCCGGTCGGCCCGATCACGAGTCCGGCAACGAGTGCGAGGGCGATGACCAGGAACGGAAGGATCGCGATCGCGTAGAAGTAGAAGATCGGTCGGTGCCCGAAGGGGAACCAGGGCAGCCAGGTAGCGGCGACGCCGACGACCGGCACGCCGAAGCGCCAGTCGCGGGCCCCGATCCAGACGACCAGCGCGACGATGATCGCGAGGCACGCGCCCCACCACAGCAATGGCGTCCCGAGCGCGACGACCGTCGCGACGCATTCCCTCGCATCGCACGGTTGCTTGGACGGGTACTCCGAATAGAAGGCCGTGGGGCGACCGAGGATCAGCCAACTCCAGGCGTTCGCCTTGTACGGATGGTCCGCGGTCAGCGTCGTGTGGAAGTGGATCATCTCGGCGTGGTAGTGCCACAGCGACCGGAGCGCGTCCGGGACGTGGCCGGTGAGGCCGCCGACCGGATTCTGGAGCGACCACTGCCGGTCGTACCCGTCGCCGGTGACGAGCCAGCCGGTCCAGGACGCGAGGTACACCCCGGCGGTGACGACGACTGTCGAGACGAACGCCGGGATCGCGTCCCACCGAAGCCATGTCAGCTCGAGCCGTCGGGTCCCCACCATCCGGCGGGCACCGTAATCCCACATCACCGAGAGCAGGGCGAACGCGGCCAGAACGTAGAGGCCGTTCCATTTCGTCGCGGTCGCGGCGCCGAACGCGAGACCGGCGGCTATCCGCCACGGCCGCACCAGCATCCGAGGTCCACCGGATCCAGGCGGCAGCCGGCCGGTGATCGGGTCGATCGCCGCGGCCAGCCGGGCGCGCGCCCAGTCGCGGTCGATCAGCAGCGCACCGACGCCGGCCATGATCCAGAACATCAGTTGCAGGTCGAGCAGGCCGGTTCGGCTCATCACGAGGTGCAGGCCGTCGACCGCGAGAAGGAGCGCGGCGAATCCGCCGAGGACGTCCGAGCGGGTCAGCCGGCGCACGATCCGGCCGATCATCAGTACCGAGATCGTGCCCATCAGCGCGACGACGAACCGCCAGCCGAAGGGGGTCATCCCGAAGACCCACTCCGACACCGCGAAGAACCACTTGCCCAGCGGTGGGTGGACGACGAATGACGGTGTCGTCATCAGCGGCACCGGGTTCGCGCCGGCGAGGATCTTGACGTCGGCGTTGGGCACCCAGTCGAACTCGACGCCGTGGTGCAGCATCGCCTGGGCGTCCTTCGGGTAGTAGATCTCGTCGAACACGAACGAGTGCGGGCGGCCCAGGTGGTAGAAGCGGACGAAGCCGGCGAACGCCGCGATGAGGATCGGGACGAGCCAGCCGACCAGCCGGCCGCGTCCGCCGACGCCGGGCATCGGCGGCACCAGGCGCCCCGCGATCGACGGCAGCGGCGACCCGGACAGGTGACGTCCGAGCGTCTGGAACCGGGCCGGAGCGGCGGGCGTGGCCGCGGACGGAGTGGACGTCACCGCGCCATCGTAGGGACGGCAGCTGTGTCCACCCGGCAACCGACGGGTCCGGCGCTGCGGCGCGGTGGCGTGCAGGGCCGCCACCGGTGAGCCCGATCAGTGACAGTCCGGTGCCAGACGGGTCGATCCGCTCGCTCAGAATGTCCCCATGGGCCTCAACCGCGGACTCGCGCTTCTGGTCGCCGGAACTTTTTCATGGAGAACCTCGACGGCACGATCATCGCGACCGCCGCCCCGAGCATGGCTGTCGATTTCGGGATCGCGTCCGTCGACATCCACGCCGCGATCACCGCGTACCTGGTGACGCTGGCCGTCGGCATCCCGCTGTCGGGCTGGCTGGTCGAGCGGCTCGGCGCCCGACGCGTCTTCGTGACCGCGATCGTCGTCTTCACCGTCGCGTCCACGCTGTGCGCGACCAGTACGGGTCTCGGGATGCTCACCGCGATGCGGGTGCTGCAGGGCATGGGCGGCGCGATGATGGTCCCGGTCGGACGGCTGGTGGTGCTCAGGGCAACCGCGAAGGTCGATCTGGTGACGGCGATCGCGTACCTCACCTGGCCGGCGCTCCTCGCGCCCGTGATCGCTCCGGTGCTCGGCGGCCTGTTCGCCACGTACGCGACCTGGCGCTGGATCTTCCTCGTCAACATCCCGCTCGGGGTGGTCGCGCTCGTCATTGCGCTCCGGCTCGTCCCGTCGGCTCCGGGCCACGACCCCGGCCCGGTGGACTGGCGCGGCTTCGTCCTCGCCGGGGTCGGCCTCGCCGGGGTCCTCGTCGGGATGGACAAGATCGGCTACGACCCGGTGCCGTGGCTGTCGGTCCTCGTCATCATCGCGCTGGGGGTGGCGGCGCTGGTCCTCGCTGTCCGGCACATGCTCAGGACCGAGCGGCCGCTGCTCGACTTCCGGGTGCTGCACGTCGTCACGTACCGCGACTCGACCGGGAGCGGCTCGGTCTTCCGGCTCGTGATCAGCGCGGTCCCGTTCCTGCTGCCGCTGATGATGCAGGACGCGTTCGGCTGGTCACCGGTGCGCGCCGGCGCCATGGTGATCGCCGTTTTCGTCGGCAACGTCGGGATCAAGCCGGTCACGACCCCACTGCTGCGGCGGTTCGGCTTCCGGACCGTCTTGATCGCGAGCACCATCGGCGCCTTCGGCGCGATCGGCTCCTTCACGATTCTGACGCCGACGACGCCCACGGTCGTGTTCGCGGGCCTACTCCTGGCGAGCGGCGTCTTCCGCTCGGTCGGCTTCACCGCCTACAACTCGATCCAGTTCGCCGACATCGACGCGGGCGAGATGTCGGCTGCGAACACGCTGTCCGCATCGGCCGGCCAACTCGCGTCCGGCCTCGGCGTTGCGGTCGGGGCGCTCGCTCTGCGCGGTGCTCGAGCGGGATTGACCATCCTCGCACCGGACGCCACGTTGACGACGGCCTATCACGTCGGCTTCCTGATACTGGCCGCGATCCTGCTCGTCGCCGTCGTCGGCGCCGTGCGGATGGCAGCCGATGCCGGCGTGCACGTCAGTCGCCCGGTCCGGTCGGCGCGAACCTGACGCGGTCCGTCGGGCGTCGCTGCTGCGAGGATGTCGGACGTGTCCGGGGTCCTGACGTTGGCGGCAACACCGATCGGAGACCGCTCCGATGCGTCGCCGCGGCTGCTCGCCGCGCTGGCCTCGGCGCCGTTGATCGCCGCCGAGGACACCCGACGGTTACGGCGTCTGACCGACGGGCTCGACATCCGTACCAGCGGCCGGGTGCTGAGCTACTTCGAGGGCAACGAGGCCGCGCGGACGCCCGAGTTGGTGGCGATGCTGGTCGCCGGCACAGACGTCCTCCTTGTCACCGACGCCGGCATGCCGAGCGTGTCGGACCCCGGTTACCGGCTGGTGGTCGGCGCCGTCGAGGCGGGAATCCGGGTGACGTCGATCCCGGGACCGTCGGCCGCGCTGGCTGCGCTGGCGGTGTCCGGGCTGCCGGTCGACCGGTTCTGTTTCGAGGGTTTCCTGCCGCGTAAGGCGGGGGAGCGCTCCCGGCGCTTGGCCGCTCTGGTCGCCGAGGAGCGGACGATGGTGTTCTTCGAGGCGCCGCACCGGACCCTGGCAGCGCTGACCGCGCTGGCCGCGGCGTTCGGTGACGATCGGAGTGGGGCGGTCTGCCGTGAGCTGACGAAGACATACGAGGAAGTCGTGCGGGGCGGTCTCGGTGAGCTCGTCAGCTGGGCCGGGGGCGAGGTGCGCGGTGAGGTGACGCTCGTCATCGGCGGCCGCCCGGCGGGGGACGCGGCGGCGTCGATGACCGATGCGCTGACCCAGGTGGCCGCACTGGTCCAGGCGGGGGAGCGACTCAAAGGTGCGGTCGCCGGCGTTGCGTCCAGCACCGGGATCGCGAAAAACTTGCTGTACGCCGCCGCCCTCGACGCAGACCGTAAGAAACCCGGACAATCGAAGCCATGATCATCTGCCCGCACTGTGGCTGGGAGATCGTGTACCGCGTCATCCGCACCGGTGCAGACTGGCGCATCGACTCGGCCACGACCGTCGACAAACCGGGCTGGATCCGCTGCTGATCGTTCTCGCGCCCAGGCGAGGGCGTATGGCGTGACAGGGTTGGCGGCATGGACGGGGAGAGGACAGGTCGGGATCCGGTGCGCCCTCGGTGGCCCTTCGTCGTCGTGATCGTCGCCATCGCGGCGATCCTCGGTTCCGCCGCTGGTGCCACCGTCTGGTACCTCCACCGCCCGATACCCCGCACGGCGCCCACCCCCGTAGCGACTCCACCCGTCAGCACGGCCAGCTCCACGCCTCCTGGCGGGACGCCGACGCCTACCGGCTACGCCGACTTCGACGCCGCATTCGCGGCCGTCTCCTCAGGTGTGGCCGAGGTCGACGCGATCACGTGTGACGGCACGTCCAGCGGTACCGGGTTCCTCGTCGGCCGGACCCGGTTGATGACCGCCGCCCACGTCATCAACGGGGCGAGCAGCATCACCGTGCGGACCGGGAACGGAACGGTCAAGGCAACCGTCGAAGGGGTGGACAAGGCCGTCGACCTGGCTGTCCTCGAACTCGCGAGACCGGTGCCGGGGCACGTCTTCGCGATAGCGACCCGGGCCACCGTCACGGGCACCCCCGTCGCGACGATCGGCTATCCCGTCGGCGGCCACAAGAGCCTCACCGACGGCACGGTCTCGGGAGCCGGCCGCAAGATCCGTACCGAGTCGGGCACGTTGACCGACATGGTCAAGACGAACGTCACCATCAACTCCGGCGACTCCGGCGGGCCTGTCCTGGACCTGACCGGACGCGTGATCGGCCTCGCCGACGCGGTCAGGGGGTATGCCGACAACGTCGGTTACGCCGTCCCTGCGGCCGCGGTGGCCGCCCGTTTGTCCGGCACCGCGCAGTGGACGCGCGTCCAACCGACCGACTGCGCGAACGGCAACCTCGAATCCGACGTGGCCGTCGCCGCCGTCGTCCGCTACCTGCTGGTGGTCAACACCGGCGACTGGGACGCGGCCCGCGCGGCCGTCACACCCGCCTTCGCCAAGCGGGTCCTGCGCAACGAGACGTACTGGCGCAACGTCTACTCCACCACCTACGACGACGACTTCGGGCTGGTCGACGCGAGTGTCGACGCGACGAAAGCAGACGTCCGGCTGACATTCCGGAGCCAGCAGGATCCCGGGTTCGGGCCGACGGGTGCGGTCAACGCGACCTGTCTGCGGTGGGCATTGGTCTATCACCTGCGTTACGCGACGGCGGTTGGCTGATCGACTCCGCGGACACCGTCGCCAATCCGGGCTGGAAGCGCTGCTGAACCCGCGGGGCGATGGCCCGGCGAGCGCTGAGAAAATCGGCTGCGGGTACCGATTAGGCTCGGAAGCATGACCCGCGTCCTCTCCGCCGTTGCCTGGCCGTATGCGTCCGGGCCCCGACATATCGGCCACGTGGCCGGTTTCGGTGTGCCCTCCGACATCTTCAGCCGGTACATGCGGATGGCCGGCCACGACGTTCTGATGGTCAGCGGCACCGACGAGCACGGAACTCCGATCCTGGTGGCGGCCGAAGCGGAGGACATGCCCCCGCGCGAGGTGGCCGACCGGTACAACCGGCTGATCGTCGAGGACCTCGTCAGCCTCGGGTTGTCCTACGACCTGTTCACGCGTACGATCACCTCGAACCACTATCGCGTTGTCCAGCAGATGTTCGAGGCCGTCTACGCAAACGGGTACTTCGTCGAGAAGACCGCGATGGGTGCGATCAGCCCGACCACCGGACGCACGCTGCCCGACCGCTACATCGAGGGCATCTGCCCGATCTGCGGTTTCGACGGAGCCCGCGGCGACCAGTGCGACAACTGCGGAAATCAACTCGACCCGATCGATCTCAAGAGCCCGCGCAGCCGCATCAACGGCGAGACGCCGGACTTCGTCGAGACCACGCACATCTTCCTCGACCTGCCGGCGCTGGCCGACGCGGTCGGGGAGTGGCTCGGCGAGCGCAAGGACTGGCGTCCGAACGTACTGGCGTTCTCCCGGAACCTGCTCGCCGACATCCGCCCTCGGGCCATGACCCGCGACATCGACTGGGGCATCCCGGTTCCGCTCGACGGATGGCGTGACAACCCGCTCAAGCGTCTCTACGTGTGGTTCGACGCCGTCATCGGGTACCTGTCGGCGTCGGTGGAGTGGGCCAGGCGCAGCGGTGATCCCGAAGCTTGGCGGCAGTGGTGGAACAACCCCGACGCCCAGTCCTACTACTTCATGGGCAAAGACAACATCGTCTTCCACTCGCTCATCTGGCCGTCGGAACTGCTGGCGCACAACGGCGAGGGTTCCCTCGGCGGCATCACTGGCCCGTTCGGGAAGCTGCAGCTCCCGACCGAGCTCGTGTCGAGCGAATTCCTCACCATGGAAGGGAAGAAGTTCTCCTCGTCCCGCCGGGTCGGCATATACGTGCGGGACATGCTCAGCCGGTACTCGCCGGACTCGCTGCGGTATTTCATCGCTGTCGCCGGCCCGGAGGCCCAGGATACCGACTTCACGTTCACCGAGTTCGTCCGGCGCAACAACGACGAACTCGCCGACACGTGGGGCAATCTGGTGAACCGGACCGTCTCGATCGCCGCGAAGAACATCGGGAGCATCCCCGAGGCCGGTGATCTGACCGACGAGGATCGCAGCCTGCTGACAACGACGAGGGAGGCCTTCGGCACGGTCGGCAAACTCATCGAAGGACATCGGCAAAAGGCCGCGATCAGCGAGGCGATGCGGGTGGCCGGCGAGGCGAATGCCTATCTGTCGCAGCAGGAACCGTGGAAGGTCCGCAAGGTCGACGCGGCGCGGTTCGCCACGATCCTGCACGTCGCCCTGCAGGCGGTCGACGACTGCAACAAGCTGCTCGCGCCGTTCCTGCCGTTCTCGGCGGAGATCGTCCACACCCTGCTGGGTCGCGAAGGTCGCATCACCGGCGAGGTCGAGCTACGTGAGGTCGACGACCTCGACGGCGGGCCGGGCTATCCGATCATCACGGGCGACTACTCCAAGACGCTGCCCTGGCGCTCGGAACCGATCGTTGCGGGCACCCCGCTGCACGCACCGACGCCCCTGTTCCCGAAGCTCGACGACTCGGTGGTGGACGAGGAACTGGCACGCCTGGAATCCCAGGCGTGACGCAACCGCCCGTACCGGCTCCGACCAGGACCGGGCTGCTCGTCGTTGCCGGAGCTGTCCCGACGGTCGTCCGGTTGCTGGCCGCAGCTGCCCTCGTGGGTGTGCCGGTGTGGGTGTTCGTCTCGCGCTGGGGTGCGGTGGTCGACGGGCATCCGGCCTATCCGGTCACCCTGATCGTCGCGTTCGTGCTGGGGGTCCTCCTCGGCCGGCGGACGCTCGCGCTGCGGATACGTCCGCGTCCTGCTCCGTCGCGCTGGCGGCGTGTGGTCGCGGCCACCGGTGTCGTCGTCGCGTTGCTGCTGGCCGGTGGACTGGGCTGGTTGCGTCCATTCCAGGCGACCGCACCGGCCGTCGCGGCGATGCACTCCGATGCGGACGTGCAGGTCGACGAGAGCTGGGACTCGATCGAGCTCGCACCCAAGGGGCAGCCGCCCGTCGTCGGGCTCGTCTTCACTCCGGGTGGACGCATCGACGCCCGGGCATACGCGCGGATCCTGCGGCCGGTGGCGGCCGCCGGCTACCTCGTGGTGATCCTCAAGGTGCCGTACGGCATCGCCTTCACCGACCCTTACCAGTCCGGCGGTCCGATCGCCCGCCACACCGAGGTCCGGGCCTGGGCGGTCGGTGGACATTCTCTCGGCGGTGTCACCGCGGCCCTCTACGCCGCCCGGCATCCCTCGGTCGCGTTGCTCCTCTGGGGGTCCTACCCTTCGAGCGACCTGTCCGGCCACACGGCGGCGGTGACGTCGATATCCGGGACCGAGGACAAACTGACGACACCATCTGACATCGCGGCCAGTAAGGCGAAACTGCCGGCAAGAACCTGCTTCGTCACGATCCCCGGTGCCGTGCACGCGTTCTTCGGCGACTACGGGGTGCAACGTGGCGACGGCAACCCGACCACCACCCGCACGGAGGCTCAGAGCCGGATCGTGGCGGCCACCAACCGGTCATTGCTCCAACTCGATCCGAGCATCGCCGGAAACCTCAGCGGCGGGTGTGCCGGATGAGTGATCAGCCCGTCGTCCGTACCCGTGCGGCCGCCGACGTCGACGGTCGCCCCAGGGACCGTTCACGTCCGGCGGCCCCGGAACCGCTGCCGCATCCGGTGGTCGACACGCACTGCCACCTCGACATCGCCGATACCGACGTCGTCGACGGCTGGGACGCGGCCGCGTCGATCACCGCGGCCGCCGCGGTCGGGGTGGCCCGCATCGTGCAGATCGGCTGCGACCTCCCGAGCGCCCGCTGGGCGGTGGCGGCGGCCAGCCACCGGCCGGCCCTGGTCGCCGGCGTCGCCCTGCATCCCAACGAAGCTCCCCGACTGGCCGGGTTGGGCGAACTCGACGCGGCCTACACCGAGATCGAGGCTCTCGCGGCCGATCCCGTCGTCCGCGTGGTGGGTGAGACCGGGCTCGACTTCTTCCGCACCACCGATAGTGAGGCGCTGGCCGTCCAGCGGGAATCCTTTGCCTGGCACGTCGACCTCGCCAAGCGGCTGGGGAAGACGCTGCAGATCCACGACCGCGACTCCCACGACGACGTGCTCGACCTGCTCGATGCCGAGGGCGCACCCGAGCGGGTGGTCATGCACTGCTTCTCCGGTGGCGTGGCGTTCGCCAAAGCTTGCCTGGACAGGGGATTCTGGCTGTCGTTCGCCGGCACGGTGACGTTCAAGAACGCGCCCGTACTGAGGTCCGCACTCGCGGCCACCCCGCTGGACAAGGTGCTCGTGGAGACCGACGCGCCGTTCCTCACGCCGATGCCCTACCGAGGCCGACCGAACGCGTCCTACCTGGTGCCGTTGACCGTCCGGGCGATGGCACAGGTTCGGGCCGAGGATCTCGGCGACCTCTGTATGGCGCTCGATTCCAACGCCACCACGGCATTCGGCGGATCATGGCCAGCCGCCGCGACCACCTAGCGAGGAGGTGACCATGACCCGCTTCCGTACCGAGGTCGAGCTCCACGGCAAGACCGCTACGGGCTTACCCGTGCCCGCCGAGGTGGTGGACGGATTCGGCGCCGGCAAGAAGCCGCCCGTGCTGGTCACGATCGGTGGATACACCTACCGAACCACGGTGGCCGTCTACGGCGGGGCCTACATGCTGGCGCTGAGCGCGGCGAACCGTGCCGCGGCCGGCGTCTTTGCCGGCGACACGATCGAGGTGGATCTCGAGCTGGATGTCGCGGAACGCACCGTGACGGTCCCGGACGACCTCGCTGCGGCGATGGCGCACCGCCCCGGGGCGCGGGCGGCGTTCGACGCGCTGTCGTTCACCAATCGTCGGGAACGCGTCGACGCCGTCGAGGGCGCCAAGCGCCCCGAGACGCGCGAGCGCCGCATCTCGAAGATCGTCGGGAACCTCAGCTGACGACCGTCGACGACGAGCGTGGGGAACTCGGTCACCTGGTGAACAGCGTGACGTTGTCGATCGGGCCCTGCCAGCTCGCGCCGGGACGGAACCCGGCCCGGTCGAGCAGCGCGGTGTCGGCGGCGACCGAGGCGTCGGGATAGTCGCGGCGACGGACGACGAACACCGCCGTGACCCCGTTCAACCTGCCTGCCGACGCCGACGCCGGCAGCGTCCGGGAGACTCCGAGCAGGTCGCCCGACTGCGCCGGCGTCGAGACGAGGGTGACGTCGACCATCCCGGTGTACGCGGCGGGGTAGAGGACGGCCGCCGTTCGGGCGGTCAGTCCGATCACGTCTCCTACCGGAGGCTGGCGGGGCGCGAAGTACACGGCGTCGCTCGCGCCCCGGTGGTCGGCGATGAACTGCGACACCTGCATCCAGTCCGCGCCGCCCTTCGCGTAGGGGGTCCGCTGGGACAGGTACACCGGTACCGCCAGGACGAGGATCAGCGCTGCCGCCACCCAGCGCGGCCAGCCCTTGCGCAGCCGCACGACGCCGATGCCGACGAGTGCAGCGACCGCCGGTGCCCCGAACGAGAGGTAGCGCGGGTTGTAGATCGGTGAGCCGACGAGCGCGTAACCGATCAGGGCCGCCGTGGGCAGCACGATCCAGGCGAGGAGCACCGGACGGAAGCCGGGACGTGCGGCCGGCGCCTCGCCCGCGCGGTCGCGCCGCAGTACCGCGTAGGCACCGAGCAGCCAGCACACGGCCGCCAGCAGCACGGAGGCCGGCTTCCACCAGTCGTGGGCGTCCGCACTGCCGGTGATCGTTCCGCCGGACACGAAGATGGTCGGGGTCTCACCGAGGAACCACTGGTTGACCAGTGCGCTGCGTGCATAGCCGAGCAGGCTCAGCCGGGTCGGGCCGATCTGACCGGCCTGAGTCGTGGCGACCAGCAGTACCGGTGTCCCGCCGATGAGCGCCCCGACCGCAGCGGCCAGCCAGCACCAGAAGAGCCGCTGCAGTCGGAAGCGCCGCTGCAGTCGGAAGCGCCGGTCGACGAGCAGGGCGACACCGTGCGCCCCGAGCAGGAGCACCAGGAAGATGTTGAGCGAGACGGCGAACGCACCGAGCACCGCGTAGCCGATGTACTTTCCGAGGCTCGGACGTCGGATGAGCGAGACGAACAGGACGGTCATCCACACCGCGACCGCCGTCGTGGTGGCGTAGGACCGGCCCTCCATGCCGATGGAGGTGACACGCGGCAGCACGGCGAACACCAGCCCGGCGGCGATCGCCGCACGCGTGTCCGACAACCGCTTCGTGAGGACGACGACACCTGCGCCCGCGATCCCGACCGCCAGCGTGCTGGGGAGCCGGACGGATGCGGCCGAGACCCCGACGATCTGCAACCAGGGATGCAGCATCACGTTGTAGAGCGCGTGCACGATGTCGATCGTGTGGACCATCCGCCACACGTCATGCACCGACCGGGTGGCGACCGACAGGGTGTAGCCCTCGTCGATCCACATCGAGACCCGCCACGAGCCGGCGAACGCGACCGCCGATGCGAGGGCGCCCATCACGACCGCGAGCAACCACGGCCTCGCGTCGAAGGCGCTGACCCAGCGGGACGTTCTCGATATCACGAAGGCTCAATCTGTCGGACCCAGGCTGGCGCCATCGCCGGCACGCTGAGCCGGAAGCATATCGGCGAATGCGGACATCCGGTCACATCTCGTACCGCCGACGACACCACCCCGTCGTCGGCCGGATCGCGATTAGCCTCTGGGTATGGAGTTCGCGGATGTGGTGCGACGTCGACGGATGGTCCGGAACTACGACGCGGACCGGCCGGTGCCCGATGCCCTCGTCGAGCTCGTACTGAGCAACGCCACCCGTGCCCCCTCCGCCGGGTTCGCCCAGGGTTGGGCGTTCATCGTCGTGCGCGCCGACGCGGACCGGGCCACATTCTGGACGGCCACCACCGACGACGCCGAACCACCGGACTCCTGGCTCACCGGTCTCCGGCGCGCGCCCGTCCTGATCCTCTGCCTCTCCGACAAGGACACCTACCTGGCCCGCTACGCCGAGGGTGACAAGGGCTGGACCGATCGCGACGAGGCCCGCTGGCCGGTGCCGTACTGGGACATCGACACCGGGATGGCCGCACTGCTGATGCTGCTGACGGCGGTCGACGAGGGCCTGGGCGCATGCTTCTTCGGTGTCCCGCCGGAGAACCTGGCCGCCGTGCGCGACGCGTTCGGCATCCCACCGGCGCTTACCCCGATCGGCGTCGTCGCGCTCGGTTACCGAGCGCCGGACCGGCCCGGCTCCGCGGCAAAGCGGACGCGTCGAGGGCTCGACGAGGTCGCCTTCGAAGGGCGTTGGGGAACGCCGCTGCACCGTGCTGGAAACTAGTGGCTTGTCGTTGAGGTTTGTTTACGTTTGATCTTGGTGAGGATGTCGTCTGGGGTCTTTGTCCAGATGAATGGGTGCCGGCGTGGGTTCCAGCCGTTGATGAACTGGCGGATCTTTGTCAT
>JAABUT010003414.1_pt1 | contig 13676 bp, 11 predicted proteins | sample 5559281 | NCBI WGS metagenome assembly JAABUT01 (sample SAMN10711880, study PRJNA513359) | rock metagenome | isolation source: Antarctica rocks | place: Antarctica: Victoria Land, Ricker Hills nord | collected 2016-01-04
GATGATCTCGGGCGGAAATCGATGGCGTTTGTAGCTGAGGGTACGTGCTTGTTCTTTCATGCACCGAGTATCGCATACCCGACCTCCCATAAGGCTAAATAGTTATCCTGACAGTACCTCCGCGCACCCCCTTTGCTCTCTTCGTTGTGCGAGGGAGCGGTTTGTGACAGGCCCATCCCGCGCTATCACAAATCGCGAGATTAAGGTTGGAGGGTGTAACAGGCTGGCACCGGATGAGGGGTCGTGGTTAGTCGATGGAGGGAGTAAATGGAATGCGAGCGAACTGTGTTGCTGATCAGTTCGGACCACGTCGGATGGGAGGCTGTACGGACGATCCTAGCGGCAATGCATGGGGTAGACATGGTGGGCGAGGCGGCTAACTTCGTCACTGCCCGCCGACTGGCTGCTACCCATACCCCGGATCTGATTCTCGCCGAGGCGACGATCGCCGGGACATCCACAACCTCACTGCTGGCTGAACTGCACCGCGACTACTGCCCCGCCAGCAAGATCGTCATGCTTGCTACCTATTATGAGCCGGGGCAACTGTGCGCACTCGACGATGCCGGGATCGTCGGCTACCTACTGTGGAACGACCTTTCATGCTCAGTGCTGCGCCACGCGTTGGCCCTGCTGCTCGCCGGTGATGTCATCCTGGGCAGTTGGGAGGTCGCGGTCCCGTTCCTCGCCGCCCTGCGCGGGGAGGGGCAAGTTCGTGCCAGGGCCGCTGAGATCACCCCCCGCGAACGGGCTGTGCTAGGTGGACTAGCAACCGGTCTGACCCGTGAGCAAGTTGCCAAGACAGAGGAGCTAAGCCTCCGCACGGTGAAGCGTACGATCGCTGACCTTGAGCAGAAGCTTGATGCCCCTAACCTCTTCCTCCTTGGGATGACAGCGGCGCAGTTGGGTGTGATTCGTTTGAGATCTGATGGCCTTTCAGTGCCGACAAAATGGCCTTAAAGGGCCACCAGAATGGTCCAAACATACCACGACATTGGCCTTTCTGCCCGTAGGCATCCCCCTTTCTAGCTGTCAAAATGTCCGTAGTGCTTAGATCGGGCTAGTGAGAGGAAGGGGCGGGATATGGGCACATCGCTGCCGTATGTACTGGCCTTCTGTCGGATCGCGGTGGGGCTTATCTTCGCCGTCTCCTTCGGCGGCAAGGTACTAGATATCCCCGCCTTTACGCAGGCAATTGGCCGGTTCCATATTCTTCCCGAGCGTACGAATCAACTTGCGGCACTGTTGTTTCTGAGCGGTGAGTTGACGGTCATCGTGCTGATGATCCTTGGGGGTCGCTTACTGGAGCCGGGATTTGGCTTGGCGATCTTCTTATTACTCACCTTCTGCATGGCCCTCGTTTCGGCACTGGTCAAGCGGGTAAGTATCTCTTGCAACTGCTTCGGCCCGAATGAGAAGCCGGTATCCCTCTACGACGTTTGGCGGAACGTCGGGTTCATCCTATGTGCGCTCGGCGGTTGGGGAACACTTGTCGTAGTTTCCCCAGTGCGAGGCGGTCTTGGCGTGATGGATTGGGTTCTTGTCGCGCCACCAGCCGCAGCCTTCGTCGCGATCTGGACGCAGATTGAGAGTATCGTACGCCTCTTCCGCCAAAGGTAAGCGGGCCGACAATAGTCCATCGATATAGGGGATAGCACAGGAGGTAGGAGCAAATGGAGCGAGTTTTGATCGTTAGTTCAGTGCTGCTATGGATGGCGGTGCTCACCAATCTGCTCCTGACACTCGCGCTCATACGGCAGAGGAGCACCGAACCTGCGTCGCAGGGTCAGCGCAAGAATTACGGTGGCCCGCCGGTGGGGCAGTCGGCCCCCGACTTCGCCGCCGAGACGCTGGAGGGGAGGCGCGTGACCCGCGCCGACTACGCCGGGCACTCCGTCGCCTTCCTCCTCGTCGCGCCGAATTGCGCGCCCTGCCGGGAGGCGCTGCCGCGCTACGAGGCGCTGGCCCCCCACGCCGCCCGCGCCGGGGTCGAGTTGGTCCTGATCAGCATCGACACCGCCACCCCGACGCGCGCCTTCGCCGCCGAGCAGGGTATCCGCCTGCCGATCCTCGTCGCCCCGCACGAGGACAACCCCCTGATGCGCGACTACAACTTCACCGGCACCCCCTCCTACTGCCTGCTCGACGCCCAGGGCACCGTGCGCGCGGCCGGCTACCCCAGCTTCGAATGGGGCGAGTGGCAGGCGCTCGCCCAGGAGTGGGAAGCGGGGACCGCGCCCCAGGTAGCCACGCCAGCATGACGACGGATGTCGGGATAAGAGCGAAGGCATGAGGGAACGACCATGCGAGAGGCGTGGGCAACGGTGCATAGAATCGGCCGTGTTCCTGGGTTTGTTACGGTGCTTATCGATATGGCAGGGCGAGCTTGGCGTGCCCGACCTGCCTATCTTGTTGGGCTCTTCCTACTTGAAGTAGGGCAGGGGGGAATGCCACTGGCCAGCGCATGGCTAATCAAGTCCTTGCTCGACTTACTTGCCCAGGATAGGCGACAGGATACAGTTGCAACGTTCCCGCAAAAGCTGCTCCTCCTTCTAGGTGCTCAGATCCTTCTGGCGATCGCCAGCCAGATAATTCTACCGCTAAGCACTTATCTGAAGATTGAGATCGAGCATAGCTTGACGCTTAATGTCCAAACACTCGTCTACCAAAAAATCAACAGTTTAATTGGCCTGGGTCCGTTTGAGGATCCGTACTTTCACGACACCATCCGGCTAGCCGCGCAAGGTGCACAGCGAGGGCCCTCGCAGGCGGTTGGCCTGCTCATGACACTGATCCGGAGCACGATTACACTGACCACATTCCTAGGCGTCCTGCTATCCTTCAACCCTTTGCTGGTGGGGGCTGTCGGAGTAGCCGTTCTGCCGCAGCTTTATGGGCGGCTGAAGCTAGGGCACCAGCGCTTCGGCCTTGCCATCGGAAATAGTCCGAAAGAGCGTCGCGCGACCTATTATGGGCAGGTGCTGTCCGGGCTCCAGTTCGCCAAGGAGATCCGCCTGTTCAATTTGGCGGAGTACTTCTTAGAAGCTTTCCGGCGGATCTCCTTGGAGATCTGGAGGGCGCAGCGATGTCAACGCTCCCGCGAACTGCACTGGCAAGTTGCTTTTGCTATTTTCGCCAGTGTTGTTACTGGCGGAGTTTCTGTGGCGGTCACACTGCAAGCATTCTTAGGTCACTTAAGCCTGGGCGATATCGTGCTTTACATAAGTGCAGTGGCGAGTACACAAAGCACTTTGGGAGGAATAATCGTCGCCATAGCAAGCTTGAACGAGAGTGCGCTGTTCTACAGGCATTTCACCGGCTTATTGGCCTTACCCCAGCCTCTACCGCTTGCCGATTCAGCGCGACCAGCGCCGCCACTTAGCTCCGCTATCGAGTTACGCGACATTTCGTTCCGCTATAGCGATCAGCATCCTTGGATACTGCATCATGTTAATCTGCACATCATAGCCGGACAATGCGTCGCTTTAGTGGGATTGAATGGTGCTGGCAAGACTACACTTGTAAAACTTCTGACGCGCTTATACGATCCTACAGAGGGCCAGATATTGTGGGATGGGATCGATATCCGTGCCTTCGCTGTCGCCGACTTGCGAGCGCGCATAGGTGCAATCTTCCAAGATTTCGTGCATTACGACCTAACTGCTTACGAGAACATTGGCCTGGGTAATATCGCGAGAATTGAGGATACCGACTGGGTGCAACAAGCCGCCCACCAAGCGGGTGTGCATCATGCCATCAATGCGCTCCCCGAGGGTTATCAAACGACCCTCAGCCGTTGGCTAGTCAGTGATGGCCTTGGAGCGGATCTGTCGGGTGGTGAGTGGCAAAAGCTGGCGCTGGCGCGAATGTTCATGCGCACGGCGAGTTTTCTCATACTCGACGAGCCAACAGCGGCACTTGATGCTCAGGCGGAACATGAACTCTATCAATCCTTCATCGATCTAGTAACTGGGCGGACCAGTCTGCTCATCTCGCATCGGTTTAGTACAGTGCGTATGGCCGACAAGATCGCGGTTCTTGAGCAAGGGGCAATCACCGAATATGGGTCGCATGACGAGCTCATGTTCCAAGCTGGGAGTTACGCAAGGTTGTACCGGATACAAGCAGAACAATATGCGTGAGCGAGACCGACGCCGTAGACCCTGATCGAGATGTAGCAACGCGACGGGCTCCCGGCTGCACTTGTACTCTGCGGTCGCTGGGTGATTTTAGGAGGTGAGTTTGTTCACTACAAAAAGATTTGCGGGCTTGCTCTCGGCCGCGTAGTCCTGGACAAACGAGATAACCATAGTGCGCCGTTCCTCAGGTACGCTGCACATCAGGAAGCGCGTAGATCCTACGCCGCTAATGGGTGACCTTAGTACGTATGCGGTTGCCTATTTGCAACGCAATTGAGGAACGGCGCAATAGCGAGCGTTGGGTGGATAGTTTTCGGCTCTCCCGATCTTTTGATGATCGAGGGTCCAAGATAGGGAAAACACCCTGGAAAGTGGCCTGGAGAACGTCTCGAAGGGCCGAAGGAGGCCAATTTCTGGCCCACCATCCCCACTACCAGGGGCAATTCTTCCCGGATCATCAAAAGATCGGGAGAGCCAGTTTTCATGATCAGTGGCATTGACGATCGACTACTTATAACACTCTTGTGTATACGGCTGTTATACTTACGCTAGATATCGTGTGGACAACCTAGAACTAAGAACTACATATCGGAGGCGTTCCCCGAGAGACAAGAGTTGCACATGTTTACCATTGGCGTATCTGAGAGGATAACAATCACGGTCGTGGCATTGATCATTTTCGGGCCGCAGCTACTGTCTCAGGTCGCGGGCCAGATCGGCAAGGCGATCCGTGACTTCCGGCGCATATCGGACGTCTGATAGCGAGGGAGAGGACCTTGGACTGGCGGTGAAGATGCCAACGCGGGTCGCTGTCGTGCCACCTATAACTGTCAATGTAAGCCGATCATGGTCGATCGTGGGGAAAAGTCTGATACTCACGGGGCGACAGGAAGTGAGCAGCAGGAGCTATGATTGATGAAGATCAGCGGTCTGCAACCAAGGACTGGTCTCTAAGCAGCAATGCCCCTACGAACGCGCTGCCCACCCAGTTAGGAGACACGCCGCCCCTTCAAAACGTAGATCTAGCAGATCAGCCGATGACGCTGGTCGAGCACCTGAAAGAGTTGCGCGACCGCCTGATCAAGATGTGCGCAGCGGTGCTGCTCGGCATGGTCGGCGGCTTCTTCCTCACCCAGCGGGTCATCGACTATTTCAAATATGTTGTCCACCGTGCCGATCCGAACTCCCAACTCGTTCAGACCGAGACGACCGATTTGATCAGCACGTACCTGATGATTACTCTCTACCTCGGCATCTGCTTCGCGATGCCGGTGCTGATATACCAGATTATTCGCTTCCTCGCGCCGGGGCTTACCCGCATCGAACGGCGCTATGTCTACGCCACCCTCCCCTTCGCGATGATCTTCTTCGTGGCCGGCGTGCTCTTTGCCTCGCTCGTGGCAATCCCGAACATGTATCGCTTTCTCCTCGGCTTCAGCGCCGCTGGGGGGATAACGAACCTCCTACGCATCGGCGATGTTTTCGGCTTTTTCTCTAGCCTCTCCCTCTGGACCGGCGTGTTCTTCGAGCTACCGATCGTCATGTTCCTTCTAGCAGCGTTGGGTATCGTCCAGTTCGAGGTGATGCGGAAGACCCGTAAGTATGCCGCCGTCGGCCTGATGATCGCGGCAGCAGTAATTACGCCAAGCCCGGATGCGATGAGCATGATGGTTGTCTGGGCGCCGATGTATCTCCTCTACGAGTTGGGCTTGCTCTTAGCCCGCTTCGCGGGGCGACGGAAGCAAGCAACAGCCTAATGCTGGCATTACATTGCACACCAAAAGGACACGCCCGGCCATGACATAGGGGACACCTTTCGGTCGCATCGCTGGCCGATACCATAGTGGTTGACAGGGCCGCCATATCGCGATAGAACATGCACGTACATTCCCGGATGGATGCACCCCGCGAGTCAGGGTGGGCGATGCCGCCAGTCAGACGATCCCGGCGGGAAGCGACCGAGGACTGGGAGCAGTTGCGCCTGTACGCAGCGTGGCCGCAGCAACTGGCGTACGAGCTGCTGCGGCCCATCGTCCTCTTCGGGCGGACGCCAGCGGCGCGCGCCGCGGAAACCGGCGTGCCGGAACGGACCCTGCGCCGACACCCTCGCGCAATACACCGTCGCGTTCGCGTCGGACGAGCGGCACATCCGTGCGGTCAGGGACCCCCGCCTCATCGCCACCCGTTACCCCGCGCCGCAGCCCTTCCTGCCGACGCTGGACGCGATCGCGTGGCAGCCCGCGCGCCGTCTGCCGATGTATGCAGCGCGGCGGTCCGGGCCGCCGGGGCTGGTGCAAGCGCCGCTGTTTCCGCTGGACGACGAGCGGCAGGACGAAGCCTGAGGGGGTCCGGTGGCACCCGTGGAACCGCATCGTTTGGCACGACTTCTCGTCAGTGTTGCCACCCCTGGGAATGGCGGTATCGGCCAGCGATGTGACCGGAATGTGCCCCCCTATTGCATGATCAGGGCGGGTGTTCGGCTTTGCCGATGTGAGGCACCGACCGCACCGGCAATCGACCACCCTGGTACCCGAGAAGGTGCCCTGATCATGCACTATGTCATGGCCGCGCGTGCTACAAGTGTCGCCGCACACCATTCGTTCGGGGCCAATCGGCCTGCACTATCTGCATGGACGTTCCTTCTCGCCGCCGCCCACACCACTCGAGACATCGGATGTGCTGTGCTTCCTCATAGGCGACGGGCGTGCGCTAGGCGAGCGCGGAGTGGCAACGCTGGCGGTCGCACCGGGCCACGAACCACGCGAAGATCGCCAGCCGGGCGGTGGTGCGCGTCCTCCTGCAAGGCCAGGGTCTGCTCCGCCGTCGAGACCCGCGCGTAGCCCACCAGCATCGCCGCCCCTCCCCGCATGCACCACCGCTGTCGCGCCGGAGTGTCGCAGAAGTCAGGCGCGCGGGCAAGCGATGAAACAATGATTACCAGACGGTTTGTGAGCACGAATGACCGAGGGAAACGGACTAATTGGCGTGGTCGACCGTGGCACGCCCGGACATGGCATAGGGGGACACATACCGGTCATACCGTTGGCCGATGAATTTGGCGTGCCACCACGCCGTTTCGCCCGTGTAACGCTTCACGGTCGGCCACCAATGCTACCAATATGTGTCCCCCGAAGTGTTGGCCGGGCGTGCGACCGTGGCCGTCTCAGAAACGGTCGTTTCTGCGACACCGGCCGGGGCGGGTCCGCTGGGAGGAAGCGGCCGCCGCGTCGGGGCCAGCGCCATAATCGTGGCCGTGCCGGTCGCGTGGCCTCCGCGCACCGCCAACGGCTGGGCCAGCTACCCGCCGTCGCGCGGTCGTCGCCGACGGCCCCCAAGGCGCGCGGCCGCTCAGGGGCAGCCGCACACGGCGCGGCGGATGTCGACAAGCTTCGAGGGCATAAGACGGGATTTGTTTTTCAACAGGCTGGCTTCTTAGCTCGACTTTAGCCCTTCGGGGCTGCCACATCGTGGCGGTCCCTCTTGATGTATCGCCGTCTATCGCTTGTCGTTACTGGAGTCGTGAGAGTTTTTGCATGTCGGTTTCACAAGCTGATATGCAAAAACTATCGTTAACATTTGCTTTGGCAAGCGACATGTTGCGGGACGCTGTGACCGAAGGGCTAAAGTCGAGCTTAGGGTAAGCCAGGATAGGGCCACCGTCAAGCGCCAAGGGTGGGGTCACGCGAGCGGGCGGCGGCCTGCGGCGCGACGCCCCAGCATAGCCCTGGGGGAAGTCGGCGTCGGCACAGGGGTGCTCGGCGCCCGCGCCGCTGCTCCTCGGCGAGGTGTCGGGTGGCGGCGCAGCGGCGTCGAGCGCCGCCCGGCGGTGGCCGCACTATCACCGGCGCGCGCAGGCGCGGGGCACCCCGTAGCCCATTTGGCCGATGCGCCCGCACTGACGCCGTGCTATGCTGGATACTGAGCAACGACCAGCGTGCTGCTCAGGGCACACCCGCCGCGAGACGGGGCCGCAAAGCCTAGCGGGTCTCGGCGCGCCGAGACAGCCGGGGTCGCCAGCGTCGCTCCCCGCCCCGCCATACGGGGCCACGCTCCTGCCCGCTGACCGCCCCGATGCATACGGCGCGACCGCGCCGCGCTTGTCGCGGTCGGGAGTCGGCCGGTGCACGACCGCCACCACCCCACCGCCCGCAGTGCCGATCGGTATTGCGTCGGAGACGACGGCATCCGGCTCGGGATGCCCGCCGCTCCGTCGCGCGGAGGATGGCGATGGTCCCACCCGTTGTGCCGCCCCACACGTCCGCCGCCCGACGGGACCTCCTCGCCCTGACGGCCCTCGGCCTGCTCGCCTTCGCCGCCGCCCGGCGGTTCGCTCTCTTCGATCGGCTGGTCGAAGTGGGCCAGCGGCTGGAAGGGGCGGGGGTCGACGCGCTGATCGTGACCGTCCTCGCCCTGGCGTTCGGCCTTAAGGTCTACGCCTGGCGGCGCTGGCGGGAGACACGACGCGCGCTGAGCGACCGTACCCAGGCAGCGGAGGCGCTGGGCGCGAGCGAGGCGCGCCTGCGGCTGCTCACGCGGCAGCTGCCCGCCTTCCTCTGGACGACCGACGCGGACCTGCGCCTGGACTCGTTCTCGGGTGGTGGCTTCCGGCATAGTGGGATCGACCCGCGCCCGCGCGTGGGCAAGACGGTGGCGGAGTTCTTCGGCATCGCCGACCCCGCCTTCCCGCCGCTCGCGGCCCACCGCAGTGCCCTCGGCGGCGCGCCCGTCGAGTACTCCCTGCACCGCGACGGGCGGGAGTACGCGGTCCGCGTCGAGCCGCTACGCGATGCCGCCGGGGCGACCGTCGGCACGCTGGGGCTCGGCGTCGATGTGACGGAACGCGAGCACGCGGCGGCGGCATTGCGCGCGAGCGAGGCGCGCTTCCGGGCGCTCTTCGAGGCCGCACCGATCGGTATCGTGGTCGGCGACCCCGACCGACACATCCGCCAGGCCAACCCCGCCTACGAGCGCTTCGTCGGCTACACACAGGCCGAGCTGCAGCAGATCGCCTTCCCGGACATCACCCATCCCGAGGACGCCGGGCGGGACCAGGCGGGCTATCGGGAATTGCTCGTCGGCACGCGGGACTGTCACCGGCTCAAGAAGCGCTACCGTCGGCGGGACGGCGCGATCGTCCGGGGGCGGTTGACCGTCACGCTCGTCCGCGACGCGGCGGGCGCGCCCCTGTTCACCATCGGCATGGTCGAGGATCTCACCGGGCAGGAGGAGGCCGCGGAGCGACAGGTCTCGGCGACGGGCCAGCTCGCGCTCGCCGCAGCGGAGGCGGCCGGGAGGGAGACCGAGTTGCGCCGCTTGCGCTCCGGCCTGACCGCGCGCGAGCTGCAGATCCTCGCGCTACTCGCCGAGGATCGGACGAGCGCGCAGATCGCCGCCGCGCTCGGCGTGCAGCCCGAGACGGTCAAGACCCACCGGCGCAACCTCGGCCACAAGCTCGGCCTCCCCGGGGGCGGCCGGGAATCCTTGGTCGCGGCCGGGCGGGCGCGCGGCCTGCTGCCGACCGCCGGCGGAGAATACGAGCCCGACCCGTCCGCAGCACCCCCCGGTTAGATCCCCTACCCCGCCGCGCGCACCGCCACGATCCCGGGGGTAGAGAAAATCACCCCCTGCGGGGGATTGTTTCTCCCCCCTGCAGGGGCTTACGGTGCGGGCGGCAGCGAGAGCAAGGCGACGCCGATCGGGCGGCCGGGCGGGACGGGCACACGAGCGTGCCACCACCCGCGGCGGCCCGAGCAGGGCGGGTCCGTGTCGTCGGTCGGATAGGCACCGCGCCCCGCCGGTCGCGCCCGGGCCTGCTGGCCGCCGCGCCGGGTGGCGCGGTGCGTAGAGGTCGCCGCGCCCTCGGGCCGGGAGGGTATGCCCATGCGACGAACCCCACGACTGGCGCTCACGATCGTGCTCTGCGCGCTCCTCGGCCTGGTCCTGCCGGGCTACGGCGCGGCCGCCGTGCGCGCGGCCCCGGCCCAGGGGCTGCCGCCGCTCCGCCCCGACACCTGGGTGCCGCAGCGGATCAACCGCACCCCGGTCGGCAAACCGCCGACCGGCACCTTCTCCCCCACCCGACCGGTGCCCGGCGCGCCCGCGACGCCGAGCGCGGCGGCGCAGGTGGCGGCCCTCACCGTGTCCGCCGCCGACGGCCTGGGCAAGCGGCGCTTCTACACCCTCGTCGATTACCCGCTGACCGACCGCATGCAGCTGCACGTCAACGTCGCCAGCGGCAACCTGGTGCTGGAGGCGAAGGACGTGGCGGTCGCGGGGACGGGGCTGGACCTCGTCGTCGCGCGCTACTACAACAGCCGCTCGACCGACATCGGCAGCGTTGGCCAGGGGTGGACCCTCGACACCGGGCGCGACATCGGCCTCCTGGCGCAGCCGGGCGGCGACTTCCTCTTCTACGGCCCGAGCGGCTTCCACGCCCTCTTCTCGCCGAATGGTAGCGGCGGCTACACCGCCCCGACCGGCATCGACGCCACGCTGACCGCGAGCGGCGGCGGCTACGCCCTCAAGTTCCACCAGACCGAGGAGCAGTATCAGTTCACCGGCGGCGGGATGCTGTCAGCGCGAGTCGATCGCAACGGCAACACGATCGCCGACCTCTACAACAGCAGCAACCAGCTCGCCTCGATCACCGACACGCAGGGCCGGGTGACGACGACCGGGGCCTACGGGGCCAGCGGCTTCATCACCGCCCTCAACGACCCGGGCGGGCGCTCGTATCAGTACTTCTACAGCGGCAACCAGCTGGTGCGCTACTACGACGCCGCCACGCAGACGACCACCTACGGCTACGACAGCGCCGGCAACCTCAGCACGATCACCGACCCGCTCGGCAACGTCACCACGCTCGCCTACGACGGCGGCCGGCGGGTGACGAGCATCACCCGCGTCGACAACCCGGGGGCGGGGACCGGCCCGACCACCACCTTCGCCTACACCGCCGGGGCGACCCCGAACACGGTCGTCACCGACGCGGACGGCCACGCGACCACCCACTACTACGACACGATGGGCCGGGTGACCCGGACGATCGACGCGCGCGGCAAGGCGACGAGCACCAGCTACACCGCCAACAGCAACGTCCAGCAGTCCACCGACCAGGCGGGGCTGATCACCACCTACGGCTACGACAGCAATAACAATCGCATCTCCACGAAACTTCCGACGGGCGCGACGACGACCTGGACCTACACCAACACCAGCCACCCCTACGCGCCCACCAGCCAGACCGACCCCCAGAACAATGTCACGACCTTCGCCTACGACCCCACCGGGAACCTCAACGCGGTGACGGATAGCCTGTCGGCGCAGAACCAGTACCAGTACACCCACAACGCGAACGGCACGGTCGCCGCGATCACCGACGCGCTCGGGAACACCACCGGCTACGGCTACGACGCCCAGGGCAACCTCACGGCCGTCACCCCGCCCGCGCCGCTGGGGGGCGTGACGCTCCACCGCGACGGGCTGAGCCGCGTGGACTACACCTATGACGGGAAGGGCCAGCAGACCGTCTACCGCTACGATGCGCTCGACCGCCCCACCTCGGTGGCCTATCAGGACGGCGGGAATACCGCCCTGGCCTATGACGTGGTGGGCAACCTGACGCGCCTCGACGATAACGCCAGCACCCCCCGGCAGACCACCTTCGGCTACGACCGCCTCTACCGGCAGACGAGCAAGACCTTCGCCCTGCCGAGCGACGGCACCCTCACCTACGCCTACGACGGCGTCGGCAACCTGACGAGCTTCACCGACGGCGGCGGCACGGTCACCTACGCCTACACCGCGGTCAACCTCCTCCAGACGCTGACCGAGCCGGGCGGCTTCCAGACGACGTTCACCTACGACGACATGTACCACCGCACCGGCACCGCCTACCCGAACGGCGTGACGATGGCCCAGACCTACGACAGCGCCGGGCGGCTCACGAGCATCGTCGGCAAGCAGGGTGCGACGACGCTCACCAGCTTCGCCTACACCTACGCCGGGGCGGCGGGGGCGGACACCGCCCTGCGCCAGACGGCGACCGACAAGGACGGCAACACGACGACCTACGGCTACGACGCGCTGAACCGCCTGACCGGCGCGCAGACGAAGGCCAGCGGCGGGGCGGTCACCACGACCTACGCCTACGCCTACGACGGGGCGAGCAACCGCACGAGCCAGACGGTCAACGGCGCCGCGACGAGCTACACCTACAACGCCGCTAACGAACTGACCGCGGCGGGCGGCACAACGTACAGCTACGACGCCGACGGCAACCGGACGGGCAACAGCGCCGGGCAGGCGCTGGCCTACAACGCGGCCAACCAGACCGCGAGCGTCACCCCGGCCGGGGGGAGCGCTGTGGCGATGGGCTACACCGGGGCCAGCCAGGTCCAGCGTGTCGCCGCCGGCGGGACCGGATTCCAGTACGGCCTGCTCGGCCTGAACCGGCAGGTCGAGGCGAGCAGCACGACCTACTACACCCGGGGGGCGCAGGGCGAGCTCCTCGGCCAGCGCACCCCCAGCGGGCGTTATTACTACCTCTACGACGGCCTCGGCTCCACGGCGGCGCTCACCGACAGCGCGGGCGCGGTGGCCAATCGCTACAGCTACGATCCCTACGGCAGCGTCACGAGCAGCAGCGGCACGGCAAGCAACCCCTGGCAGTTCGGCGGGCGCTACGGTGCCTACACCGACGGGACTGGGCTGGTCAAGATCGGCCAGCGCTACTACGATCCGGGCGTGGGGCGCTGGCTGCAGCAGGACCCACTGCCGCAGCCGTTCAGCCCGGCGGGGGCCAACCGCTACAGCTATGCCGGCAATAGCCCTTGCAACTACGTCGATCCCAGCGGCCTCCATCACTGCTCGAGAGATGATACAGTTGCTGCGGGAGCAGTCTTCGCCGGCAATGCGATCGTGGTTGTCGGGACGATATTCGTCGGCTCGCTCACTGCGGCGATCGGCGCGGAGTATCAATTCGCGAAATGCGTCTATCAATAGGAGGGGTGCCATGGCTCGCACGCAACGCCTGGCCTGGGCCAGCATCGCGCTCGGGCTGCTCATCGCCATCCCAGGTCTCCTCCGGCTCCTCGGCGGGGAGCAGCGAGCCTTCGGCCTCGTCGTCGCCGGGATAATGCTCGCGACGCTGGTCGGGGCCGGGGTGGGGGCGGGAGTGGCACGCGCGCAGCGGCACGCCCCCCGGCAACATCAGGAGGCGCTGCCGGGGGTGGGGGTCATCGATCGGCGCGACGAGGCGTCGGCGCTGCGCGCGCGACGGGTGCGGATCTTGGTCGCGCTGGCCGCCCTCCTGCTCCTCGTGCCCGTGGTCTTCATCGCCCTGGTCGCGGGGCTCGGGCTCACCGGTGACACTGCGGCCCTCGTCGGCACCGCGTTCAGCGTCGGCATCGGCATCCCGGTCGTGCTCCTCAGCGGGGGGATCGGCGCACGACGCAGGCGCTGAACGCTCCCCGGTTCATTCCGACAATGGCGCGTGTCGCCCCCCGCTGCGGGGGGCGACACGCGCCTGCGCCATCG
>JAABUT010003415.1_pt1 | contig 13671 bp, 14 predicted proteins | sample 5559281 | NCBI WGS metagenome assembly JAABUT01 (sample SAMN10711880, study PRJNA513359) | rock metagenome | isolation source: Antarctica rocks | place: Antarctica: Victoria Land, Ricker Hills nord | collected 2016-01-04
CGACCTTTGCCTGCATATTGTGCGCCGGGACCACGGCCCAGCCGCCGCGAACGACGTTGCGCGGGGCATGGTGGTGCCGCCTCACCGCAATGGTGGCCAAGCGCAATATGTACAGCGCCCGGTGTTAGCTGAGAATGCTTCACGGCTGTCGCCATTGCTGGATTGGATTCGGGCCTCGTTGGGCGAGGATTTGTCTTTGGCCAAGCTCAGCCGGAAAGCTGGCCTGAGTCCCCGTACATTCTGCCGGCGCTTTGTCGATGCGACCGGTATGGCGCCGGGAGAATGGCTTCTCAACGAGCGCGTCGCGCACGCCCGCGACCTCCTGGAGACCACCGGATTGAACATTGACGAAGTGGCGTTCCGCTCGGGCCTCGGTTCTGCTGCGACACTGCGGCACCACTTTCGGCGGCGCTTCCATACCACTCCCACTGCCCACCGTGTCCAGTTCTCTCAGAGCTGGCCCAGTGACCGCGAAGCTGTGCAGATCGGTTATCCGACGCCGTAGCACGGTGGTCGGCGCTCAGGGCCAGGGTGTCCGTCAAACGAACCCCAAACAGGCACCGGGCGTCCTGAGTAAATCAAGCCGCTTTCGACGCCTCCTGGCCGAGCTGCTGCATGGACTGGATATAAGGCATGGGTCCGTAGCTGATCCTGCTGACACCGAGCTTGGCAAGCCGGGCTACGGAGGGTGCGCCCGCCTTCATCATGATGTTGACCGGCTGCGAGCTGGCCGCGCAGAGCGCCCCGATCAGATCCTCGTCAACAAGGCCCGGGGCAAAGTAGCCGGACGCGCCAGCGTCCGCGTAAGCGTGGGCACGCTCGGTTGCGGCATTCAAGAGAGTGGTGTGTGCGGCGGCATCAGCCGCTTGAAGGAACAGGTCAGTGCGGGCGTTGATGAACAACGCGACGCCTAGCGCCTTGGCTCCGGCCCGGATGGCTTGGATGCGTCGGCATTGGACGGCAGTATCATGTAGTCCGTCCCCGCCAATGATGCCGTCCTCAAAGTTGATGCCGATGGCCCCAGCCCGGATGATCCGCGCCACGTTGGCTGCGGCCTGTTCCGGCTCTATGGCATAGGCACCTTCGAAGTCCACCGTGACAGGCACATCCACCGACCGCGCAACTTGCCGCACGATCAATTCAACGGTGTCGAGCGGGATGGCCTCGCCATCAGGATACCCCTGTGAAGCGGCCATGGACCAACTGCCCGTCGCAACCGCCTTCGCCCCAGACACGGCAACGACCTTTGCACTGCCTGCGTCCCAGATGTTGTACAAAACAAGCGGCTTGCCGCTGACGTGAAGCGCGCTGAACAAGGTTGCCGTCTCGGCTTGGATCATGAGTTTTGGCCCCTGAATGTCAGATCGTGGACTGTGCCATCTTGCGCTCGTGTTCGATGAGCCATTGCTTGCGCCACAACCCGCCGCCATAGCCGGTCAGGGAGCCGTCAGAGCCGATGACGCGGTGGCAGGGAATAACGATTGCGATCTGGTTGGCGCCGTTCGCGCGCGCGACGGCCCTGGTGGCCGATGGACGCCCAAGCGCGGCGGCAAGCTCAGCGTAGGACCGCTTGATGCCAGGCGGTATGGCCACAAGCTCCTGCCACACGCGCTGCACGAAGGCGGACCCAGAGCGGGCCAGAACCGTCGAGAAGATTGTTAGGCGGGCGTCGAAGTAGGCGCGCAGCTCCGCCTCGATCTGGATGATCGGCGCCGCCCGGCCAAAGGAGATGGACGAGCGTGTCCTTTCCCGCAGGCGGGAGAGTTCGACCGGCAGCGCCCTCCGGTCGAAGAACTCCAGCAAGTGCAGCGCGTGCGGGTCGGCAACAGCCAGCATCGCGCCGATTGGCGTCTCGATCCATTCGGCTTTCAGCAGACCCCGGCCTTTCAAACGCGCGGGACAGTCGCCAACGAGTTGTGCGACGGCGCTGCGGAAGCCGCCATCGGATTCGTATCCGGCCTCAAGCTGCGCCTCGATCACGGAGGCTCCGGCAGCGAGCTGGTCCATGCCACGTCCCAAGCATCGCAGGCGTGCCAAGTCGAGGAACGTCATGCCAAGGTGCCGCTTGAAGGCCCGCCTGACGGTGGACGGATCAAGCTGCATGGCAGCCAAGTCCCCTTCGGACCAGTTCCGGTCAGGTTCCTGCTCCATCCGGTCCAGCAGCAGCGCGACCAGCGGCTCGCGCCCGCCCACTTGGTTTAACGGCCGGCAACGCAGGCACGGCCGGAAACCGGCGTCTAGGCAGGCCAGAATGGAAGGGAAGAACCTGGTGTTCTCGAAGCGCGGCTTCCGGGCGGCGCAGGTCAGCCGACAGAACACGCCCGTCGTCCTCACGCCGACGAAGGCATGGCCATCATAGGCCGGGTCGCGCGCGATCAGCGCGGCATAGAGAGTTTCGGGGCTGGGCAGTGTGAGCGGCATGTCCAACCTCTAGGCTCATGGACGGCGTTGTGCCGCCTTGATTCGGGCGTCTATTTTGGCTGTCCGCCAAACGAACCCTGGCGGACAGCGGTCCGCTCGTTGCCTATGTTGGATGCTGCGGCCAAAACGCACATTCTGCGGTGCTGCAAGGTGTATGAACTCTATCTCTGGGGACACTGGTGGCGAATTCACCAGCTGGGCTAGCGCCGGGCAACGGAGGGCCGCCAAGGGGTAAGAACGGGCGCAAAAGCAGACCCGTCATCCTCCAACGCCCGTGAACAAACTACCAACTCTGAATTCGCCACCAGTGTCTCTGGGTTTAGAATTCATACAGGCCCGCACGCACCCCCGCGCCCAACGCACGCAGTGCTGCGGCCATTTCTGGTGAGCCTGCCCGGCCAAGCAGGACGATTTCCGATGCCGGCAAGGGCGGCAGCCCGAGTGCCACCCCTGCATCGGGCACGTCGCCCGACGCGGCGCGACCCATTGGCGCAATACCGAGACCCGCGCGCACCCCTGCAAGTAGCGCCGCACACCCTCCGCTCAGGAAAGGCTCGTGCCAGGCTATGTGCTCGCGCTCCAAGGCGCGGATCGCGGCGGCCCGCACGCCACAAGGCGGCCCAAGGGTGGCCAGCGGCACCGGCTCACCGGGGCGGAGCTGAACGCCGTTTGCGGCACGCCAACCGAGTGGGTCAGTCCCGAGTACCTCGCCCTCATCCCCGCCCGTCTCGCGCCGGATTACCGCGGCGTCAATCTCGCCTGCGTCGAAGGCGACCCGCAGGAGCTGCGACTGCCCCGTCCGCACCTCGACTGCGGCGCCGGCCGGCAAGGCGGCGCGCACCCGGCGCAACACCCCCTCCAGCCCGATGCCGACCGCGTGTTCGCTCAAGCCAACCGCGAAGCGCACGGCGGGGCTTGGCGAGAATCGTACTGCCTGATCGTGTGCAGCCAGCAGGGCGCGGGCACGGTCCAAGAAGGCGGTGCCGTCCGGCGTCGGGCGTACGAAGCGAGGCGTGCGCTCTAGCAACCGGCGTCCAAGTGCGGCTTCCAAGGCTTTCAGGCGTTGGCTGACAACCGGCTGGACCGTACCGGCGGCTTCGGCAGCGCGGGTGAGGTTCCCGAACTCGGCCGCAAGCACGAACAGGCGGACAGACTCTAGGTCAAGCACCATAAGACTCCATTATGGTCAGAACATGCGACCATAGCGTTCCGCTTTCCTTCCGGATTGGTCAAGTTGGGCGTCAGCACATCAACCGAGGAGGCCCACCATGCCAATGATCTCCGTCCGCTATGTCACTCCCGTGCCGCAGCCCAAGTTGCGCGGCGAGATTGCAGCCCTTGCCGCCCGCTTAGGAGCCGAATGCCTCGGCAAGGACACGGGCGTGACGGCCGTGCTTGTTGAGCCGGCGGACCCGGAAGGCTGGTTCGTCGCCGGTCGCCGCCCAGCCGTTGAAGATGGCAAGGGCGCGTTCTGGCTGGACATCAAGATCACCGCCGGCACGAACACGAAGGGAGAGACTACCGCCTTCGTACGGGCCACCTTCGACGGCATGGCCGCGCTGCTCGGACCGCTGCACGAGGAGAGCTATGTGCTCGTTCACGCGGTGGATGGCGACACATACGGCTATGGCGGTCGTACGCAGAACGGGCGCTGGGCGGTAGCCAATCCGGGGTAGGCCAGTCCTGGGGTGACGTGGAACACCTGCGGGCGTTCCACGTCATCTGTCCGACGTTTGACCAAGTGGTACAGCTCACATTGCCGAGCGGCATGAGGTGGGGCTAAGCGCATGGTGGCTTACAGGAGGTGGTGAGTATGGGCGAAATGCTGTGATGGGGTGGCTGTAACTGCGGCAAGGTACGGATTGAGCTTCGAGGAGAGCCAAGTCGCGCCGGGCTTTGCCACTGCCTGATATGCCGTAAGGAGACCGGAGGACCCTTCATGGCTTTCGCCGTTTGGGACAGAAGCCAGATGTCCGTTACGGGCGAGACCAGGAGCTGGACGGCTACGACGGATCATCGCTGCTTCTGTCCAGCCTGCGGCAGTTCCTTGTTTGGCACCCACGACAAGAACAGCGAGGTCGAGGTTCGGCTTGGCATTCTTGATGAGGCTCCTTCCAACCTTGTGCCCAGCTACGAGTTGTGGACGCCACGACGAGAACACTGGCAGCCAGCAGTTGCCGGAGCCACGCAGCACGCTGGTAATCGAGCGTGAGCATTGGCGGTCAGAGATTTCCAGACTGCAAGTAGCCAACCAGGGTGTCCGTCAAACGAACCCTGGCGGACAGCGGGCCACTCGTTGCCTATGTTGGATGCTGCGGCCAAAATGCTCCCACCGATCGCGCCACGTTCTGTGACGTACCCTCAAGCCGCCGCCGGGTGTCTGCAGGCGTCCGACCGAACAGCGTTCGAAACGCCGCACCGAAAGCCGGCTGGCTGGCGTAGCCCGCGATCGTGGCAGCCTGGGCTGGAGTGGCGCCGGTGGTCAGCGCCCGAAGTGCCTCGGTCATGCGGGCCTGCTGACGCCACTGCCGAAAGCTCAACCCGGTTTCGGCCCGGAACAGGCGAGCCAGGGTGCGGGGCGAGGCGCCGGCCAGTGACGCCAGTCCGTCCAGGCCGGTGGGATCGTTCGGTCGGTCTGTCAGGGCGGCAATCACGCGGCACAGACGGGGATCGCGCGGCATCGGCAGGCCCAGCGGCAGAGGAGTGGCGCGGGCGATCTCATCCAGCGCTAGCTCGGTCAGATGGTGGCCACGGCCGTCCAGGATCCATTCCACCGGTTCGGCGCAGGCGGCCAAGACCACCTCTCGCAGCAGCGCCGACACGGCAATCACCCCGGTGCGGCTGGCGCGGGTGGCGGCGTCCTCGCGGAGGAACAGGGCGCGCATGGCGACTGGTCCGTCCATGCGGACGGTGTGCAGCACATGAGCGGGCAGCACCAGTGCCAAGGAGGGCGGTACGGTGTAGGCGGTGGTCGGCGTGTCGATCCGCATCACCCCAGTCACTGCGTAGAGTAGCTGCGCACGGGGGTGGCTGTGGCACCGGGTCAGCATCCCGGCGGGGTAGTCGGCCGCGAAGCCCACCAACGGGCGCGGTGCCGTCTCCACCAGGTGGATAGCATTCTGTCCGGTCGGCGACAGGATATGGCCGGATGGCGTCATACCAGACACGCTAGAACGGATGCCGGTCCAAGGAAATGCTACCATGCGGCTCGTCGCCTTCATCAACACCGCCCATCTGCTGTGCCATTACTGCCTGCTGATTCTGCCAACGGCGGTGCTGGCGATGGCGGTGCGGGATGGTGCGTTCGGGGTGGAGTACGGGCCGATCCTGGAGCTGGCGACAGCCATGTTTGTGCTCTACGGCCTGCTGTCGCTGCCGCAAGGCTGGCTGGCGGCGCGCTTCGGCCGGCGGGCGATGATTGCGGCGTATTTCTTCGGCACCGGCGCGGCGCTGTTGGCCGCTAGCCTGGCACGTACGGCTTTGGCGCTGGAAGTGGCGCTGGCTGCCGCCGGAGCGTTCGCTGCGATCTACCACCCAGTTGGGACGGCCATGCTGGTCGAGGCGGCCGGTGAGCGGCCAGGTCGCGCGCTGGGCACCAACGGCGTGTGCGGCAATGTCGGCGCGGCGCTGGCCCCTGTTGTGACGGCGGCGCTGGCGAGCCGGTTCGGCTGGCCGGTGGCGTTCGCCGCGCCGGGACTGGTGTTCATGACGCTGGGCGGGGCCTGGCTGCGTCTGCCCGCTGTCGGACCGGCAGAGTCTGGCAACGCCCGGCCGTTCGCCCCGATCCCCCGCGCGGTGGTGCGCAGGGCCGTGGTCGTGCTGCTGCTGCTGGCGGCGGTGTCCGGCTTGGTGTTCAACGCCTTCACCATGCTGATCCCCAAGCTGATGCAGGAGCGCCTGGACGGCCAGGCGCTGCCGCTGATCGGTGCCGCGGCTTTTGCCGCCACGCTGTGCGGTGCGCTCACGCAGTTCGCCATCGGCCGGCTGATCGACCGTTCCACGCTGAAGCGTCTTTTCCTGCCGCTCAGTCTGCTGCTGGTTCCCGCTTTGCTGGCGCTAACCGTCATGCACGGCTGGGGGGTCGTCCCGGTGGCAGGCCTCACCTCCGCTGCGGTGTTCGGCCAAGTGACGCTGAACGAAACGATGACGGCCCGCTACATCTCGCCGGCGCTGCGGACGCGGATATACTCGGTGCGCTTCTTCGTAGGCTTCCTGGGTGCGGCCGCTGCCGCCCCGGCGGTCGGCTTCCTGTACGGCCGCACCGGCTCGCTGACGGCACCCACCCTGCTGCTGGCAGGCGCGAGCGTGGTGACGCTGGCCTGCGCCTGCGCCTTTCCCAATCGGCCGGAGGAGTTGCAGCCCGCGCTGTGGTCCGCCCAGCCAGCCGAATGAAAGACGACGACATGGACCTCACGAACTGGGTCGGCGTGCCCCGCCCAGAACGCGTGATGCTGGCGGGACGCTACGCCCGGCTGGAACCGCTCGACCCGGAGCGCCATGGGGCCGCGCTGTTCGTCGCGGCCCAGGCGCCCGGCGGCGATGATCGTTTTCGTTATCTGTTCGAGGAATCACCCGCCGACATGGCCGCCTTCCAGCCTTGGCTCGACAAGGCCGCCGGGTCGGACGACCCGCTCTTTTTCGCCGTGGTCGACCAGGCGACCGGACGCGCGGAGGGTCGTCAGTCGCTGATGCGGATCGACGCCGGCAACGGGGTGATCGAGATCGGCCACATCCTGTGGGGGCCCGCTATCGCCCGCACCCGCGTGTGCACCGAGGCACTATACCTTCTCGCCGCCTATGCCTTCGACACGCTCGGCTACCGCCGGTTCGAATGGAAGTGCCACAACCACAATCTCCCGTCGAAGCGGGCGGCGGAGCGGTTCGGCTTCACCTTCGAAGGCATCTTCCGCCAGCACATGGTGCAGAAGAACCTGAACCGGGATACCGCCTGGTTTGCGATGATCGACGCCGACTGGCCACGCATCAAGGCCGGCTACGAGGCCTGGCTGGCGCCGGTGAACTTCGGCGCCGACGCGCAGCAGAGGGCTAAGCTGGCTTTCGGATGATTGGCATCCTGCAATGCGGTCATCTGACGCCATAGCCCGTTGATCAGCAGCCAGGGTCAGGGGTGTCCGTCAAACGAACCCTGACGGACAGCGGACCTTTAATTTCCTTCGTTGGACGCCGCGCCCAGAGTGCCCAGTCTGTCCGCAGACGACCCAAGGCGGACACTCCCAGCGATTGCCTGCACTGAGCTATCGGTTCAAGAAATCATCCTCGGCTGCGTAGTCAAAGAGATTCCGGGGATAGGCGGCGAGAACGGGATAGCGGTCCTGCCAACGTCCGTTTCGAGCTTCTGTCACAAGCCCATCTGCAATGTCGCCAACAGCACCAGCGTAGGTTGTGGTCGGCGAGTACCCCAAACCCAGTGCGGCGCTACTATCCACGACGAACGGGCGTGGCACGGACCAGGGCGTACTTCCAATGAGAGGAGGATAGCTTGGGTCGTCGATGCCCACGATTTGGCCTTCGTATCCAAGGTGCTCTGTGATGGCGGCGGCGATCCCGGCAACTGACGGCACATCTGGATCGGCAACGTTCAGTACGCGGCTACCAGGTGCATTGGCGACGGCCAGTGCCAATGATGCGATGTTTGCTACTGCCGACGTATGGAATCGGCTTTTCCCCTCATAGGCCAAAGGGATAATAGGACGGCGATCAAGAATACGTTTGACGATCCACCACTCCCTGGGGTGCCGCGAGTGTGGGCCGTGGATAGCGCAGGGCCGCAGGATGGTGACGGGGACGGCAGCACCTTCCAGCAAGCGGCGCTCTAGCGCGACCTTCCGCGTGGAATAGTTTGCTGGCCCAGGATCGACAGTGGGATGCGTCTCAGGAATCGGGTCAGGCAGTTCCGGGAAGCCGTTCTGCCTCGCTTCGTCCAATGTCCGGCCACGATCGTCGCGGTAAACGCTGGCCGAGGATACGACGACAAAGCTGCCAACGTTGCCCTGGATGGAAATGAGTTGGCTACCGTGGTCTTGGTCATAAGCCGTCGTATCGACCACGGTGTCGGCCCCGGCGCTGAGGGCCTTTGCAAGTGCTCCTGGATCATCTCGGTCGAGCAGAACGATTCTGGCATCTTCATCGGCGAGGAAATGCGGAACCGGTCGATTGCCACGATGAGTGACCGTGACGTCCCATCCAGCGGCGAGGAAGGTCGCGGCGACGGAACAGCCAATCTGGCCGGTCCCACCAAGGACGAAAACGTGCTGCCCCATCTAGCTTGCCTCCCCTATCATCATGGATCCTAGATCGACATGATGAGGAAAGCTTGTCCACCAATTCGCTGTGTCGGGGATGTCTGCTTTCTACCAGGTACGGCCATGGCTCACTGGTAGGTCCGAGTAGCCCCAGGTCGTGTCTAATACCACGGGTCCCCTGTCCGTCAAACGAAGGGAAGGAGGATTCAGCTTTCGGCCGAACCGGCTGAGCTGTCCAGCGCCTTATAAAGCGCAGTCTTGCTGACTTTCACCCGTGCGGCAGCCTCGCGCACCGTCAGCCCGGCAGCAAGATGCGTCCTGGCCCGCGCCAGCTTGTCGGATGTCACGACCGGCCTTCGGCCGCCCTTGCGCCCGCGGGCCTCGGCGGCCTTCAGCCCCGCGCTCGTGCGCTCGCGGATGAGATCGCGCTCGAATTGCGCCAGCGCGCTGAAGACATGGAATACGAGCGTGCCGCCAGGCGTCGTAGTATCAACGCCTTCAGTAAGTGAGCGGAAGCCCACGCCCTTGGTTTCCAGCTTGCGCACCGTCTCTATCAGGTGAGCCATCGAGCGGCCAAGCCTGTCAAGTTTCCAGACTACCAGCGTGTCGCCGCGGCGCACGTGCCCGAGCACCTCGGTCAAACCGGGGCGTTCGGCTTTGGCACCCGACGCTCGGTCCTCGTGAACCGCCTCACATCCCGCCTTGGCAAGCGCGTTCCTCTGCAAGTCGAGGTGCTGTTCGGCCGTGCTGACCCTCGCATACCCGATCAGCGCCATCTGAGCCGTCCCTTTGTCCGCTTTGCCGTCCGGCAATCAAATCGTCCGCAAAGCCGTTGTCAAGTGGGTTGACGGACAGCTTGGCGGCAGGCCGCCAGACGTTCGTTTGGCGGACAGGCTAATGCCAAGCGGACTCGCACCTTTAACACTATTTCTGTGCATGAGTGTCGAGGTAGTCAGGGCACCTCCCCCGACAGACGCGAGGCGACCAGCGCCGCAACATGCTCCCCCCTCACGCCAGTAGCGACTTGCACGCGAGGTCGGTCGGCCCAGGCTGCCGGCGCGGGATCGTCGGTGTCGCCCAAGCTCGGCCAGGTCTTGCCGCGCCCGATGCCCTGCGTCTCTACCCGGATCGGCCAGCTTTCGACCTCAAAGAGCAATGGGGCTACAAGGAATGCAACGGCACTCGGATCATGAAGGAAGATGCCGTCAATCCCATTCGTCCGCTCAAAGAAACTCCGATACAGGGGGAGCGCCCCCGCCAGAAGCGCGTTGGGCGCCCCTTTGAAAGTCGTGATCCGCTCGATGGCGGAGCCAGCCAGGTTGACCTTGTGGGTCACGTCCAACCCCACCATCGTCACCGGCCAGCCTGCGCCGAACACGAGGTCCGCGGCTTCGGGGTCACTGTGCATGTTAGCCTCGGCGCACGGCGTCGCGTTTCCGGGCACCAGGGCATTGCCGCCCATCACGACAACCCTACCCAGAAGGTGCGGCAGCTCCGGCCGCAACCGCAGCGCCAGCGCAAGGTTGGTCAACGGCCCGAGCGCCAACACCGTGACCTGACCCGGCCTTGCGTTAACAGCTTGCCAGATGAACTCCGCCGCCGGCACGGACGCGGTTTCGGCAGCTCGCCTCGTGGAGCTTACGCCGCCGTCCCCCAATCCGTCGGTGCCATGCACCTGCGGCACGCCGCCGCCGAACAGCCCTGCCAGAGGTGCGGCGGCACCGGCAGCAACAGGTATGTCGGGCCGTCCCGCCGCGTCCAGGACCGCAAAGGCATTCCTTGTGGTTGCCGCCACGTCCGCATTGCCGAACACGGTGGTGATGCCGGCCACCTCAAGCTCGGGTGAGGCCAAGGCGAACAGGATGGCCAGCGCGTCGTCAACGCCCGGGTCGGTATCAATGACCACGGGGATGCGGTCTTCCGCCATGCTCACCCGGCCACTTTGGGCACCGGCCGGAGCCAGCCTTGCGCGACAGCGTCCGCGAATACTGCCTGGGCAGCCTCCCACAGCACCGGTGAGCCGTCCGCGATGCGCTGCGTGAGCCGGCGCTCGCGGGCCTCGTCCACGGCGTAGTCCGTCCAGGTGCCGCCGCCAACGGCGTGGTTTAGTAGGATGGGCTGCAGCCGGTCGAGCGCCTTGGCGAACTTCGCATCCGGCGTTGCGGCGGACTCGAACTCCTCCCACAGCGCACGGAATTTGTGCCCTTGGTCAGAGGGTAGAAAGCCGAAAACCTTGTCAGCAGCGGCCTGCTCACGTTCGTCTTGCGTAACAGCGCCGACGCTATCGAACAAGGGTGTGTCCCCGCACTCGACCTCAACCAAGTCATGCAGGATCAGCATCCGGACCACGCGCCAGGTGTCCACCTCGCCCACGGCCCACTCACGCAGCACAAGGGCAAACAGGGCGAGGTGCCACGAGTGTTCGGCTGTGTTCTCGCGCCGGGAGCCATCGGCGATGCGGCTGCCGCGGATCACCGATTTCAAGCGGTCTGCTTCCAAGAGGAACCCGAGCTGTTGGGCAAGCCGTCCGTCCAGGCTGGCACGCCATGCATCTGACATCATCAGTGAACCTCTGTCCTGCCCAGACCCTGCGCCATGGACCGGGTTAGGCTAGGCAAGCTGGATGCACCCTGTCAGCGCATAAAGTATGCGCGCCGTACTCAGGCGAAGGCCAAGGTCGTGCAGAGCCGCACCGGTGTCCCGTCGCCGAGGTACAGCCGTTCCCACAACATCAGCCCAGCCTTGATCTCCAGCCCCGTGTTGCCGCTTCCCGTGTGGACCTCGACTGGCGCGGGCAATGGGTCCTGCCACCAGCCATGTGGGTGCAAGGCCGCCTCGGCAGCTTGGATGCCTTCGGTTGCGTAGCGCCACAATGAACAGCCCATCAAGCTGGCGGCGGTCTGGCGCCATTCGCGCTCACGCGGCGGAGACGCCGCGAGTAGGCGGTGATCGGCATCAGCGATCAAGTGGACGGAGAGAGGCGATGTCTCGATCAAGCGGCGCAACGGCGCGTCGGCCCGCCCGTCGGTGCGGGCCAGGAGTTGGTCCAGGAGCTTTTCGGCATGTTCGGGCTGCAATTCAAGCTGCCCAGCCTCCCACCGCGATACAGTGGCCTGGGTCACGCCGGCCCACTCTGCCAAGACGCTCTGCTTCAACCCTTGCAGATGGCGCAGCCGGCGCAGGCGTGGCCCAAGATGCGGCAGCCGAGACACTACGGCTGCCGTGGTAAACCGGCTTGCGACATGGCTTCCCATCGTGGCCCTTCGCCTCACATCGGCTCTTGTTGATGTTCGTGTAGCACCCGGCAGCATACCTGTCCGCCAAGGTTGGTTTGACGGACATGTCCCCGGCGCGGCACTAGCACTCCTGCAGAGACACCCCGACCACGCTTGGGATCGGGATCAATGAACGGGAACCGAAGATGCTAGAGGGCCAGCAGCTCACACGCCGCATCCAGCTTGGGCAAGGCATCAGCAGCATTGGTGACGGTATCTGGTTCACGACCTGGGCCATCTACTTGACGCAGGTACTCGGCTTTCCGGCTGCCGTCATGGGCGCCGCGGTCGGCATAGGTGGACTGACCGGGGTCGGCCTAGCCTTTCCCGGCGGGATGGCAGCAGATCGGTATGGAAGCCGTAATACCTTGATCGTACTAACCGCCATACGCGGATTAGCCATGCTCGGCTTCTGCTTCGTGGGTAACGCTTGGACACTGTTTCCGGTCACAATCGGCTACTTTGGCACGGGCAGCGCCGTATCCGGGGTTTGGACCACACTGGTATGCGAGCTGTTCGAAGGCGAAGACCAGATGGGCGCGCTAGCGCGCCTCCGCGTCGTCCAACATGCCGGTTATGCCGCCGGTTCTGGCCTCGGCGCCGGGGTTCTAGCTCTTAATCAAAAATGGGCGTTCACTGCTGCGATTGCTGTGAACGCTGCAACATTTCTTGTGCTTCTGGTGATCGTTGCGTCGCTCCCACAGACAAGGCAATCTATTTCTAATCGTGTCGGCTCATCTCTGACCGTGCTGAAGAATTACCCATATGCGGTAACAATGATGACTGTTGCCATGCTCGCTACCTGCTGGGCGGTGCTGTCCACCGGAGTTCCTTTGTGGGTCAGCACACGCACAACCGCCCCGAATTGGCTTTCGGCAGTCATCGTTGTACTAAGCTCGTTGTTGATTGCAGCGTTCCAAGTACGAGTTACCCGCGACGTGCGTAGCATTGATCTAGCTGGTAGAGCAGGACGCTTCTCTGGCGGACTTCTAGCGGCATGTTGTGTGCTGTTTGCTGCGAGTTCATGGTTTCAAACATGGCTTGCCAGTCTGCTACTGCTTATGGCTGGCCTACTCCATGTTGCAGGCGAACTGTATTTTGTAGCGGCACGCTGGGGCCTGTCAATTGGATTGATGGACCACAGTAGTAAAGGCCAGTATCAAGGCGTTGCAGCAACCACCGAAGCTACGGTTCAGGCTGTTGCCCCGGCTCTGGTAGCGGTGGCGATCACGTTGCCCGGCATCACTGGATGGGTTCTTCTAGCCGGATTGTTTGCTACGGCTGGCTTGGCTGTTCCGTCAGTAGCTGGATGGGCAAGAAGGCAAAAAGCCCATGCATATTGATAAGAAAGCGGGCCATCCTGAGTAGGACCGCCGCCGGGATATCGGGAACGATGGTGGAGCTGGTACAGTCTATGGCGACACTCCAACAAGTAGCGGATGAACCCAGCGTGGACCGGAGCGCCGTGGCCGAGTGACCGCTTGAGGTTCGTTTGATGGACACCCCTGGCCCTGGCTGCCGATCAGCGCGCTACGCCGCCAGTTGGCCAATCTGCACAGCTTCGTGGTCACAGGGCCGGAAAGCAACGGCGGTTCACCCTTGGTTGGGCGTGCCCGGGTGCGTCTTGGAGCGGTGACGCGCAACCCGGGCGGGGGTGCCGCAATCCTCCTCGGAGCACCAGCGGCGTAGCCCGTTGCGGCTGGTGTCCAGGA
>JAABUT010003416.1_pt1 | contig 13669 bp, 16 predicted proteins | sample 5559281 | NCBI WGS metagenome assembly JAABUT01 (sample SAMN10711880, study PRJNA513359) | rock metagenome | isolation source: Antarctica rocks | place: Antarctica: Victoria Land, Ricker Hills nord | collected 2016-01-04
ACCCCTCCGCCGAAGCCGTCGCCGCGATGACCGCGGCCCATGACCCCGCTCGACGACGCCAGCACTGACGCGGCACAGCAAGATCATCGCGGTTTGGGGCTGGTGACAGCATTCTTACCGGCACCCCCACCTGGGCGCTCACCTGAGATCCTGTAGGTCACGCTGAACATGTGCGTCGCTACCTCGGCTGAGCCCCGCGGCCCGACGCTTCTCATATCGGACGGGTTGCCCCGGACCCGCCGTACTCCCGTCGAGGCCGTACCACCGGAACACAGTTGCCAACCTGCCGGCGCGTAGCCGGCGCCCTCACCGACCTGCACGTCATGGGTTGCGAGGTAGCCCGGATGCGGTCCGGGTCGACGTCGGCCCTGACCGTTCTGCGAGATTCACGTGAACGCGATCAGCCCGCTAGCGCAGTGCTGCTTCGACGTCGGTCAGTTTCTGGACTAGGACGAGGCTCCCGGGTACACGGCGGAAGCCGTGACGTTCGTAGAACGCAGCGACGCGTTCGGTCAAGGCGTCCACGACGACGACCCGTGCGGCGACCTGCTGGGTCGCGTCGACGACGCGGGTGAGCGCGTCTGCAAGCAGGACCCCGCCGAGGTCCTGTCCGCGCAGGTTGAGGTGCAGGGCGAGCCGGGCGAGGAGCACCGCCGGGATTTCCGCCGGCCCTCCTCGGCCGATCTTCGCGGGCACGTCGTCCCGCGCGATCTTGTGCGCGGTCAGGGCGTAGTAGCCGACCACCGCACCGGCGTCGGACACCCACACCCAAGTGCGGGCGGTCCGGCGGTCGGTCGCGGCGACGGCTTGCTCCCGGAGCCACACGTCCAGCGATCGTTCGCCGCTGGTGAACGCTGCGGCATTGTGCAGGTCCGGATCGAACCGCTGGGAACGGAAGGGCACCTGAGTTAGTCGCGGGTGATGACGGTCCGGGCTCGGCGGGCAGCGGCGGCCAGGGCCGGGTTCGCTACTGCCGGAGCGTCCAGGGCAGCGAGGAGCTGGTCGAAGAACGCCGCGGGGACCCGGGTCGTCGCGTCATGTTCGCGAAGGACCTCATCGGCGCGGGCCTCAGCCGCGGAACGCACGAAGTCGCTCAACGGCACCCGTTCGATCCCGGCGGCGCGTTCCAGCCGTGTCTTGCTGTCCGGGCGGACCCGGAGCTCTAGCCGTGCACTTGCTGTCATCCCAACCTCCCGTGTACGTACAAGCGTACGGGCACCTTGTAGTGGGGTCAACCGGGCCTGGTTCACCCGCACGCAACGCGCAGATGGGCCACGATGCGGGGTGTGAACCCGCATCGGCCCGCGTCCTTCGCGGTGGCCCTTGCACTCGTTGCGGCGTGCAGTACCCATGGCGCGGAAGTACACAAGGGCCGGGACGCGGCGAGCACTGGCACCCCACCGGTCTCCGCCGGTGCCGGCGGTAACGACGCTTCCTACCTCGCAACAGGACCCGGGCAGGTCCTGTACGTCCGATGGACCGCCACCGGTGCCGCCCTGGCGGGCGCGATCGACCAGGTCGACGCGTCGACGTCCGCCGCCGCCGGAACCAGCCCGGTCGAGGAAAGCCTGACCGGCGTTCGTCACGACGACCGGGTGAGTCTCACGCTCAGCGAAGGACTCGGCACGTACAAGACGATCACCGGGTCGATCAGCGGCGACGAGCTCACCCTCACCATCCCCAACAGCGCAGGGATCCTGACCGACATGGTGCTTCGCAAGGCCACGGCCGACGACTTCAACCTCGCCGTCGCCGCGCTCGGCGGCCGGGCACAGCAGCAGGCGAGCGCCAACGCGCAAGCCACCCAGGCAGCGCAACAGCAACAGCAACAGCAAGCAATCCAACAGCAGGCGGCGGCCGCGCTCCGGAACGCCGGCTCAGCCCTCGCGTCGGACCTGACGGCCTTGCACGACGCCGCAACAGCCCTGACAAGCGACGACCTGACGTTTAAGGCGTCGCTCACCGAGGCGTCAACTGCTCTTGCCCGGGCCCGCGCCGACTACGCCACGCAACAGCACGACGACGCCGCGAGGCCACCGGACTGCGGGACGGTCAGCAGCGACGCCGGGACCATCGGCAGTGACGAAGCGAGCGTGGAGAGCGGACAGGCCACGGTCGCCTCGGCCACGCAGACCGTTCGCAGCCACGTCTCAACCCTCAGTGACGCGCTTGCGACCGCGAGCAAGGACGCGGCGGTCCTCGCGCAGCTCCAGCAGCAGCAAGGGGCGACTGACCCGCAGGCGCAGCCAGGGGACGTCCAGCCGTACGCGGTGCGCGTACCGAGCCAAACACAACACGCCGGGCTGGCTGCTGCCCGGGCCGAGCAGACCGCGCAAGGCCTAGTCGACCAGGCAAAGGCCGTCAGCGCGCAGGCCGACGCGCTCTCGAACCGCTGCACGTCCTGACGTTCATCGCGATTGGATCGGACCGACCCGCCGCAGGCCACTTCAACCTAGAACCGCGGTGCGTGCGCGCCGCGACCATCAGTCTGCTCAAGGTTTGTCTGGCATCGGCACAAGGTCCTCCGCGCAGGGCTGTGCGGGTCGCCGTGGTCAGTAGTTGATGGTGAGGGCGTCCATGGCGGTCTGGCGGTCGGCGTCGCTGGGCAGGCTGTAGCGGCGGGTGGTTTCCAGGCGGGAGTGGCCGGCGAGCTCGGCGACCAGGACGATGTCGTTGCCGGCGCGCACCAGCCGGGTCAGGCAGGTGTGCCGCAGGGTGTGTGCGGAGGCGTCGAGGTCGGCCTGCTGGGCGAGCTGTCGGACGGTGAGGTCGATCGCGCGGGTAGAGAGCCGTTGTCCTTTCAGGGAGAGGAACAGCGCCGGTCCGTCGCTGCCGGGTAGGGCGTTGCGCTTGTCGAGCCAGGCGTGGAGGGTGTCGCGGGCCTCGGCGTTGAGCGGGACTTGTCGGTAGCGCTCGCCCTTGCCGCGGCGCACGGTCACGACGCCCTTGCGGGCGCTGATCGCGACGTCGTCGCGGTTCAGGGCGGCGAGCTCGCCGATCCGCAGACCGGTGAACAGCAGCATGGTGACGACGGCCCGGTCCCGCACCCCGCCGGCGGTGCCGGCCAGGGCGCCGCGTTCGGCGGCCCGCAGCAGTCGGCGGGTCTGCTCCACGGTGAGGGCGCGGGGGGCGGCCTGGGGCAGCTCGTCGCGTCGGATGCGGGCCGGGCCCAGGCCGACCCAGCGGTAGAAGGAGTCCAGGGCGGCCAGGGTGAGGTTGACCGAGGCGGGCTTGGCCTTGCGCGTGTCGATGAGGTGGGTGCGGTAGTCCCGGACGGTGTAGTCGCGGGCGTGGCCGTGCCGGAACGGGTCGCCTTGGCGGCGGCGGCTGACCGGGTCGAGCTCGGCGAGCCAGGCAAGGTAGCCGCCGACCCGTCCGGCGTAGGCACGGCGGGTCGCCGGCGCCAACGGCAGGCCGAGAAGGTGCTGCCGGTAGCCCTGGAGGCGGTCGGCGAGGGCCTCGTCCAGACCGCTGATGTAGGCGCTGACCGCTGCCGCCCCGACCGCCACCCGACCCGCCTCCTGTTACCGGAAGTGCTTCTGGGTCGTTAGCCTGCCTCGGGGAGCGGGTTATCGGTAGCCCGACCCGCCTTCTGCTGCGGGTAATGCTAGTTATCAGCAGCGGACTCGGTTTCCTTCGTCACGTGGCGAACAACCACCGACGCTACGGACATCCGGCGTCCCAGACACGGTCGACCGCGCTCGATCGCGCTGCCGCAACCAGGGCAGGTGGTCGGGGGTTCTTCGTCAGCGAGGCCGCCGCACCGCTGGCAGACCCGGCTCAGCCAGCAAGCCGCGTCCCCGCTGTCCAGGGAGTCCTCTGGCCGGGACAATCGCTCTTCATCGTTCACGGCGCCGACATTGCGTGCCGTGCAAGGGGCGCGTTCAGGCCGCGGTGGGAGTAGAAGCGGCTGTCCTCCGCCGCGATCACGGCAACCCTGACTTCGTCCAGCCGCGGCAGCGCGCCGGGATCTTTCGCGCCGTGCGAGGCCAGCCGCGCCGCAATGCGCTTTTCGGCGTCCCCGACAGACGGCATTAGAGGCCACAGCACTCCTATGGCCGAAATCGGGACGAGCACGACCGCGGTGATCAAGCCCCCGACGCAACGTCGGAACCGACAGCTGACCTGGCCGGGTCGGCCGGCACGCTCGCCGTCGCAGGAGGCAGAACATCGACGTCCTGCGTCATGCCCGCCAGGATCGATGTGCTGCCTGTATTCATCACGGTGATCAACGCCGGATCGGTGCCAGGTGTGCGATCGGTGAGGAGGGCGACCTCACACCGCAGCCTGTGTCACCGTCGCGCGGCTGGGGCCGTGTCGTTCCCACTGCGTCCAGGCGAGCCAGCCGACCGCGTCGGCTGCCGGCAGGAGCGGAGCAGGCAGCGGGACGCGTCGGCGCGCGGCTGACCTGTGGACAAGCAGCCTGAGCTGGTCGGCGTCGGACGCCCACGGGACCAGGCCCGCCTGGTCCAGGACCGCGGCGTTCGCCCGCCCGTGCCCGGGGATCGGCGCGTACGTCACGGCCGGCAACCCCGCCGCCAATGCCTCGGTGAGCGACAGGCCGCCGGCGTTGTGAACCAGCACGTCGCAGGCGGCCATCAGAGCCGGCACGTCCTCACGCCAGCCCAGGGCCGTCACGCCGTCTCCTTCCAACCGCTGCTGCAGCGCCGTGTTGTTGCCGCACAGCACGACCGGGACCGCGCCACCGGCTCGGACGGCACTGGCGGCGGCGCCGAGCTCACCCAAGCCGAGGGACCCGCAGCTCAACAGGACACCAACGTCGGTCCCGGCCAGGCCGAGCTCGCTCCTCAGCCGGTGTCGTTGCAGGCGGCTGACCGGGGCGCTGAACGCGGGCGGGACCAGCGGGCCCGCCGCAGACATGGGCACCCCATACCGGCTTTGTCCCACCGCGGCGGTGGCTTCGGTGACCGTCAGGTGCACATCGACCGATGAGTGGACCCAGGTCCGATGGGGCGCCGGGTCGGTGAGGTAGGTAACCGTCGGGACCCCGACCAGGCCGCGGTCGACGAGCTGCCCAATCGACCTGGACGCCAGCGGGTATGTCGAGACAACCACGTCCGCGGCGGCCAGCGCCGGCCCGAGCCGCCGGCCAGCGACGCGGCACAGCACGTCGGCCGCGCCCAGCATCAGCCGAGAGTCCTCCAACCGCTGGAAGATCCACTCGAACAGGGCGGGCACCCTGGTGACCGTCGCGGTGTAGCCGCCGCGCAGGACGTGCTGAGCGAACCGGGGCAGGAAAGCCAGGTGGTCGAGCACGGTGACCTCGACGCCGTCCGCGGACAACCGCAGGGCCAGTTCGCGGGCGACCCCGTCGTGTCCGGCACCGACGCTGCCCGACACGATCGTGACCCGCGGGGCCGGCCCCGGACCTTGCCGCAAACGCGAGATCGACCCGGTCCGGACGCGCGTCTGAGACACCCACGCCTGGGACCTACATGTGCGCTGAGCGTGCCGTGGGGTCATGGCGGCGTGTCCGTCCGTGCGTGCGGCGATGTCGTGTGCCCCAACGTAGGAAGGCCACATGAAGGCCGGATGAAGCGACGGGCCCGGCCCGAGTCAGACCAAGGGTCTACCGCCGTCCTACCAGGAACTTCATGACCAGGTAGGCCAGCAGCGCCGCGCCGCCGAAACAGACCGTGGCGATGATCGCGGTCCGCGGCCCGGCGGCGACGTCCACGGCCAGGAAGGCCACGACTGCCATCACGACCAGCCGCTCGTTCGCCATCCTCATCTGCTCGTCCGTCCGTCCCGGCCAGCCCAGCCGGGCCTTCGCTGGGGCTGGGGACCGCGCGCCGCCAGCTGAGGGTTTCGGGAGGTGCCGGCGCGGCCCGGCAGCGCCCCGACCTGGTCCAGCGGCCGGGGGATGCTGGCGCAGGGTGACCATTGAAGGTGACAGCCCCGGCGGTTCGGCGATGCAGGCGGGCCTTGGTCAGCTGCTTCGCTCTGATCATGGCTTGCTGCCTGGCGTCGGCGGCAATGGGCCAGCTGGTCATCGTTGCGATCCGCCGCGGGGTGAGCCGTCGGACGGCCACGGCCGCACGGTCACCGGGCGGCAGGATCAGCGGTGCTGCGCTCTTCACGCTGCGCGTTGCCGGTGCTGGCGTTTGCGGAGCAGCGCGGCGGCGCCGACCAGGACCGCGATCGCGAGGGCGTACAGGCCGAAGCGGACGGCGGTGTCGTACACCGTCTGGATCCGGCTGCCGGCCAGGTATCCGGCGGCGCACCACGCCCCGACCCACAGCGCTGCGCCCAGGGCGTTGTAGGCCACGAAGCGCAGCCAGTGCATCCGGGTCAGGCCGGCGACGATGCCGTTGGCCTGGCGTAGGCCACTGACGAACCGGGCGATCGTGACGACTTTGCCGCCGTGCCGGGTGAAGAAGCCCTCGGCCTTGTCCAGTCGCTGCGGGGTCAGCAGCACGTACCGGCCGTAGCGCAGCACTGCGGCCCGACCGAGCTTGCGGCCGATGAGGTAGCCCAGGTTGTCGCCTAGCACCGCGGCCAGGAACGCCAGTGCGAACACCACCGCGATGTTGAACCGGCCGGCGCCGGCGTAGACCGCGGCGGCGATCAGGATCGTCTCGCCGGGCACCGGGACTCCGAAGTCCTCGGCGAACACCAGCCCGGCGACGGCGAGGTAGCCGTAGTTGTCCAGCAACGGCTCCAGGCTGTGGAACACCCCGGGTAGAGCAGGGGCAGCGCTCATTGGTCCTCCAGAAGCAGACGCCGCAGTGGCAGGGCAGGAAGCAGCTCGGGGGGCGCGGGTTGGCCGGCCGAAGGGAGCGGGGTCAACCGCGGGCGGTCATCGTCATCGGTGCGGTTGCGGCCCGGCTGGTCAGCAGCGGCCGCAGTCGGCCGTGCGCCAGGTGGGTGAGCACTCGGGCCAGTGGTGGGGCGCCGAGCTGGGCGAGCAGAGCGACCAGGGCCCCGACGGCGAGGCCGGCCAGGACGTCGATGGGGAAGTGCGCACCGACGTAGACCCGGGCGAAGGCCATCAGCAGCGCGGCCAGCACAGCGCCGGCGCCGAGTCGGCGGTGCACGCACAGCAGACCGGCGGCCACGGCGCCGGCCATGGTGGCGTGGTCGGAGGGGAAGGAGGCGTCGATGCTGCGGTGCACCAGGAGCAGGGCGTGCGGGAGCTGGGTGTAGGGCCGCGCTTCGTTGACGACGTGCACGATCGGCTGGTTGACCGCGACCGCGAGCAGCACCCCGACGCCGGCGAGCAGCGCCCTAGCCATCATCATCGGCCGCCCAGCTGAGCGCGCCAGCAGGTAGCCGACGATCAGCAGGACCGCGAACAGCGCGACCCCGTCACTGGCGTAGACCACGAGCGGGGTGTGCAGCCAGCCGGTGGTGCCGGCGAAGTTGTTGACGACGGTGAAGTCACCTTTGTCGCCGGAGGCCAGCAGCAGGCCGGCGGCCAGCGGGGTCCCGGTCATGAGCGGTGTGCTTCGGCGTGGGCGCGGTGCAGCTCCAGGGCGACCGGAATCAGGCTGACGACGATGACCAGCGCGATGACGGGCAGCAGGTAGTGGTCGATGTTGCTGACCGAGGACCCAAGGCCGTACCCGGCCAGAGTCACCCCGAGCGTCCAGAGCAGACCGCCAGCGACCTGCCAGCGGGTGAACTGCGCTGCGGGCATGCCGGTGACTCCGGCCAGGGGGTTCATGACGGTGCGGACCAGCGGAACGAACCGGGCCAGGACCAGGGCCTTGCCGACGCCATACCGCTCCAGAAACCGCTCAGCCCGGTCCGTCGCGGCGCGCATCCGCGGGTTGTGGGTGCGCTCCAGCAGTGGCCGGCCGGCTTTGGCGCCGATCAGGTAGCCGACCTGCGCCCCGGTAAGGGCGCCGACGGCGGCCGCGACCAGGGTCGCGGCCAGGTTGAGGTGTACGCCGGCGGCCGACCGGGTCGCGCACAGCACGCCGGCGGTGAACAGCAGGCTGTCGCCGGGCAGAAAGAACCCGATCAGCAGCCCGGTCTCGGCGAACAACACCAGCAGCACGGCCAGCACGCCCAGGGAGCTCAGCAGCGAGGTGGGGTTCAACAGGTTCAGCGCCAACGGGTGGGTGGACAGCGGCAGCGGGGTCACGAAGGCCTTCCGGTTGGGGTGGGCGTGAGCGAGCACGAGCCGTGGCAAACACCGTCGGTGACCAGCTGGTGCAGCAGTAGCGCGGCCAGCCCGACCACCGTGAGCAGCAGCAGAGCCTCGTCCAGGGGGCGGCCGCGGACTCCGCGCTGGTTGGCGGGCCGCAGCCCGACCCGGACGGCCAGAAACACCCCGGCGAGCACCGCAAGAGCGACCGAGCCCGCGTCGTAGACGTCGAAGCCAGCCACGTGCTGGCCCCGCACTGGTGTGGCGAGCAACACGAGCACCGCCGGCGCCTCCGCAAGCCCAGTCCGTCGCCGGCGACGGATATCGCCAGGACCGGCCACGCTAGGCAGGCGACATGAAGCCCACATGAAGCCGCTGGCCGGGCTGAACCCGCCAGGTCAACCAGCAACAGAGCGCCGCCCCGCCGGCGCAACCAGCACCGCAGGTGTGTTTTCGGTGCGGGCCAGGGCGATGACGGCGGTGAACGTCACGGCTAGCGCCGCGGCCTGCAGCGCGTGCACAGCTGCCCGGCCGGCGAGCTGTTCGGAGAACAGGCTGACCCCGACCGCGATGCTGGCGACCGGGTCGGTCAGGGTCAGGGCAGGTAGGGACGCCGCGAGCGGCCCGGAGCGGTAGGCGACCTGGGACAGCACGAACGCCACCGTGCCCAAGGCCAGCGCCGCGTACGGGTAGACCGAGAGCAGCAGATGGTGCTGGGGCTGAGCGAGCAACCCGGTGCTGGCCTTCAGCGCTGCCGCCCCCAGTCCCGCCGCGGTCCCGGACGCGACCCCGTACAGGCCCGCCTTGAGTCGCGGGCCTGGCCACAGTGCCGCGGCCAGCGCGGCGACGGTGATCACCACGGCGGCGCTGACGACTGTCGTCAGGCCGTCCAGGTCCGGCTGGGTGTGGCCGGAGCCGCCACCGGCCAGGACCAGGAACGCGCCCAGGCCGGCGACGGTCACCGCCGCCCACCGCCACTGCGTGGCGCTGACCCGGGTGCGGTGCAACCGGGCCGAGATCGGTAGGGCGAACAGCAGACCGGTCACCAGCAACGGCTGGACGACGACCAGCGCCCCCCCAGCCAGCGCGACGCCGTGCAGGACCACCCCGGCGATGATCGACAGGTTGCTCAGCAGCCAGGCGGGGCGGCGGGCCAGCTGAAGCACCAGGCGAAGGTGACCCACGGAGCTGTCAGGCAGGGCGACCGCGACTTGGTGCTGCACCGCGGACCCGACCGCGAACAGGGCCGCGCTGGCCACCGCCAACGGCGCCGCGACACCCAGACTCACCGCTCAGCCCCGCTGGTAGCCGTCACACGGGACACGGTGCCAACCGAAGATGAAGCCGGGATGAAGCCGCGGGCTCTGTGATGCTGACCGAGGCAGAGGCCAGGGCAGCAGACAGGAGTGAGCCAGGTGCGGGTGCTGGTGGTGGAGGACGACCGGCGCCTGGCCGCGCTGGTCGGCCAGGCCCTTACCGAGGCCGGTCACTCCGTGCTGGCAGCGCACACCGGATTGGACGGTCTGGCAGCCGCGATCAACGGCTCGTTCGACGCGGTGGTGCTGGACTGGATGCTGCCCGGGATGGACGGGCCCACGGTCTGCCGGTCGCTGCGGCAGCGGGGCGTCGCGACCCCGGTGCTGATCCTTACCGCTCGCGGCGCCGTCGCCGACCGGGTGGCCGGTTTGGACGCGTTGGCTGATGACTACCTGACCAAGCCGTTCTCCTTGGATGAGCTGTTGGCTCGGCTGCGCGCCCTGGTCCGCCGCGGGGATGCTCTCGGGCTCCCGGTCCTGATGCTCGGTGACCTGCAGGTCGACGCTGAACGTCGGCTCGTCCGCCGGGGCGACACTGAGGTGGAGCTGACCGCGCGGGAGTTCGATGTCCTGTTCCTGCTGGCCCGCCGGGCCGGCCGGGTCGTCACCAGGCAGCAGATCTTGGACGAGGTGTGGGACGGCGAGACCGACCTGCGCAGCAACGTCATTGATGTCTACATCGCGGCGCTGCGGAGCAAGCTCGACAAGCCGTTTGCCCGCGCCAGCATCTCCACGCTGCGCGGCGCCGGGTACCGGCTGGACCCGGACGGCCGCTGATGCACATCGTGCCACCCCGGCTGCGGCGGGCGCCGCTGCGGGTCCGGCTGGCCGCCGGCTTCGTCGCGGTCATGCTTGCGGTACTGGCCGCCGCGGGAGCCTTCGTGTACTGGCGGGTCCAGGTCGCCTTGGACCGCAGCCTTCGTACCGACCTGGACCGTCAGAGCGCGGACCTGCAGCACGCGTTGAGCAGCCGCCCACGCAGCCCGCGGGAGGCGTTGGCGACCCTGCCGGGCGCCACGGTGCTGGACCAGGTCCTGGGCGCTGGCGGAACGGTGCTGGCCAGTACCCGGGCTGCCGGCGGCCCGTCACTGCTGCGCGGTCGGGACCTGAACGCTGCCCGCCTTCACGCGGTCGGCTACGACGCCGGGCACCTGCTGCTGGATGACGACCGCAGGCTGCGCGTCCGAGCCTTCCCGGTGCCGGGCGCCGGCGGACGGCAGGTCGTGGCGGTCACCGCGGTGCGCCTCGCCCAGCGTGACGAGGCCCTCCGGGAGCTCCTCGCGCAGCTCACCGTCGCAAACCTCGCGGCCCTGGCCATCGCCTCGCTGGTCGGCTACCGACTGGCCCGAGCTGCCCTGCAACCGGTGGACACCTACCGGTTGCAGGCCGAGCAGATCGCAGACGGAGCGACCGGGGTCCGGTTGGACGTTCCGAGTAGCACCGACGACGAGATCACCCGGCTCGGGCACACCCTCAACCGGATGCTCACCGCCCAGGAACGCGCGGCCAGCCAGCAACGGCAGTTCCTCGCCGACGCCAGCCATGAGCTCCGCTCGCCGTTGACCCTGCTGACCAGCGAGGTGGAACTTGCTCTGCGCCGACCCCGTACCGCCGCCGAGCACGAACAGACCCTGCGTCACATCGGTGCGGACACCAGCCGGCTGGTCCACCTCACCGATCAGCTGCTCGACCTCGAACGCTCCGGCACCGGCCTGGCCAACCAGGCCCTGGCCAGCACCGATCTCCAGTCAGCGGTCCGGCGCGCCGCCCGGCGCGGTACTTCCGCGCTGACTGGCACGCCCCGACAGGTCGCGGTCGGTGAGCTGACCGCCGTCCAAGTCGCGGCCAGCGCCGAACAGCTCGACCTGGTGCTGGGCAACCTCATCGACAACGCCGTGACCCACGGCGACGGGACAGTGCGCATCACCGCGGCCGTCGCCGACCGCCACGTCCTGGTGCAGGTCAGCGACGAGGGACCGGGTCTGCCTATTGAGCTTGTTCCGCACGCCATCGACCGGTTCCGGCGCGCAGACACCGCCCGCACCACGCCCGGCAGCGGACTCGGGTTGGCCCTGGTCCACCGGGTCCTAACCGGGCTGGGCGGTGAACTCCGCCTATGCACCGCCGGGACCCATCACCGATACCCGCCGATCCTCCCCACCGCCATCGCCTGCAGCCACCCCACCACCGGAACGCCGGGCACAACGGCGACCGCAGCGCTGCCCCTGGCGAGTGCGACATAACAGGTCGACGCGTGCTCCGGTTCAACGCACAACTTCAGAGACACGACCTAGGCCGATCGTGTCGTCGTCCGGGAGTCTGTCCCGCTCGCGCTTGATCGGTTGACCGCCTGCTCCTCCTTGCTGCGGAACGCACACCCGCCCTCGACGGGTGGGTGCTGCATCCGTGGGCCCACGCTGACCTGGTTGATGGCTCGTGGCGACAACCGAACCTCCAGCTCCTCGCGCCAGTCGGCCGACAACACGCTTGCTGCGGGAAATAATAGTTATCAGCAGTGGGCGCCTGGCCGGTGCTACGCGTTGTCCAGCCTGGGCGGCAGCGGCCTGACCGCACCGCTGGCGCCGGCGCCAGGAGGTCGAGGTCCGGCTGATGCTCGAGCACGGGGACTGGCGGTGCGACTCGCCGCCACTGGCCTGATCGAGTTGGACGAGGACGCCGAACGGGACCCGGACGGGCCTGCTACGCCTGGGTGCAGTGGCTGGCGGGTGTGGGCGCGTTGGAGGCAGGCGAGGGGGCAGCGCCCTGCTGCCTGCCGCCGCCACGGCAGCAGCATCACGCCGACCCCCACAGACGTTCACGCCAGGCGCCCGGCGCGGTGGGATGGTGGGTCATGACTGAGGACCGCCTGGTCGGCGGGTGGTTGCTGTTGACCGTCACCGAGGACCTGGTCGGTGCTGGGGCCGCCCGGTTGCGCCAGCGGCTGCTAGTGAACTCCCCGGCTAGGCACCGGTACCTGGTGCTGGACCTGAGTGCGGTGGACCGGATCGACTCCACCGGCCTGGGTGTGCTGGTCGGCGCCCGAAAGCGGCTGCGGGCCGGCAACGGCCAGCTCCGCCTGGCCGCCGCCAGCGGCGACGTCGCCCGGGTGCTGCACGCCTCCGGCCTGGACAGGGTGCTGCCGCTGTACCCCGACGTCACCAGCGCGCTGGAGCTGTAACACCGCACCGGCCGCGGGAGATCAGCTGAGCTCCACGACACCCCAGGCCAAGCCCCGGATCGCCCTCGGCCAGCTCCAGGACCCGCACGCACGCCAGCGGCCCCAGTCCGAACGGGGACAGTCGCAGCATCCGCAGGGACCGAGCTGGGAAGCCAGCCGAACAACCCACGAGACCAGCACTGCAACCGGCACAGCACCGCGGTAGAACAGCCCCGGCAGGCCCGCGTGATGTACGTACGCGCGGGAACTGACGTTCGAGCAGATCGGGGCTGTGCTGGGGTGGCCGCACCTCGGCTTACCGGGGCGCTGGGCACGACGACGCCGCCGGCCTCCCCGGCCGTGACCGAACCGGTGCGCATTGAGCCGGCGGTCGACCACGACGTCGGACGCAGAGGCGACAGCAACGCTGACGGCTCAGCTTCAGGCCTCAGTCGACGGGGGCGCCGGCGGTGGTGCGTTCTTAGGCGTCCGAGCGCACCAGCGTCGGCTGACCAGACCGGCGCAGGCTGGCCTAGGCCGCTGTGGGATCGTCGCTCGAGCTCGTTAGCGGGCCGCCAGCGGGCCGCTAACGAGGAACACGACCGGCACGTCGACACCCCCTGTCCGGTAGGCCTGGAAGCGCTGCCGTACGTCCTCGGCGTCACCGGCGAGCACCACGGCCGTCCACGGCTCACCGTCCCGGTGCCCTTGCCACCGCACCCCGGCAGTGTCCCGCGGTGCACCAGCGCCCTTCACAGTGGTCCCGCTCACGGCCGTCATCGGGTACCTCATCTGCTCAAACGACTGACCGCGGCCCTGGCGCCGTCCGGCTGACGGCTTGCGGGTGTGCCACGGGGGCGGGTCCGTCATGCGGACTCGCCCCCGTGGCCGTGCAGGACTAGCTGGTGGGGATGCGTTTGGCTGAGGTGAACACGTCCTGGTCGTTCGCGACGGAGGCATTCGCCGCCGCTGCTGTGCAGACCTGGGGCACTGAGCGGTTGCCCGGGCAGGCGAACAGCTCGGGGTTGCGGGTGTCCATCCAGAACGGATAGGCGTCCCCGGGCGCGGTGAGCCCGGTGTAGT
>JAABUT010003417.1_pt1 | contig 13663 bp, 17 predicted proteins | sample 5559281 | NCBI WGS metagenome assembly JAABUT01 (sample SAMN10711880, study PRJNA513359) | rock metagenome | isolation source: Antarctica rocks | place: Antarctica: Victoria Land, Ricker Hills nord | collected 2016-01-04
CTCTCGACCGCAAGGACGCACGCTCCTGACCCAGACGGACACGAGAACCGCGCCTCCCGGGTTTCCGCAGGTAAGGGGCGTTCTCGATGGTGGGCGATACTGGGTTTGAATCAGTATCGACCCTCAAATCAGGCTGAGCCTCTGACCTGCACCGGAGGCGTCTGACCTGCGGATACAGGGGACAGTATCGCGTGTCGGGGTTGGACACAAGTGGACACGCATGTACTCTCTAGATGCACGCAAGATGCACGAGAGGGGATACTGAGTGGGCCACGACAAGCGGCAGTTCGGTAACGTCCGGCGCTTGCCGTCCAAGCGCTACCAGGCGTTCTACCGCCACGGCAGCGACGAGCGGCACACTGCCGCATCGACCTTCGAGACCAAGATGGACGCCGAGGCGTGGCTCCTCGACGAGCGGCGCCTCATCGCTGCCGGAACGTGGACCCCACCGAAGGTCCGGCGCGTCCTCGCCGCGGCAACCAGGCCGGCGACGTTCGGCGCCTACGCGCAGACGTGGCTGCGCGATCGGGACCTCAAGCCACGCACCCGCTCGCACTACCGGGCCCTGCTGGACAACCAGCTCAAGACGTGGAACGACGTCCCGGTCAAGGACATCCGCCCGGAGGCCGTGCGCGACTGGCACGCCGCCCTGAGCAAAGCGACCCCGACGACCCGGGCGCACGCCTACGGGCTCCTACGGGCCATCCTGGCGACCGCCGTGAGTGACTCCCTCCTCCCAGTCAACCCGTGCCATATCCGCGGGGCCGGGACGTCCAAGCGCGTCAAGAGGATCCGACCCGCGAGCCTCGAGGAGATCGAGGCGCTCGTGACCGCGATGCCCGAGCGGCTCAAGGTGATGACCCTGCTGGCCGCGTGGTGCGGACTGCGGTTCGGCGAGCTCGTGGAACTGCGACGAAAGGACGTCGACCTCAGGGCCGGGAAGATCCGGGTGCGGCGCGGCGCGGTCCGGGCGGACGGCGTCGTCATCATCGACACCCCCAAGTCAGACGCCGGCGTCCGGGACGTGGCCATTCCACCGCACCTGCTGCCAGCGATCACCGACCACCTGGCCCGGAACATGACCGGCGCCAGCGGCCTGCTGTTCCCCGGGGTCCACGGCGGCACCCTCGCCCCGTCGACGCTCTACGGGGCGTTCTACCCGGCCCGCGAGGCTGCTGGGCGCCCGGACCTGCGTTGGCACGATCTGCGCCACACCGGGGCCGTGCTGGCCGCGCAGACCGGCGCCACCCTGGCCGAGCTGATGGGCCGTCTCGGGCACTCGACGCCGGCCGCGGCGATGCGCTACCAGCACGCCGCGCAGGACCGAGACGCGCAGATCGCAGCGGCGCTCTCGAGGCTGGTGGAGGCGGAGACGGCGACACGCTAAGCGGTTGTCCAACCCCGTCGGGACATGGCTGTACTCTGGATCCACAAGAGAACACCGAATGCTAGTCCGAGAGGGTCAGGCGCTTCCGTCATTGGAAGCGAGCCGTCATGGCGTTTCTGACTGGGTAGGGCGAACGGGAGACCAGTTCGCAGCTTTCCGGCTCCACTGGGGGCCAGCGCTTTAGCCAGGGCCCGTCACGGGCGAGAAGGCGACGACGCGCGAGAGTTGCGAGAGCCACGACATGTGAGCCGAGCGACACGATCACCTTGGATGGGTGACGTGTGCTCGGCGTTCGTGTTTCCGAAGGGAAAACACGGTGGCTCAGGACAAGCAGCTAGTTTCGATCGAACGGGCGTCTGGACGGATCGGCGTCTCACAGAAGACCATCCGCCGTCGGATCTCTGACGGTTCGCTGACCGGATACCGAGTCGGCCCGCGTCTGATCCGCGTCGACCTCGCCGAGCTCGACGCTCTCGCATCGCCCATCCCAACCGGGCACGTCGCATGAGCCCCGGACACGAGGAAAGCCGCCCCCGGCAGGAAAGCGGCTCCGTCTCCTCGACTACTCAACATGGTACGACCCCGGACGACATCGCGTTACTGGCGCACCCCCGCACCGCATACCGACCTAGCCAGTTACAGCGAGGCAAGCGGTTCCGGCGCACGAATGACCAGATCAACACGCTGGACGAGGCGATCATCACCGCCGTCGCAACCGAGCGACCGGTCACGCTCCGAGGCGTCTTCTACCGCGTCGTCTCAGCCGGGGCCGTGGACAAGTCCGAGGCCGGTTACCAGGCCGTTGGGCGCCGGCTCCTGGCCCTTCGACGTGACGGCCGGGTCCCGTACTCGGCGATCACCGACGGGTCGCGGCTGATCTACAAACCGGAGTCGTGGGGCCACCTCGACCAGATGCTCGAGGACGCCGCCTCGTCCTACCGTCGCGCGCTCTGGCACGACCAGGCCGTCGAGGTCATCGTCATCTCGGAGAAGGACGCCATCTCCGGGGTCATCTCGCCGATTACCTACCAGTGGGACGTCGAGCTGGCGATCACCCGCGGCTACTCCTCCGAGACCTTCACCCACTCCATCGCCCAGACGATCATCGACAACACGGCATACAGGAAGACGACCTACGTCTACCAGCTCGGGGACCACGACCCGTCCGGGGTCGACGCCTGGCGCGACTTCCAAGCCAAGGTGCTCACCTTCGCGCCCGACGCCGACGTCGTGTTCCAGCGGCTCGCAGTCACCCCCGAGCAAATCGATCAGTACGCGCTGCCGACCCGGCCGACGAAGCGCACGGACACCCGATCCGCGGGGTTCGAGGGCGAGTCGGTGGAGGTCGACGCCCTGCCGCCGACCGTGCTGCGCCAGATCGTCGGCGACGCCATCGAGGAGCACATCGACCCGCGGGCGCTCGAGCTCACCCGGTCGGTGGAGGCCTCGGAACGGGACCAGCTCACGTCGCTGATCGGTGGCGTCCGATGAGCGAGGTCAGAGACGTGATGAGCCTCAGCCGTCGCGACTTCGAGCTGTACCTAGACGGGTATCGGGAAGGGTATCGGGACGGCATCGACCGTGGCCGTGAGCAGGCCGACGAGGAGGCCCAGCGGCTCTTCAACAACGCCGTGGGCGTCGTCCGGGCGATGGCGCGCCCCGACCCGTACGAGGTTGCCCAGCGTCGCCGTCGTGAGCGCCAAGTCGAGGCCGCCGAGCGGCACGCCGAAACTGCGCAGCTGTGGCCGGCGGAGGTCACCCGATGAGCTACGGCCGCGACTACCCCGAGGCGCCCGACTTCGACCCGACCGTGCCGGACACCGACGACGGCGCCCAGCTCCTCGACGATGTCCGTGCGTTCCTCGCCCGGTTCGTTGCCTTCCCCAGCGACGATGCCCTCACTGCGGCAACGCTCTGGGCAGCGCATAGCCATGCGCTGCAAGCCTTCGAGTGCACCCCGCGGATCGCGTTCCTCTCACCCGAACCGGGCAGCGGTAAGACGCGGGCATTGGAGATCCTCGAGCTCCTTGTCCTGAGGCCCTTGCTGACGGTCAACGTCACCCCGGCATACCTCTTCCGCAAGGTGGCCGACGAGGCCGGGCCACCGACCCTGCTTTACGACGAAATCGACACGGTCTTCGGTCCCAGAGCCAAGGACAACGAGGACATCCGCGGGATGCTCAACGCCGGATATCGGCGCGGCGCCACCGCAGGCCGGTGCGTCATCCGCGGCAAGACCGTCGACGTCGAGGAACTGCCCGCGTTCGCCGCCGTGGCGCTGGCCGGCCTCGACGACCTGCCCGACACCATCAGCAGCCGCTCGATCCTCGTCAGGATGCGCCGCAGGGCACCACACGAGCGGGTCGAGTCCTACCGACGCCGGCTGCACGAGGACGAGGGCCACGAGCTGCGCGACCGGCTCGGAGCGTGGGCCGCCTCCCACTGGCACGCCCTGACCGATGCCTGGCCCGAGCTGCCCCAAGGCGTCGAGGACCGCAATGCCGACGTGTGGGAACCCCTGCTCGCCATCGCCGACGCCGCCGGCGACCACTGGCCCGAGACCGCTCGACGTTGCGCTGTTGCGTTTGTTGCGGACTCTCGGGACAAGGCGGGCGGATTCGGTATCCAGCTCCTCGCCGACCTGCGAACGGCGTTCGCAGGCGAGCAGGCCATGACGACGGAGGCCATCCTCGACGCGCTCAACCAGATGGACGAGTCACCGTGGGGCGATATCCGCGGCAGGGCGCTCGATTCCCGTGGGCTGTCACGACGCCTGGCCAAGTACGGCATCAAGCCCAAGGTGATCCGCGTCGGCGAGCGCACGCCGCGAGGCTACGACCGGGGCGACCTGCTCGACGCGTGGGACCGCTACCTGCCGGACGAGGAATGTTGCGGTGTTGCGGATGTTGCGGACGCCCGGCCCAAGGAGGGGGAGGAATGTTGCACTCAGAAGCCTCCAACTACGAAGGCTGACCCAACCCACCCAGGGAATATGCAACAAGGCGCAACACTCGCGCCCCTGTTACCCGAGCTATCCGCAACATCCGCAACATTGCCCGGCGCACTGTTCACCCCACCGACGGGCCCCGGCCGCTGCCCCGGCTGCGGATTCCACACCGAGACCCAAGGCCACCGCACCGGCTGCGAGGCCGCCGCGTGAATGCCCAGGAGACCCTTACCGAGGCCCTGTCTGCACTGGCAGACAGGCGGGTGCGAACGCCCTGCCAGCGGTCGGGCTCGACCCGCGACTACTGGACGTCCGACGTCCGAGAGGAGCGCGAGTACGCCACCGCGGCGTGCCGGCTCTGCCCGGTGCACGCGCAGTGCCGGGCGGCCGCCGAGGAGACCGACGAGCGGCACGGCGTCTGGGCCGGGGTCGACCGGACCCGACCAACCAACCGGAACCATGGTTCCACCACCGAGGAGAGAGAGAAGGAAGACGATGAGTAGCTGTCTGTGGGTCGGTTGCCCGACCGAGCCGATCGCGTTCTGGTGCGAGAAGCACACCGAGGAGATGAGGTCCATGCTCGCGCGCCAGGAAGGGATGCGACGGGTCACGAACGAGGAGGGCCTGTCCCGGCACCTGGCCGCGCTCGCGCTCGTGGAAGCGGTTCTGACCGACGACAAGGCCGCCCTGGCCGCGCTGCTGCCGACCACGGCCAGCGAGGCGCACTGGGTGGTCCTCGGACTCGCCCAGATCGCCGCCATGACCCTGCGGAACTGGGTGCCGGGCCAGGAGTCGGAGGCCATCGCCGACCTGCGTGAGAAGTGGCTGGCCGCTGGACCGGGCACCGACCCCGAGGAGCCGTCGTGACCGTCTGGGCAGGGCCGTCCACCCCGGCCGGACCGTGCCCCGGCTGCTCCGGCCCCCGCGTGGACAGCCTGAACTACAAGCACGCCGCGGCCTGCCCGCTGCGCGACCTGGACGACGGGTCGAGGGCCAGCGACTGGCAGAACCTGAACACCTCCCCGCGGGCCCGGATGCGCGCCACCACGGCCACCGAGCTGGCCCTGGCCGCCTCGCTCGGCTGGACCCCGGCCGGGCAGTCCGCAGTCACCCTCATCGACTCCGGGCCACCGAACCTGTACCGCCGCCGCATCCTCGAGACCGACCTGCGATCCGGTTTCGACCCGGACCTAACCCAAGGAGCAACGCCATGACCACCGCCGCGCCCGACCCGACCACCCCGACCCCACCGGCCGAACCGGCCGCCGAGCCCACCGCAGACGCATCCGCTGAGCCGTCCGACGACGACGGCCGGGGCGGCAACGCTGAGGCCGCCCGGTGGCGCACCCGGCTGCGCACCACCGAGGCCGAACGCGACACCATCGCGACCCGGCTCGAGGGATTCCAGCGGGCCGAGGTCGAGCGCCTCGCCGGCGACGTCCTCGCCCAGGGCGGCGACCTGTTCGCCGTCGGCGGCATCGAGCTCGAGGAGGTCCTCACCGAGGACGGGACCGTCGACCCGGCCATCGTCGCGATGGCCGTCGAGCAGCTTGTGGCGACCCGGCCGGGTCTGCACCGCAACGCTCGACCTCGCGTCGCCGACCTCGGGCAAGGTGCCCGCGGCAACGCCAGCGGCAACTCAGGGGGCCGCTCGTGGTCCGACGTCCTGGGCCGCGGCAAGTAGGTCGCTGACGCCGCGGTCCGGTATCGTTGACAGTGCGTCACCGGACACCGGGCCAGGAGCCCACCCGTGACGCCAGCACAGCCCCAGGCGGGCACCCTCGCAGCCGTAGACCGGCCGGCGGGAACCAGAGAACACACCGGCGCGCACGGGCGCGTCGGCCCGCCCACCTGAAAGAGGCTGACCCATGCTGACCACCGTCAACACCCCAGAGATCCTCGGTCCCGAGGACGTCGGCGCCCTGCTCGTCGAGCCGTTCGTCGCCGCCGCCGTCGCCGCCACGGCGTCCACCGTCGTGCGCACCGGGGCCAAGAGCTTCCGCATCCCGATCGTCTCCCGCGACCCGGTGGCCGAGTGGGTCAACGAGGGACAGGAGATCACCCCCTCCGACCCGAGTCTGGCCGAGCTGACCGTGACCCCCGCCAAGCTCGCCGGCCTCGTCATCATCTCCAACGAGCTGGCCGCCGACGCCACCCCGGAAGCCGCGGCCGTCATCGGTGACGGACTGGCCCGTGACCTCGCTCGCAAGACCGACGCCGCCTACTTCGGCGTCCTCGCCGCCCCCGCACCCGCAGGACTCGGCAGCGTCGTCGGGTTCACCGCCATCGCGGCCGGGACCGCGTGGGCATCCCTCGACCCGTTCGCGGAAGCCATCTCCGCCGCCGAGCAGGTCGGAGCCGTCCTGACCCACCTCGTCGCCAACCCCATCGACGCCCTGGCTCTCGCCAAGGTCCGCAAGGCCACCGGCTCTAACGAGCCGCTGCTCCAGCCCGACCCCACCGCGGCCGGCCGCCGCATCATCTCCGGAGTCCCGCTGCTCGTCTCCCCCGCCGTGCCAGTCGGCACCGTCTGGGGCATCCCCGCGTCGCGGAGCTATGTCGTCGTGCGCGAGGACGCCACCATCGACGTCGACGCCTCGCCATTCTTCACCTCCGACCGGACCGCGGTCCGGGCCACCCTGCGCGTCGGGTTCGCCTTCCCACACGCCGCCGCGCTCGTCAAGATCACCGTCGGCCCGTAACCCCCAGCCCCTGTCCGGGGCGCGTCAACGCTTGCCCAACCCGCCGCGAAGTGGTTCGCGGCGGGTTGGGCGGCGAAGGCGGAGCGCCGCCGCCCGCGCCCCGGACAGGACCTCCAGGAGAGGACCGACCATGCCACGCGCACCCAAGTCCTGCGGACGCTACGGCTGCCCGGCCAAGGTCGTCGCCCGCACCTACTGCGACGTGCACCTGCTCGAGCAGCGGCGCACCGCACCGCTGTCACCCACCGCACGCCACCGCAACCCCAACATCGAACGACGACGACGACGCGCTGTCGTCGACGCATGGGTCTCCATCCGCGGCTGGACCTGCCCCGGCTGGATGCGCGACCCACACCCCTCGACCGACCTCACCGCCGCGCATGCGGTCGCCGTGGTGCACGGAGGCGGAGACGGACCACTCACCGTCCGGTGTCGATCATGCAACTCGCGGCAAGCGACTAAGCCCACCTAACCAAGACCCCGGCGAGAGCCGTCAGGCCACCCGCTGACCCGCCCATGGGGGGGGAAGGGGGGTCTGCCCACCCCGGCCGCCCGCTCCGGGACGTACGGCCAACTTTGAGTTGTACGGGTTCCGGGAATCCCCCGATACCCAGACTTACGCGCACCGCGATCTGCCGTACGTCCCGGGGAAGCGCTGGGCTGACCGGGGAGGGGCGCCCCAGGTGGGTCAGATCAGACCGGGATCCTTCACAAACGACAGCGCCCCCGCTCCTACCTTGAGCGGGGGCGCTGTCGTATGCCGTGGCCTATGCCTTGGGCTCGCCTCCCTCTGCCTCGACGAGCTCGGCGGCCCGGACCATCTCGACGGCGATGGCCCGAAGCTCGGCGGCCGTGAAGGACCGGCGGTCCTGCCCCGGCCGCATCGGGTGCCAGATCTCGACGGCCAGACCGTGGTCCTCCTCGACCACGTCGAGCCCGAACGTGTCGACCGGCTCAGACTCCCCAGAGCAGAACCCCGGACCACCGTCCTCGTCGTCGACGTGTGAATTGCACCAGGCGCGGTGCGTCGTGGTGGTCATCGCTGCACGCGCCCGTCCTGGCGCGCCCCTGAGGCGTTGACGACGTTGGTGGACCACCACTCGTCCAGGGCGGACTTGATGCGCGCCCGCTCCTCGACCGTGAGCCACGAGGGCAGACGGAAGGAGATGTAGTCCTCGGTCTCCGTGACGATGACGCCGTACGGCGTGGTCGTGGTGGTCATCGGGTCACCTCCAGCGACTTGACCGCGGCGTGGAGGGCGTCGAGGCGTGCGTCGAGCCGGTCAATCTCGGCGGCGCGGGTCGACCGCTCAAGGGTGTCCTGCTTGACCTTGAAGGCGTCGATATCGTCTCCGAGCGCGTACACCGCGGCGACGAACTCGGGTGGGAATGTGGTTGTCATGATGGTGTCTCTCCCTCTCTAGATGCACGCAAGGTGCACGCGGGGCCAAAACGCAAGGCCCCTGGTCTGCGTTTCCGCAGGTCAGGGGCCGTTTCATAGCGGTGGGCGATACTGGGTTTGAACCAGTGACCTCTTCCGTGTCAAGGAAGCGCGCTACCACTGCGCCAATCGCCCTCGGTCGTGCTGACGGGTCAAACATGGGTGGGACTGGAGGTGGAGACGGGATTTGAACCCGTGTACGCGGCTTTGCAGGCCGCTGCCTCGCCTCTCGGCCACTCCACCGTGCAGGCAAGTAGTAGTACTCAGTGCCTCCGAGCGGACAACCGGGCTCGAACCGGCGACCTCAACCTTGGCAAGGTTGCGCTCTACCAACTGAGCTATGTCCGCGGGAACATCAGCGGTGTAACTTCCCCGCTCGGTGTTTCGTAGACATTAGCGGATCCCCCGCACGTTTCCAAAACCGGGTCCGGCGCCGGATGGCTCTCCTTCAGGAGGCACGTCGGCGTCCTCGGGGCGCCCGATCGGACCCTCTGGCCGGAGTGTCGCCAGGACCGGACATCCCGGCCCCGGCCCCTCTCTGCCATGACGGGGCGATGAGCTGCTGGTCCTCGGCGAGGAGCTCTTCGTCCACGCCCGGGTCCTGTCCGTAGTCAAGAGGGGAGCGTCGACGCTCCACCTCGTGCCGCGCCCATGAGACCAGCCGGGCGCTCGAGGCGACCCGGCTCCCGACCGGCCAGACCACCCTGCTGGCCGAGTTCAGGCCTGCGCCGACAAGCACGGCAATGGCCAGAGCGTAGAGCCAGATGAGCAGAACGATGGGCGCGGACAGCGGACCGTAGATCGACGTCCCGCCGAGCGATGCGCCCACCAACCCACGGAGGACGAACGAGGCGAGCACCCAGATGAGCAGCGCCAGCACCGCCCCAGGCACGTCCCGCCACCATCGCGCCCGCTGGGGGGTCGCGATATGGAACAGAGTCGTGAGGGCGGCGACGGTCGCCGCGACGACGACCGGCCAGTAGAGCAGCCCGAGGAAACGCACGCGCTCGGGCAACCAGCCGTCGAGCATGGCGGGTCCGATCAGGACCAACGGGATGATGAGGACGCCGGAGACCAGCGCGATGAGGTAGAGCGAGAAGGAGAGCGCCCGTGTGCGGACGATCCCGCGGACGCCGCTCTGCCCGTACATGATCGAGATCGTGTCGACGAAGACGTTGAGGGCGCGGGACCCGGACCACAAGGCCAGCAGGAAGCCGATGGACACGAGGTCGAAGCGCCCGCCGCGGAAGACGTCGTCGACCGTCGGAAGCAGCACCTGGGTGATGCTGTCCTCGGTGAGGAAGCGCGCGGCATACTCGCGGATGGCGTAGGTGACGTGCGAGACCGCATTGGTGCCCAGCCAGTCACCGACGAAGCCGACGCCCCCGAAGAGACCGAGCACGAGCGGCGGCAGCGACAACAACATGAAGAAGGCGGCCTCCGAGGCCAGTCCGGTGACCCGGTAACGGAGGCACGCCCGGATCGTCCCGAGCACGAGGCGCGCAGCAGCCGTCGCGCCGTGGACCTTGTCCAGCTCGCCTCGGATCCGGGACCTGAGCGTCATCGCCATCGTCAGCCACGCTAGCGGCGGCCCGGGCGAGCGCCGCGTCGTGACACGGGGAGCAGCCCCACGGATGCATCTCGTCCTGAGAGGATGACGGCGTGACGAGGGTGGAGGAGCGAGGGGCCGTTAGCCGGGCACCCGTCGCCTGGCGCCCGCTGACCTTCCTCGCCGGCGCGTATGCCGTGCTGCTCGTCGTCGCGGCCCGCGGCTACGGCTACCACCGTGACGAGCTCTACTTCACCTGGCTCGGCGCCCACCCGGCCGCCGGGTACGTCGACCAGCCCCCGTTGGCGCCGTTGCTCGCCGGGCTCATGGACCGCATCGGTGACGGCTCGTTGCCGGTGCTGCGGGCACCTGCCGCGGTGGCCGGTGGCCTGGTCGTCCTCGTCACCGGCCTGATCGCCCGGGAGCTCGGTGGCCGACGCGGCGGCCAGCTGCTGGCCGCGGCGTCGATGGCGTGCGCGGCGATTCTCTTCGCCGGGGCGCACCTGGCCACGACGTTGGTCTACGACCTGCTGGGCTGGACGGTGCTGTCGTGGCTCGTCATTCGCGCCCTCCGGGACGGGCGACGCAGTTGGCTACTCGTGGGTGTGACGCTGGGCCTCGCGCTCGAGGTCAAGACCCTCATCCTGTTCCTCGCCGCGGGACTCATCGCCGGCATCGTGACCGTCGGACCCCGCCACGTCCTGGCCAGCCGCTGGCCGTGGTTCGCCGCCGCCATCGCTGTGGCGCTGTGGGCACCGAACCTGTGGTGGCAGGTCGCCCACGGACTCCCGCAACTCGAGATGAGCCGGGCCATCGCCGCAGGCGGCTCCGGCACGAGCGAGCCCCGAGCGCTCGTCGTCCCCATGCAGTTCGTCCTCGTGGCGCCGCTCCTCGCCCCCGTCTGGTTGCTCGGGCTCTGGCGGCTGGCGCGCGATCCCCGGCTCGCCCTGTGGCGCTGCTTCGCGGTGGCCTACGCGGTGGTCGTCGCGGTGGTCGTCGCGACCGGCGGCAAGTCCTACTACGTGACCGGGCTCTACCCCGTGCTGCTCTCGGCGGGGGCGATCCCCGTCGCCGAGTGGCTGGAGAGGCGGCCCCGGGCCACAGCTGCCCGGGTGGGCCTGGGCCTGGCGCTCGTCGCCAGCATGGCGGTCAACGCCGTGCTGTTCCTCCCTGTGCTGCCGGCGGACCGGCTCGACGGCACGCCGGTCCTCGCCATCAACTACGACGCCGGCGAGCAGATCGGCTGGCCCGAGCTCGCGGCCGCCGTCGCAGCTGGCCGGGACACCCTCCCGGCCGACCAGCGGGCCGGGGCGATCTCGCTCGGCCGCAACTACGGGGAGGCGGGGGCGGTCCACCGCTACCTGCCGTCCATGCCGGCCTACAGCGGGCACAACAGCCTCTATGCCCTCGGTCCCCCGCCGGCCGGGACCCGTTCCGCCATCGTCCTGGGCTATCCCGAGGCGCTGCTGCGGTCCTGGTTCAGCGACGTGCAACGCGTCGGAACCATCGACAATGCCGCCGGCGTGGACAACGACGAGCAGGGACGGGCGGTGTGGCGCTGTTCGGGGCCGACGGCGCCGTGGTCACAGCTGTGGCCGCAGATGAGACGGGTCGGCTGAGCGACCGGGGTGCGAGGACACGAGCGAGCGTCAGCGAGTGAGGCCCGGAGGACCCTGCGGAGCTCTGCCAGGGAGCTCGGCTGAGCGACAGGGGTGCGAGGACACGAGCGAGCGTCAGCGAGTGAGGCCCGGAGGACCCTGCGGAGCTCTGCCAGGGAGCCCGGCTGAGCGACAGGGGTGCGAGGACACGAGCGAGCGTCAGCGAGTGAGGCCCGGAGGACCCTGCGGAGCTCTGCCAGAGAGCTCGGCTGAGCGACAGCCGCTACTCTCCCGTCGTGCCGTCGATGAGCTCACGGACGACGTCGAGGTGGCCGACGTGCCGGGCGAACTCCTGAATGACGTGGAGCATGACGCGCTCCAGCGTCGCCGGATCGGCCGCGTCCCAACGCTCGCCGGGAGCGCCCACGTCGGTGAGCTCGTGGTCCATGACGATGGCCCTCGTGCGCTCCCCGCCCGCCGCCAGCGCCTCGAGCAGGCCGTCGAGCAACTCGGCCGCAGAGACGAACCAGCGCCCATCCCGGTCGTCCGCCCACGGATCGGCCACGTCTGCACCGGCAGACCCCCAGACGAGCCAACGCCGTTCGACATGGACGAGGTGCTTCACCAGCTCGATCGGCGACCAGCCCGACGCGACGATGCTCGACCGGAGCTGCGCGTCCGACAAGCCGGTGACCTTCACGCCCACCACCGACCGGAAGTAGTCGAGGTAGTCGAGCAGTACCTCACGGCGGTCACCAGCCGGACGGGTCGGCTCGGGCAGCTGCGCCGGCATACGAAGGGTCAGCTCGCGGCGAGCCGGGCCCGCTCGGCCTCCACGTCGATGCCCATGTCGGGCCAGTCCGGAGCCATCCGCTCGAAGGTGTCGAGGAGGAGCCGCTGCACCGCCCACCGGGCGTACCACTTCTTGTTGGCCGGGACGACGTGCCAGGGGGCGTCCACGGTCGAGCACTCGGTCAGCGCCACCTGGTAGGCCTCCATGTAGTCGTTCCACTTCAGCCGCTCGCTGATGTCGCCGACGTTGTATTTGTAGTGCTTGTCGCGCCGCTCGAGGCGCTCGGCCAGTCGCGCCTTCTGCTCGTCCTTGGAGATGTGCAGCATGACCTTGACCACCTCGGTGCCGGAGTCGACGACCTGCCGCTCGAAGGCGTTGATCTTCGCGTACCGCTGGGACCACTCCTTCTCGGGCGCGAGGTTGTGCACCCGGACGATGAGGACGTCCTCGTAGTGGGAGCGGTCGAACACGCCGATGACGCCCGGCCCCGGAAGCGCCTTGCGGATCCGCCACAGGAAGGCGTGGCCGCGTTCCTCCTCGGTCGGCGTCTTGAAGGAGGTGGTCCTGATGCCCTCCGGGTTGGCCGCCGCGACGACGTGCCGCATGATCCCGCCCTTGCCCGACGTGTCCATCCCCTGGACGACGAGCAGCATGGACCGGTTGGCGCCGGCGCGGGACTCGGCGAAGAGCTTCTCCTGCCACTCGCCGATCTCGGGCGCGTGCTCGGCCAGCACCTTCGTTCCGGTCTTCTTGGTCCCGAGGAAGCCGGGCGTCGAGTCGCAGTCGACCGACGCGAGGACGACGTCGGAGGTGACCCGCAGGACGTCGGAGAGTGGTGGCTGCGCATCGTCCGGCTTCGCATCCTTCTTCGGCTTCTGAGGCATGCCGGCCATCCTGCCCTACGGCACCCCGACGCGGCAGGGTGCGCGCCCGGCATACTCGGCTCGTGCGCCTGCTCCTCGCGGACTCCCCCGTCACCGACGCTCCCGCCCCCGGCTCCCGCCTCGAGGACGAGGACCTCGTCCACCTGTATGCCGTGCCACGCACCTCCCAGCGCTGGCTCCGGGCGAACTTCGCGACCAGCGTGGACGGCGGCGCAACCGGAGGGGATGGTCGCTCGGGGTCGGTCAACACCGTGGCCGACCACGTGGTCTTCGGCGTGCTGCGCGGCCTGAGTGACGTCGTCGTCATCGGTGCGGGGACGGCACGGGACGAGGGGTACGGCCCTCTGTCGGTGGACCGGCGGT
>JAABUT010003418.1_pt1 | contig 13659 bp, 14 predicted proteins | sample 5559281 | NCBI WGS metagenome assembly JAABUT01 (sample SAMN10711880, study PRJNA513359) | rock metagenome | isolation source: Antarctica rocks | place: Antarctica: Victoria Land, Ricker Hills nord | collected 2016-01-04
CAGGCATCTTCACGGACATGTCGCGTTCTTCCATCTTCACGGTCGAAATACCACCTACCGGGAGCAGCCACAGTAGCAATTTGTTCCGGGCCTCTTCAACGGGCGGGAGCATCCAGGTCAGGGGTGATTTGAGCTCGTGGGCCAAGGTATTGATCATAAGCGTAGGATCCGGATAGAAGCCACTCAAAGAGGTGGAAACATGGAGTGCAGCCGCATAGCGACAGCATTCGGGAGATGTAAAACTCCAAACGCCTGTTGCGCGCTAGTTGGAGCAACCGTTAGAGTACGGAGCAGAAGTGACTTAACACAACAATAGCTATCTTCTACTTCTTTTGTCGACCCTAAGTTCTGCAAAATCTAGTCTTTCATAGGGCGAAGAGCTATGACGCTATTGCGGTTGTTCCGTGACATCGCTAAGGCCAATTGGAATGAGTTGGACCTCGCTAATGGCTACCAAGGACATCCTGCATTGTCTGAGCTCTGTAGTACAATCAGGACATGCGCTATATTGTACCAAAATACCAGATTGGCAGCGATTGGGTTGGTGGATTAGATAGAATGTTGACCATCTGCTTCAGCCCTTCCATGTGTAGTTGTAGATTCGTTGCATTCCCCCGTTCATGCTTGGTAGAAGAAGCTATAGTGTAAGGAGTATTACTAGACACACCTAACCACCTCAATCGTGGCCACATTTGCGACAGCTACCATAGTATGGTCTGACGTGCTATACAGACCTGAATAGAATTGTTCCAAAGTGTGTTCACATTTTCGCCGATTCGTCAGCCAACATGATGTACCCAGGTCTGGATCTTGCTGTCTACTTCACTGTCCCAGCAGCTTTTTCGAATAGCACCTTCCTGTTGTTGTTCCAGCTTCTCCAGATTCAGCGTGTGAAAAAGCACGTTGTCTGTTCGGACAAAAGGCCAACTGTTGGAAATAGGGAAGTTGGTAACCTCCGCCTCATAGGGCTGGTAGGGCTGGGCCTGCTACGAGTAGTACGAGTAGAGTTTTCACCTTCCACTTCCACCTGCTAGATACGTAAGGTAGGTAGCCTCCCACGCCTCCTAACAGCAACAACCAGAACATCCATATGCCCCCATATGACCTCGTATTCCAACACCACCAAATTTAGATCATGGGACATGTAGCGAAATTAGGGAAGGGATCGGTATACGAACGTCGAGAGATCTAAGAGTATAGCGCAATTAGTGATCAGGCTCGGCTTCGGAAAGGTATCTCTTTTGCAGAACGCTCCCACAAAGTGATGCCTACATACAATGGTTCATCAGTTTGTCTACATCCGGGGCTTGAGTTGGCTGATGAGCTTCGAATGGATCCAGCATTCCCGCTTCAACTGCTGTCGGTACTGCCCACGAACTGGCAGGGTGCTCACACCAGCAGGTACAGATAATGGATTCTCAGACAAGAAGAAACCCTGTTTCGTGAACCGGACGTACTCGGGCTCGGACTATCAAAATCGCATTTTTCAATATTGGCATAGTGTCTTTCGCAACTGCGGCATAGTGGGCGTCTTTCGTCGCACTGGTCCCCACATATTATCTAGCGCTCATGTATTGGTCTGTAGAATTATCCAGACTTTGACTTCGCGTATTTTTGCATCCTGTTCTTTGATTTCTTGTGGGATCTCTTTAGAGTCGGGAGCAATTGAGAAAACATCGCTTGTTATCTCAATCCTTTGGCACCGTGCTTTTCCGAAACTTATCGATCCTGCCACAGAGCATATGCAGTCTCGGAATGCCAACGTCTCGCGTCTGGTTTGCCGGGCACGCTCGTCCTTTAACAGCAAGGGAAACCTGACTCGGCAGGTGATCACTGATTTGCCTGCTTCCAAATCGAGTGCTTCGAACTCTTTGTCACTGCGTGGGAAGATTGCATAAGACAGTACATAACCCGAGGAAGTAGACAGCCAAAAGGTGCAGAAGTAGCCGCTGACCAATCCTAGAACAATACTTATAGCGCTCTTCACCAGTTGTCACCGTTTCACGATCGAAGCAGCGAGTTGCTACCGTATCGTTAATGGATTGGATTTGGATTGATAGCTTATTTGATTGCATTTCTTACGGTGTTAGTGAGCTGTCGACAAAGGTAGCCATCGCTGTACAAAAGTACTCCGATTCAGGCGTGCCATGGTAAGGAGCTATCATATCAACGTCTTGGCTGGGGAACGTTGTAGGTGCATGTGTGCAACTTGAGGCGGTGAAACTCAATCCTGCTCCGTTCTAAACTTCTTGGAGCGTGCTGTTTGATGGTCCACCGAATCATCTACCTATCTACTACGTGGAGTGACATGCAAGATCCCTGTGTCAATTGGACGGAATCCCATGATGCTCAACGTCAAGACCATATTCATATACTTTTTCTAAACGTTTATGCTAGAACCACAATCTTGCCGCCGGCCTTGTTTTCCTCCATGCAGCGGTGCGCCTCCACAATATCATCAAGTTCAAAAACTTTGCCAATCTGAATATGCAACTGACCTCTCTCAATTTATTGGACCAACTCCTCAAGTGGTGTACTCATGGAATCTTCGGATCCACCCGAGTATGTCGTCAAATTTACCGCCGTTGGGATCATGTCCGTTGGGGAGAATCCTTCCAGCGACCACTTGCCGCCAACTATGCCAGTCATGCATACAATTCCGGCATCTTTTGTGCAGCGGAGTGAGTCCTTGAGCGTTGTTGTACCCACCAGCTCAAGCACTGTGTCAAAAGCTTCGTGGGATTGAATCTGCTCTGCCATCGACCCATCATCGACGAACACTTGGTCAGCGCCACTTGCACGTAGCAAGCTCTCACGATCGGACCTGCGTGTTGTTGCTGTCACGAATGCACCATGGTTTTTGGCAATGGCTGCCGCGGCTAACCCTACTGATTTCGTACCTCCTCGAATGAGCAAACGATCACCTCTCTGAAGGCGAAGTAACCTGAACAATGAGCCCCACGCAGTCTGCAGCATCTCAGGAATGGCACCGAGAGTTTCCCAAGCTATTTGAGTCTTGATGACTTGAGCTTATGTTGCGGGTACGCACGTATATTGCGCATAGCCACCGTCCAATACTCGTCCAAGGCCACCCATTGCGGTTGCGACAACATCGCCTTTGCGGAATTCATTACCTGGCGCATCCTCGACAGTACCAACTGCTTCAATGCCAAGGATACGTGGGAATTTGACATTGGGGGAATGGCCTTGCGGAGTGAACATCTCGGAGCGATTGAGTCCGAAAGCCTTGACCCGAATCAAGACCTGTCCATTTTGAGGCGTGGGAAGTGGTACTTGTTCGAGCTTGAGAACCTCAGCGCCGCCCGCTTCGTGGATCACTAACGCCTTCATCGTGGCCATGATTGGTTTCGGCAAAAGTCCCTTAATCGCAAACGAAACTTTGAGTGTTAGCATGATTCCTGTAAGCTGTCTGCTCCAGGGTTTGAAGTGTGTTTCCGAGGCAGTTGACCACACCTTTTGAGTACGTAAAACCTACTCATATATTGTTCGAAAACCTTCACCTACAGAACCAGGATTTTTTGGGTACTATTGGACAGGTTCAACGTGGTAGCTCCAGAGATGGTGATAGTCCCAAAGGGAGCTTCACAACTTGGGAAATGAAGAGATATGGAGATTCCGAGAGACAGAATTAGGCATGACACTCTCGGAAATAGGACGCTTACAAGTTAGCGAACCCGAACCCGATACAACGAACGAATTATAACAACGGTCGAGAGCGAGCGAGACGATGAGCTACGCCAAGCTGGGAAGGCCGGCACGCCTTGAAGGCGCCCTGCTTCCGCTGGGATGAAAGCTTATTATTGCAGAAGGTGGGTCTAATCAGCTTTCTGCCTTCCCATCCTTATATACTGAAAATTCACAGCGTGCAGACATTTGATTCGGTACTTGCAGCGCGATAGCAGAATCACTGCTTCTTATATGGAGGGAATCCTTGTCAAATTCAAAGCAGCTCAACCTACACATTCTTGTTCACCTTTTCTGCGTTATCGGCGTATCTATCCATCCCTTCTCCTTAGTCTGTTTGATTCAAGTTCTACGAAGCCTTGCTTGTTCTCGATGGTAGAACCTATTGCTAGCAGCTGCATGTGCTACTTACAGTAGTCCGCGCCAAGTCATTATCACTTCGCTGCGATTCGCGGTATTCTCTTTTCATTCGCATCCGTATTCGCATCCAAGATGGCGTGCAGTCCTTTGTGAACCAGAAGTTCTTTCAGCAATAGAGGCCTCGAGTTAGCCGATAGGCTATTATAGAGAGGATATTTCGAGATGACATAAATGAGAGTCAACACCCCAAACTTCGTGGCAGATGAACATGAGTTCAGGATCTCTTACCTTACCGCAACACCGACTTAGTATCGAAGAAGCAAAATTGTTACTATTTGGCTTGCTGGGAAAAACAACGTTCTCAGGAAAGACATTTCATTGAGTGTATCATATCACATGAAGATTGTTGTTGGCAAGGCTTACGGAGGTACTCATTCTGAGCTGTCATCCTTATCTTCTTGAGCATTGGCGCTCTCCGTTCCAACATCGCGGCTGGCGAATAGTTTTCTCCACTTTTTGGTGTTGTTTGTCTTGAGCTCCATGCGGTGTACCGTGAAGGCTTGGCTCCACAGCTTCTGCAGCCTTCCAATGCTGTCCGCACTGAACTCTGGTCAGAAGATCACGGGCTTGTCAAAGAACAAGGCTTGCATTCGGGGTTTCTTATCATCGAAGTATAAGAGGGGAGTTGCATTAGCTACGTCCAATGAACAACATAGATACTCGAAGATGACGGTCTAGAATCTGGATGTGCGCCTTAGAATCGCCATTCGTCCCAACAGGCTCGGTTGCTGAAAGTATCACTGGCTTTGGAAGAGCCTCAACGGGAATCAAAGCGGGACTCAATGGAGGTCGTGACGCGCAGACAAGGCTGGTGATTGTCACCCTGCAAGGCTGCCAATCGATCCGAAGGTAGATGGCGTGATCGAAGGAATTCTCGTACTCGGTGACTTTGCGAGTAGTATAGTCGAGCACGGACGACGCATATGGAGGTCGTCTGCACGCCCTAAGGCAATGTAGCGAGGCTGCATACTCAGTATTCAGCATGTACCTCGTCAAGTTGGGTTCGGAAAAATACGTATTTTGGTTCAACATACATGTATAATACATCAAGTGTAATCATGACCATGAAATAAACGTATAATACTAGTAAGCTGTTAGTAAGTTAGCATATGTAGGGAGCTACCTTCATTTGCTCCAGGATAAGCCTGATATTAAGTACCTCCCCATATATACTAACTTTACAAATTACAATGCAACGATGAGGTGATAGACCTAGTAAATCTTCTACTGACGGATAATTTCAGATTTATCCTTTTTGAAGCCAAGAAGGTGCCTTGATAGAAGTGTTATTATTGCAAGTATCTATCTACTAAGAACACATGTCGAGCTCAGTCTCATTTAGAGACATGCATTGAATACCAGAAGGCTATGAAAAAGGAAAAAATTCGCTTGTTCGGTTTGAAATAGGTACTTATAATTGATCGAGGTTACCCTCAAAACCGATGTACATGGCATATCCTTAATATCATTGGTCAACTACCCCTGCTGTATTTTCTCAACATTCACTCGATCAACATACTACATGTTTGTAATACAAGACCTAATACGATCAGTGATTATGATGTATTATACGTTTCCGAACCCTAGGTAAGGTATCGCCAAGTAGTACCTTAGTTCTTGGGTTGCATGCATCCATCCATCTGCACTGCACAATGCACTAGTATATTATAGGCAGTCGCAATCTTTAAATTACTAACATCTATGAGGCTCAATCGTTCAAAAGTTTGCCTTATTCAACTTGTTGGATTGCCTTGACCGTGTAACGTTGGACGCGGAGCCTCAAGTTCCGTATTGGCCTGTCCGACTCCGGTCTTCGCCTTTCACCCGTCGTCGTGAGACGCAGACATCGAAGTAAGGTCATGGCTTTAGCAAAAAGCTTGTACCTTGCATCGACGTACGGGATCACCGACATCTCATCTCCTGGTTTCATAATCTGGTTCTAGTATGGTAAGAGAACGTAGACAACATCTCAGCCTCATCGAAGCCGGCTGGCTGCGGCTCTGGTGAGTACCCTCATAAATCAGGCTCTGCCACATTCTCTAGACATGGCTTTGAATGATTATTATTGTGGACCTTCTCGCTTTCCGCTGTCGTCCAATCTTGATGTTAATCCAAGACTGAAGTCACTGAACGAGACTTCCATTTCTGAAACTCGCCTGCACCATCACCCAATGTGCGGTCGATCTCGATATTGTTTTGCCTATTATAATTCCATAGTGGATATCTCGGGGTTTGTAATCTCTGAAATTTAATGGAAACGCATTGTAGCATCACGGCGCTGCCTCTTGAAATTCTGATCAACGTCGTCTCATATCTCAATCTAGAAGACTTTGTGAACTTGAAGTGGACAGGAAAGGAGCTCTTTGAGACTCTCCACGGTGAGAGAATCAGTGGTGAAACAGCCAGGGTCTGTAGATAATAAACCCCCATCCTGGTCTGTGTGCGGGAGTCAAAACATGGCCAGCGCTGATTGAAGTGTATAGAGACACATCTACTATTCGAAAGAATCTCAACTTGCCGAAAAGGGTATCATCAACTATGCGGCTGCCATACAGAGAACTTTCTGCAGGAGAGAATCGTTTGCTTTGGCCCGACCCTGTTCGGCTCTGCTGCTGGGCTTTGGAAGCCTTTTCATATACCGGGATGGGGTCTTGTGTTACCTTCACGAAGCGACGATTCGCATCCTCAATGTTCATGAAGCAGACGGTACCGAGAAGGTAATTGACCTCAATTACGTTGGCCAAGCGATTTGGAAACACCATAAAGACATCACTCATACTGAGCTGCTCCACTACCAAGATGGTGTGCATTCCTTCTTAGTCTATGATACGGACCTTACTGGACAACCTTGGCTCATCGCTCTCAACACCGAAGACAGTCCGCCCAACGCCGAAAGAGTAAAGTTAGCCATCGAATGCCCAGAGTCAAAATTCTGGGTTCGGAACGATTCTCGATACCTCTTCATTGGTTCACATGTCGGCTTGGGGACACACGGACATCATGAATGGGTCTTACGAGGCTACAGTCTGAAGAATGGCCATCGATTCGCAGACCTGCAATTGCCGAACCTGTTTGGAACAGACGTTGGTCAAACTGTGAACTTCCAGATTTACGGCGACTTCCTATATGCGATCTCGAACCAGTCTTCCGCCGAGTTCGAGGAGATAGACTGGACGTCTTACTACCACTGCTATCGCTTTCCGCTTCACGATCCTTCACCAACTCATTTAGAGCCTAAGCAATTGTGGCGAAGGCAGCATCGAGAAGGACCTATCAACGACTCGTGGACAGAACTCTCACTGCATAGAGACGAGCGCACTGGCAATCTACTGATCACTGAGTGCCGACGTGAATGGAAGGATGGGGGCAGTACGCAGAGACGAACCTACTATCACCAACCGCTCATTTTCCCTTACACGCCGGGACAGGTTCCCGATCATCTGATGGTTACTCCGCCCCCAACCACAGGCTCAACGACGCCGCCCCGAGAGCTTGGGACTATGACTCTGCCTATTGGAGATCCACTCATTGGCTTGCTCGACGGCAAAAGCAGACCGCTCTACGAAGCAGCGCACCAACGCATAGATCGGAACTGCCATCGTGAATATACCGACGACGCCACAGCTTCAGTGCCTCGATCGTTTATTCTGGCCAAAACAAAACACCGAGCCTACAACCCCAGTTGCTCTGCTTTTTTAGATCTGGTGATTGATGACCATGCTCATTCTCAACGACGATGGACACAGCAAATCCGGCTCCGCATCGGATCTCGAAAGCAATCTTCTCCTCTTGATTCTAATGGAATTCTTCACCAGCCAATAATGGACGATACTGAGGGAACTGCAATCGAGGACAGTGAAAGTCGCTTTACAGATAGAGGTATTAATATATGGCCTACAGCAAACGCGCCTGAGGAGCTACTGGACTTGCTTAACCCAAGCCCAGGTACCAGATCTCACCTTGCTGGTCAACGAATAGTTGGTGGAGGGGTCCAGGCCGTATCAGATGAGAGGTCAATCGTCTACATGGCGAAGGAGAACCTAGAAAAGGAGAGTGCAATTGTCCTTGTAAATTTCGACTCGGGGATTCGCTTTGGAGGGTTAACGGAAATGAACTCGAATGCTTCTTTATTGGAAATGGATGGTACCGCAAGGAAGATTGTACTCGATCAAAGGGGTGTAGCGCCAAGAAAAGGGATGAACAGGGCAGTGCCACTTTCGAGCGAAGCTGATACTTCAGGATCGATCGAGGATGCAGGTCAAACCCGTCCATGGTTTCGGGAGGAGACGGCCATGCACATGGATATTGGCAAAGGGTTTCACTTTACCTACAGTAGCTCACGGTAGAGTCTTATACGTTCAGATGCTCTACAAGCTGGCATCTGTCAAAAAAAAAAAAAGAGCTGTAGGTAGCTGTAAATAGCTTTCAAGATACAACACACATAGAAACAATGATAGCAGCTGGTATTAAGGTGTACAATTGCGCAGTATTTCTAGAAGATGATGTACAGTAGGTAGCTCCGAAATTGTGTCAAAAGCAGCCTGAACCACATGCTCCAAGCGGGACCCGGGCCTCGCTTGACCGAGCGACTCTCTACATATCTAGAGTACATAGATACTCACATCCCGCCCGCCTGTAGGTGTCAGCATCACCGTTAACATGCCAGTGCGTCCGCCTCAATCGCAAAGCCGATGACGACCCTGCTAATACGCTTAGTTGATACTGATCTCAGGCTACCCATGCTCCGGCAAAACCTATCGTGCAAACCAACTGGTCGAATTCTTCAATTCAAAAATCAATTCCACCCTAGACCCATGCATTAGCCGGCTCAGTGTCTGCCATATCAACGACCAAAACCTTGGACTTAGTCGAGACGTGTACCGCGAAGCTCGAAGTGAAAAAGATGCTCGAGCGGCGGAGTACTCCGCGGTCAAACGGGCCTTGGGGAGGGATACTATTGTAGTTGCCGATGGCTTAAACTACATCAAGGGGTTTCGGTATCAGTTGTACTGTGAGGCAAAGGCTGTGCAAACACCGAGTTGCGTTGTACGTTTTAGCTCCTTCGCGGAAGAACTGGACATCGCGCGTAGTCCAGTACTCTGGGCTGACTATGCTAGAGGTTCATGTAGGGACGCCTATTGAAAGATGTCGGGAGCTCCATAAAAATCGTGTGGAAGACCCAAGCCATGAAGGAGATTACGCAAATGATGTCTTTGAGAACTTGGTCTACAGGTATGAGGAGCCGAATGGCATGACGAGATGGGATAGCCCGCTCTTCACCGTACCCTACGATGATGAGACCCCGCCCTTTGAGGCTATATGGGAAGCCATGGTTGGGTCTGAGGGGAAGGCAAAGAGAGTGAAACCTAATGCAGCAACTGTTACAGTACGGTGACTTGTGCCGCCTGACATATTGTTAACGAGCTAACTACAAGTAAAGAAACCGGCAGCCGAATCAGACTATCTATACGAGCTAGATAAGACGTCGCAGGAAATAACGAACGCGATACTACAGTGGCAAAAAGACCACCCTGGCGAGGGCGGCGGAGAATTGAATGTCGAGGAAAACACTATCGAATTGCCGGCGAACCCAGTCTCGCTTCCACAGCTACAACGAATCCGTAGGCAATTCATGAACCTTAACCGACAGAATAGCCTCCCCAAGGCAAGAATTCGGAGCTCTTTCATCGAGCATCTTAACAACAACTTCGGCTAAGCATTAGCCGGTGACAGATACAATGGTTTCTTACGAGCAGAAAAGCGGAAGAAGTGAAAACTTACTGAGGCTTAACAATCAAGTATGCCGCCATTTAGGAAAATTCGCAAAGCCTCAGGAGGAACAAATCTGTAGACCGAAACAATGCTATAAAATGCATATCATCCGCTCCTCCTTTCCGTCGCCTAGCCATGGCTCATTAATTTGGGTGCAATTTCTATGACCGCTGCCGACATGAGTTTTTATCACGCTCTAGCCAGTCTGACAGTGGTCGTGCGTTGTCTCCAGCATTCGCGGCACCAGCGCATTCCCACACTAGATACACCAACTGGATCTGCCGTGGCTGCGGCTACTACAGTAGCTGAAGGAACGTTTCCTGGGAGGCCCGATGGCGATTGGTGACGTTGGCTATTCCTCCAAGTGACATTTTCCACGCAGCTGTCTTCCAGCGGCAACGGCATCGCCTGACGACAACCCCCACACGCGAATGATAGTATGCCCCCCAATTTTAAGGAAACCTTCTGGTAAGTCCCGGTCCGAATACCACAGGCGAGGCGGCAGCGGCTACCACGGACCGTCTAGTAAGTGGCATACATCAGGACGAAGATGAGGAGCTGGAAACTCCGGAAGATATGGAAATAGAGGAGAACAACGAACCAGTTCTTCGGGAATCTACTTCCAAAGCAAACCAAACTAGGAAAGGACTACCTCAGACCAAGGTTAGCAAGACCGGAAAGGTTCAGGAACTAGTGACGCCGAAAGGACCCAAATCTACGGATCCCATCAGAGGCATGCAGAGTCGTAGCAGGTTCGATATCAGTAGAATTCTCGACCTGCCGCTAGAACTCACTGTCGGGGAACTTCTGGACCGGTCTGATATCACCATCAAGGATCTGGCATTTAACATGCAGAGGTCGACCCCTAGGTACAGGATCAAAAGATCAAAGGTCAATGCCGAAGGTGATACTCAAGAAGCGGAAAACGTTCAAGCCAGTATGACGATTTCTGCAGCGGTTCTACCGCCGGAAGTCACTGCCAGGGCGTACGAAGATGACGGTCTTAGCAAACCCCTAATGATCAATTCCTGGATAGGAACCCAGCGTCTACCAAAATCACTGTTGGATGGAGGTTCCCTGGTGGAACTACTCAATCGGAAGGTTTACAACAAGATGAAGCCTAAACCCAGGATTCGGACGGACGGATACATCAGGGTAAGCCTGGCCAACGATTCCGTCACTACCCTTCGGGAATATGTTTTGGTCCCGGTTAATGTAGAAGGGATTGAAGCCGTGATTAAAGCTTGGCTGGTAGATGTTGAAGTATACGATCTACTTCTGGGAGTATCCTGGCTAAGACGGGTGCATTGCAACCAAAAGTATGGTCAGGGCAAAATTACTGTTATGGGGGATGATATGACGGTAAGGGAGATTCCAGCCCAATTGACGCCGGTGTCTACGAACCTACCTGTGGTGGAGTGGTTGTCTATGAAGGAGGTTGGCGGGAGGAGCGTAGCACATATCGGACATGGAAGGCTTATGGGGCAGTGTGGAGCGTGGCGCTCGAACTCGTTGAACTGGACCCACTCGGCCTTCGTCATCCTTGGAGGGCGACCAGGCGTAGCATACAGATTGGCATACAGCGTCCTCGAAACAAGAGCAAGCCTATGGCGTGAAGTGCTGTCCCAATTGTCCAATTGTTCGGCGATCATTTTTGTCAGCTCTAGGGCCAGTGAGTCCAGTTTTGCCATTTCTTCTATTCTGTCAGCTACTTCTGCTAAACAGACGGATACACCTTCAGTCGCTTACTTACTGCTACTGCTACTGCTTTGAATACTTGATTGACTAGATATTGGTTTGCTTATTCCCCTATATCGAGTCTGGATTTGCAGCAAATCGAGCGTGGTTTTCTATACTGTCTACATCGATGTGGAGCATCTTGTACCTCATAACAAAACATCAACGGAGCCAATCGCCATGCCGATTTGGGCTCATCGACAATAGGTTCAATATGGGTTGTTTACCCCATAATGTTTTTCATCGCTGTGCCGAATCAGGGCCAGGGTCTAGTGGACGGTGAGTTGAATTTCTGCCTTTGGATTTGCTACATTGGTCATCGAGGAAACGGACGGTCATGCTCGATAAGACAGTTGTTGGTCGGTTTCAGAATGCACAGAACCGTGAATAAGTGACGGTTTTGGTTTAAAGCATGCTATATGACGAGAAAATCTCACAACAGAACAAAGAGAGATTGTTTATCGATATAAGGAACAGATACGATCGACTAGGCAGCGGTTTCTAGAGACTAGAGTGTACAGAACGTTGACTATTCGATATTTTTGGTTCCGAGTATGTTGTATGATGGAAAGAACTCACAACCGAATAAGAAGAGACTGTTCAATAGCTTGACGAACTGTCTTGACCGAGCTCGTGATTATTGCTTACGTGAATCATGCATTACAACAAGCAAACGCGTTCTATGTGCAAAACACATCTCATGTGATGAGATGAACTTATACCAGAAACACAAAGAATCGGTTTATTGGTTCGATGAATGGGTACAGCCGACATGATGACTGTGGGTTCAATGTCTGTCTCGCAATATACTGCCAATATGCAGATTCTAGCAAAGAGCATCTCGCACAATCGCATGAGCTTACGATTCAACAGAAAACCAGGTCTGACCGTTCATGCATCTTTTAAAAAAAGCCAATCTACAGAAGATAAACCTCTAGTCTTCGAGGAAAAAGAGTTCTCAGGCTACACGTAGCACTCGGGTTGGCTGAGAGCGGAGGGAAAAGGATACGGGATGGTGCAAGGGAAATGGTCCAAAGATATATGGAGAAGAAGAAGAAGAAGAAGAACCACCGCTGGGGTTTTTTTTGAAGGGGAGGAAAAAGGTTCGGGCTGCCGGCTAAGGTACAGGAGATTTAACACTCCTGTTCTTGCTCGACCACCACCAGAAGCCCTTTTTTCCCAAAGTACCAAGGCCCATCCCTTTTTCCCAATACTTTCCATTGATACGAGAAAAAAAAAGTATTCCTTCCCACTCACCACGTCTCAGCACTGCGCAGAAGAAACCACACCTTACTCAGAGTTCAACCCCCTCAATCACAAGGAAAAGACCAACCTCCCTCCCACCGCCGATCCTAACCGCAACCTACTGTAACAACGCCAGCCTCCAACCGCAAACCTCGACAGCCTTCACACCACAGCAAGTATTCGAATACGTTCGCATATGTCGCTGAAGCTGCTGGAGATCCGATATGAGGGGGGATGGTTTTGGTAGTAGAGGATTAGTCAGAAGGGTTCGTAGGGAAAGGTGCAGTAGTGATTGCGGGGAAAATGGGAGGATGGTTAAGGCAAGGGTAAGGGCAAGGGCAAGGGGTCATGGGGGATGGGGGTTTCCAGATGTCTGGAGTGAAAGGGTTGAAAAGGGGGGATGGGATTCATGTATGTAGTAACGACAAACCGGGTGGTTGAGAAAGGGAGTCCTCCTGTTTTTTTCTTTTCTTAACCTTACCCTCCATGCCCGATCACCTACTCCCCATTCACTGCCTTTGCTCGACCGTTTTTCTACTTACTCTCTCTCTCTCTCCCTCCTTGCCTTCCTCTTCTTCCTCCCCCTCCCCCCCCCCCCCCCTATCCCCTATCTCCTCCCCACTCCCCACTCCCCACTCCCCACTCCCCACTCCCCTATCTCCTCCACACTCCCCTATCTTCCCCCCCCCTATCCCCTATCCCCCATCCCCTATCCCCCTCCCCCTATCCCCCATCCCCTATCTCCTCCACCCACCCACACACCCACATACACACCCCCCG
>JAABUT010003419.1_pt1 | contig 13658 bp, 23 predicted proteins | sample 5559281 | NCBI WGS metagenome assembly JAABUT01 (sample SAMN10711880, study PRJNA513359) | rock metagenome | isolation source: Antarctica rocks | place: Antarctica: Victoria Land, Ricker Hills nord | collected 2016-01-04
AAGGGCCATACGAAAAGACCTTCAGTAAACTAGTAATCCATTATCTTCCTCAAATGTGTTTGTTTCCTGCAGATAAAAGCAACGGCTTGTCGAGACACTGGAGCGCTGTTGTAATTCTGATCAGCAGTGTGGGCATCTTGATTACGTCTTAGTATTTGGTGTAATTTGTATGCACGCTTTGGATCTGGACAAACAAACAATTTCTATCAACCCCGTCTTTTGCTAACCTTGCAGTTGAATTGGTCTTTGTAAGCTTGATTTGCAAACCAGATCGACTCTATGCTTAGGATCTTATTGCTATGATATTAACAGGAAGTCAGCTTGATGAGACTCCATTTGTGATGGTGATATCAGTTGGATCAGAACAGGTTCCAGAACAGGTGCTGAGGGAACTCAATATAAGCTCAGTACAACACAATCTGTCGGAAGTAAAGGGGGTTAATTGGTTCAGGCAGTTTGAATTTGCATGACCTTAGTGTCTTTGTTGCCTTGTCCACAATCATGTAAAGTGTGTATGCCAATGCTATGGGTCTGTAGTTGCCCAGCTCATGCTCACTGCCTTTCTTGTGCAGGAGCACTGTGTGCCACCCTTTCTAGGCTCTGGGTGTGCTGGTTGTTGTTGGCATGAGATCGAACAGTTTATTGATGGCCTGGTGGACCTCCTTTGTCCCGGTGGTCGGACGTTAAATGACTGCTGGCTATTGAGTGAAAGGTCTTGGGTTCAAACCCAGGGTCTGCAGACTTTGACTTCTGCCTACAGTATTTCTCTTTAGTCGAACCCGTGACATACAGTAGGGCCCATAAGTATCGGTCGGACCAGCAATACGTGCGAGCTCCGACACTATTATGAAGCGCAACTCTGTGTGCAAGCGGCGGTCCTTCCGAACACAGCAAGTCAACCAGCACACCTTTCTGTGTACGGCTTTACTGGCGCAACAAGCGCTTGTGGCGCATGTGTGGCGCCGATAACAGCAACAGGTCTGTGACACTGAAACTTGGCTGACAGCACGGCCCCAACTTGGCAGCTATGCGGCACGCGAAAGACATACACAACGATAGCCTGTGACACCCTGGGTATTCGGTAAAACTAGCCAGCTTTGACTTGTAGTATCCAGTTTTATCAATGAAGCAGCAGGCATAGAACAAGAGCGTTTGCACAAGAAGGTCCAGAAGCTTGCTGCCTGAACAAGCTTTCCTTGGATAGAAGGAGAGCCTGTTCAGTCAGCAAGCCTTTGTTTTCAGTGAAGTAACTTGCATATGCACAACACAGCAGTGTACTTACCAGCTCCAGAAAAAATGCCAGAGTCTGGCCCTCCCCTTGCCCCTTGACTTTGACAGACGCTGACTGCTGACTGCGCCAGCAGCTTTCTTGCTGAGCAAAGGCTACCCCAACTTTTGAACGAAGTCTAAAGCTTTGGCTTTCAAACTTGGTCACGTAAGATGCAAGACCATGCTGAGACACTGGGTTGTCATGGTCATGAATGGCAATGTACCATGCCATCTCCGGCAATGCAAATGTCCTGATCAGGACTTATGGGCCCCACTGTACTTCGGAACCCCGGTCGACCTCGCCGGACGGTCAAGCAGGTAGAGCGCATAATGTTCGACATCTTACGGGCTTAATTGCCTCGGGCTACGTTCAAGCCGTATGGCGCGTTCCCGTTATCACGCCTAACGGCATAGAATTTTCTTTTCTGGTGGACCTCCTGTGGCAGGGGTTTGAGCAATTGACTGTGAATGCCATCTGGCCCAGGCAATTTGCCATTCTTGAGTTGATAAAGCTTCTGTGAAAATAGGCTAGGGCCCTGCGCATGTTCAAGTAATGAGACTGGTCCGTACTCAGCCTTCCCTGCTTCTGTCTCCAGTGTGAAGGGATGCACTTGGCTGTATGATCCACATTTCATGGGTATGCTCTGTTGGTGTCGGTTGGAGAGCAGTTTTGATCTTGAGCCCAGTAGCTGGCCTTGCTGGTGCTTGAAAGCTGTTTCTCATATACTTTGTTATGATCAAGACGGTCAGCATTACGCCAGTGTCCTTATGGTGCTCAGATGTGAGGTGCTTTTTGTCAGTGCTGTCCTCGAAAACGATCCTGTTCATCTGCTTTTGGTATGATCTTACGGATACTATTGTTGTATGCGCTGCCTAGTTGTAGCGTTGCTCTTTTGCTTCAGATCCCTTGGAATTTTCTTCTTAGTCTTTGCTGCTGTTTTATGGGCATGTCCACGTTGTTGTCCCCATTTTTGCCACACATCCTTGTTAGCCTCAGCTGGTGGCTGTTGAAAGCTTTCTCAGTACTTTTCTGGAATCTTGTTCAGCTCTTGCTGTACCAGATTGCGCAGGCCCTTACAGGCTGCAGGTGTCCTGGGCTTGCTGTCTCTGTGTTCTGGTGTCGCTTTATGTAGCCCTTTTCGCAGCTTGCTCGATCCTGTGATTTTTGGGTTGATGCTTCTTGTTCTGTGTCTGAAGCCAGCTTTGATCCCTCCACATGTTGCCTTATGCTTTATGCAGTAGGATTGAACTGTGATGTGATTTCATGCAATCCACCTGCAAACTCTTCTACATTATGTAACATAATGTAAGGTGTATCTGCAAAAGTTGTGGTATGTGGAGTGTTTTACGCATAATATGGCATTTATATCTCAAAGCTGAGTTATGTCACATTACAAATTGAATAGGAGCTAATGAAGGACAACATTTGGTTTTTCTTGGTGAAACTTAAGCGGGTAACCCTAGCAACAGTAGGTCATGCGCATCTGTACAGTCAACACCCGTTCTAGATTAGGGTATATGCTGGATACTGCCCAAGAATGGCCAGATGGGTGAGTCACATGCCACGTGCGACCCACTTTGCCACATTTGTGCATTTTTGAGACTCTCTGACCTAGATTTCAGGTATATACTACATCAAAGACAGTTTATTCTTGACAGTATAGGGGGAAGGGGGGGCTAGAATATACACATGTTGCTGGTCATGTTATGTAGACGTATGTAACATATTTGTACAGCAGTCAAAAGTCAGCATCCAAACATGTGCATTGTTGTACATTGTAACATTCATCTGCATCCCTAACTGCCGGGCGCCCGGTATCATGAGTCAACTCATCACTGGGGATTATGTGATCAATTTTGAAAGGAATAGCTGTAGAGTTCAGCTGTCCGACTCGATTTTTGGCATTCTGCTGACTGGGTCAAAAACTGCCAGTACTGAAAACTCCTGCAAACTAGAGCCAGAACACCTAGTCCGACTAGAGTTTTGAGGAACACAGAGTTTGCACATGTGTACAGTCATGGCAGACTGGCAGTTTGTGAAACTATGGAGTACACACAGTTTGAAACTGTATCAGACCTCATTGAAAACTGTGTGAAAAGTACACAGACAAACTATGTCACAGAGTTCCAGCTCACACCACATACAAAGCAGCATGAACCACTGTAACCAAGCATCATTGATGGCGTCATGTCAGTTCTGCTGTACTCTGGAGAAACATGGGCTGTTGTGAAACAACACATTAGCCCTTTGGCTGTTCCGGTGCAACACCCTGTCTGTGGAGTCTCAGCTGCAAGGCAAAAGACTCAGGTGGCTAGGTCACGTTTTCAGGATGCCTAACGATAGATTGCATAAGAAGCTTGTGTTTGGTGAGTTCAAGGCTTCGCCCACCTGGCCGCCCTAGGTCTAGTTTCAATGATGTTGCATTACATGATTGTCAAAACTGTCGTATTAATAGGCCTTACAGGGATGCACAAGACAGGCTTGCTCTGGAGAGACAAGAATTGTCCGGCACGTACCTAGCTCATCATGAGCTGGAAAGTGTTTAATTATTATTATTATTACTGATGGCGTGCTTAATGTCTCAAAGCACAGCACATCAGTTACAAGGAGTGTGCAATACAATGTGTACCACTGTGACTAGGCAGTTTGCGTTGGGCGCTGCTTGCAACTCTAGATACAACTTGACGTCACTGACATACACCGCCTGCTCAAGGTCAACGGCACGCTAGGACCAAGTCTTATCACAACCTCTCAGAATATCAACAGAGTATCAACAAAGGTCCACAGGTGTAGCTTGTAATCATAATTACTTTGCTCCTCCAATGTGCTGAAATCAGACAGCACTTGGAACTTATGTAACATCCTCATTATCACTGTCATCGTCTGTGTCATTCAGGACTGCAACGTTACCCCTTGCTGGCTTGCACACCACTGTTAATGGAAGGAGCTCCTCAGGTGGCCACCAGTTCAATGAGGTCATTCGACAGGAAATAGTTCCTGTCCCCAGCTTGCCAATAGCTGAAGTGTGGGGAAATGCAGAACCGCTTTCTGACTACATCCGAATACACTGGCATGGGAGTCCTAGACCTGCCGCGGGGCGCTGACTGTTCCCAAATCAGGTGGTGTAATGTAAAATCCTGCTCCCGCTGTTCTTCTGACACCTGTTGGTCAGCGACTGCAATGTAGTAGCGCACAAACAACAGATGGGCTTCTTCTTCAAGGTCAGGAGCACGCTGGTAGCGGACTCTTGTTGTGAAAAGCATTTGCACCTGCAGACCACCATAGTCAGGATGTATCCAGACATATTGGAGACAGTGGCAATCAAAGGGTGTAGAGTGGGCTTGGTACATTCAAGTCAGCAGCAACCAGCAGCAGCAGCAGAGCTGCAATAGTATTAGCCATGCTGCCTGGATACAGAAGGGTCTTCTGCGCTATGCTGGTGCTTCACATGACGTTTGCCTGTCTTGTGTGTGCAATGCAGAGGCTCAGCCGTGCCACAGAGCAGCAATGCCAATGCAAGCAGCAGTCGAGCATCTCAAGTTGGATGGTCCTAATACATGTACACATGTAATGTACACATGAAACGATCTTGCCGACAGTCGTCCCCGGCATGCCGTAATTCTATTGTCTTCTGGCTCACTTGCTGACGTTTGCTGCAGTGATGCAACAACATGGTCAAGTGGTCCAAGAAGGCAGGGACCACTAAGGGCTAATGCCCAGTAGCCCTGGCAACAGCCTGTATGTGTTGATTTTGGTCTTGCGAAGGGGCCTCACCTGCCAGTCCTCTTGCAGAATTGCATTCCTGGTGAGTGCACAACGCAAATGGGTTGACAACACAGTGCGGCCGCTGGCTGCACCAAGAGAGCAGGGACAACACTACATAAGGTTTACCCTAAACCCAAGATACAGTGCAGTGAGTGCCATAAGCTACATGCGGCACCATGGGATGGGCTGCAGCATTTTAAAGTTGTACTGCATGTTTGTGCATCACACAAACAAACGCACATGTGCACTATCTGTGCATAAAGATGGCTGGAATTCTGTCATACTGAACTGATTGGAGTTGGCTCTTCGGGACCTCAAGCGCGCACAGTCATTGTATGCTCATACAGCTCTCTTCCATTCAGCTCTATGTCGTTCAAGATAAGGTCTAGCTTGCCAGCAGATTTAGCGTACAATAAGGTTCCCTTTGTCAGCAACAGATGGCATCTGACTATGTCTGCAGTGCCACTCTCCAGGGCAGGAAGCACCCATTGCTCTTTTGACGTGAACCTGCATTTCAGCACAGCAGGAGTCAGTGCAAGAGCCATAGCAAACACCAGGCCATGCTTGCACGTGCATGCTCACGCTGTGACTGGCATGAGTCATCGTTACATGATTGACTGGCATGAGTCCTCCGCACATGATTGACTGGCATGAGTCAGCAATACATGAATTCACATGCATGCGCATGCCACATTGAAAGACTGATGCACAGACCAGCATATGCACCATGAACGCTGAGCATTATGTGAGCAGTTGAGTTGACTAACCTCTGTTGTCAAGAGCTCTGCTCCATAACCATCAGCCCAGTCATAGAGGGCATCTGAGAAATGTTTCAGGGCAGGACAGCTTCTCCACAGACAGCACTGAGTCTGCACAACATCTCCCAGCAGCATTGCATGCGCATGAGAGAAGTTTGAACCTGAAAATGTGACAGTATATGTACCTGTTGTTTCATTCATATGGGGTCCATAGCACAGACTTTGACAGACCGGTTGGACACCTGTGAAAATTAGTCTTGTTTGTCCTTTATCATTGCACACAGGCAGCACATTAACAAGGCAACATGTGCATAGTTGCAAACAACACTTTTGCTCTAGACACTGACTTACAGGCTTCTGTTGCCACATCTGGAATTTTGAAAAAGGAACTGATATGGCCTTGCTAGCTGCTGCAGCAGCTTCCATCAGGTGCAAACTTCCTCACAGCTGAACACATGCCAAGAGTCAGCCTCTTGAAAGCACTGATGCCTAGCATGGCAACAAAAGAGTCTTGACCTGCTTGCTGTAGCCTGTGCAAGCTTGACTAATTTCCTGAACCCCTCCTTTGGTGCTGTAGAAGCTGTGTCTGTCATGGCATCCTTCCTGATGTTGTCATAACAGTACATGGTAGAAATGCCGCCACATCTGACAGCAGGTCAAGCTTGTTGGCGCTCATTTACTGCTTTTGCTGACCTTGATTCGTCCCCGAGATGATACACTAAAGCAGAACACGAAGTATGTCCTTATAGGCCGCTTCCACACCTGACGTAAAACCGGAATAAGGCGCTGTGTTCCGGAATAAGAGCCTAGGGTAATTTCGATTCCCGCCCTTTTTCCGGAATAAGCTAACTCCCGTTGCAAACTGGAATAGGAGTTAGCGATAGCTCTTTTCCGGAATAGAGCAGGCGGGCTGTCGCTCTGAGCAGCGGTGCCTTTTGAAAAGTGAGTTTGGTCGTTACGTGCATGCACTATGCTGGTCGGCATCATGATCACCGACGTGATCACCGACGTCATCGGACATCACTTGACCGTATTTGACACCGTACACCACGCGCAACTTGCCTGATACTGCAGGGCTCCTCTGCAGCATGTCATATGTATACAGTCGATTCGGCCAGCAATCTGACATCGCAACCTGACACCGCATCAAATTCACGAGCAGCAGCTTCGAGACGAACATGCCAAGCAGCAGAGATTGTTGCGCCAACATAATCGAAGAGGTCACCAACAGGCTTGCTTGTAGCTGGCTGGTTGACCACCAGCACGATAGGCTGCGGGGTCTCTGAGCCTACTCCGGAATAGCAAACGTGACCCTCACACCTTATTCCGGAACAAGGGCTTTCCGGGGATTAAATGCAAGGCTTATTCCGGAACAGCGAACTAACCCCTGTTTTGGTGTGGATAGCCCCATGCAACACTATCTGACTGATCTGCAGAAAAGGACTATTTCTGCTGGACTAAGTTGGCCGTTATGGCCAGCTATGTCAACGGGTCTACAGTGTCAGGCACAGCACCCGCTAACGCAGCAGTTTGCAGTTTGCAGACAGCAAAGCGCTTTGTTGACGCTCGACTGGGCACGGTCAGTTCATCACCTAGATGGACTCACCGCTCATGTTGCGTAATGCCCTTGCTTGGAGATTGTCCAGCGCGACATTTAGACAGATCACTGATGAAGTTGCAATAACGCCTGAGTGCCGTTCCGACAGCCAGTGCAAGCAAGGCAAGGAGGCTGTAAGGAGCAGAAGAGCTTGGAATATTGCAGCCACATGCCGTATCTACAAGACAGGCGTCAACTCAGTGCACAAGATACCACTTTGCTTTGCAGCATGCCAACTGTGGTATCGTAACACGTCAGGTGCCTCAGACTCCACAGCGGCAGAAGATGGCCGGAAGATTGGCTAGCCGTCATGGAGCTTTGCCCGGATTGCGCAAAGCCTGTCGACTGGGACAAGGTTCACCAAGGCAAAGGCTGTCCGGCGTGTCTAGGCTGTTGCTAGGTGATAAAAACATTTTTCATTGACAGGCAATGCTGTTTTAAGACCAAAGTGGCCTTTGCGCTTGACCATTTGTGCCAGTTCCTTGTCGTACGGACTGCTTTCACATTGAGGGCAGTCGTACACACCTACTGCACTAGGTGCGAGCAGACACGAGTTTCAGTACATCTTGGCACCATCCCTGGAACGTCAGAACCTCAGAAGACTTTTTTTTGAAATAGCATATTAAAAAGAAATGGTGGCCACTTCAGCTCCATTTATGTCCTCGCTATTTCGCTCTCGGGTGACTTTCTAGTCGTTTCAGCTCCGTGTATGTATCTCTTCAATATGGGGATGGCTACGATGGCCGCAAATGGCATTGTTTGCGCTCGCCTTCGACGGTGGTGCAGTCTACATCTTGTCAATGCGGTTTCTGCGGCAATCTTTGTCACACTTTTCGCTGAGACGGCCGCAGGCAGAGGAAGACTGTCGTCTGAAAATTACTCTCCTCGATGCTGTGTCACAGCAGACTGCCTCTCTACAGCAGGCGCTGGAAACCATGCTGTTGTGACAAGTCTACGGTCGCCAGACTACATGGTGTCTCTCAGGGACCTGCAATGCTCGTTGCAAAGAACAAATCCTGACCTACCTTTGATTGTGCTGGCTGTGGCCAACGAGCTTCCAAGCGAGATCATTGCAGAGATCCAGCATTTCGCGGAATACAGAGAGGTTCCCAACATTGAGTATGACAATGTCAACGTTCGCAGGTACAGCAAAAACTGGTTCAAGCTCAACGCCTGGAACTTTACAGAGTTTACATCTATTGTTTTGTTAGACGCTGACACAGTAGTTATAAAGAGTTTAGGCCACGTGTTTGAACTACCCACTGACTTTGCCTGGAGTTTTCAGAATGCCCCCGAGTACAATTGGAACAAAGGAGGCTTCATCATGTTGAGGCCATGCCAACCAGTCTTGGAGCATATGCTCAGCATTCTCGAGCATGACGATACCAAGCACTTCTCCACAGAGTTTGCCGAGCAGTCCTTCCTTTCTTGGTACTTTGAATACACAGGTTATAGACTTCCCATGATTTATAACGCAAATGTGAACTTTTTGAATGCTTCTGGTGCCACAGCTGGGGGCGCATACCCAATTATGGTTCATTTTGCAGATAACAAGCTTTTCAATATTAACGAGAGTCATCCTCATTGGCACTTTATGTGCCACAGGTATTGGACATCATCTCAACAGCACTCTCACATATTCGTTGATCCAGTTTGAGTGCCCATGAGCTACTGCCATGTTTCTGCAACATCCTTGTCAAACATGTCCATCAAAACAATGTGTGTAGACAGCTGCGACAACATGGACATCGCAATGTTTTGTAACAACACACGCAACGCCCTTGCTGAGTTCATGTATCGGATTTGACAATCTAAATAACATGCTTGTGGTCCAACGTTTAGTAAAAACCTGGTGACAACCACTCTGCCTTTTTAAGCCGAGTTCTCATTAGGCTGGTCGGGGCTGGTCGGGTTCCGACCAATTGGGCCAACCGCCGAACCAGCCTCTCTAGTCATCGTAAACCCTCGTCGTCGTAAACCCGCAGAGCGAAATCTTACGGGCTTAACTGTCTCGGCCTACGTTCAAGCCGTGTGGCGCTCACGCCTGACGGCGTAGGGTTTTCTTTTCTTTTCTGGGGTCTTGATGTATCTTTGCATTGTTTCTAAAGCATCACAAAGCCCGTTGCATCCATCAGCACTGCGTGAGCATCTACTGGCTGAGAGCAAGCCTTGCACGCATGCGGACGTGAACTGCAAGCCGTATAAGAAGCTTCTGCTGCACACTCAGAGACTGAGCACTACGTCTGAAGTGCTATGTGAGACAGTATAGCATCTCAATTGACTTTGTTCCAGTAGCCAGCTACAAAGTCTGGGCCGTGCGCTGTGCGCAACTCCAAGCGACGGTGCGCACGAAAACGCATTCCGTTTCCAGTAGCTTTCCGCCAACGAACCTACTGGGGTTAGTATGCGCAAAATGAACGCTTATGGAACGCGTGACGTTGTGGCTGGAGATGCAATGTATTGTGTTCTTTATGTTGAATTTCCTGGGGACCAAATGGGGGCCAACAGACAGAATTCAGTTGTTATGAATTCAGTCAGACCAAATGCTTTTCCTACCAAAAATGGTTGGTCATCACTGATTGCTGGTTTGTTTGTGTACGTGTTGGTTGCTTTATTTGTTGGTCATAATTGATCGTTGGTTTGTTTGTTTGTTTTGTTTGACTGTATGTCTGGGTGACCATTTGTTGGTGGAATTGTTGGGTGGTACATTGGTGGTGTTGTTGGCTGGTAAATAGTGTGCGCTGATAATTCCACTGGTGTAGAGTATACTGACAATGAAGTCTGGATGTGACACACCAGCTTGTTTGTCCTGCTTGGACAATTGCAATTGGCACAGCAGCCATTTGTCTGGTCTGGCATGCAGGCAGAGTGGGAAGATGGTCTACATGCAAAGTCTGCTGAGCCTGAGTCAGCAGTAAGGAGTGTCTAAGGTATTGTGTTGTGACTGCTGTGCTGGTATTTTTTGTGTGGTGCACCTACTGATGATGACTGCGTAGATTCTTTGGCATGTTCAAAGCATGCTATAGCACATGATGTAGCTACGTCATGTGTGACTAAAGTCATGGTAAAAGTTGTGAGGTTTATGCCCAGCTCCTACAAGTCAAAGCACTGGGTCAATCAGTAGGTTCAGCAGACATGAGTGCAGTTCCAGCTCGTACCATGTGTACAACCATCAGGATCCAGGAAGCACTGCTAGTAACGTTAACACAGCAGGCAGTTGCAAATCAAAAGGCAGGTGACCATACACCACTCAAGCAGGGCAGCATAGGGCCCAAGCAGGGTCAGGCTTGCAATTGGTGGGATGGCAAGCTTTGCCATCTCAATGGTGATCACTGTGCTTACCAACACCAGCCTGATGTGGACACCATGACCAGGGCCAATGTACAGAAAATACGCAGGCATAGCGAGCGTCTTCATGCTGGAGGAAGAGGCAGAGGTGGTGACCAAGGCAGGCAATAAAAGGCTGTGGATACTGGTGAGGACGCAAATGCCTCTTAAAGTGACAATGATGATGGTGTGGACCAGCTTGATTCTCTGGAGCGCCTTCCAGTGTCCAAGCCAATCTATGCATCAGAGGCTCGGCCTGCAAAACCTTCAGCAGTGGTACAGGATGGCGTGTCTGAGGAAGCCGTGCTGGAACTCATGCGCACAGTAGTCGATTCATTACAACAAGCTGATGAGGCCATTGCCGCAGATGTCATGACAGTTGTTGCAGCATCTGAAAGGCTTCATGCTGGATCCTGCACAGTTCACTGCAGGAAATCTCAGGCAGCATGTTGTAGCTTGGGAGTTTTTGTCGGAGTCTTTTGGCCTTTTGCCAAGTCTAGGCAGGTGATGAACTGGAGCAAGCATGGTGGTCGTCTTGATTTTGTGAGCCCATTCAGTGAGGCTCAACGCAAGCATCCTAAATTTATGAGTCGTTTGCTGATAATCGAGCAATTGTTGCTTGCAACTGTAGACAAGTGTGATGTCCCGTCCATGCTCAATAGGACTAGCCCTGCTCAAATGCAGTTTGCAAACAGGGTATCTTGTGATAGTAATGCAGCTTTTGTTCGTGATACTTTGCAGGATCTAGTGACAGTTGGTTCACTAGCCCCCTGGCAGGGTGCTAGACCCCCTACCGTCATTAACGGGTTGGGTGTAGCCAAGAACGGTAAGGGCAAGAAGAGACTGGTGCAGGATTGTCGCTATGCAAATGCCTTTGTGCGTTATGAGCGTTTTGCATGCGAGTAGTTGTCTGATGTCACAGAGTATATGCAGCCTGATGTTTGGTTTGTCTTGACTGATGCCAATTCAGGTTATCATCATGTGCCCATGCATCCTGACAGCTATGAATACTTAGCACTTGAGTTTGAAGAACAGTTGTATGTTTTCATTCATCTGCCGTTTGGTCTAGCTTCAGCTTGCAAGGTGTACACTGTTGTCATGAGTGAGGTGTACAAGCCGTTGCGCCTGCATGGTTTCTGTCTGTCCTATTCATCGATGATGCACTGTTTGTTGCTGGCACTAAGCATGCGACTGCTGTGTATACTCTGCGCGGTGTACATGTTGTAGTCCTTCAGGTGTTTGGTGAGCCGGTGCCAGATGGCATCACTCTTCATGAATGTCTCAGCAAAGGTGCTGGTGCCTTTCACCAGGGGGCTTACAATGTAGCTGGGTGATTGGTTGGCCAGCTGCCAGGTTGGCATCGATGGCTAGGGCTAGCCAGGTGCTGAAGCACATGATGTCACAGGTGAGTGATATGGTGCAATGCCCTCCTTTCTTGTTCTTGGTCCTGTCCAGCATGATGTGTAGCTGTGCTCCTGGCTGCAGCTTCACTTCTGGGGTCAGGAAGGGCACAGCAGAGTTGTTGGTTGGTAGCTTAATGTTGTGTAGCCTAATGCTGCCTGCATTGAAGTCTCTGATGCTGGATTGCCAAAGACAGCTGATAGCCAAGCTGTCCCTGATGTACAGCAGTTTGGCGCTGCCTGAAGTCTTGCTGATCATGCAGATGCTGTAGGAGCTGTTGGACCTCTTCTGCTGACAGGGGGACTGCGCCTTTCTGCTGGTAGCCCTGCTCCTCAGCCTCTGCTATGTATCTTTTGGTCAGTCTCCTGACCAGGGGCCTCCACGTTGGGTTCCCTTGCAGGGTCTCAGCATTCCATTTCTCGGTTCTGCCTAGCGGCTCGAACTCTGTAGACAAGTGGGATCTGATTCCTACCAGGCGGCTTGGGGCAGTGACAGATTTGCCGTTGCCCACGCTGGTGCCTGCATGTCTGGGGATCCACTGTCGAGTGAAGTACATGCACAGGTCTTCAGGTGTGACTGTCTGCATGCTCTTTGGCAGCTGCAGTCTGCTTCATCCAGTCCATGTACTCTTGCACATGTTTGCGTCTGGTGCAATTGGTGTCATCCTTGACTGCTCTGTCCACTAGCTTAGCTGTGTCGGCTAGTCCTTGCAGGTACATGTTGGAGCAGGTGGCTGAGTCCACTGGTGCCGTTGCATATGCAGGGCATAGCAGGCTTTGCCCCAGCCTGCTGAGGCTCTGGGGGTCATTGTACCATGCTGGTGCCTGCAGGTGTGCAAGTTGTGGTCAGCTGTAGCCTTGCATGCATATGTTCATCTGCAGGCCTTGAGGGTGGCCCCCTGGGGTGGGCATGCCCAGCTCAGGCCCTCCTGCGTACGCCTTGGGGGTTGCATTTGCTGCCAGGCGGTTGCATGGAGGCAAGATACGTGACTCCAATCATACAAATGTCGTTTCAAAGATGATGCCTGGCAGCCTGTCTGCTGCCTCAGCAGCATAGTTGTGGAGAACACAGGTGTGAAATGCATTGGAGCATCACAGCACACACCACGTCAGACAACAGGATGCGCCAATTGCCTGTGCCCACCCCCCAGTAAGCCCAAGCACACATGCAAATCAACAATGCCATGAAACATCCACACATTAGTCCACGATCAGGTTCCCCATTACTTGCAGGCCCATGAGGGTTGCACTTCACAAGCACATGGCGCTGATGCTGACCTGTCTTTGCTGCCAGCCTTATCTTGCCGCCTGCAGACCTGTATCGTCTGTTAGATTGCTCTGAAATGACTCCAGGATGATTGTCCAGGTTTAAACGCAGCGACAGAACACTTTCACAATCCCATCTCTGTTCAGGAGCATCATCAATGATGCGTGTGCCTGATATGCTGGGCTTTGCTGGAGCCTCTTCTTCCTCTTCTGCTATCCTCAACAGCTCTTTGGTCTGCATTGCAATGTACATGACAAGGTTTGTGCCGGCTCAT
>JAABUT010003420.1_pt1 | contig 13654 bp, 13 predicted proteins | sample 5559281 | NCBI WGS metagenome assembly JAABUT01 (sample SAMN10711880, study PRJNA513359) | rock metagenome | isolation source: Antarctica rocks | place: Antarctica: Victoria Land, Ricker Hills nord | collected 2016-01-04
GCCTGCTACCGGGCCACCTGGCAGCTACCCGGACCGGACTCACACCGGCAAGCAACGACGAGCTTACGAACAGCAACCACCTACATCAGGCAACCTCCTGTTCTGCTGGACGCACGAAAGCGCGAGGTTAGCCCCCTTGTCCGTCAGTCGATCGGCCGACCGCCCGGATCGTGGTGCAGCCGTCGCCTGTGGTGGTGGGAACCTGAAGCCCGGAGAGGACCGTAGAGCGCCTACGATCACCGCCGGCCGAGCCCCTGGGTTATCGGCCGGTGCTGCCTCGTAGCCTGAGGGGGAGGTCTCGGTGGCCCGGAGGAGACGGTCGGGTGCGGGTGATTACAGTCTTTCTGGTCGATGACCACGAGGTGGTGCGCCGTGGCGTGGCCGATCTCATCGAGGAGGCCGAGAACCTGACGGTGATCGGGCAGGCGTCCTCGGTGTCGCAGGCGTTGGCGCGGATACCGGCGCTACGCCCCGACATCGCGGTGCTCGATGTCCGGTTGCCCGACGGCAACGGTGTCGAGCTGTGCCGGGAGCTGCGCTCGGCGTTGCCAGACTTGAACTGTTTGATGCTCACCTCCTACACCGACGAGCAGGCGATGATGGACGCGATCCTGGCCGGCGCCGGCGGCTACGTGATCAAGGACATCAAGGGCATGCAGCTGGTCGACGCGGTCCGCCAGGTCGGGTCGGGTCGGTCGTTGCTGGACAACCGGGCCGCGGCCGCGCTGATGACGAAGTTGCGGACCAGCATGGACCACCCGGGGCCGCTGTCGGGGTTGACCGCCCAGGAACGCACGTTGCTCGATCTGATCGGCGAGGGCCTGACCAACCGGCAGATCGCCGAACGGATGTTCCTGGCGGAGAAGACGGTCAAGAACTATGTGTCCCGGCTGTTGGCCAAGCTGGGGATGCAGCGGCGGACGCAGGCCGCAGTACTGGTCACCGAGCTCCGCGAGCAGCACCCGGGCGAGTAAAGCCGACGAGCAGGCCGCCGCCCGGTCCTACCCATCAGCACCGGCGGTCGCCACCAACTCCTCGCGGGTTACCACGTCCTCGATGTCCAGCAGCCGCGGCATCGACCTCGGCGGCGCTTCCTCGAACCGCAACAGGATCTGCGGCCAGAGCCCCCCACCGATCAGATCCCGCAGTTCCCCGCGGGTGGCGGGTACCTCCACCACCTGGGACAGCAATGTTGTGGACAGCCCGGCCGTGGCGGCGGTCAGCGCGACCCGCTGCATGGCCTGCCCCGCCTGCAGATGCGTGGCCGACTGGTCGTGGAAGGTGCCGATCACCGCGACCAACGGCTCGGGTACCTGCTCGCCGCTACCGTCCCCCCCGGCCCAGGCCGCCCACTCGGCGCTGAATGCGGGATTGTCCTGGGAGGCGCGGTGGGCGCGACCCACGATGGCCCGCAGCATCGGCAGCTGGGTCAGGGTGAAGGTGGCCAGCCAGGCGCGCTCGATCTCCGCGGCCCGGCGCAGTTCGCCGCGGACCGCCGCGCGAATGACGACCGACGCATCCGGTTGGTGGTCGCCGATCGCCGCCGCCAGTTCCCGATCGTTCGGGGTGACCGGACGTCGACTCTGCGGGCGCATGACCGCGAGGAGTTCCGGTCGTGCGGGATCTGGGAGCATACGCACGTCGGGGTACACGCCCTGGGCGCTGATCGCCAGCCGCAGGTTCAACAGCGCCGCCCCGCAGGCCAGCAGCAGCTGCCGGCGGTCGGCGACCGCCGCCGCCACCGGTTTGGGAGTGGCGTGCAGCTCGATGGTGGTCGGGGTGCAGTGCACGTACCACGGTGGGGGGTGCTGCGGTGCGGAGGTGTCCGAGGCAGCGGCCAGCACCGACCGAACCTGGTTCGTACTCAGCTTCCCCACAGGCGTGATGCCGGTGTGCATGCGACGGTCTCCATCTCTTTGTGTGTCTTTCACTGTCCACTCGGCCGGCCTTCCGGTCCTAGTGCCGAACGTCCCTACTTGGGCTCCCCAGGTGCCGTCGCCAATCCATCAGCCGGGCGTCGATGGAGGGGTGCGGGGACACACCGGAGTGCTGCCATAGTGAAGAGGTGCGCAATGCCGAGAGGTCAGGACCGGGTGACTCACCCGGGGCCAGTGGGTCACCGAAGATGACGGAGACGCTGTCGCATCTGCGGCTACGGGAGCTGTTGGGTGAGGTCCAGGAGCGGATCGAGGAGATCGCCGGCACCCGGTACCGGATGGACGGGCTGGTGGAGGCCTTGCTGGCCGTCTCCTCCGGACTGGACCTGGAGGTGACGCTGCGGCAGATCGTGCAGGCAGCAATCAACCTCGTCGACGCGCGATACGGCGCGCTGGGGGTACTCGACAGCGACGGAATGCTCAGCCAGTTCGTCACCGTGGGCATCGCCGACGCGACCCGTGAGCTGATCGGCCCGCTGCCCACCGGACGCGGGGTGCTCGGTGTCGTGACCACAGACGCGGAACCGCTGCGCTTGGACGACATTACCGACCATCCCGCCTGGGTTGGGTTTCCCGCCCACCACCCCCCGATGCGCACGTTCCTGGGGGTGCCGCTCCGGGTCCGCGGCGAGGTCTTCGGCCGCTTGTACCTCACGGAGAAGAACAACGGGCAAGAATTCACCGGAGACGACGAGGTCGTGGTGGCCGCGTTGGCCGGGGCCGCCGGCATCGCAATCGACAACGCGCGCCTGTATCAGGAGACCCGCAGCCGGCAGCGGTGGCTGGAAGCCACCGCTGACATCACCGCCGACCTGCTGGGGGGCACCGACACCACGGAGGTCTTGCGGCTGATCGCCAGTCGAGCCACCGAACTGGCCGACGCGGAGTACGCCCTCATCGCCCTGCCGACCGACCCGGACGTGGCGCCGTCGGAGATCACCGACCTTGTGGTCACGGTGTGCGCCGGACCGGATGCCGATGCGATGATCGGCCGGAAGATCCCCGCGGAGGGGTCCACCTCGGGGGCGGTGGCCGGCGACCACGTGCCGCGCAGCGTGCCCCAGCTGGCCTTCGACGTCGCGGAAGGGTTAGGCGTGGAGCTCGGGCCGGCCCTCGTGGTGCCGCTGCGTGCCGGGGAGTCGAGCGTGGGGGTGCTGTTTGCGCTGCGCACACCCGGTGCGGCGGTGTTCGGCGAGCAGCAACTCCAGATCGTGTCCTCCTTCGCCGACCAGGCGGCGCTGGCCTTGGCGCAGGCCGAAGTGCAGTCCACGCGCCGCGAGCTGGATGTGCTCGCCGACCGCGACCGGATTGCCCGCGACCTACACGACCACGTCATCCAGCGGCTGTTCGCGGTGGGCCTGGCGATGCAGGGCACCCAGCGCCGCGCGAAAACGCCCGCCGTGGCCGGGCGACTGGACGAGCACCTCGACGAGCTGCATCAGGTCGTCCAGGAGATCCGCACCGCGATCTTCGACCTGCACGGCGGTGCGCCCGGCGCACTCGGGCTGCGCGGCAAGCTGCACAACGCCATCACTGGGATGACCGGTGACGCCACGATCCCCACCACGGTGCGGATGTCGGGACCGTTGGACGTGGTGTCGACCGCGTTGGCCGGGCACGCCGAAGCCGTGGTTCGCGAGGCGGTCAGCAACGCGGTGCGTCACGCCGACGCCACCGAGTTGTCGATCACCGTGTCCGTGGCGGACGACCTGGTCATTGATGTCACCGACAACGGCATCGGTCTGCCGGACACGGTGGCCCGTAGCGGGTTGGGCAACCTCGAGCAGCGGGCCACCGAGGCTGGCGGCTCGTGCCGAGTCGAGCGGGTCGAGGGAGGCGGGACCCGCCTGGTGTGGGCCGCGCCGCTGACCTGACCGTGCGTGACGTGCCAGGGCGTGGAGTCACCGCATGTCAGGGCTCGTCGCTGGCCGGTGGTGGTGGGGTGGTGCCGTGGACGACGAGGACGGGGCAGGTGGCGTGTTCGGCGACTGCGGCGCTGACCGAGCCGAGCAGGAGCCCGGCGAAGCCGCCGTGGCCGCGGCTGCCCACCACCAGCATCCCGGCGCCGCGGCTGACCTCCAGCAGCACCTTCGCGGCGTCACCTTCTGCCACCGTGATCTGCAGTCCCGGTGGCTGCTGCGCGCCGAACGCCGCATCGAGGGTGTCGACCAGCCCCTGCCGGGCGACCCCGGCAGGATCCCAGCCTTGGGGTAGCGCCACCGCCCAGCCGGTGACATCACCCCACCTGCGGACGGCGAGTGGCTGCCAGACCGTGACGGCCTGCACGGTGCTGGCGCTGGCCTGCGCGAGGAAGCGTGCCCAGCCCAGTGCCCGCTGGGAGTGGGGGGAACCATCGACACCGACGACGATCGGGCCCCGCCCGAGTTGCGCACTCACCGTAGATCGTCCTTGTCCATGTGCTCTCCTGGGATCGTTGGCCTGGGCCGCATCTGGTCACCGTGCCCGGTCACCGCGGCGGGGTGAGGGGACGACACGCGTTGGGGACGGCCGCGCCCCGGCATCATCACGGGAGTGCCGAGATGATGCCGGGTGGTGCCTGAGGCACCGTGGGGTGGCGCGTCGGCGTGACTAGACCGGGCTCGGTACCACGAAGTGGTCGTTGGGGTTGGAGGAACCGTTCGTCCCCAACTGCTGACCGTTGGAGGGCGATGCCCCGGCGGTGGCCGCCGTCCGGACGGGTGCGGGATCGGTGGCCAACACTGGCGCCGGTGTGGGGTTGGTGGTGGGCACCGCCGGGGGTGTCTTGGCGGCGGCGGTCTCTTTGGCGAGGAAGGTGCCGAGCTCGCCGATGGTGGACATCAGCGGGGCGGGGAAGGCGACGGTGGTGTTCTTGTCGACGCCGATCTCGACGAGGGTTTGCAGGTTGCGTAGCTGCAGGGCCAGGGGGTGCTCCATCATGATGTCGGAGGCGTCCCCGAGTGCGGCGGCGGCGAGGTGTTCGCCTTCGGCGTTGATGATCTTGGCGCGCTTTTCCCGCTCGGCCTCGGCTTGCCGGGCCATGGCCCGTTTCATGCTGTCGGGCAGCTGGATGTCCTTCAGCTCCACCAACGTCACTTCGACACCCCATTCAACGGTGGAGACGTCGAGGATTTCGCGGATGTCCAGGTTGATTTTGTCGGTCTCCGCTAAGGCCTCATCCAGGGTGTGCTGGCCGACGACCTTGCGCAGCGTGGTTTGCGCGATCTGGTCGATCGCGGCGTAGACGTTCTCGATGGCCACCACCGATTTCACCGCGTCCACGACCCGGAAGTAGGCGACAGCGGAGATGTCGACGCTGACGTTGTCGCGGGTGATGATGCCCTGGGACTGGATCGGCATGGTGATGATCCGCAGCGACACCCGGTGCAGGACGTCGACGAAGGGGACGATGCCCCGCAACCCGGGTTTGCGGGTGCCGATCACCCGACCCAACCGGAACACGACCCCCTCCTCGTACTGCTTGATGACCCGCACCCCCATCCCCGTACCGATCAAGATCAGCACAACAACGACGACAGCAACGGTGATAAGAACACTCATGATCTATTCCTTAGTAGTGGTCGAGAATTGTTGATATCGAAATTTGCGAAGCGATGAGCAGTCGGTCCTCGATATTGCTCACCCCCGGGGGTGGACCAGGCGGCGTGCTCGACTTGACGGCGTTTCCGACCAGGTGGACCCGGGTGCCGGTCAAGGTGACGTGACCGCCGGTGACCAGACCGCGTACACGGGTCCGCGACGACCTTCTGAACCTGTGTCATGTTCCTAGCCTGGCCCGTACGGACGGCGGCGACCAGGGTCTTTAGCCCCCTGCTGGTGGGCCAATCGCCGCAGTCGGCTCTGCGCAGCGGGGCCGCGACGGTGCGGGACGTCGGCAAGCGGACTCCTCGGAGGGTTCTCGTCCCGGGGCGCAGCGTTGGCGCGGACTACAGTCGGGGAACGAAAATTTGACGACGCTTCTTTGCAGGGATGGTGGCGATGACACCGGTCAAAGACATCATGACGGTGCCCGTCGTCGTGGTGGCCGCAGAGGACACGACCGCGCACATCGCCGAGGCGCTGGACCACCACCGGATCAGTGCTGTCCCGGTGGTGGACGACCAGGGTGGGGTGATTGGTCTGGTCAGCGAGTACGACCTGTTGGCCAAGGCCGGGGGCACCGCCGGTGAGGTGATGAGCACGGCGGTGATCAGCGTCAGCGAAGACACCGCGGTCGACGACGTCCGCCACCTGCTGGTGGATCGGCGGATTCATCGGGTGCCGGTGGTGTCCGGTGGAACGCTGGTGGGCATCGTCAGCCGGGCGGACATCGTCGCCCTGCTGGTCACCGAATGGGTGTGTCCGGTGTGCGGCGAACCCGTCCGCAGCGAAGCTCCACCCGCAAGCTGCCCGAGGTGCCGCGGCACCCGGCCCTTCGTTCTCCAGGAACAGCTTCCTGGTCCCTGAGCGCGCTGATCGATGATCGCGGTCGGCCCGCACGCGTCAACAGGAGGTGTGATGGTTTCCCAGGAAGCAGTCCAGTCCGGCACGGCGGAAGGTCCTGGCTCGGTGGACGCCGAGTCCGGGGAGGCCGTGCTGGACTACTACCGGCAGATGGTGCTGATCCGGGCGTTCGAGTTGCGGGCGGCCGAGATGTACACCCGGGCCAAGGTTGGGGGCTACTGCCATCTCAACGTCGGTGAGGAGGCCACCGTCGTCGGTTTGATGGCGGCGCTGGAGTCACGGGACTACCTGTTCAACACCTACCGCGATCACGGGTACGCCCTGGCCCGCGGGGTGGAGCCGGGGCGCGTGATGGCCGAGCTGTTCGGCAAGACCACTGGGGTTTCCGGTGGGTGGGGCGGTTCGATGCACCTGTTCGACACGGACAGGCGGCTGATGGGCGGCTACGGCATCGTCGGCGGCCAGATCCCGCCCGCGACCGGTGCGGCGCTGGCGTTGACCTACCGCGGCGAGCCGGGGCCGGCTGCGGAGGCGGTGATGTGTGTGCTGGGGGACGGAGCCACCAACATCGGGGCCTTCCACGAGGCGCTGAACCTGGCGGCGGTGTGGCGGTTGCCGATCGTCTACGTCATCGTGAACAACGGCCTCGGCATGGCCACCGCCGTCGAGGATGCCGCGGGCGAGCCGGAGCTCTACAAGCGGGGCAGCTCCTACCGGATACCCGGGCAGCGGGTCGATGGCAACGACGTGCTGGCCGTGCGGGATGCCGCCCGCGCCGCGCTGCGCGGCGCCCGCGTCGACCGCCAGCCCTACCTGCTGGAGACGATGTGTGGGCGTTTGCGTGGTCACTCGGTGGTCGACCCGGCGCGTTACCGCTCGGCGGCGGACACCGAGCGGGTGCGGGCGTTGGACCCGGTGCCGGCGTTGCGGGGCCGGCTGCTGCAGTCCGGGGTCCTCACCGACACCGACGCGGTGCGCATCGAGGCGCAGGCCGAGGAGACGGTCGATGCCGCGGTGGCCTTCGCCGACACCAGTCCGGATCCGACCCCGGATGCGTTGTTCGCGCACGCCTACGCCGCCGCCGTGGCCAACGCACCCCACCAGGTGCCGGGCGACCCGGTGGTCCCGCTCCGATGAGCGCCGCGGAGTCGGGGGACCCGGTGATCACCTACCGCAAAGCGTTGCAGGACACCCTGCGGGCGGAGCTGGTCCGCGACGACAGCGTGTTCCTGATCGGCGAGGAGATCGGGGTCTTCGAGGGGTCCTACAAGATTACCGCCGGGTTGCTGGCGGAGTTCGGGCCGACCCGGGTACGCGACACCCCGATCTGTGAGGAAGGGTTCGTGGGTGCGGCGATCGGGGCGGCGATGCTGGGCATGCGGCCCGTGGTGGAGATCATGACCATCAACTTCAGCCTGCTGGCGCTGGATCAGATCGTCAATCACGCCGCGAAGTTGCACACGATGTCCGCGGGGCAGGTGTCGGTGCCGATGGTGATCCGCACCCCCGGTGGGGGTGGTCAGCAGCTCGCGGCGACGCACTCGCAGAACCTCGAGGTCTGGTACGCCCACGTGCCCGGGTTGAAGGTGGTGGCCCCGGCCACCCCGGCGGACGCCAAGGGCCTGCTCACCGCAGCCATCCGCGACGACGACCCGGTGATCGTCCTGGAGAACCTGGCGCTGTACAACACCAAGGGTACGGTGCCCGCCGGAGAACTGGTGGCCGACATCGGTACCGCCCGGGTGGCCAAACCCGGCCACGACATCACCGTCGTGGCCTACTCCCGAGCCACGGTGATCGCCCTGGAGGTGGCCCGCCAACTCGAGGAGGACGGCATCTCGGTGGAGGTGATCGATCTGCGCAGCCTGCGTCCCCTGGATCGGGACACCATCTGCGCCTCGGTCCGCAAGACCAGCCGGGCGGTGGTGCTGGAGGATGACTGGTTGTCCTACGGGATCGGCGCGGAGATCGCGGCCACCATCGGCGAGGGGGCCTTCGACTACCTCGACGCCCCGGTCCGCCGCGTCGCCGCCGCGGAGGTCCCCTTGCCCTACGCCAAGCCGCTGGAATCGGCGGCCTTGCCCGATGCGGCCGCGCTGCGCACCGTCATTGCGCAGATCCTCCAGGACACCCGCTTCCCGAGGTCGGAGGCCCGCCATGCCTGAGGTCCTGATGCCGCGGCTGTCCGACACGATGCAAGAGGGCATCCTCAGCCGCTGGCTCAAACACGAAGGGGACCCGATCCACAAGGGCGACATTCTCGCCGAGATCGAGACGGACAAGGCCACCATGGAACTGGAGGCCTACGACGAAGGACCACTCACCGCGCTGCTCGTCGCCGAGGGCACCACCGTCCCCATCGGGGCACCGATCGCCCTCATCGGCGACGACACCAGCACAGAAAGCGCACCAACGGCCCCGGTGAGCCCACCATCCTCGACACCGGCCGCGCCGAGGACAGCGCCCGAGCCGGATCCCACCTCGGCTGCCCCGCGCGGTGCGCCGAACGACCCTGCGCCCGCGCCAGCACCGGCGCACCTGGCCGACCCGGCGGGGCTCCGCCGCCGCGCGAGCCCGCTGGCCCGCAAGATTGCCGCCGAACATGGCCTGGACCTCGCCACGATCCCCGGCACGGGCCCCGACGGCCGGATCGTCCGCGCCGACATCGAGTCGGCGATCACCGCCCCGCCCAGCGAACGCGACCAGATCAAGCCGGGAAGGCTTCCGACCGGCCCCACGCCCACCCCGCATCTGCACGCTGCCGCTGCTCCGGCCGCACCCGCACCGCAGGCCGAGGATGACGAGGAGGTTCCGCTCACCACTATCCGCCGGGTCACGGCGCGCCGGCTCACCGAGAACGCCGCAACCCCGCACTTCTACCTGACCGGCGTTGTCGACGCCGGCCGGCTGCTCGCCTTCCGCGCCGAGGTCAACGGTGCAGCGGCTGTCACCGACGTAAAGGTCAGCGTCACCGACCTGTTGGTGCGCGCGTGCGCGGTGACCCTGCGCGCCCACCCGCAGGTCAACTCATCCTGGGCAGGGGACACGATCCTGCGCCACCACCGGGTGCACATCGGGGTTGCGGTCGCCACCACCGATGGATTGATCGTTCCCGTCGTACGCGACGCCGACCGGAAAAGTGTCCGCGAGATCGCCACCGAGACCCGAACGCTCACCGAACGAGCCCGCTCCGGGACTCTGACGCCTGCGGAGTTCAACGGCGGAACGTTCACCATCAGCAACCTCGGCATGTACGGCATCGACCACTTCACCGCGATCCTCAACCCACCCGAGGCTGCGATCCTGGCGGTCGGAGCGGCCACCCCCACGCCGGTCGCCCGGGACGGGCAGGTCGTCGTGCGATCCACCCTCAAGCTCACGCTGACCATCGATCACCGGGTTCTCGACGGGGCCCCCGCCGCCGCCTTCCTCCGCGACCTCAAAGACACCCTCCAAGAGCCGCTGCGCATCGTCACCTGACGACCTCGGCCGAAGGCCTGCTGGTAACGACACGCAGACGGCAGGCCGTTTCTGGGTCGACCCCGGCATCCGGCGGCCGGTTGACCGTCTCCGGTGTTCCCGCGCAAGATCCTCCTCACCGCCGGTCAGGTGTCCGAGGACCGCGCGGGTGGGAGCCAAGGTGCGGTGGGCAGGTCGACCGACCAGGGATAGTGGGCTAACCGAGGAAACGAGGGACCGAGATGGCCGGGATCGACCTCACTGACGAGCAGGTTCGGTCGATGGATCCGAGCGAGCGGAAGGACCTGATCGAGCGGCTCGAACGACCCGCCGCCGATCTTGTCCGTCGATGGGCACCGTCGCACGCATCCGGCGGTTGCGCCTCGAGCTGATGATCGGTGGTTCGCTCGGCTTGATTCCCTGAATCGGGTTCTTGACGCTCACGCTACGTGGCGCGCAACTGGTCCGCGACGTGGGTCGGCTTCGACGTCGGGTTGGTCGTCCTGATGGTGACCACCGCGATCCTCGGTTGGCAGCGCAGACATCTGCTCATTCTGAGTGCCGTCGCGACCGGGGTGCTGCTGATCTGTGATGCCTGGTTCGACATCATGACGGCAGCACCCGACGATGTGTGGGCGGCGGTGGCGATCGGCGTGTTCGGGGAGCTGCCGGTGGCGGTGATCCTCATCGGCGGCGCGCTGATCATCGACGGCACCCGGATCCCCACCTTCACCGAGCGCGACCCCGAGGAGCTGCCCTGGGCCGAGCTGGGGGTTGATCTGGTCTCGGAGTGCACCGGGAAGTTCACCCACGCCGAGGATTTGACCAAGCATGTTCGGGCCGGCGCGTCGTTCGTCATCCTGTCCGCGCCGAGCCACGAGGACACCGTGCCCACGGTGGTGCACGGGGCGAACCGCGCCGAGGGCAACCCACAGATCATTTCGTGCGCGAGTTGTACGACGAACTGCATCACCCCGGTCATCGAGATCGCCAATCGCCGGTTCGGTGTCGAACGCTCGTTGATGACCACCATGCACGCCTACACCGCGAACCAGCAGATGGTGGATGGACCCAGCAAGAGCGCAGGCCACCACCCGCGCGCTACCGGAGCTGACGGGCCGATTCGACGGGATCGCGGTCCGTGTGCCCATCCCGGTCGGCTCGATCGCCGACATCGTCTTCGTCTCGTCTCGGGCCATCACGGCCGAGGAGATCAACGACGTGTTCCGGCAGGAAGCGGCCACCGACCGCTACCAGGGGATCCTCGGCGTGTCCGACGACCCGCTGGTTTCCTCCGACATCATCGGCGACCCGCGCGCCTCCGTGGTCGACCTCGACCTGACCCGGGTGGTGGATGGCACCCTGGCCAAGGTGCTGGCCTGGTACGACAACGAGTGGGGCTTCACCAACCAGATGATCCGCGAGGCCCGCAGCGTCCTCGGTGTGGACCCACGGTAGCGACGAAGCGTCCCGGGGGCTCGATTCAACTGGTGCTGCCGGTTTGCCCACCACGACGAGCAGAACAGGACGAGCAGAACAGTGGGTGGATGGCTGGCTACCGGGTGTGGTGAGCGTGGTGACGGGTCAGGCCTGCGGTGGTGGGGTCGACCCGTGGACGATGAAGACGGGGCAGGTGGCGTGTTCGGCGACCGCGGCGCTGACCGAGCCGAGCAGGAGCCCGGTGAAGCCTCCGTGTCCGCGGCTGCCGACCACCAGCATTCGGGCGTCACGGCTGACCTCCAGCAGAACTCTTGCGGGGGTACCTTCGTGCACCGTGGTATGTAACCCTGGTGGTTGCTGCTCGCCGAGTGCCTCCTCGATCGTGTCGAGCAAGACTCGGCGCGCGTCCTCGAGGGGGTTCCAATCGCCGGGGAACGCTGCCCACTTCGCGCCGGTGAAGCCGTAGGTGGCCAGTGGGTGCCAGACTGCGACAGCCTCCATGGTGGCGCCCGTGACGTGGGCCAGGAAACGTGCCCAGCGCAGTGCCTGCTGGGATGGTGGGGAACCATCAACACCGACGACGATCCGGTCGCGGACTGGGGCGGGTTCGACACTCACGTGGGTGCTCCTTCTCTATTGCCCGAGGGACCGGCCGACGCTACGCCGGGCTCGGTCCGGGGGATTGGAGCACCTGTTCACCGCGGCGGTGTACGCCCAAACTCGCGTAGCGGCGACGCTGCACCCGGCCGGGTTCTGCAGCCCGGCCAGGACGGCGTCGAGCAGGCCGGTGAAGCCGCGGCGAGTTGCGACCGGCTCCCAGGGGGCGCTGCAAATTGTTCGCGTGCCCGTGTGGTCCTGGAGGTGGCCGTGTTCGAGCCCCATCAGTTGCGCTGAGCGGCCGTGTCCGCGCAGGGCGATCCGCCCCGGCGGTGCGGCACATGGCGAACCGGCCTAGTGGACCGGTTTCCCGGCCGGGCGCGTGCCGCCCACGGCGAGCAGGAAGCGGCCCTGGTGGTCCACTTGCAGCTGCGCATCGGTGAGGTCCAGCTCGGCGGCTGCCGCCGCCCGGCCCCCCGCGGAGCCCAGCAGCCGTTGCAGCAGTCTGTCCGGCTGAGCGCGCAGCTGCGCGACCGTGTCGATGCCGAGCTCGCGCAGCCGTGCCGCGGCCACCGGCCCGACCCCGGGCAGCGTGGTGACCGCCAAGCCGTCGAGGAACAGTTGCTCCTGCCCACCGGTGACGACCCGCACGCCGCGGGGTTTCGCCGCCGGCGAGGCCAGCTTTGCCACCAGCTTCGACCGCCCCGTCCCGACCGACACCCGTAGGCCCGTGGCGCGCCATACCGCCGCCGTGACCTCCGCTGCCAGCGGCTCCGCCGCGATGTTCACCGGGCTGACCTGCAGGTAGGCCTCGTCGATGCTGACCTGTTCCAGGACGTCGGCGAAGCGAGCGAGGACCGCCATGATCGCGGCGGAGTGCTCCCGGTAGGCCGACATCCGCGGGGCGAGGAAGACGCCCTGCGGGCACCGACGTACTTGTGGGCAACGGCGTCATCGCCATCGCTGAGCCCACCCCGAACCGGCGCGCCTGGTAGCTGGCGGTGGCCACCACCCCCCGCGGGCCGAGCCCGCACACGATGACCGGGACGGCCGCCGTCGACGGCTTCTGCCGCTGTTCCACCGAGGCGTAGAACGCATCGGCGTCCACGTGCAGGACGAGAACCTCACCCGTCATCGGTCACCTCCCACACCGGTGTTCCTCGTGCTTCCGCAGTTCTCGGGGTGTTCCCCCTCCCCGATCTCGGCGTCCCGGTGGCAACGGTGGGTGTTCGTGTCCTGTCGTGCGTCACTATGGGACGTTCCGCCGCCCGATTTTGCCCTACGTCTGGTCCAGTACCCCACCGGTCGCGGGGGGCGGATGGAGTCATGTACCCCGGGGAAGCTTCGACCGTCGCGCCAGAGCCCGGTGCGGTCTTGACACCCCCCGCCTTCCCGGGTTATCTGGGTGTGTGGGAGCGCAGCCGGCCTGGGACCGGGATGTCACCGCTCATCGGGGCCGTGATCCTGGGAGTATCACGCTCACCGCCCAGGAACCTTCTTTGGTACACATGCGCCCTTTGAGGACGTGAGCATGGGCCACGCCTGTTGGTCGCCGGTGGCAGCGCAGCAACAAGGCCCGGCACCTCAGTCGGGAGGCAGCTTTGCCGGCTCTTCCCGGTTCCGCGTGAAATCTGGTCCTGTGTCGTAAGATGTTGGGGGCCCGTGGATCTGCTGTGATTCGTGTTGTCGAGACACCCTCACAGCGAAGGATCCACGAGCCATGGCCGAGCGTATCGGCTCGCAGCGTGATGCGGCGAGCACCTTGTTCAACCTGCCCG
>JAABUT010003422.1_pt1 | contig 13642 bp, 19 predicted proteins | sample 5559281 | NCBI WGS metagenome assembly JAABUT01 (sample SAMN10711880, study PRJNA513359) | rock metagenome | isolation source: Antarctica rocks | place: Antarctica: Victoria Land, Ricker Hills nord | collected 2016-01-04
ATGACACCCCTAAATCCCCCTTTGCTGAGCCCCCAGTGTCAGCGCACAGTGTGGTGCCAGTTCTTGACCAACGGTTCAGTCCCGGCCTCTCCTTGCCTGAGGCACAGGGTCCCACCTCCCCCCCAGCTGTCACTATGTCATCTGCAGCATTAGTGCCACTGCAGTTGACCCCCGTGCAGCAGCCACTCCAGGCACATGGCCCCTCTGCACGCTCTGTGGCTGCCAGCAATGGCAGAACCAGGACTCTGCCGAGCTCTGCAGTGAGCTCAGGTCAGGTCAACAGGAGGTCAAGCACCTCCAGCAGCATTGCTGACAGGCCGGCCTGGAGCGCCTCCTTCAGCCGCAGCTCTGCTGTGCACACACGCCTCGCAGAGGACATGACTCCAGTCAGCAGGCGGTTCAGCACAGCCAGCCTCCACAGGGCAGCTGGCAGCACCCAGCCCTCCCCTAGCCCCGTCAGGGCAGTTGCTGACAGCCCTGCTGTAGAGCCCAGCAGTGTCCAAGCGATCAGGCGCACTGGCAGCAACACTGCAGTGGCTGGCTTGATGAGCACAGCCAGGACTAGAGCCAGCATCAGGACTGCTGCTCAGCCTGGTGCTGTCAGACCCACAGCAGCACAGCCCAATGCTGGTAGGGCAGGTGTGCAGGGCACCTCCAGGGCTGCTACAGCAGCACCAACCAGGGCAGGGCCAGCTGCACCAACATTCAGAGCAAGAGAGCGCAGCAGCAGAGCTGCAGCACCCACACCTGCTGAGAAATTTGTGGCAAAGCACAGCGAAGCAGCTTCTGGAAGGTCGGGTGTAGTGCAGAGTGTGTCCGGTCATGCACCTGTCGAGCCCAAGCAGGCCAGCAGGGGCAAAGCCAGGACACTGAAGAAGAAGGAGGCACCAGCCAGGACCCAGCCTGCACGCCGGGCAAAGGACCCTGGGCACACTTGGAAAGTTTAGGTTGACCATTACCAGCAAGTGTTATCCACAATAGTACATTTTGTTTGATGGGTCTTATATATATATTTGCCTAACTGACTACTGACCTTAGGGTATTTTCTGTGATTTGTCAGATTATGTCAAGCAGTAGGGTTGTGCGTGTGTGACTAAAAGCCTTACAAAACAGCCGCCTTTAGTAAGCAATGTTTTAAAGATTCAAAATCATACCCTATCTGTCCATGGTTCCCTAATACCAGGGCTGGTACAAGGGGCACTTGCACAACCGCCCTTCCAGTACTTTACGCTGTAGGGCAAGCTATAATAACATAATATCACTCTTTTTGAAAAACTTTAGAAAGAAGAGAGCTTTCTGACTAATCAGGTTTCAAAACAAGGGTTTGAGATTGCTGTTATTATGCTATCATGAACCCTACACACACACACCTACCCTGTTTGGCCTTATTTTTAGGGTTGGGTTGGGGTTTCCCCAATTTAACCCTAAAAATCTATAGAAATTATTCAAACTCTATCATAATCCAGAAATTCCTAGAAGCTTCTTCTGCAGCTCTAGAGCCACAGAAGTCTGCACACAGACTATTCTTCTTCTGCATGCAGACCTTACAGTGTTGTGGGGCAGAAGCTACAGTCATCTAGGCCTGATCCATAGAGCATCTATGCCTGATGCTACAGTGATCTAGGGCAGAACACTGCAGAAATCAGCTCAAGGATTATCTGCATTATGTCACAGTTTACTAATGACGACATAACTCTAACTTTTTCTGTACACAGAGTACTGTAGCTCTGTAAAACCTTGACATAACCCTGTAGTTTCTGCAAAATCATGGCCACGGCATACGAAAACCTGGTGAAACACCTGAAATTGGCGTTACGGCAGATGCAACAATTAACCAAACAGGAAATTGCTATCGACGAGGATGAATTGTGTGACTTAATGAATGATCTGTCTGACACGTTGATACAATTACTAGAGTAGGGATCCCAGTAAAAAATGCAGGGACCACAGATCGTTGCGGCCCTAAAGGGGATAATTAATACCACATCTTTGAGACAATTATCTACAGAAGAAAAGATTGAAATCAAACACTTGCTAGACCTCATCCAGATTTGAATTTTTGCAAATGGGGCATTTTGAAGTTAAAGTAGATTCCGATGTGGATTTGACGAAGTATAAGATGTCATTGTCTAAAGGGGGATACGTGCACTTTTGCAAGGACGGGAAATGCACTCTACTTCACAGAATGGTCATGGGACTGAAGCCGGGGGACAAGATGACAGTGGATCACATGGACAGGGACAAGTTGAATAACGTAAGAGACAACTTGAGAGTGGTGACTCATCAGCAGAACCAATACAACAGAGGACTTTATTCTACGAACAAAAATGGATTGCGAGGAGTGGAGAAGCGTAGCAATGGCAGATACCAAGTGAGGATAGGCAAGAAGAAGACGTATCTAGGATCTTTTGCGACGTTGGAAGCTGCATGCGAAGCTTATAACGTGGCAGCGAGGGACATTTTCAAACATGCCAAAGCAAATGTAATAACCTAAAACGTTGCTCTTATTCTAAATTGCGACGTACCTTACTTTAGGTATAAAATGGCCATCCTCACTCCGGTTCACATCACAATGCCTAACTCCGTCCCTCAGACCAGATACGGTTGGGTTGTTTAAGATCTGAAAGACATCGCTAGAGACTTAGACGACATAGCAGCAGATACAGACGAGGCTATCACTGAAGTCGAAGCAGCTCTTGCACATTATCATCTCAAAAAGGTATTGGAATCATTGATACTTGCTATGAGGATCTCCAGGGCTGGATGGCCATCCCTCTACCAACAGATGCAGTCATTGACTACCTCTCGATCACCCACAGAAACATCTACAGACTCCCAATCACCCCAGACCAACGTTGCATAATCAAGAAGTATCTGCGGCTGATCGAGAACGAGATCGACGAGAACAGAGGAGTTCCCGGACCACGAACGCCTAGCCGATGAACACCCCTTACCATTCAGCTCAGCTAGCCGCTAAGACAGTTGCCAATTACTTCTTATTAGAACACTGGACAGCGCCTACCACAATCAACATAGGAGAGATCCGTGAGCTGAGGGATAGCTTGACGGTCATAGACTTTTATCTGAAGAAGAAGCGAGAAGAGATAGAGGCTCGGTTATTGGACAGCGCGTATGAGTTCGAGTATCAGCGTGAGATTCGCGATGGATACTTGGGGGATCATGTTCCAAGCCATGGTGCCGGGCCAGACTACGAGTTACCTCCTGGCAAAGGAGATGGCCAACTTGTTGAGGTTGTCGTTAGAGAACCTAGCGGTGGTGAAACAGGTGGCATGCAGCTCGGCTAACGACAGAGGACTGTTTAACCTTTACGTCAGGTTCGATTGGGCTCCAGATCCTATGATAGCGACCAAGTTCCTCAGCATGGCTTGCTTAGAGTTGAACGGTTTGCATTTCGAGGTGTACGACCCTTTGAATTACATGGCATACGTCAGGTTGCCTTTCGAGTTAAAAGAAGCTGACTTAGATAACGCTTTGCTGTTGATCAAGCAAAACATTCCTAAGCTCATTGCAAGGGTTTCCGAGGGTATCGATGTGCACGTAGAGGACATGTGATTACAATTAATTATGCTCCTTGAAGATAAGGGAACGAAGATTTATACACAACGTCACTCTTGTAACGCGCGACGTTGTTCTCGTACACTTGCTTAGCCAACGCTGCATGATCTGTCACACGCTGTCTTGCGTTATTCCCGTCTTCTTCAGATGTCTCGCTATCGCTGCTAGGCACATGCCTCCTCTTCTTCTTCGCGTGCCTCTTTATCTTCTTCTTCTTCACTGGGCTGGGACTGGGCTCGCTTTCGCTGTCTGTCATGGATGTGTCGCTCTCTTGCTTGGCTGGTGAAGGGGGCTTTGTCACTGCTTGCTTGAAATTTGGCGAACTCTTTCTCTTGATCTGCCTTGGCTTGACTGTTTGCAAGTTTGCTCTGCCGAGCCTTTTCCCGTGCCCTTGCGAGAGAAGCCTTTTGGGCGCTTGACAATTGCTTCTTGGCAGGTGCAGGCGTATCTTTCTCTGGGGAAGTAGGTTTGACAGGGCTTCCAACCCTAGGGCTTTCAGGCTCCATCTGAGATTCATCTACGGCACCCATGCTGCAGAAGCTACAGAAGCTCCACAGTTATGCTACAGAAAAAGTTACTTCTATAGAATTTGTGTAGATACTGTGAGGTATGTCTAATGTAAGTTCCTCTTACAGCAGCGGCCTAGGTGGCAATTTCTACGGGATCGGTAACGCTCCTTCTTCTTTCGCAATAGGCACACCCGGTGCTTATCTGACAAGTTACAGCAGCTCGTTCGGCAGCTTCGCACCAGACCTCGCTAACACAGGTGTCAGCATGTCGGGCTATTCACAACTTCCTGCCGATTGGGCAGCTGTGAGTGGTGTGACACAAATTTTGAATAAACCCACTTTATCAACGGTCAGTGCCACAGGACAGTATAACGACTTATTAGGGTTACCGTTGATCAGCACGGCAGGACATTCAGGGCTATACTCTGACCTGATAGGTCAACCTGTCATAAGCACGGTTGGTCACACTGGCAACTACACGGACCTTTTAGGTCAACCTGTCATAAGCACAGTTGGCCATTCAGGGTTATACTCTGACCTGATCGGTCAACCTACATTCAGCACCGTCGGTCACTCTGGGTTGTACTCTGATCTTGTCGGGGCACCCACGTTGGCTCCCGTGGCTACAGCTGGCACCTATGCTTCGTTGTACGGAACTCCCGTCATCAACACTATCGGCCACACAGGGAGGTATAACGACGTCATTGGTGCTCCCGTGCTTGGAGCAGTCGCCACGTCAAACAATTACGGCGACCTTAACAATCTTCCAGCCTTAGCACCTGTTGCTACGGCTGGCTCTTATGCTAGTCTGACCGGACAACCTAATTTGGCAACCGTGGCCACTTCTGGGAAGTACACAGACCTTACAGGCCAGCCAGTGTTGGCAACAGTAGCAACATCCGGCAAGTACACTGACCTTAGCAACACCCCAGCTCTAGCTCCTGTGGCCACTGCAGAAACTTATGCTAGCTTGACAGGACAGCCAAACCTGGCTACGGTTGCCACGTCTGGGAAGTACACGGATTTGGCAAGCACACTAGCCGTGGCCACCATTGCAACATCCGGAAAATACACAGATCTCAGCGGTACACCTACACTAGCACCTGTTGCCACAGCTGGAACGTATGCAAGTTTGACTGGTCAACCCAGTCTAGCTACTGTAGCGACTTCGGGCAAGTATACAGATCTGACTAATACTCCTACCCTAGCACCAGTAGCGACAGCTGGAACATACGCAAGCTTAACAGGGCAACCCACTCAGCTATCCCAATTTGCCAACAACATCACTACATTTAGCTCGCTTACAACACCCGGAACTTTAAATGTTAGTGGAAATTCCACGCTGGCTGCTACAACGATGACAAGCTCTAATGTTTCTAGGAACGAAGCTGCAGCTGGGAACTTCAGCGTGGCTGGAACAACCAACCTAACAGCCACCACAATCTCAGGACTGACTTTGACAGGTCCAGTCACAGGAACGCCTTTGAACGGCGTTTATAATGCCTCTTCGGCTGTGACAAACAGTAAAATAATCTATATGAAGGGGACAACCACACAAGGACAAGTGACATTCTATCCAACCACAACAGGGACGTCTAGCGGCTCTGCAATTTTCAACACTTTGGTTGGCGTCCAAGCAAACGCAGTTTTAGCCACCACGAGTGGTGGTTCGTGCCCTTGCACGAGTATTTACTCGGCTACAACCACCCAGGTAGTAATCAATTGTGTGGTGGCAGCAAGCGGGAATGTCGTGGCCAACGGTATAGTAGTCTATTGCACCGTCACCGGCTACTAATTTATGTCATAATCTTGAGACGCCATGTCAGGCCTCATCAATCCCACCCCACCTTTACAGGTGATAAACTCTATGAACAGCGTACCTTATTTAAACATTATTTATTTCACTGGGACGCCTAGTGCTGGAAGCTTAGTTGTGCATCCAACTAGCGACGGAACTGCGACGGGAACGGCGGTGTTTAGCAACATCTTTCACGCCACCGCTACACCTTGGGTTTCTGCTGGCGGTGCATTGACAGCCACACCGTTATCACAGGTCAAAGCATTTCTAGTGACTTTAGGACAATCACATCTCGTTGGTCAACGTCAACGGCATTGCCTCAACTTCAACGAACACGTGCACGGTCATTGTGTACGGCGCTGCATGATGATTTTATGTAATACAATTACCGGTTGCGATCATGCAGCGTGCATACGGGCGTACCTCTTTTTCGGCTCGTGGTTACCTGGGTACTCATAAGACTAGCACGATGGACATGGGAAAGCACGTGGCTATCAAGAAGGGCATGGGGGCAACTGCCCCACAGCCCTTCGACAGGCCGGAACTGAACCACGGGGTCAGTTCTTATGCAGCTATTATGAACAACTGTGATGAATCAACAAATTGATAATAGCCTAGCTGGTGCTGATAATGGCGCGAGATCTGTGTATGCGAGACCCAAGGCAGGGTTAGGTCAATTGACGAAGCACAAGGATTTGCCAAGAAGCAAAGAAGACCCTAATCAACCCTTCTATCATGAGCACGCGGTGTTGTCACAAGCAGCTTACGATCCTGTGAAATTCAAATCGAATTAGGTATGAGATAGATCCGGAACTTAGTCAACCTTCTCGAACAGTCTTTTATAATAAATCTAAAATAAAGCTGTCATAGCTTATAAGGGCACCGATCCTAAACATCTCACAGACTTATCGCAGATGGCCAAATCTTCAATGGTATGGACGAGTACTTGAGCGGAAGGTTCCGAGGTGCTGAGAAGGCATACAGAAACACCGCTAAAAAGTACGGTAAAGACAATGTTCAAGTGACTGGCCACTCGCTTGGAGGATCACAAGCTGTGCAAGTGGGACGGAAGTACGGTGTGGAGGGCATTGCATTTGAACCGGGTAGCGGTGTTGTTGGTGCGTTTAGGCGGGCCAGAGAAGACATCGGCAATGCTGCCAGTCATAAACTATTAAGTGGCATACACAAGGTTTTCGGTAAAACATTTTCACCAGAGAAGAGGACAACCGGTGTGCAAATAGTAGGGTCTGCTTATAACCCTAAACTCCCCATAGGCAAAGATAGATACGAAAATCTTTTTCATAACGCAGAGTATGGCATTTCTGCGCTTTTTCATTTGCCAGGAAGCAAGAAAAGGACATGGTGAAAGCTAAGTATAAAGATAATCATACCATTAAGAATTTTGTGTAATGATAGTACGGTGCACAATGCCGCTGACAACCCGCCCATTGGCTTTGTCAAAAGAGCGCAAGCGGCGCATGGCAAAAGGTGCATTGTTGCGAAACTCTTCGACGCCCACAAATTTGTTAAACAGGACAGTGTTCGATTACCAACCTGCATCTAGATGGTAAGTAAATCCAAAGGGCGGTTGGGTAAAAAGAAACGCAGATTGGTCGAAGCACACACCTTATCACACCTGCGCGGCGGACATGGTTATTCGTACTCACACACACGCACGCGGCAGATAGACACACGTGTCGCAGGAGCTGGGGTGCTAGGAGCTCGTATCAAAGCGCCACGTCACCAAGGCGTGATTGTTCCACCAGTGCCACGTGTGCCGCAACCGAAGGCTGCTCGTAATGGTGGCAGGCAAATGCCTCTCAGAGCTCCTAACAGAAGAAGCTTGACTATAATGGGACCACAAGGGCCACGTGGGGCGGCAGGGCCTTCCGGAGTGCCTGGAGCGGACGGTGTGGTAGGAAAGGAAGAACGGGTAGTCAAGGAAAAAGGGGCGAGGCCGGTAAAGCAGGTAAAGCAGGCAGAGCAGGTAAAGCTGGGTTGATGGGGCAGGTAAAGCTGGGTTCATGGGGCCTGCAGGTGCCAAAGGTGATAAAGGCGATAAAGGTGATCGAGGGGGGACCGGCTAGCAAGGGCTGACGGGTGGGAAAGGCGATAAAGGTGATCGCGGGGACACCGGAAAGCAGGGTTTGACAGGTGGTCACGGGCCCCAGGGGCCTGAAGGTAAACACGGAAGACCAGGCGCAAAAGGCGACAAGGGGGACGCAGGTAAAGTTGGTAGACAAGGAAGAGTCGGCCATAGAGGCGAAAGAGGGGCATTAGGTTTGAGGGGCCCAGAGGGCAAACAAGGGTTACAAGGGTTTGCTGGTTTGAACGGGTTGGTAGGACCTATAGGGTCTGCAGGGCCAATGGGTCTAGTTGGATTAAGAGGCCCTAGGGGGGGGATGGTGCCATACATTTTCAAAGCTGCAGGCAAAGGCGCTGACACTGACATGGTTGTCAGCGGAGCCGACGTGTACAGAAGACGTGAACCAGATGCACCGCCACGTCATCACCCACAACCCCAACCCCGTCAAGGACCTGTCCCAGGAGTGCCAAGGGGTGGTGTGCCTCCACAAGCACCACCTTTTGGTGACCCTAACAAGGGAGGGTTTAAAGGAGGTGCGTTCCACCCAGGTGCAGAGGGACCTCAACCGAAACCAAAGGAGAGGAGACAAGAAAACAAAGAAGAACGTAGAGAAAGAAGGCAAGAAAATCACGGAAGAGCCAGGAGGGCTCCGAGAAGGAGGGCTCCGAGAAGCAACTGCCGAGGAAGAAGCTGCACACGACAGGCTGAACATAGATGCAGCTGTCGCGAATAATAGAAAGACAGCAGAAAGAAGAAAAGAATTAGCGCAAAGAAACAGGGACAGAAAAGTTGCGAGAGAGGCCGCAAAGGGGGCTGTTCCAGCCGCTTCAGCCAACATCCCAGATCCTGCAGCTTCGGGACCGTCCAACCATGGTGAACACCAGCATCATCACACATCATCACACAGGACACAGGAAGATGCACGACGATGATTTCTCCACGGGGATGTGACACTTTTTATGTTTGACTGTTACGAGACGCTTTTGTAACGAACTTTTATCGTATGCCCATTTTGCATATCGGGTTGTAATCGTCACTTGTTAGAAGCCATGGCCCCAAAGCGTCCTGACATGGTCAAGAAGCAAGAACGAGTGAAGAAGATACTAGACGAACCAGCTGTACAAGAAAAGATGAAGAAAAAAGTGGCTAAGAAGAGAGATAGGAAGTGTGTAGAGGCGATAGTAAAGGCTGGTGGTGTGGTGGTGATGACAGTCACCCAGATGTTGTCAAATTCGTCGCAAAAAAGCCCAAGGGGGGAGAAAAGGAAGTCTCATTCGTCACAAAGCCTAAGCCAGTTTCAAATAAAAGTACCAAACCAAAAAGCCTTCGAGGTGGACACGCCAGAAAACCAAATAAAAATGCACCAACTGTTGCTGGCAGTAGCTAAAAAAGGAGGAGGCAAAAGTACTGCTGTGTGTAATCTTCTGTCGTTTTTGAAAAAGGATAAAGTCCTAGATATATTATTTGTAATTACATCATCATGGGAATCCAACAAACCGCTATTCGATTTTTTAGACTTGCCAATCGATAAGGAAGACGTGTACGACCCTGATAAGTGCGCTGCAGACACGATAGAGGACATCATCTCCAAAGCCACTCAAGAGACGAAAGAGTACGATGAGTATCACCATAAGATGTACTTGCACAAACAAGAGTGGGTTTGCCGCCATTGCAGTGCGACTCTTCTGTGCTAGTCAAGTTGCAGGCGGCGTTTCTTTTGTCACATACAGTCCGAGGACTCAATACGATATAGACAGCCAACGAGAGCAGCTTCAGCGCGCCGGTCATGCGTGAATCGTACGAGCCTGTCTGCCTTGTGCCTGATTCTGTGGACAAGTACCTGTCTGTGCCTAATTCCACTCTCCAAAAGAGCCTCGACACACATTCTGAGGGCTTTTCACTCTGCTGATATAGGTATACCCACCGACACTGCCTCCAATCTCAGCTCTACATGCCTTGTGCTTGCGCTCGTGGCCGGCTGTCAGGACTGTCAGCCTTGACCTAACAGTCAGCAGCAGACACTACAATTCTTTCTCAACAGCTTTAGAGTCAGCAGGTCTACACACCATGCCTGTAAATATGGCCTCCGAGATGCATTTCAATGCATCGTGCAGTCCACCACAACCTTGCATGACTGCATACTGTACCATCATATCTCTATGATCCAGGCACTTCACAGGCTCTGCAAATCAGTGCAACCCTGGGAACGTGTATCTGAGATCCAAACTATCAAGGAAACCAGTCAAGCATTGTCCTATCAGCACTTTCCATTGAAAAAATAAAAACAAAAAGTGAAAAAGGGAGAGACCAACAAAATCAGCAAGATGGGAATAGTACTAGTCATTGAATGCATATGTGCAGCATCGCCTAGAAGACAGCAGGTAGAGATGCCCCAGCTGTGTGCCAGTAAGGAATGATATCGACTTTCTGCCTTTCTGCCGCAGAGAGCTGTCCATAGCCTGTACTTGAGCTCTTTCTATATTCAGCCTGAGCCAAGACATGCACCTTGAGAGTTTGCTTGTCTGAGGGAGCGTAAATGGCTTTCAGCTTTGGGTGGTTCAGCAACAGCATCTGAACACAGAAATTACAGGGTTCTTGTGTGACGTACAGATACAATATGACTTCCAGTTCAGTGCTCATCCGGGACAAGCGAGCCTTCAAGGTATCCCGCACGCCCTCATCAAAGAGGAGGGTGTACAGCCATTTCATCTCTGCGTCCAAAGGTCGGTGATAGTCGCTCTCTTCTGTAGACTCGAAAGCCTTGGTCGATGTCATTTGCTTGCCCCATTCAATCCAGGCAAGCTCGTTTCCGGGTGCAGGTGGAGGATGCCGTCGCCAAGCCTCTGCAATTTTGTTGCTGGCTTTGACAGCCTTGGGTATGTCATCCACAACCTTTTTTACCAGCCCTGACTGGGTGACTTGTGAGAGTGTGTCCTTCACAGCTGTGAACATTATCCACAGCACTCCAGCCTGGACTTGCTTGACTTCGAGATCGATGGCAACAGGTGCCTCTGGGCCAACAACTCGAGCAAGCGGTTTATTGTCATTGAAGCCACTAAAAAATACAAAAGCTCTTGAGCGTCTGGCAGCTACATTTGCATCTACTGGACTGCCTGGCAAGTAGTCCCAGGCTTGTCCACAACTCCAAGCGCCTAGTGCAGCAATCTTGCCGTTGTAGTGCCCAGATCTAGTCTTGATCTCATCACCGTAATGAATCCACCCGCAAGGACTGGCAAGGGCAGCGTAAACTATTGCTTGCAGAGTCATTGGTGGCTGTGTAGCCAGTGAGGAGCTAGTGAGGAGCAGCTGAAGAAGAGGAACAAAAGCGTCTATCCCTGCTCCTCCCACTCTCCTCGACTGCCAGGGTATAGGAAGTGGTCACTGAGGGCGTTCCGGTCACAAAATTTTGCCGCAAGGAAGTGCGCATGGCTGACGTGCAGTTATACTATTTGTCGAAAGCAAACACCAATTTTCCATCGTTGACAAGCCCTGAGCAGTCTAGAACAGAGATAGCCCAGACACTTGAGTGTCTCAACGCTGAGTATCTACAGCTCAAGCAAAGTGCCGGAAAAGAAGCAAGGCTTGTTTGTGATCTGTCCCACAACAATCTGACCTATGAACACCTGCAGTACCTGACCGTGGAATTACTCGCAAGCCCTGTGCAGCTGTACGCACTGGATCTCTCATGGAATCGCATCTTTGCAGCCACCTGGCCTGAGGTTCTCCCTTTAGTCAAGCAGCTCTTGACCAAGGCGATGTATGTCGATCTTGCTGGCAACTACCTTCCAGCGTTGCTTCCAGAACAGCTGGAGCTGCAAGATATGCTGAAGCAACACGTCAGCTTTACTGCACCAAACCGGTACCTTGGCAGCACCGACTGGATACGAGAATGGACTTCCAAAGCACACGAGTTCCGCCAGAAGGCATACAGGTCTGTGTATGGCCCACCAGCAGTTTATGACCGCCTGGGCGTTCCTTTTACTGCAGCTGGCTGCAGGGAGGAGGCAGAAGAAGATAGTGACACTGATTGAGACTGTGGAGTGGCACCTCAGTTTGGGTTGTACAGATCTGCTGCTCAGCTGGCGCATGGTTGGCCTGGCAGCAATGCTGAACCAATGCAGGCCTTGATGTTTGCGAATCAAGCTACTGTCAAAGTTATTGTAGCACAAATTTTATTGCTGAGTTTCGCACTGTCAGTCACAATGTACATGTTGCTCCAGCAGGCTCTGCGTGCCGCATTGCAAATGTGTGCTTAGAGCAGTTATAACCCTGGCATATGCTGGACATCTTGAAGTAGAGTCTGCACTTGTTGGTCATCGGATGCAAGGTGTCTCTTTAGAAGGTGGCAATAATTACATTGTATGAACTGCTGTAGTTTGCAACATATATTGGATCTCATTTAGTCATCAGGCTGCATATGACGGCACAAAATAGTTTTAGAAATCAGGGATAGGGGTGTGTGTGTGTGTGTGTGTGTGTGTGTGTGTGTGTGTGTGTGTGTGTGTGTGTGTGTGTGTGTGTGTGTGTGTGTGTGTGTGTGTGTGTGTGTGTGTGTGTGTGTGTGTGTGTGTGTGGCAGCACAGCAGTAAGCACTCCACTACTGCATTTGCCCCCTGTACAGCTCAACTTGAATTTTTTGCTGAGGATCTCTATATTTTGAGTCAAGCTCTATGCTTTAAAGCATAATAAAATTTCCTAGGAACCTTCCCAAGATGTACAGATAGGCAGCAGTACTGCACTAAGTACCAGCCTGGTATTACTAGGGGCTGTTTGGAAGGGCTTTACAGCATGTAAACCAGGGCTATTGAAGTATTCTTGCCCTGCTTTGATAGTTTTGCAGACCTACTAACAGACCCTTGCTTACTCATAAGCCCTTACATAAACGCCACAGGAATCTGGCAAATGGTCAGTAGTCAGTCAGGCAAATATATATTTTGATGTGCACGAGAGCAATGCATTCTCCAGTCTTGCAGCTTCCGAACGAGCGTGAGACCACCCAACAAGGTTCAGAGCTTGCATAGTCGCTATCAGACATTCCTCAACTGGCGAAGTAAACATAACAGCACAGTGTCCGCGAACTGCTTGCCGGTAGATCACGTATTGCTTTGCTCTAGCTAGATCTGCCTTGCAGCAATGTGATGAATTGCAATGCAATGTGATACGCTTGGCAAAGATATGGTCGCGTGGCTGATTGACCTAATCTTGTCCTCACAAGTACTTTGCCAAGCTTTCCATGTCTACCTTGACGGAACTGATGTCGGCGCCGCAGGTATGACTGGACCTGTACCTCCAGATGTAGAGATTGTCAGGTTTCGCTCAGCAATTTGCAGTGATACACAAAATCGTGCACTGCAGGGTTGGGACTACCTACCTACAGATATTGTCCATACAAGCCTAAAGAAAATTAGCTTTGAGTCCTGCTGGCAACTTCGTGGCATTGCAAGCTCATGGGCCTCATCCATCAGGGCCTTCATGTTGAGCGGGACAGTGAGCACACGGCCAGTGTTGGACAGCTGCTCCAGTCTGCTCAGCAGCGCTCCCAGCGGTATCCAAACGCATGCCTCATCATACAAGTGGACCAGCCGCTGGCCCCTTCAGCCTGCTTGGATCTGTTGAAGTTCCTGCAGAACAGTTAATCGCTACAAAGCAAAGACAGCTGCAGTGAGTCTCAGC
>JAABUT010003425.1_pt1 | contig 13619 bp, 10 predicted proteins | sample 5559281 | NCBI WGS metagenome assembly JAABUT01 (sample SAMN10711880, study PRJNA513359) | rock metagenome | isolation source: Antarctica rocks | place: Antarctica: Victoria Land, Ricker Hills nord | collected 2016-01-04
AGCAAACGACCCCGACGGGCGCCTAGTGGCCGTTTCTGATATCGATACAGAAGCCTCCGACCTTGATGTTGTATTCGGCGTTGGTGCAAAAATGACCGTGAAGGGACTGGTGGGCCTTTCGCGGTGGGACATCGTTGATGATGTACTTGGCACGCCAGATCGAGACCTGCCGGCCGACCAAATGATCAACATGGTTATCCCCAACCAGTTTCAACTGCAGTGGTACGTGCCATGCTTCAAGTACCTGCGCGCGCTCGGGGTGCTGGAAGCTGACGGAACGCTCAAGGACGGGGTCAGCGTTCCCGAGAGGATTAGGAGGCGAGTCACAAAGGTCAATACGACACTGGCCAGCCGCATCCTCGAGAAGGACGCGCGGGTTGACGGACTAGTCGCGAAGCACGGTCGCGACTGGCTGTTCAACAACCCATGGCTGCTTCCGACTCTCACGACCGACTTACTTGGGCTTCGCGACCTGCTAGACGCCGACCGAAGCCTCCGCCAGTACTCATGGTGGGGTACCCAGTACGGCAAGGTAGCGGTTGTCTACGATTGGATGAGGTTCGCGCGGAATTGCTAGGAGGCGAGTCGGGAGTGCGGCTCAGACCTACTAAGGGAGCAGGACTGTGCGACTCGGTATTGCCGGGTCAGCAGCGGTCGAATGGGCACAAATCAGGGTCGAAGTCGGCGGTCAGCTCATCCTTCACAAACTCGTCAGTGCGGCCACGACCCATGTTTAGCCAGCGGGCGAGCACCAAAAGCGTGACCCTGGCGGCGCCGGCACGCTTGAGCGCAGCCGCAGCGGACTCTCCGTGTCCGCCCGTGGCCCATGTGTCGTCAACGAGCAGGACGTGCTGGCCAGACACATCCGGGGGCGCCACGAAGTTTTCGGGTCGGAACGAGCGGGGGTTCCGCACGTCGTCAGAAGGAGCCATCCGGGCCTCCGACCAATTTCGGAGCATGCCTGCAGCCAGCGCGTTCAGCACCTGCGGATGACCGCGCTGCCTCAGGGAGGGGACCGTGGCCCACATCGTTGGCTCCCCAGAGCCCGAGCCGGTCGTGCACCCTCGATGCTCGTGGATCGCGTAGAACAGCATCCCGTGGACGACCCGTTGCGCCTGCCGGTTCGCGAATTCATTCTTGTAGCCGTACATGACGGTGGCGGACTGGCTGTTGTCCCATCCGTAGGAGACGAAGCCGCGCAAGTCCGAAGTTTCCTGGCTGTACCGGTACTCATGACCACACTGGTAGCAGGTCGTGAAGTTAGGGTTGCTCGGGATGCCGGTGCAGTAGCCGCAAGTGTATTCGCTGTCCCAGACGGTATTTCGCAGGTATCCACCACCATATGCGACGAGAAAGTCCTTGAGCTCCGCAAGGTCGGCCTGCGACACCATCAGACAGCGACGAGATCGCCCAAGATTGTGTCGATGCGGCTCGCCTGGGCGCGGATCTCGTCAACGGCGGCCGTCACCTCATCCATGGACGACGCCACGGTCACTCCCGGACGGCCTATGAACGAAGTGCCCCACGCTGTGGAGTTGACGACCAGATCGGTCAAGATGACCGGTCGCCCGTGTTCGACTGCCATCCGGGCCTGTGCACGCGCCCCGCTGTGCTCTCCTGCCTCGACCACGATAGTGGCCAGCCCGTACCCGGACATCGTGGCGTTCCGCATGAGGAAGTTGTGCTTCTGGGGCGGCGCATCCGGCCAAAACTGCGACAGAAGCAGGCCCTTCGAAGCGATCTGCTCGTGAAGGGTCCCGTTCTCAGCTGGGTACTGCTTGCGGATACCGCTCGCGATTAGCGCGACCGTCCGGCCTCCCGCGTCCAGGGTCGCAGTATGTGCGGCCGTGTCGATGCCGAGGGCGAGGCCGGCGATCACAGAGATGTCACGCTGGACTAGGGCCTGAGCGATGTTTCGCGCCATCGTCAGTCCGCGTTCAGAGGCAACGCGAGAGCCGACGACGGACACAGCGGGGTCGTCGACTTGGAGCTCACCCGCGGCGAACAGGAAGGGCGGGGCTTGATGGATCTCGCGCACCGAGGCCGGATATCGACCATCGAGGATGGTGCAGAACTCGAAGCCTTCCCCGTCCCATTTCTTGGCCTGCTCCAGCGCCTCGGAGCGAACCGCCTTCTGCTCCTCGGACGCGAACAGCCCGACCGAATCGAGCTCGTCGAGGACGGCCTCGGCGCTCCCGCACTCAAGCACCATCGCCGTCAGTTCGCTCCAAGATCGGCGGCCCGGCCTTGTCCTGAGGAGGGCGATCAGAGCGGCCTGCTCCTCCAGGCTCGCCCGGTGCATGAGCGCCCACCCGTTCACTTTGACTCAACCTCCCACAATATCGAACGCATGTTCGAAGTATGGCGTACGCGACTGACAGCGGTAAGGGTGTGCGACAGCTTGCACAGTTTTCACGCTCTCGACGACAACACTGCCACCCTAAGGCCCGGCCGGTTAGGCCGACCGCCCACACGCTGGAGCGAGCTGGTGGACACGGCAATGTACCGGGCGGAGTGCAGCACCTCCGAGACGAGCCCAGCTGGTGACGGTGAGCGACGTCGACAGACGCGTCGGTTTCCGCAAGGTGGAACGCGGTGTCGACGACGCTTGAAAACGAGGTCATAGCGACGGGGTGGTTTCCAGCGACCATCGCAACGAGGACCACTCGACAGGGGTTCTCGTTTGTCTTCTCGTCGTGTCCCGAAGGGACCGGGCCGCCGGCCGATGTCGCAGAAGCGGCGCGAGTTCGTAGAACTGATGGCGAAGGGCTGGTCGATGCGCGCGGCGTGCCAAGAGCTGGGCATCGGCCGCTCGACTGGCCACATCTGGAAGAACGGCACGGTGGTGCGCTGCAAGAATGGCACGGTCAAGGTCGTGCCACCGCTTGAGCCGCTCGCCGTCCGGACCATCTCACCGAGGTTCCTCTCCGAGCAAGAACGGATCCAGATCGCCGATCTCGCCAGTCGTGGCCACGGACCTACCGCGATCGCGAAGGCCTTAGGGAGATCGCCCGCGACGATCAGTCGTGAGCTGCGGCGCAACCTGCACGCCTCCGGCCAGTACCGGCCTTTCCATGCCCACGCACTTGCCGCCACCCGACGGCGGCGATCCCATCCCCTCAAGCTGCGGGCCGACCCGACCCTGCGGTCCTACGTGACCGAGAGGCTGCGGGAGCGGTGGAGCCCGCAGCAGATCAGCCGCGCGCTGCGCCTGGCACACCCGGACGACGCTGCCCAGCGGGTTGCGACAGAGACGATCTACCAGGCGATCTACCGCCCCGGCTCTGGCATCGTCCGCAAGCCAGCCGCCTCGCCGCTACGCACCGGCCGTGACCACCGGCGCGGCCACGGTTCGCCTGCATGATCCGTCGCGTGGCCGGAGACGACGCCCAAGACTTCTCTCCCACCGGTTTACGGTGCCATGCCCGTCGGCCACAACCAACCGAGGCTCGATGCTCCATCGGTAGGTCCGACCGGCGACTGCAGCTTCGCTGCATCTTCGACCTGACCGCTGGTCGCGGTCGAGGCGCGCCTGGGTGGCCCCGCCGGGCTGGCCACCAGGGGTCGGGTCGCGGCATTGGGTGGTGAGAAGGGAGCACGCTCATGCAGCGATCACGTCGCACCAACCCGTACCCGTTCACCTGGGAGATTCCCCTCGCGGCCGCAGTCGCCGCAGTCCTCCTGCTGATCCTTGGTGTCCACGCCGGGCGAGCGGGAGCCAACCTGGTCGCCGGCGCCGGGCTCACCCTGCCGCCGCGAGAGGCGCTGTTCACCAGCCTGGTCGGGGTCCTCGGCGGCGATGCCGGGGCGGGGCTGACCGGCGTCGCCGGGCCCTTGGCCGGCCCGATGGCGGTGAAGGTCTGGGTGGCCGTCACCGAGGCACTGATGCTCGTCCTGATCGTCTGGGCCGGGAAGGTCGGCCTGGACCGGTGGGGGCCGGGGCGGATCCATGGGATGGCCACCCGAGAGGAGGCCGAGAAGCTGCTCGGCCGGAGCCGGCTGCGCCGCGTCAGTGCCGTGGTGCGACCCGACCTGTACGGCAAGAGGCGTTGAGGTGGTGACGATGCGAGTGATGAAGGGCTTCAAACCCGCTGAGGTGGGGTGGCGGCTGGGCCGCGGCCGTGAACCCCGCGGGGGAGATCTCTGGATCCCGTGGGACCGCACCGCCGGCGTGATCGGACCGCAGGGCTGCGGCAAGACCCTCGACCTGCTGATCCCCGCCCTCTTGGCAGCCCCCGGCGCTGCCCTGGTGACCCTCACCAAGGTCGACGACCTCCTGCTCAGCTTCACCGCCCGCAGCCGGCCGGTGACCGGCCAGGACGGCGGGCAATACAGGCCCTGCGTCGTGCTGGACCCGTTCGGGCTGGCGGTGGGCCTGCGCGAGTTGGTGTGGGACCCGATCGAGGGGTGCGTGGACCCGATGGTCGCCGAACGGCGGGCCAAGGCGTTCACCGCCGGCACCGTCAAGGGAGCGGTCGCCGGCGGGCACGGCGACGACGCAGCCAGGTTCTACGCCGCCGAGGCGGCGAAGGTGATCCAGGCCTACTTCCACGCGGCTGCCCTGACCGGCCGCACCCTCGAGGACGTGCTGCGGTGGGTGGCCAGCCCACACAGCGCCACCGACCCCACCGAGATCCTGCGCGAGCACCCCCACGCGGCGCCGTTCTGGCACGGCCTGTTGCACGGCGCGCTCCACGGTGACGACCGCACGGCCGGCAACACCATCACGACCGTGCAGCAGGCGATGAGCCTGTTCTTCCAGGAACCGATCCGGCGCCGCTGCGTATCCGGGCCCGGCCGGCCGGCCACCGACGTCGCCGACGTCATCCGCGGCGGCGGCACCATCTACCTGCTGGGACGGGAGGACCCGTATGCCAGCGCCTCCCCACTGATGACCGCGGTTGCCGAGCACGTCCTGGACACCGCCCTCGCCGAGGCGCAGAAGTCGCGCTGGGGTCGGCTGTGTCCACCGATGCTGGCCTGCCTGGACGAACTACCCTCGACCGCGCCGCTGCCGACCCTGCGGACCCGGATGGCCAACGAGCGGGCCCTGGGTATCTCCTTCATCTGGGCCGCACAGACCCGCCCCCAGCTGTCGGCCATCCTCGGGGATCAGGAGGCCCGGACCCTGCTGGGTCTGACCAACAACCTCATCCTGTTCGGCGGCTCCAAGGACGTCGCCTTCAACCAGGAGATCTCCGACTTGCTGGGTCCGGTCCGGATCGCGCGGACCACCTGGCAGACCGGCCAGATGGGTGGCCGGAACACCACCGGTGAGGACATCCCCATCCTGACCGGGGCCGAGGTCCGCCAGCTGAAGGAGGGTCAGGCGCTGGTGGTGTCGGAGAACGGGAAGCCGATGATCGCCCACCTCACCCGCTGCATCGACGGCCGTGCCGGGAGGGCGCTGCTGACCGAGCAAGAGCGGACCAGGACGACGCTCGGCCGCGCCAGAGCCACAGCCGTCGCGCCCGACGCCCGGAGGACGGCCGCGCTGATCGAGTCGCGACGTCGAGGGTTGTCCAACGACACCGCGACCTGACGAAGGAGACGAGCGTGGATCCCGAGACCACGATCAAGCCCGGGACGGACCCGGCGGTGGTGAGGCCGTTCCCGCAGCCCGGTAGGCGGCTGGAGCAGGCATACCGAGAGCTCACGATCGCCGTTGACGGCACCAAGGAGCAGAAGAAGGCACTGGGCAACCCGTGGCTGCTGCCCCGGCCCTGGGACCCCGACACACTCACCCACGCCACGCTGCGGCGCGAGCTGTGGGACTGGCTCGAGGACGTCGTCACCTGGCTGAACGTCGAGTACGTCTGGGACGTGGGCGCGGTGATCCCGGCCTGCTGGCCCAACCACCCGCACCTGGTGCGGGAGCTGGCTGTCCTGGCCGATCAACGGCGACGGGCCGCCCGCGCGTTCGGCAGCGACGCCCTCGAGGAGTGGCACCGGTACGCACTGCCCGCCTTCGTGGACCGGATGCGGGCCCGGATCAAGAGCCACTGCGAGGAGGGCCACCAGCAGTGGCCGGCCAAGGGCCGTCACGCCCGCCACACCGGCCCGGCCGCTCAGCAGGAGCGTCAGCGGACCTTCACGCAGGACGCTGCCACGTTGCGGCACGAGGCCCAGGCGCCGACGCCACAGGGAACCGCCCCGCGCCTGCACGTCGTCGACGGGGTTCAGGTCGACCCGGTCACCGGTGAGGTCCTCGACTGACGGGACTCAACGAACCGGTGCCGGGGCGGTCCGATGGGCAAGATACAGACATGTCGTACCCATCCCGCCCGGTCCTCGAGGTGCTCCCCCAGTTCCGCGCGACGAACCTGGTCCGGCAAACCGAGCAGCAACGGCACGCGCTGATGGAGTTCGCGGCTGCCGAGTACCTCAACGGCAGGTCGTTGCGTGAGATCGCCGAACTGACCGGACGGACCCAGACCGCGATCCGACGCGCCCTCGACCAGGCTGGGGTGCCTCGGCGCGGAGCGGGCGCCCCCCGGGTGTACCCCGCGCCGGGACATCCGAGGCCGGCGGTCGAGGCCGAGGCCGTCGAGATCAGCGGCGTCGACCCGTCGGCCGGTCGCGCTGCGGGCGGCCAGCCAGGCGGTCCCGCTCGGCGCCGGACCGTGGGGTGACCTCGGCCGGGGAGGGGGCGGGGCCGACGTCCACGGGCAGCGCGGCGACGAGGCGGTACCGCAGGTCCTGAGCCGGCTGGTGACCGAGCGGGTCCGCACCGACGAGCTGGCGGGCGGTCGCCGCGACGTCGTGCCCGTCGCGGTGGGCCAGCGCCATGATGGCCGCCAGCGCGGGCCAGTCGCCTTCGGACGGCAGCCGCGGGTCGATGTGCCGGGCGACCTCGACCCAGCGATCCTCGAAGTCCTGCCGGTCGGTGACCGCCATCCTGTCGCGGACCTGCTGCACCGCGGCCAGCCGGGCCGCGACAGCCTTGCGGGGGTCCCTGTTCCACGCCTCGACGGCGCCGAGCAGCCGCCCACGGGAGTCGCCGGCGGAGACCCCTAGCCGCGTGGCGATCGTGGTCGCGGCGGGCCCCCACGCCTCGGCCGGCCGGGCGGCTGCGACCTGCGCGGCCTCGGTGAGCGCGGTGTCGCCGGTGAGGTTGGTCAGGCGCTCCTGGAGCACCACATCGCCCAGCGGACGGGCGCTGGTCAACGCGTCGACGAGGGCGGCCGGTCCGCGACGTGCCAGCACCTCGGCCGGATCCGAGCCCTGGGGGAAGGAGGCCGTGACGGGGTCAAGGCCATGCTGGGTCAGCAGCCAGAAGTCCCGCTCGGCGGCGACCCTACCGGCCAGGTCCGCGTCGGTGGCCACGATCGGCGCGCGGCCGATGCGCGCCAGCTGTGCGGCCTGCTCCTCGGTCAGTGCGGTACCCAGCGGGGCCGCCCCGACGCATGGATGACTGCTGTCGCTGGTGGCGAGGGTGATGGCCCAGGCGTCCAACGGCCCCTCGACGAGCACGGGGGTGGCGCCCTGCTCGAGCAAGGCGGGAACGAGGCCGAACAGCTGGGCGCCCTTGTGGAACAGCGGCGTGTCGGCGGTGTTGAGGTACTTGGGTCCAGCCTGGTCCTTGTCGGTCATCGCCGGGTGGCGCCGACCGACGAAGCCGAGGACCTGGCCGTCGTGGACGATCGGCATCACGGCCCGGTCGCGGAACCGGTCGATCAGCCGCCCGGTACGGGCGCGGGTGGCCACCCCGGTTTCGGTCATCTCCTCATCGCTGACGCCGAGGCGCCGCAGGTGCGCGACGAGGGTGGTCCATCCGGCGGGGGCGTACCCCGGGCTGAAGTGCGGGTGCTCGGCAGGGTCCTGACCCAGGCGGTCGGTCAGGTACTGCTGCGCCCAGCTCTGCGCGTAGCGCGCCTGGAAGAACGCCAGCGCCATCCGATTCACCTCGAGCATCCGGACGGCCGGGACGAGGGCGAAGTCCAAGTCGGCGGCCCGGGCGACCTGCGCCTCGATCGCGGCGTCGCTGGGCTCGAGCGGCCCCCTGACCGAACGGGAGATCGCGGCCAGCTGCAGCCGCATGTCGACGTCGAGCGGCTCCTCGACCAGGTGCTCCGACGTCGTCACGGCCGCCGCCGCGTCCTGACCTGCTGCCGGTGGGCGCTCGACGCCGGACGCACGGTCGAGGGCCCCCCATTCCTGCCACTGCTGCGGGGTCGGTGCGTGGACCAGATCGGCGGGTGCCTCCCACTGGTCCCACGAGTCCTCTGGGCAGTCGGCCCCGTCCGGGTGGGGCGCCTCCTCCAGGTCTTCGGCCAGCGGGGGAGGGTCGGTCAGCACGGACAGCCGCCACACCATGGCCTGGCAGGGATCGAGATCGCGGTCGTCGTCGTCGTCGGTGCTGGTCGTGCCCAGGACGTCGTCCAGGGCCCAGCCCCGTTGCAAGGCGTGGTCGATGCTGGTCACCAGGGTCGGCCACCAGCTGCCGGCCTGCATGAGCTCTACCCGGTCCTGCCCGACCCTCTCGACCAGGAGGGATACCCACCCGCAGGTGAGGGCGTGGCCGTGGTCGACCTCGGCGGCGACGGCCGGCGCGAGGTGCCGGCTCAGGCGCCACCACAAGGCGGCCGCGGCGTGGTCGTCGGGCAACGACCCCTCGGCCAATGCCGCGTTCAGCATGCGACGGGTGGGCAGGCCGGCGCGAGAGATGGCGGCGAGCCGCTCGGCCAGCAGCGGGGTGAAGTCGTCGTGGCGCGTGGATGGGGCCGCACGCAGCAGCAGGTCGCCCCACTCCTGCAGGGCCGGGGCGCGGTCGCCGGCGACGGCGCGGGTCAGTCGTTGCTGCCAGCGGACGGCTGCCTTCTGCATCTGTGGTGGGCCGGTGGGGCGGCGGTCCTGCTCGGGCACCTGCATCGCCGCCCGCCACACCGCGACCTCGCCCAGGACCCCTGGTGCCGGGCGGCCCGCGCCCTGCCGGGCCCAGGACGGGGTCTCGGTCTGGGTTGCGGCCGTGCGCACCCGAGTGGCGAGGTCCTCGACGAGCGCTGCGCGCCGGCGCAGGTAGTCACCCCACGCGGGGTGCTGGGCCAGGGCCCGCGGCACACCGGGGACCCACGGCAGCGGGCCGCGGCCGGCGTTGCGCAGCCCGGTGTCGTCCAGACGCCAGTCCAGCACGGCGGCCCGGTCGACGGCGGTGTCGAGCTCACGGCCCTGGACGGTCTTGGCCAGCGCGGCGGCCGGGTCGTCGCCGGAGGCGGACAGCAGGACGAGGTGGGCGCGCAGCGTGGGCCAGGCGGCGTCGCCGGTCAGCCCGGGCACGAGGGCGTCGGCGGACCGTTCGAGGGTGGCGACGGCCTCCCGGCCAAGCAGGTCCTCCGCCGCGACGTAGAGCGCGTCGGTGTACCGGGCCGCGGCCTGCCCGAGCAAGGTCGCCGGGTCGTCCAGCTCGCGCAGCATGGTCGTGGCCGAGGTCGGCGAGTCGTCCTTGGCCAGGATGCGCTGGAGCAGGTCGGTCGCGGTGGGCGGGGCGATGCTGTCCGGCCGGATCGCGTTGTGCGGGTCGCCATCGCTGACGACCTCGAGGTACACCTCGTTGGACAGCCGGCCGCGGGTGAGCATCGTGTACAGCTGCTGGCGGGACTCCTCGCCGGTGGCCAGGCCGTGCACGGCGTCCACGGACACCCCTTGGGCGCCATGCACCGTGGTGGCGTACCCGAGCTCGGTGGAGCTGGCCACGTAGTGGGACGGCAGCTGGATGATCCGCCCGTTGCGGGCCTGCTGCACGGTCAGGCCGCCGCCACCGCCGCCCTGCCGGTCCACGTCCAGGACGGTCCAGCGGTCGCCGTTCTTGACCCAGTCCGAGCCGCTGACCCGCAGTCGGCGGTCGTTGGTTCGGGTGATGATCAGGTCACCTACCGAGGCGTGGTTGCCGTCGGCCAGCGCCACGCCCGGGCCTGCGGCGGCGGCTTGGCCTGGCCCGGCGATCCGGTGGGCGCGGGCGCGCTGGTTGAGCTCGGACACCAGCTCGCGGGTCGGGGCCAGCATGATCGCGTCGAGGTCGCGCGCCCGGTCGACCTGCCACGCCGAGAACACGTCCTCGGTCATGGTCGACAGGTCTCCGACGTGAACCCGGCCCTTGTCGAGGTAAAAACCTAACGCGTCGGCTTGACCCTCACGCAGGGCCAGCGAGGCGGCACCCTCGGCCGGGTCGGCGAACCGCATGAGCTCGGTGAGCCGCAGCGCCCCGAAGGTGGCGTCCAGGTCGCGCAGGACGCCGCCAGCGCCGATCGCCGCGAGCTGCTGGTCGTCGCCGATGAGCCGGACGCTGGCACCGCGGGAGGTGATGAACGCCACCGCGGTGTCCAGGGACATCGTGTCCGCCATACCGGCCTCGTCGATCACGACCAACGTGTCCGGCCCGACGCCTTGGGCCCACGCCGGAAGGTCAGTCAAGTCGGGGTGCTGGATCGACCAGGTGAGCTTGGCGAGGGTGTCGGTCTGCACCGAGCGGCCTGCGACTGGGCTGTCGATCTGCTCGCGCAGCGCGGCCGCAGCGGCCGCGGACGGGGCCAGGCCGATCAGGGTCCCCCCGCCGTTCTCCCACGCCGCGGCCAGTGCCCGCATCGCGGTGGTCTTACCGGCCCCGGCCGGAGCGATCGCCAGCTGCAGCCGGGCGCCGGAGGTGGCCATGCCACGCACCAGCGCGACCTGTCCGGCGTTGAGGGTGACACCGTTCGCGGTGGTCTCCAACAGCGCCAGATCGACCGCCTCGACCGGCACGGCGCGGCCGCCCATGCGGCCGGCGGCGGCCACGATCCGCTGCTCCGCCTCCAATACCCGGGACGAGGTGTACTGCTCGGCCCCGTGCACCGTGTAGACGCTGGAGTCGTCGCGTCGCCGTAGTCGTGATGGCTCCGCGATGCCGTCGCCGGCCGGGGTTAGACGCACGGATCGCTGGTCGAGCACCTCACCGACGAGCAGGTCGACCACGTGGTCGACGTCGTGCGGCGCGAGCTGGGCGGGGCGCACCTGACGCAGCGCCTCGGCGCGGACGTGCCACACCTGCCAGGTGCTTCGCCGTGACTCGACGGTGGCCAGGATCTTGGCGGCGGTGCCCCGCATCCAGGACGCGTCGACGCGCTGGCCTCCGGGCACCGCGGCGCCCCGGTCGGGGGCCACGGCGGAGCCCAGCATCGCCGTGACGGCCCGGTCTCCGCCGAGGACCTGCGCGGCCTGGACGCGCCAGCTCTGCCGCTGCTCGGCCAGGCTGCGCGGCTCCTTCTTGGCCTGCCTGGTCTCCAAGGTTGCCTGCTGCGCCAGCTGGATCGACTCGACCTCGGTGGGGGGCCGGTGGTGGGCGGCCTGGAACGCCCTCGCGAGCTCGCTGCGGCGGGCCTGGATGCTGGCCCGTCGCGCCGACCACCGCTCGTTCAGGCGTGGGTCGACGCCGACCACCTCACGGACCGGCCGCTTGCCGGCGCCCGCCCCGACACTGTTGGGCCGCTCCTCGAAGCGCAGGCCGAGGTCGGCGGTGAGGTGCTTCTCCAACGCGGTGTTGTAGGTCTCGCTGGCGGCGACGTTGGCCTTGAACAGGACGCGGCCGTCGATGCTCAGCCAGCGCCCGGCGCCTTCTGGGTCGATGGTCTGGACCTTGTTGGCGACGGCGACGTGGGTGTGCAGATCCGGGTCGCCGGCTCGACTATCACGATGCGTGAACGCGGTTGCGACCAGCCCTTGGACGTTGACCTGACGGACCCCGTTCGTGCCGGTGCGGGTGTACAGGGCGTGCTCCTCGAGGAACGTCAACGCGTCCCTGACCGCCGCCTGGTGGGCACGCTCGATCCGCGCGGCGGTGGCCGGATCGGCGATCGCCCACAGGGTCGACACGCTCTTGACGGGAGAGAAGGTCAGGTCGTAGCCGGCCACGGCCGTGGTGCGGGGGCGGGAGTGCTTGGCGATGCTCGCGGCGATCTCCCGCGCGTCCTCGGGGTCGCGCCCGTGCTCGGCTTGGAAGAACTCGACCGCCACCTCGGTCCGGATCCGGGCCCGCTGCTCCATCGGAACCGCCACCGACCTGGCCAGGTCACGGGGCAGGCCCTCGCTGGCGTTGAGATTCGCGATGCGCTGGGCGACCTCGAGTCGGAACGCGGAGACGTCGTGCGCGTAGACCTTGTAGGGGACACCCAGCCGGGTCACCGCCTGGTAGTCCCGATCGGTCAGGTCGGGACCCTGAAGCTGCTCGCGGCGCTGCCGCGCCAGGGGGTGGTGACCTGAGCCGAGCAAGGCCTGCATCTGCTCGGCGGTGACGACGTCGCCGGCCCCCAGGCCGTCGATGCCGACCATGCCGGAGCCGACCCACCGTCCCGGAGCCTCACCCTTGGCGGCGTAGTAGCTGGCCAAGCCGGTGTGACCCTTCTCGGTCACGTCCTGGGCCGCGACCTGGCGAGTCAGGTAGTCATACCCGCTCCCGGCCGTCAACTTGTGGATCGACATGGTCACACCCCTAGAAAGCCGGGCCAGGCGCGCCTCATGGTCACTCGTTGCGCGTTCAACTACCGGAAATGCATGAGGTGTGTGGGACATGGCGGTGGGCGGTTTCGTGGGGGTACGGGGTCGGAGCATGGGGGGTGAGGTCCGGACACTGGCGGTGCGGGGTCGTCCGGTCCGGATGTCCACTCGGGAGGGGCTACCGGCATACGTGGGGTGACAGGTCAGTCACGACAAGAGGACGAGAACGATGGGTGAGCCGCAGGTGAAGTCGGTGGGCAAGCAGAGCGCGCGGCAGGTGGCGCGGCGGGCGGCGTTGGACGCGCAGGCGAAGATGCGGGCACAGCGGGTCGAGCGGGAGAAGCGGCTCAGTGCGCTGGGGGTTCAGGTGATGGTGGCGCTCGGGGAGCGCGACCAGATGGTCGCTCGGTGCGACCGACGGGCCGGGGAGGCGCTGCGGGGCATGACCGAGGACGAGGGGATGGGCCTGGCCGAGGCGGTGCAGTGGTGCGGCGAGGGGATGACGCGGCGAGAGGCGAGCAGGCTGCGCGCTTTGGTGGACGGTGGGAGCAGGTCCGGGCCGGTCTCGGCGGCTGGCTCGTCGTCACCGGTGGACGGCGCGGGGTCGGCTGGCTGAGCCGGTTGGGTGCGCGGCGGCTTGACCAGCAGGGGCTGGCGCTACTGCGTGCGGCGCTGGCGGACCCTGCGACGGTGGCTCGTCGCCGGCGCCAAGATCGTCCACGTGCCCGGCAGTGAGCTCATGGCGTGCAGGTGAGTGGGCGCGGTCACGGGCGGTTCTGGTTCGCGTCCGGCCGGGTGATCTTCGCGCACCGCTTCGGGGTTCGCGCAGGTGCACGGCGTGATGCCCTGGACGATGCCGAGGTGCTGGGGCAGCGTTGCGACAACCCGGATCAGCGAGGTGTGGCTGCGGCTGCTGGAGGCCTATGGTCTGTAGCACTGGACCTCGAAGGAGCGTTATGAGCTACATACCACAGGGCAGCGGACCGATGAGCTTCGAGGACTTCCGCAGGTCCTTCTACTACGGCACCCGCGCCGACATGCAGTTCAAGTTCCTCGCCTCGATGCCCGACGAGGAGGCCGCTGACGCGGTGGCGGAGGTGCTCGCCCGCCTCGGTGAGGCGTTCGACACGGGGGACCTTGCCCCGGTCCGGGAC
>JAABUT010003428.1_pt1 | contig 13614 bp, 17 predicted proteins | sample 5559281 | NCBI WGS metagenome assembly JAABUT01 (sample SAMN10711880, study PRJNA513359) | rock metagenome | isolation source: Antarctica rocks | place: Antarctica: Victoria Land, Ricker Hills nord | collected 2016-01-04
TCCGCGGCGCTGCTGGCAGTTAGTGGCCCGTCCCGGCCAAGCAGTTCAAGCAGCGACAGGCGCAGTGGATGGGCGAGCGCCTGCATCGCCGCCGGGTCACCAGTCAGATCACGCATCTCCCGCACATGACAAGAGTTCTTGTCACAAGGCCTGTTGTCAAGTGCCCGCGTCGATGTTCCTCCTCAGGAGGAGGCGGATGGTGTCCTACGGAACTTGGGGCCGGGTGCCTCGTGTCCACGCTTCGCCAGGTGGCGTTCCGGTAACCGAACGTCTCATGGGAACACCCCGCACCCCCACGGACCGCACTTCCGCGAGCCTGATAGTCGTTCCCGCACGACTGGCCCTTCAACTGCCCGGTGAAGGTGCGGTGCCCGACGCCCGTTCACAGTCACTGGCAGCGGACTGCTCGCCAGTGGTCAGACCGGTCGGGTCCCGACGCCGTCGGGATAGAGGTGGAGCAGCAGCGGCACCCACGCCACCCACGTGCCGTCCGGGAACAGCTCAGCGAAGCTGGTGGTGGCGCCGGTGCGGACACCCGACCAGTAAGCCTGCAGGTCGCCGGTCAGCAGCAGCAGCCGGCCGCCCTGGTGGACCTGGTCGTGGAACACCGGCGGGTGGGGTTCGTGGAACACCCCACCCATCACCCAGTGCGTGCCGCCGGCCGCCGCAGCGCCCGGGGTGGAGTTGCGCAGACCGGCGGCATCGACATCGGCCGGGTGTTCCGCGCTGATGACCAGCACCTCTGACGGGTCGCTGCAGTCCGCGGCCATGTTGCGGGCTGTGCGCACCCGGCCCCACTGCTCAGGGCGCCTCACCCGGGTGAAGCCGCGGCGCCGCGGCCGCGGCGCCCGAGCCTCCAGCACCCACGGGCTGGTCACCACTGCCGGCCCTGGCAGACCGTAGGAGCCTTCGGCGAGCTGCGCCCACGCCCACGTCGTCAACGCACTCCCCCGCTCGTGTCTGTGAGCAGCCGGTGTGCTGTCGCGATCCAGGGCACCGGCGGCCCGCCGACAGCGACCTGCACCCATGCCTCAGGCCTGATCCAGGGCGCCCTTCTCCGCGGGCTCGGCCGCGGCGGCTCCGCGGTCGGTCAGGTACCGGTACACCGTCGGACGGGACACCCCGAAGGTGTCGGCGATCTGCTGCACGGTGTGCTTCCCGCCGTCATACATCGCCCGGGCCTGCGCGATCTTGTTGGGTGTCATCTTGAACCTAGGCCCGCCCTTGCGGCCGCGGGCGCGGGCCGCGGCGAGCCCATCGTGGGTGGGTTCGACGATCAGGTCGTGCTCGAACTCGGCGATCGCGGCAAGCATGTGGAAGAACAGCCGGCCGCCGGGGGTGGTCGTGTCGATGCCCTGGCTGACCGCGCGCAGCCCGACCTGCCGGGCTTGCAGGTCGTCGGCGATCTGCTTGAGGTTGCGCACCGACCGGCCGAGGCGGTCCAGCTTGGTCACCACCAGGGTGTCCCCGGCCCGCAGGTAGGACAGCGCCTCGTCCAGCGCCGGGCGCCGCGCCAGCGTCCCGGACGCGTGCTCGGTGAACGTCTTGTCGCACCCGGCGGCCGCCAGCGCGTCGGTCTGCGCCTCGGGGTGCTGGTCCCGAGTGCTCACCCGCGCGTACCCGACCACCGCCACCGCCCGAACGTATCGCGAACGTACCTCGCGTGCCGTAGTGCACGGACACGGGTCGCGAGACAACTCCTCCGGCTCGAGCTCCGGTGTGACTTGCAGCGATAAGTGGCGCGCTTGTGACGGCACTATGTGGCCGATGCTGTCCCCGCCGCGCCAGCGGAGGACGTGTCTCCGGTGGCGCGCTGGAGGGCTCGGTAGACGGTGGAGCGTCCGACGCCGAACAGCTCGGCGAGGTCGGACGGGTTCTTCTGGCCGGTGCGGTGCAGGTTGACCATCAGGGCCTCGCGGCCGGGGGTGAGCTTGGGTTTGCGGCCGCGGAGCTTGCCGGCGGCGCGGGCCACGGCCATGCCCTCGCGGGTGCGGGCTTTGATCAGGTCGGCCTCGAACTCGGCGACCATTGCGAGCACGTTGAACAGCAGCCGGCCGACCGGGTCGGTCGGGTCGTGCACCGAGCTGCCGAGCTGTAGCCGTACCCCGCGGCCGGTGAGCTCTTCGACGATGTCTCGGGCGTCGGGCAGCGACCGGGCGAGCCGATCCAGCTTGGTGACCACGAGCGTGTCGCCCATGCGGCAGGCCGCCAGCGCCTCGCGTAGGCCGGGCCGGACGCGGCTGGTGCCGGTCAGGCCGTGGTCGACGTAGACCCGCGCGGCGTCGACGCCGAGCGCAGCCAGACCGTCGCGCTGGGCGGTGAGGTCCTGCCCGACCGTCGACACCCGGGCGTAGCCGATCTTCAGTCCCGTCATGCCGGTGAGTGTGCCGTATAGGGCACCCCTATGGGACAACAAAGCGGACGGGTCTATTGGGACGGCGGCTCTGCTCCCGCTCGAGGTCCAACCACGGAGGTGATCATGTCTCGCTGGCCGGTCGGCTACCGGGACACCAACGAAGCAAGCGGTCCGGGCCGCACGGACGCAGGCCGTGCAGCTGATAGCCGGCATTACCCTCTCCATGGCTGACAACATGCTTGTAGTTCAGCGACCGCATGCGGGCCGACAGGCGCGGTCCCGTGCGTTCAAGGTCCTTATAGACGGGTCCGAAGCCGGCAAGCTCCAAGCCGGAGGTTCTCTCCAGGTGCCAGTCGCAGGTGGGCCCCACACTGTGGCGGCCAGGGCCGACTGGACCGGAAGCCGACCGCACGAAGTCATGGTCACCGGAGAAACGATCGTCACCGTTCGCTTGAATGGAAACGTTCTATCGCGGCAGGGCTACCTTCAGGTCGTGGATGGCCGTGATCCGCGGAACGGTGGCCAGATCAGCCGCGCTATGGGGCTACAGATGGTTAGCTCTGTCGGCCCAGTGGTGGCGCTTCTGGCCTTGCTGCTGTTTGTCTCGGCACGGATTTGGAGGCCCCGAGGGGCGGGCCCCAGCGACATGCAGGTAGGTGCCGTTTCCCCACGTCCACCAGCAGTACCGGCCTCGCGTTCGCGTCCGACGTGGACACGGTCGCCGTGAGGAGCAAGGCACGAAGCAGTTGCTCGCGGCGGTAGCATCTGCGGGCGCCGCGCTGTCGGGAGCCGGGGCGGCTTCGGCGAGCCCGTTGTTCGTGACGGCGACCGGCATAGACCGACGGTGTCCGGAACGACTGTGCGGGCGCGGAGACCTCCACCATAGCTGTCTAGTCTGCTTGCCACTTGACTGTCTAGCCGAGTAGCCTAGCCTCATGAGGGCGCGCGAGGTAGTTAAGGCAGTCGAGCAGCGCGGCGGCTACTTTGTCCGGCAGGTCGGGTCGCACGCGCGGTACGAGGCACCGTACAAGCGGCCTGACGGGAGCGATGGCCGCGTCGCGACAGCAGTTGCGATGCACCCTGGGGACATCCCGACCGGCACGCTCAGCAAGATCGAGAAGGACTTGGAACCAGCGTTCGGGAAGGGGTGGCTGCGGTGACGGACATGTATACGGCTGACGTGCGCTGGGAGGACGGGCAGTGGCAGGCCACCGTCCGCGACGTTCCGGGTGCACACACGTTCGCCCGCACCACCAATGCGCTGCGCAAGCGCCTGCGTGAGGTCATCGTCCTCATGGATGACCGGCCCGACGTCGAGCTGGAGGACGAGAACGCCTTCACGATCGCGCTGAACGTGGCGATGACAGTCACCGACTCCGTCGGCCTCCGGGATGGGGTCGCCACTTTGCGCGGTGAGGGGGCGCTGTCCGCCCCCGGTCACGCGGCTGTGAGCGGCAGCGCCACCCTGACAGGCCGCGGCACACTCACGGCGACGGGGTCCGGCGGGTCCCACTCAGCGGGTGCCGCTGAGATCGCGACGAGTCCGCCTGATCAGGCGCTTGCTATCGCTGCCGAGGCGCGGCGCCGCGCGCAGGAGGCGGAGAGCGAGGCGGAGCACGCGACGACGATGGCGGTGCTGATGGCGCAGCAGGCAGGCATCAGCCTCCGTGACGCGGCGCTATTCCTCGGGCTGTCACATCAGCGCGTGCAGCAGATCGCAGCTGCAGGTACCGCCGCGCGCGAGGCAGCACACGCCGTCAACTGATGAACGAGAAGGACGCCGTCACCCGCTCGACGCGGGTGACGGGGCGGCCGAGAAGAGCCGGCACTAGCCGCTTCACGAGGGGAGTCGCGAATCAGTCGCGCCAGACCGCCCGTGCGGCGTCTGCCGCGAGCACACCCTGTGCGCGACCGGCGAGGGCGACGCCGATTGCGGCGACGCTCGCTGGATCTGGCGAGATGAGTACCGCACGCGCCTGCTCATTGAGGCGCTCCACGTCCTCCGCTGCCCCTGGGATCTGCCCCAGCTCCTGAGGCGTCGGGGCGAGAACCAGCACCCGTCCAAACTCGCTCGTGAGCCTGGCGTTCGCGGTTTTTGAAGGTCCTGCTCCTCGGCACAGCGGCAACCGTGGTGCTAGCAGCCCTTCCGGCAGGAACCCTGCAAGCGGTGCCGCCGGTGCTCCCGACGCGCTGGTGGGTCTTGCCAACCGTGGCCCGCGGACAGTCCGCTGCCGCAGGGAACCGCGAGCCCCGAGGCCGCGTCCGACAGTCGTGCGTCACTTCAGGTTGGGGCTTCTGCTGCTCGTGCTCGCGGTGGCAGGTTGTGGCGCCAGCAACCGGGCAGGAGGTGCGAAGGGCTTCTCACCCGCCGAGAGCCCGACGCCGGTCGAAGGCGGCGCCTACACGCTGCTCGCCCCGGACCGGCTCTTGGTGACGGTGCCGGTTGGCACCTGCGGCCGGCGAGGCACCGGCAGCGCCACCGTCGAGGAGGACGCCAGGCAGGTCCGGGTGACCGCCCGCGTCGCAGGCTTCGACCCGCCGGGCCCGCGGGAAGCGTGCACGGCCGAACTCGCTGTCCAGCAGGTGACGGTAGGGCTCGCCGAACCGCTGGGCGAACGTCAGGTCGTCGATACCAGCGACGGAACCTTGCTGCGCCGCCCCGCCCCTAGGCGGTGAGCCGTGCTCGAGATCGTGGCACTGGACTCGACGACGCCATCGTGGTGGTCCACGTCATGCCGACCGGCCCTGAGGAGGCGTTGAGGTGAACAAGCTCACCGGGTACCAAACTCGGCCAGAGCTGACGCGACACGTACACGAGCCGCTCGATGTCGGCCGCGGAGATGTTGCCCATGATCCCGCTCAGGAGCAGGAGGTTCGCGGGTACGAGACCGGCATATGCGTCGGTGGTCCCCGCGTCGGACTCGACGACCGTCAGTGCCAGGCTCAGACGCGCGATGCGCCGCCGGGCGATGGCGACATTCGTGGGGTCGATCTCGACGAGGGCACCGGTCACTCGGGCATGGTCCTGCGGCCCGCGCTCCTCGAGCACGCCGAGGATGTCGTGGCCTTGGCCGGCGCACGAGCTGAGTACCCGAACGGGGCCGGATGTTCGGTCCAGCCAGTCGACAATGGCTCGTTGGACATGCCGTAACCGCACCGACAGGCTCGACTCGGGATCGTCGTATGCCGCGTGCCAACTCACATAGTCGCGCAGGTCAGGGTGCTCAGGACTGGCACCCGGGCGATGATCATTCACGCTCGGCATTGTCCATCGCAGCGTTGTCGACACCCGTTGGAGAGATGATCTGACACGACCGACTGCCGTGCCGGTCACCGATTGGCCACCGGTCACGAAGTCGGTGGCGGGGCGAGGAAGTCGATGAGCGCCGCTGCGAGCTGGTCGGGGGCTTCCTCGGCCATGTGATGGCCGCTGGTGATGGCGACGCCACGCAGGTCGCTCGCCCAGGGACGCCACACGGCCAGCACGTCGCCGTACAACTGCTCCATGTCGTCGCCGGTGGACCAGGCCACCAAGGTCGGGCAGGCCAGGCGCCTGCCGGCGGCTCGGTCGGCGTCGTCCGCGGCTCGGTCTACGCCCAGGGCCGCCCGGTAGTCCTCGACCATGGCTCGCACGACGGCAGGGTCGCGGATCGCGGCGAGGTAGTCCGCGTAGTTGCTCTCGCCCATCCTGGCGGCCCAGTCCGAGCCGGTGCCATACCAGGCGTCGGGGTCGGCGGTGATGACACGGTCAGGAATCCCCGGCTGGGCGAGGAAGAACCAGTGCCACCAGGCAGCCGCGAAACGCGCGTCAGCTCGGGCCAGGGCCTCCCCGATCGGCACGCTATCCAAGACCGCGAGCCGGTCGACCACCTCAGGGTGGTCCATCGCCAGGCGGAAGGCGACGTAGCTGCCCCGGTCGTGCCCGACGACCGCGAAGCGCTCGTAACCCAGCCGGCGCATCAGCTCCAGCACGTCCGCGGCCAGAGCCCGCTTCGACGCCTGCGCATGATCCGCCCGCGCCCGAGGCGCGGACGAGCCGCCGTAGCCGCGCAGGTCCGGGCAGACAACGGTATGCCCGGCCGCGGCCAGCAGCGGCGCCACGGCGTGCCAGGTGGTGTGCGTACGGGGATGCCCATGCAGCAGCACCACTGGCGGCCCGTCACCCCCGACGCGGACCCGCAGCCGGACGTCATCCTCGGCGTCGATCCACTGCAGCACGAAGCCCTCGAACATGTGCCCATCATGCTGGCCCAGTTGGCCGTCCCGCTGAGCCATCGGTCACCGGCAGACTTGGTCGGGTGGTGAAGATCGCGGTGAGACGGGTCGACTTCGGCTACTTCGTGCGACCGGCTGAGGAGACCGGCACGGGTGCCTCTCGGGTGGAGCCGTGCCTGGGCTACCTGGTTGAGCACCCCGACGGGTTGCTGCTGATGGACACCGGCATGGGTGCCCACGCGGAGCTCGACGCCCATTACCGTCCACGACGGCGGTCTTTGCGCACCGCGCTGGCCGATGTCGGGGTCCGCGTCGAGGACGTGACGCTGGTGGTCAACTGCCACCTGCACTTCGACCACTGCGGCGGCAACCCCCAACTGCCCGGCCGCGCGATCTTCACCCAGCGCGTCGAGTTGGCGGCCGCCCGCGGCAGCGACTACACGCTGCCCGAGCTCGTGGACGCGCCGGGGCTGCGCTACGAGCAGCTCGACGGCGAAGCTGAGGTGCTGCCCGGGGTGCTCCTGATTCCGACACCCGATCACACCGCCGGGCATCAGTCACTGGTCGTCCGCCGCGCCGATGGCACTGTCGTGGTCGCCGGACAAAGCCACGACACCGCGACCGGCTACAGCGCTGATGCGCTGGCCTGGCGAGCCGCCCACGACAGGCACGAGCCGTTGCCGTTGATCCCGGCGTGGATCGACCGGCTGCAACGACTCGACCCCGCCCGTGTCGTCTTCGCCCACGACCACGCCGTCTGGGAGCCCTGAGCCGACGTTCGCCACTGATTAGCGCAACGCGGCTTGAACGATCCCGATCACCTGCTCGGGTACGTCCAGATACGGCAGGTGGGCGCTGCCGTGCAAGTCGACGAACGTTGCCCCGGTCACGCCGGCCGCGAGGTGCCGGGCCTGGCCGCCCACAAACGTCGCATCGTATTCACCCACCGCCACGGTCACCGGGATAGTGAGCTCATTGAGCCGGTTCCAGGCGTCGACAGAGTCATCGAACACGCCGCCCTCGCCGTGCGTCAGGATCGTGCGGTTCATGTCCAGCGCCAGCAGGCGGGCGGGTCCACCAACTCGGCCCTCGGGCTGTTCTGGGCCGTCGAGCCAGAACCACACCTCGTAGCGGTTCGCTTCGTCCAGGTCGCCAGCCTGGGTGGCCCGGTCGATGAGGCCACCGAGTTGCTGCTCCCGTGTGTTGGGTGTCGGATCAGGTGCGCCGCTGATCGCTGGAGCGAGTAGCACCAGACCTGCCACCTTGTCGGGCCGCACCAGCGCGACGTCAAGCGCTACGGCGCCTCCTGCCGAGCTACCCACCAGCCATGCAGGACCGGTCACAGTCGCGTCCAGGAACGCCACCGCATCCGCGACGTGATCACGACTGTCCGCGGTGGGCGGCGTGCCGCCGAAGCCCGGCCGGTCATAGGCCCACACGCCCGCGAGATCTGTGAGCGCGGGCGCGACCCGCTGCCAGCTACGGGAGTCACAGACACCGGCGTGCAACAGCACCACCGTGCGGGCCGGGTCACCCACCCACCGAAAACCGGCCAAAGAGATCCCGGCCGACGCAACATCGGCGCGGATCGCATCGCTCATCGCCCCAGTGTTGCCGCTCGCCGCGACCGGAGCCAATGACTTGCCGGCGGCCAAGCGCCCAGTACTGACGGCTCACAAGGCGGCCAAGCACCACCATGCAATCCCAGTTGACGATCCTTTGCTGGATGATCACCAAGGCGGCGGCGAGGGCCGCCCATTGCTGCTGCGATATATCGGCGCGATACGTTAGACGGGCCGGTTGCAGTGACAAGCCAGGCGTAGGAGGTCTCGTGCAGCGGGTCGATTACGACGTGGAACAGCACCAGGACTACGCGCGGGGTCGCGCGCTGTCACAGGACCAGGTGCAGGTCTGGCTGGATGCGTTCGCGGCTGTGCTTCCCGAGCGGCGTCCTCTGGTGGGGCTGGACGTCGGCTCCGGGACAGGTCGGTACACCCCGGCGCTGGCGCGGGCGTTCGGGCCGACGACGGGGGTCGAGCCGTCGGTCCGGATGCGCGAGGTAGCGCAGGCACAAGCCTGGGCCGCTGAGGTGCGCTATGTCGCCGGCTCGGCCGAGGCGCTACCTGCGGCCTGCGAGAGCGCCGACTACGCACTCTTGTCCTGCTGCTGGCACCACGTCCAGGACAAGCGGCAGGCTGTGCAAGAACTCGGCCGGGTGCTGCGGCCTGGCGGGCGGGTGCTCCTGCGGACCAACTTCCGTGATCACCATCCGCGGCCGTGGTGGCTGGAGCACTTCCCCCGCGGCTACGAGGCGGACGCCGCAATGTTCCAGCCGCTGCACGAGGTCATCGCCCTGTTCACCTCGAGCGGTTGGCGCGTCACAAGCTTCAGCACCGTCACCGAGCCGTCCACCGGCACGCGGGGTGCGATGCTCGCCCGGCTCCGGCTGCGGACGCTGTCGTTCTTCGCCCAGCTCGACCCGCAGGAACTCGACGTCGGCTTCCGCCGCCTCGAACAGGCTGTCGCAGTGGACCCGGACGGGCCGGCGCCGGTGTACTCCGAGCCGCTGCTCGCCCTCCAGCGGCCCGGGCTGTCCTGAGCATCCCCGGGGTGCTGGTGCTCTCGGGACCACCGTGCGCCGGCAAGTCCTCGGTCGGCCGGGCGCTGATGGGCCAACTGGACGCCGACAAACGGTGGGTCTACCTCGAGGTCGACGCGCTCTTCCTGTTCCTGACCCCGCGCTCGGACCGTAACCGGGAAGACCGGATGCTGGCGTACGACGCGGCCCACGCCCTCGCCCGCCTCCTGCTCGAGCGCGGGCGCACTCCCGTGCTCGAGTGCACCTACAGCCGCCGAGAGCAGCGCACCAGCCTGCTGCGGGAGATGGCGGACCACGCATCGCCCCTGTGGGTGGTCGAGTTCGAGGTGTCCGCAGACGAGGCCGTCTCCCGGTTCCATCGGCGACACCAGGCCTCCGACCTCACCGAACAACTCGTGCAGGAACGGGCTCAGAGCTTCCCGCGCTACGACCAAGCTCTGCAGCTCAGCTCGACGGCCACCACGGTGCAGGACACGGCCCACCAGATTGTGGACTGGCTCGCACAACCACCGCCTGCTGCAAGCCGATCGCGCTGGGCCGCTACCGGCAAGGACTGAAGCTGCACGTGCCGCCCACCAGGGCCGACCGTTCGTCGTCCTTGACGACGCGCAGCAGCGCTGCAACCGCGGGGAGGGGGGGCATTCATCGGTGTTGGCGTCCGGCGCACTGCGTTCCGATGACCTTGTGCCGGTAGCCGTTCGTCTACCGGGCGACCGCCTGTGGGGAAGTACCGCTTGTACGTATGGGGCTTCGAGAGGCGGCAGGACACGCCGTTTCGGAGCGGGTACCCGGCCACGTGCTCAGTCCGTACGGTGGAGTCATGGACCTGAGCGAGGTGACGCGGCTCGAACCCGAGCGAGTCGCGGTCGTGCTCGTGGACCTCCAGAACGACTTCTGCCGAGGGCAGGCGGGTAACACTGCCACGGCCGAGCGGGCTCAGCGGTTCGCCGCGGAGGCGATGGCACTCGGCGCGGAGGTCATCTACACCCGCCAGGTGCTGGACTGGGATGGGCTGACGCCGAGGCAGCGGCATTGGGAAACGCCCAGCGGTCTTTGCGCGGCTGGAAGCACAGGAGCGGAGTTCTTCGTAGAGCCACTGCTCGGCGCGACGGTGGTCACTAAGTACCGTTTGATCTATGGCAGAGTGAGCAGTGGTGGGAGTACCTGAACGCTCACAACATCGACGGACTGGTCATTAGCGGTGTTGAGTTGCGATGCTGCGTGCTCTACGGCCTTGGGAGCCGACGAGCATGGCTACGCATACACCGTCCCGCTCGACCTTGTGTCGGGCATTGACGCCGGAGACACCACATACAACGAGTGGACCCGCCGCTACCTCCGCGACGTTCACGACGCGCCCTCATCGTCCGAGGATTTGCTCCTGGCTTGGCGTAGCCGCTGACGGACGTCGACGTCGTTCTCAGGGTTCAGAAATCAAGGCGCGGCCGGACACCCAGGGTCTCGCCCATCCGCTCGACTGTGCCACCTCATGACGAAGGACGACATACCGATCATGCCGATCGTTGAGGCTGGGGAGGTTCGCGACGTGCGCAGCCGGTTGAAGCTGGTGTCCGGCTAAGGGATCGGCGGGCTCACTGTCCCCGCCCTTCGCCTGTCGGGACGCATTACGCGGCTCCTGAAGGACGGGCGCTGCAACCACGTGTGAGCTTGCACTGAACACTCGCAGGGTTCCACCTTGTTTCGCGTCTGGACGCCTGCCTAGGCTGACCCGATGGCCGGACCCGTTACCTCGCACGACGTGCAGCTCGTGCTGAACGACGTCATCACCGCGGTGTCCGAGCTCCCCGACGAGGCGTGGGAGCTGCCCGCCTCGGGGCTGGCCTGGACCTGCCGGGAGACCATCGCGCACCTGCTCGACGACTTGGGTTCATATGCGATGCAGCTGTCCGGCCGAAACACGCACGGCGACACCTACACGCGGCTGGTCGAGACCAAGTTCGCCGGACCGTCCTCCCCGGCGTTCCTGTTTTGGCCGGAGCCGTACGGTGGCACGAGCGCGATCGTCGACTGCGTGGATGCCGTCGGTGGGTTGCTCGTCGCCGTGGTGTCTAGCGCCCCGCCCGAACGTCGCGGGTGGCACCCGGCTGGCAGCTCCGACGCAGCCGGCTTCGCGGCGATGGGAATCACGGAAGCAGCGCTGCACGGCTGGGACATCCTGCAGGCCCACGACCGGGTGTTCGAGACCGACGAAGCAGTGATCGATCGCGTGCTGGCCCGCATCTTCCCGACCGCAGCGCGCACGACTGATCCCTGGCAGGACTTGCTCACCGCTACCGGCCGCACCGCGGGCACGCGCGGGCGCGAATGGCGCTGGGACTCCTCGGTATAGACCGAGCTGACCTCGATATCCGTCTGAGCCCGCCGATCGTCAACGGGACGCTGTCCCGCTGGACCTTCGGCTTGCGGACGGCATTTTGGCTTACCTGCCGCGTGGGACGATCGGGTTGCGCTGCGGGTGTTGGACGCAAAGCAAGTTCGGCGAGACACTGCATGCGTGAATCAGCGGCCGCAGGTCTCGGTTCCCATGGTCGTAGGTATGACGGTTTTGGCGGGCAACCGCGCCGCCGGCGCCGCCGGAGTTGTGCTCGCTCCGGTCAACGCGGACGGGCCCCCCTTGGGCGCGCTGCTGTGGCCGCACGAGGAAGAGTACGTCATCGCCAGCCAGTCACCGGTCGGCGGCACGCATGCCCGCCAGTACGACAGCGTTGTGATCACGTACGTCCGGACCAGCGGTGAGGGGCCTGGGACGGCCGGGGACAGCGAGCCACGTCGACCCAAGCCAGCGCCCGGAAGCGTTGGTGAGGCTCGGACGCTTGACGACGTCGGGTAGACGAGCCCCCGTTAGCCAGTGAGCGGACTGGTGCACTGCCGCGGTCACCCCTCCCAGCGGACCTCTCCGTCAACAAGGGTTTCCGTCGGCGCCAGCCCCACGGCGCGGGCCACTGCCTTGGACGCTTCGTGTTGAGGGTGCACATGGGCGATCAAGGTTTGGACGCCCTGGTGTCGCAGCCACGTCACCAGCGCCCCTGCTGCTTCTCGGGCGTAGCCGTGGCCCTGGTGCGCCGTGCCGATCACCCACCCGAGCTCGGCGGCTAGCCCGTCCTCCTTCTCGCTGACCTTCGCCTGAACCGTGCCGAGCGCTTGGGCGTCCTCGCCGCGCACCAGCCAGTTAAGCCAGCGCTGCGAACCGTCTGGCGATCGACCCACTAGCTGGCGTCGGTAGCGGGCTCGTAGTTGGGCGAGGTCGGCTGGCTCGCCACCTATGTAGGTGTGGAGCGTCGAGTCGTTCAGCACCGGCATGAGCTCATCGGCGTGCTCGACCCGCAATGGCTCCAGGCGCACCCGCTGGCCGGGGATCATCGCTGCTGTCCAGCTTTCGGCGAAGGCCACCGGTGTCACGATAGAGCCCGGTGTCACGGCCAGGCGGGCCAGTCGGTTTCCAACCGGCCCGGCCTGAAGCGCTGGTAGCAGTTCCGGTTGACGGTCGGCTACCGGGACGCTTGGCGTGGACGCTGGCCGCAGTGTGCTGGCGGCCAGCGCAGACTGTGAGGGTGACGCATCCGGCGCTGGACCTCCCCCTCTACGGGCTGGACGGGTCCTGGTCCGGCAGGCGCTGGCTGGAGTTCCTCGAGGGTGAGGCCGGACAGCCGGTGTGCGCAGTCTGGCTGGCGCATCGCGGCGACGCCCTGACCGATCCGTGGGTGCTGGTGGCCTCGCTGCCTGAGCCTCGCCACAGCGACGCGATGACCTCGCCAGGCGGGGACGCGATGCGCGAACTCGCTTTCACCGCCGCCTTCGGCGTCATCAACTGGACCAGCCCGTGCGAGTTGCTGTCGTCTGGTGACCGTGAGCTGTACCGGCACAACGTCGTTCGCTTCTGCGACGAGCTGGCCGACCGTTGGAGGGACTGGCCGACGTTCACCTGGACCATCGGGGGCAGGTCGGTCTCGGCTCGGGTCCTGGCATGGGCGGGCGCCTGGGCAGGCTTTACCGAGGTGGCCGGCGCGTCGATCGTCGTGGTGGGGGCCGGCCGGCCCCCAGAGGGCTTGCGGCTGGTCCAGGTCGACCCGCAGGCCTACTTTTTCGACGGCAGTGCAGCGCTCGACTACCCCGGAGTGCTGGAGCGCTCCGTCGAGCAGGCCGACGGCACGCGCCCTGTCCCAGGACACTGGCCTGTGCACGCCGACCACACGCGCCTGCTGGGGCCGCGGGCCTGAGGAAGACGCCGTGCGATCGACCCACTGAGCGCGCTCTACCGAACAAGGCCGCAGGGCAAACGGTCGCGCGCGGTGTTCGCTAGGAGCGTGGGTCCGAAAGGGCCAACCGGCTGAGAGTGGTCGCAGGGTGCGGCGGCGGAGAGCCTGGGGCCGTGCGGCGGCGGGGTTGTTGTGACGTGGGTCCGCTGCTCTGAGTTCCTCTCAGG
>JAABUT010003430.1_pt1 | contig 13614 bp, 9 predicted proteins | sample 5559281 | NCBI WGS metagenome assembly JAABUT01 (sample SAMN10711880, study PRJNA513359) | rock metagenome | isolation source: Antarctica rocks | place: Antarctica: Victoria Land, Ricker Hills nord | collected 2016-01-04
TGCTAAGAAAGAAAGATAACTACAGAAAAGAAGCTGACTACATATATGTGTTTCTCAGTCGACGCTAGACTCAATAGAGACTAGTCAAGATGACGAAGCGAGAATAGATCTGACAAGACTAGAAGATTGAGTCTGACAAGACTAGAATCATGACAAATCTTGACTACTAGCTATGTTCGATTCGCTACTTTTTTCACTTTCAAATCTGAATGATCAAGAATGTCAATCATCTGCTTCAACTGCAAAGTATCAAGTCATCTTTCAAAGAACTGTTCTCAGCTGAAGACTAGTACTTCAACATCTCATGCATTCATCTCTTGTCTCAATGAGATCATCATGTTGAAAGAAGAGAAGAAATTATTTACAGAGAAATCAAAGAATGAGACAAAAAACTAGTGACTTTCATCAAAGATGTGATGAAAGATGTGTTAATTTCTTTAACAATGAGTTCATCAAATGATCTTTTTGTCTCAAAATCTTTGACTACTGAATGTGTATTATTTAGCAATGAAATTAATTACTCATTAAAGTCATTGATTGACACTGAAGCAGCTGATTATTCGTTCATTGATGAATTAATCGCGCAGAATGTTTATGATCATTTGCAAATTGAATTGTTATCTTTAATTAAGCTCAAGTCAATAAGAGAATTCGATGATCATTATGCAAAAAAGCTCATTATTCATGCAATTTATTTGAATCTGACTGTTCAAGATCATATGAAATGTTTTGTTTCTATGCTGATTACTCAATTGAGTCAGCATCAAATGATTCTTGAAAAAACATGAATGAATAAGATTGAGGTAACAATTGATATAAGAAATGATCATCTTCAATTTTCTGATTCAAAGACTTATATTAATGCTAGCTCAATCTCTCTTTCTATCATCAAGAAAATCACAATAGAACAGAAGAGTTCAATCTCTATTCAAATACTAAAGAGATTTATTTCTTGTGTTGTCACTCAACTCAGCGAGAAGTCATCTTCATTCAGTAAAATCATAAAATTATTTAATTCAATCAACTTCGCTTTGTCTTTTGATTCAATGAACATAGCAATAATAGAGACTGCAGCATATAAATCACTAGTCAAATGATTGAATGTGACTACTTTCATGATCATCATCACGAAAATCAATCAACTTCTAAAAACAGTCAGAAATAAACTTGAAGATGTAGATCTACAAGAGCTTTCACATGAAGAAATCTTGAAAGAAGTTAAAGCTAAGCTTTCTTTGAAATATCATGATTATCTAGACGTGTTTGATTGAGCTATGACTGATCAACTACTCTCTCATCATCTTTATGATCACAAAATCGAGTTGACAGACGAGAAAATATCTTCTTGAAGTCATCTCTATCATATGTCTGACTATAAGCTTCAAAAGATGAAGAATTATCTGATTGAACATCTGAATAAAAACTTTATATCTTTCAGCTTGATCTCATATGCTTCGCTCATACTATTCATTGAAAAGAAAGACGATAGTCTGCGTTTCTGCGTCAATTATAGAAAGCTCAATGCTTTGATTAAACGAAATCGCTATTCTTTATTCTTAATAGACGAAACTCTCGCTTGTATTCAAGATAGCAAGTATCTGACTCAATTGAATATAATAATCATCTTCAACAAACTACGCATGCATTCAGAGAGCGAAGATTTAACTATCTTTATTATCTTTTTTGACTTCTACAAATATCACATAATGTCTTTCAAATTAATCAACGACTCAACTTTCTATCAACATTATATGAACGACATGCTATTTGACTATCTTCATCAGTTTTGTCAGATCTATCTAGATGACATTATCATCTACAGCAAAACATTGAAGAAACATAAGCAACACGTACAATTGATTCTACATAGACTACAAGAGACTGATCTTCAGATGAATATAAATAAGTGCAAGTTTTATGTTCAGAAAATCTTCTTTCTGAAACTATTGCTATTCATTGAAGAACTAAAGATGAATCTCAGAAAAGTACAAGTAGTAATTGAATGATCTACTTCTACAAATCTCATTCAGATGCAATTCTTCGTCAACTTCTGCAACTTCTATCAACGTTTTATAAAGAACTTTTCGAAGATTGTTCATTCTTTGATTCAACTAACTCAAAAAGAGATGATATTTAAATGAAATCAAGCTTGTCAAATGATCTTTGATCATATGAAGAAATGAATGACTGAAGCTTTTATTCTTCGTCATTTTGATCAGAATAAAAAGACTATTCTTGAAACAGACTCATTCAACTACGTCAATGATGATATACTTTCTCAGTATGACAACAAAGAAACATTGCATTCAATGATTTACTACAGCAAGAATCTGAGTCTCACTGAGTGCAATTACAAGATTTATGACAAGAAATTACTAGCAATCATTTAAGTCTTTAAGCATTGATGATCTGAGCTGAAATTGACTGAACTACTCATTAAAATGTTCATTGATCATCAAGCTTTAACGTCATTAATGAAAGATAAAGAGCTAAGTAGATGTTAAATGCACTGAGTACAAAAGCTCATTGATTTCAACTTCAAAATCATGTATTGCTCAGACAAATAAAACATCAAAGTCGATGCATTGACTTGTTAAGTTGATTCAGTTTCTAGAAGTCTTAAGAATGAATGATGTCACTATCAGCAAACTACAATTCTCATATTGAATTGAATGAAAATCATTGATTTAAAGAAGAACATTGATGAATCAATCTATAAACAGATTCTTGAGACTAATAAGATTGACAAGAACTGTACACTACTTTGTGAAGTTGTATTAAAAGATGAAGCTCAATATGAAGATACTAAATTAAGAGATTGTTGAGTTCAGAACAAAATACTATATCGAGATAATCTTTTATGAGTTTTCTTCAATGAGCATCTTCAAATGAAGTTAATTCAAGAAGTTCACAATCAATCTTTTATTAATCATCTTGAAATTCTCAGAATGATGAAGATCATAAGAAGATACTACTATTGATCTTCAATGCAAAGAACAATAAGTCAATATATTTAAAACTGTTACATTTGTCAGCAATCAAAGACTTCTTAAGATAAATTCAATGAACTACTACATTCTTTATTCATACTTGAACAGCAATGAAAGAACATAGTCATGAACTTCATCATTAACTTATCTTTTTCAAAAGACAAAAACATCATACTAACAGTGATATGTAAATTAACAAAGAAATGACATTATATTTCTTGCTTCATTGATGACGAGAAGATCACAGCAGAAAAAACAGCTGAGTTAATGCTTCAGTGAATATATTGAATACATGATTTACTCAATTTCATTGTTTCAAATCGAGATTCTCAATTTATCTTCATTTTATGAAAGTCACTTTGCAAAAGACTAAACATTAATCTTCAACTTTTTACAGTTTATCACTCTCAGATCAACGATCAAAGTGAATGAGTTAATCAGAACATCAAAAAATATCTTTGATTTTTCTGTTTATACATGTAGAATGACTGAGCTAAGCTACTACTTATGATTGAGTTCATCAACAATAATGCTCTGTTCTCAGTCATCTTCTCAATTTCTTTCTTTCTAAACAAAGACTTTCATTCTTGTATGAGCTTTAAACTTGATGTCATTGAATATGAAAGTTCTTGTGAATGCTTGCAAACAACTAAAGTTGAGAATATATCTGAACATATGAACAAAACACTGAAGTTTGCTCGCAAGTCACTAGTCAAAACATGAAAACAAATGATGAAACAAATCAATAAGCATAGAAAAGAAGTTGATTATGAGATTGAATCAAAGATGTTTCTGAATGAAAAGAACATCATTACAGCGAGATCTTTCAAGAAGCTAGATGACAAAATGCTCAATCTCTTCATCAATCTAGATCTCATTGACTCGTCATATAAGCTGAAATTATCAGAGACTATGTGTATTCATGACGTATTTCACTCTGATCTGCTTCGTTTCGTCGTTGATGATCTCTTGCCTGATCAAAACAATGAGCTCTTTAAATCAATAGTGATAAATGACAAAGATGAATGAAAAATCGACAATATATTGAATTCTTGTCGATATCGAAGATGACTTCAGTATAAAGTCAAATGAAATAACTATAACAATGATCTCAATTGATACAACGCTGATGACGATGAATTTATGAATGCTCAGAAGATAGTTGATGATTTTCATATTTAATATTTGAACAAATCGCGCTAAAAGCGCTTTCGACTATTCAATCAATCAGAATTCAATGAGTCTGAGTCTGTGAAATCATGATTGAGCAATCAATCGAGCTGAGCAGAAAATACATTCATGTGAACATGAATCATCAAAGAAAAAGAGTAATGTCACGATTCTAGTCTTGTCAGACTCAATCTTCTAGTCTTGTCAGATTTATTCTTACTTCGTCATCTTAACTAGTCTTTATTGAGTTTAGCGTCGACTGAGAAATACATATATGTAGTCAACTTCTTTTCTGTAGTTATCTTTCTTTCTTAGCATTTATCTTCTAGTTAAATGACACTCATATTGACTCATTTTATGCTGACTTCTAACATAAGTCAAATTGAGCTATATACATTCTAGATTATTCAATGACGCAGCTGAGATCACTCAGACTAGATGTAAACATAACTGTGTCAATCTTTATAAAATTGTTGAAGATCTTTTGAAAAAGTTAGCTCAGTTGTTTGATGATTTGAATAAGAAAGTCAACTTTTGTAAAGAATACTACAACTTGATTCAAGAATCAAAGAAATTCAGCGAGTTTTATACTTAGTTTCAATGACTATCTTTCTATCTAGACTATCACGAAAAGCAACTGATCATTGATCTGAAAGATAAAATACACTCTTGTTTTTAATTTATTTGAGTAGATCAACTAGTTCAATCTGATTTTCTAAAAGAAATTCATTTCTATCTGATTCATTTGAATAATGATCAGCGAGTCATTCAAGAAATTAAGAACAAGCTCAAATGTATTAATGATGTTTTAAAGACTATCTTTCATAAAGTGACTATTGTCACTAAGTCAGTTGATCATTCAAAGTCTGATCAGTCAAAGTTGCACAACGCGATTTTAACTAACATCAAGAAAACAAATGTTCTAGTTGAAATCTGTTTTATATGTCATAAATCAAATCATAGCTTTAAAGAGTGCTTGAATTGATCTACTAGAATTAATGCAGTGAACAAAGAATATGATTGCTTCAATTTTGATTTTGATTTTGATTTTGATTTCAATTCAAAAAACTAGTCATCTTTTTAAAAGTCATCAAAGAAATAAAAATTATATTTTTGTGCAAACTAGACGAAATTCTATTGAAAGAGAATTACTTTGAAAAGTCATTTTTAATTAATGCTCATTTTATTTTTCAAAAATGATCTTTCAGTCTTCATTTCTTAATAGACAGTGATTCAATCATCTACATGATCATACATTTCAATCTAGTCAATAAAGTATGCAAGAAACTGAGAATTCAATTTATATCATTGACAAAAGAGAAGCTAATAAAAGATTATGATGAAAAGATATTTAAGAAAGCAATCACTCATAAAATTCTACTCAATCTCATCATCAAAAGTTATAAGAAATTTACTGTATCAATGTTGATAACTGATATCAATCATCATGAAGTCATATTGAGTAAGCTCTGAATGAACAAAAACGAAATATTATTGAATATGCAAAACAATGTCATTGTTTTTTCAAATTAATTGAATACTTCTATTTTGATTTTTTTGATTTCGCTCAATTCAAAGCACTCAAGTTAATCATGATCAACTTCGCTTTTTTCAATTATTCAAACTAAGATCTTTATGATGCTCAAATAACTCATTTCAATCACTGCTCAGAAAGAGTCATTCTCAATTTAAAGCATAAACATCACTTCATTCAAAACATTGTTAAATCATTCAAAGAAGAACAAAATCAAAGTCTTTGCTTTATTCATAATGAACATCAATAAAGAAATCACGTACAATACTCAGTGCAATTTGAACATTTTAAACATCTCTTTAATCAATGAAACAACTCAGAATTTGAAAGATATTAAAGCGAAACTATCATCAAAATATCATGAGTTTCTAGATGTTTTTGATCGAGCTCAATTGAATAAACTACTCTCTCATTGCTTCTATGATCATAAAATTGAACTCATCAGTGAGTCAACATTCTCTCACTGTCAAGTCTATTAAATGTTCTTTGTTAAACTTCTGAAAGTAAAAAAGTATTTAAATGAAAATTTGTTGAAGAGATTCATCACTCTCAGTCAGATTCTTTATTTCTCTCTCATTCTATTTATTCTTAAAGCAAATGAAGATCTTTGATTCTGTGTGAACTATCAAAAGCTAAATGTCATTTTCAAAAGAAATAAATATTCTTTATTGTTGATAGATGAAATCATTGATAAAATAGTGAGTTGCAAGCATTTTGTTACGATTCTAGCTACGCATCTATGTTGATAGCTATGTTAATGACTATGTTAATGACTATGTTTCTGACTATTGTCGATCGCTCGTCACTAGACTATCGAGTTGTTTCGAAGTCAATTCTATTCAGAGTTAGCTTATATTCTTCTGAGTCATATAAATAGTCAATTCTTCCCTTCTAGATACTTTTCTTTCTTAGCATTTATATACTCATTACATTACACTCATATGACTCGCTTTATGCTGATCTCTAACATTATATAAATGCTTCTTCGTTACAGACGAAGTGAAATAATCTGCATCGATTTCTTCAAGTGCTTCTGCTAGTAGTTCTTCAACTCTCTATCGACTTTGATCTAGTGACTTGCGTTTGTGCAGCAGCACTCATCTTTCTTTTCTCGTGAGCTGATTCAGCGAGAATAAACAAAAGATTCGAACTTGTGCGCTGATCAGCGAGTATAAACAAACGATTGAAATCATTCGACTAGGTCAAAGATCAGCGAATTAACCGTTCATTTAGATTCGCAAGAAATTCTTCGAATTTGTTGAATAATCAAACGAGATCAGTCATAGAACTGTGTCGAAGTCTCTATTTCAGAAGCAAACCTCATAGTGAGTCTGCTACAATGACGTCGTCAATGCGATGATGTACTCATTCTCATCATTCTACTCATCAGTGAATTGATCTGTCGACTCGTTCACATGCAACTAGTGAGTCTGTTTCAATGACACTTCTACCTTGCATAGTGAGTCTGCTACAATAGGCATTTCGATTCTACACAAGACTAAGAAAATACATTCATGTGAACATGAATTGTTGAAGAGAGAGAATACTGTTATGATTCTAGCTACGCATCTATGTTGATAGCTATGTTGATGACTATGTTGATGACTATGTTCCTGACTATCGTCGATCGCTCATCACTAAACTATCAAGTTGTTTTGAAGTCAACTCTATTCAGAGTTAGCTTATGTTCTTCTGAGTCATATAGATAGTCGATTCTTTTCTTCTAGATACTTTTCTTTCTTAGCATTTATATACTCGTTACATTACACTCATATGACTCGCTCTATGCTGACTTCTAACACATTTGACTAGATTGAACATCATATCAACATTCAACAAACTTCAAATGCATCTTAATAATGAGAATTACATCATTTTTATCACTGCTTTAGAAGCATATAAATATAAGATGCTATCATTCAAACTGACTAATGAATCAATCTTCTTTCAGCAATATATGAATGACATTTTATAAGACTTTCTGAACGACTTTTGTCAAGTCTATCTAGATGACATTCTCATTTATAGCAAAATGAGAAAGAAACATAAAGATTACGTCAAACTAGTATTGAATCAACTACGTGAAGCTGAACTGCAGATGAATATTCAAAAGTGCAAATTCAATGTAGAAAAAACTGTCTTTCTAGAAGTCATTATATCAGAACTAAATCTTTGTATGAATCTCAGCAAGATAACAGTCATAGTCAGCTGAATCACTTTGATCAATCTAAAAGAAATTCAGAGCTTCGTGAAATTTGTTAACTTCTATTGTCATTTCATTAAGAACTTCTTGAAGCTAGTCAAATCATTCACTCAGTTGACTAGAAAGAATACATCTTTTGTATGAAACAAAATCTGTGTTCAAGTCTTTGACAATTTAAAGAAACAAGTCAGCTCAATCTCAGTACTTCGTCATTTCAATCTCAAACAACAAGCTATTTTGAAGATTAATGCTTTAAACTATGTAAAAGATGAAATACTATCTCAGTATAATGACGAGAAAGTTTTTCATTCAATGATCTTCTACAGCAAAAGCATGATTCTCGCTGAAATCAATTATCACATCTATGATAAGAAATTGCTAGTCATTATTCAATGCTTTAAACATTGATGACTTAAGCTGAAATGCACTGAACTACTCATTCAGATGTTCATCAATCATCAGACTTTGAAAATTTTCATGAAAAACAAACAGTTGAGTTAATGATAAGTCAACTATCTGAATATTTTATTGAAGTTTAACTTTCAGATCATCTTTAAATCAGGCAAAATAAACACTAAAATTGATGTTTTAATCAGAATGTTTTTAATAAACATCTTTGAATCAGCTCAGCATCTTGAAGATTGTTTTCAGACTATTCTGATCTCTGATAAAGTCAATGTTCTATCTGTTGAATCAAAAGCAAATCTCTATCAATGAGTATGTATGATCAATCAAACAAATAAGTTCTGCAGCAAATATAAACAAGTTATGAATGATAACAAGCTCAAATTTCATATCACTAAACTGAAGAACTGCAAAATCATTGATGATGTTCTATTTAAAAAAGATCTACTGTGAGTTTCTGAGAACATGCACATGAAATTACTACAAAAAGTGCATGATCAATCTTCAATCTCTCACTTCGACAATAAATGAATCATTGATTTAGTTCAGCATTTCTACTATTGATCAAATCATTAAGTTACTATTTAACAATACATTTGAAACTGTCATGCTTATCAACAAAGCAAAGTCTTTAAAAATAGCATCAATGAATTTCATCATTCTCTTTTGATTTCACAGAAATGCTGAAAAGATATAACTATGAACTTCATTATTGAACTATCTCTGTCAGAAGATTATAATGTCATTTGCATAATCATATGTTATTTCATCAAAAAACATCACTATGTTTTCTGTCATTGAAAAGATGATGATATCTCAGTCAAAGAAATGATTTGAATCATGCTATGAAATATTTATTGATTGCATGATTTACTCAGTTTTATTGTTTCAAACAGAGACTCTTAATTCATATCAATTATGTGAAAAAGTCTTTGCAAGCGACTGAGAATTACAGCTAGTTTATTCACAGTCTATCATTTTAAGATCAACAATTAATCGAAATGAGTCAATCAAAACGTTGAATGCAAACTTAGAATCTACTGCAATTACATGCAGAACGACTGAGTCAAATGAATATCTATGATGAAATTCAGCGACAATTTCAATATTTTCTTAATCACTTCAATGATTCTCTTTTACTTCAATAAAGAATTTCACTCTTCAATGAGTTTCAATTCAAATATGATTGATTATGAAACAACTTGTAAATGACTTGAAGTTAGAAAAGCAAATGATATTGTCATTTAAATGAAAGAGTTACTGAGCTTCAATCATCAATAATTGAAAAAGATGAAGCTGATCATCAAAGTTCAAATCAATAAACATAAATGAAACATCACATATGAAGTAAATGACTGAATTTGACTATCTTTCAAAAACATCAAGACAACAAGACTTTGCAAAGATTTGAAAAATAAACAGTTAAATCTTTATTAAATCACTGTTAAAGTGAGTATTTTCTATCATCTTCATTTATCAGTCAGCATGAAGCATCTGCATTTAATATTCAGCTTGAAGCTACTATAATTGTATTCAGAAGACTTTCTATCAGAACAACATTCAGAATCACTCAGATCAATCACTATTAAAAATGATGAACATTGAGAGATAAATGATATATTGAACTTCAGATGCTATTAAGATTGAATACAGTACAAAGTTAAATGAAAAGATCTAAATAAAGATGATGAGTAATACTATGTTGATAAAGAAAAATTCAATGATTCAGAGAAAGTTTTGAATGAATTTCATAAGTAATTTACTTTCAAATGTTTATCATGTCGAGTTTGACATTCTTTCAAATTGAGCAAAGCGCGCTCGCACAGCTCATCGTCGCTTTTTCAGTTCATAAATAATCGCTCGTTTTTCTTCAACTTTCATCATTTCTTCTCATTTCTTTGTCTCTTTCGCCTGAGATTTCTGTCGACTTCTCGTTTCAATCTCATGACTCTTCGCTCGAATCTCAACTCACATCTGAAAGAAGTCTCATCTTTGCAATGATCGATTCTATTGACTCAGTTTTCACGTCGCTCATCTGACTCAAGACTTGTTTCTTGTGTTTCTGCTTACGATCTTTCTCATTTGAAGACGCGCACTTTTTTTCTTGACTTCTTGAATCGCTGTTCTTCACGTTTCTCATCTGCATCTTTTAGAGTGATTCTCGACCTTTCTGTCTTTCTCTCTTTCTCTCTCAGCGTTCTTCTGTTTTCTGCTCATAGCTGATCTTCTGTTTCTTGCTTCATTAGCGTGACAATTATTGTTCACGATGTGTTGAGTGATCATCATCGTCACGACAAGAACGCAAGCAAGATGAAGTCTGTTCAAAGCTATTGTCTGTGCATTGAGATCAATTGAACAAATGTCTCACATCATTCTGAGCGTGTTTTCTACTGTGTCGTTGACGAATGAATGACGTGATGCTGTTGTTAGCAATCTGATGACATCTTCTGTTGAAGTCTAGCTTGTGACAATTGAGCAGTCTCGTCTAGTTCAGCTCAGCTGAATTTCAGGCATCAGTTGATGCTGACGTGACAACGACTTGATTGAGAGAATATGCATGTGCGTTGTGCAGTACTGTCTGAATCGAAACTTGAGCTGTTGAAGAGATGACATTTTCCTGTATCGTTCTGTGTCATTTTGTTGAACACTCTTCGTTCTTGTCATCTGCATCGAAAATCTCTCAGCTCATGAAGAAGATTGTCTCAGTCGTGTCGATGTCAGATCATAGACTATTGATGAATCATCGACGATTAGTTCTGAAGAAGAAAACTCGCGCGATCTGAACTCTATCAAGTGTCTCGCGAGACGTTCTACGAGACGTTCTGTGAGATTTGATTCATGAAGATCAACGACGATTCAGCTGACTGCTTCATTGAAAATCTTTGAATGCACATCATTTCAAGAAACACAGCGCGTGAATTAAACGACAAGAGAACAAAGAAGGGAAAACAGAAATTGCTGAAGGCTGAGCAATTCTTGAGAATTGCGTGCAGTCAAGAGAAAGCTTACGAAGCTTCAGAGAAACAGCGCAGAGATTGTGTGACTCGCAATGAGATTGAGTGTGCCTTTGTGTCGAGAGCGACTAACGAGTCTCGACATATAATTTCTTTGCGCTTCTCTATAAAACAGGCAGCGATTTTCACTGTTTTCATGTTTACAAGATTTCTTCGCAATTCTATTTCACGATGACTATCGTTGACATGATCTTCATTCACTTCTATCAATCACGACTGAGCTCACGTCTCAGCGTCAAGTCATCATGTTTGAATAATGCTGGCGAAAAACGCACAGCGATCATACAGTGCAACAGCTTGAACAATCTGTTCAAGACGAATCGCGAAATCGAATCTTCACTTCAAAGCAAGTTGACTGAAGATATCAGAGTCGAGAATAAAAATATTGTTGAAATTCAGCGTCATGAGAAACTTATCTAACGAACGCAGAAAACTCGAAAACGGCTGAGAACAATCAAGACGACGGCGAAAGTGACATCAGTAACGAGAAAGATCTTTGTCTTTCATTCATCAAGTCTTTCGAAATCCCTCACAATCTTTCGTTCGATGTCGATAAGAATACATCTCTTTCAGTGAAGAAGATTGATCAAGCTCTGTCTGATGATGAATTTCTCAACATTGACGTCTGAACAGTCTCGTTAGCTTCAGATTATTTTCATCTTCAAGAAGATGTCACACAATCATCGAGAAAGCAGAGTCTTTCATCGAGAATGTCAAACTCAACGCTTTCTATCGAGAACGAGTCTATGACGACAATGATCACACTCGAGATTTGAAATTTTCATAAGCGCAAGACAGACACAGTCAATTTGAACGAAGGCGACAGAGTTGAAATTTATGATAAGACTATATTCACTTCAACTTCAACATGTCTAATAATCTTACAGAACACTCACTTGAAGTTCTCAATAATATCGAAATCAATGATAGAATCAATAAATCAATCATCAAATCAATCTTCGAATCTAGCGATGAGCGAAACAAGAATTCAGACATCATGTCAATCAGAACGCTCTTCGAGCTACTGAGCAAGCAGATATTGACTTTTTCGAGATTGAGTGAGCACAATTCGAAGCGTGAGACGCAGAATGAGCGTTCAGATCAGTGCGCATGTCTCGATTGTCGTAGACACGCCTGATAATTCTAGAAGACTCGATCGTAATCGACAATATCGATGAGAACAGAATCGATACAGATGATCATGATCTTTCTTCATCGAAGAAGCATAGAGAAGCGAAGAACGCGACTCTTCAAGCTGTATTCAAGATTTCTTCTGAACTCGAACTTTACTACAATCGAGCGCTTCAAGATCATGAGAATACTGCAAGCTCAAATCGATCGAGTGAGATTGATGACAGTCAGAATTGATACAGAACGTGAATCTCTAACTCAAAAGTGAAACGATGTCTGACATTTCACAGATAACTCGTTCGTGATGCAGAATGAGAACATCACGACTGACGACGAGAACACTTTTGCTGAGATAGAAAGCAATATGTCTGAAATTGATACTGCAAACACTCAGCTCAACATATCTTGTTCAACAAAAGAGTCAAAGACACATCATTGCTCAAATTCTAATACAATCGTCGAGCCTTTTGATCGTCTATGCTCTCTCAGCGTCACTTCATTTGAGAATCAAGAAAGAAGAACTGTTCACGCAAATGATCATAATGAAAGAACGTCAGCGATCATCGATTTCATCAGCGCTATCGTCATCAGAATCTTTGCTTCCGAGCAATCTCAGAGTCAAGATGGTCGAGCAGAGGCTGAGAAGCAGAAGTGAGAAGTCATAAAGATTCTCGACAAGAGAGAGATCAGGTCGGAAACGAAATACAGAGTACGCTGAAAGAGTACATGACTGCTCAGAAGTGAATTAGGAAACGCACGAAGATTGTTGCGGAAGTATGAGGCAAAAGATCGAGCACAGCATGGACTTAAACGAGGTAGACTCGCTCGCAAAGACAAAATTTGATGATCGTTATATCACTCCCTTCATAAATTGTTATCTTCCCAGCCATCATTCATGTACGAATATGACTTCATCACTTCATAATCAAGCTCTTTCCATATTTTCTTCGCTGCTTGTTCTCTCTTCTATTCTCTTGTTCGTTGTCTTCAATTGCCGTATCAAGCACTCGACACATCGTCGATGCTCACATGAGTCGCAAACTTCAAAGCTGTAGAATAGTCATACTTTGAAGAGTCTATGAGAGTCATAATTATTAATCTGCATTAGCACAAGCTGCAGCGATTGAGTATTTGCACCAATAAATACAATTCTAGCCATATCAGCTA
>JAABUT010003432.1_pt1 | contig 13612 bp, 11 predicted proteins | sample 5559281 | NCBI WGS metagenome assembly JAABUT01 (sample SAMN10711880, study PRJNA513359) | rock metagenome | isolation source: Antarctica rocks | place: Antarctica: Victoria Land, Ricker Hills nord | collected 2016-01-04
CGCCCTCAACATCCTGCGCGCCAAGGGCGTCCAGAACGTCAGCCTCGCGCTCTACACCAATGCCGTCAGCTTCGACCAGCTGCTCGCCCTCGGCACAGCGTAATCAGAACTGAATGGCCCTGGGGGGCTACCAGCACAAGACGGTCTGTCACGAGCGCGGCGAATACGCCCGTGACGAAGACTGCGACGGGTTCTGTGAGGTGCATGTCAACACGATGGAAGGGTTTTGGTCGCTGCTGCGCTCCTGGCTGCGCCCGCATAGGGGGCATCTTGCAAGACAAGCTGCCGCTATACCTCAGCTTCTTTCAGTTCGTGCACAACGCCCGCCGACGCGGCAAAGCTCTCTTCAGCACCCTCATCGCTGCCCTCATCGCGTGACGGGTCCATCACCACCCCGGAACCCGACAAGAGCCAACCCCGAACAACCGGACCTCGTCGTTGCCGCAACCGCGTCAATTCAAAGATATTTTAACGACGTTACAACGCCGGGGCGCGCCGGCTGGCGCTGGAACAGGGTGCAGTCAGCTCCGGGCGCGCAGCAACCCGACCTGAAACGTCAAGTGTCTGCGCGCAGGCAAGTAAGCCAGACCTGCTTGCGTCCAGTCCGGACGCAAGCAGGTCTAGGACCCCTGCACGGTGTCCCAGGCCAGCGTGCGCCACCCGCGTCCATCCGGTGATGGGCCGATCCGGATGATGGCCCGGCGCACCGTGCGCGTGCCGCCGGTGCCGCTTGCTGCGGCCGTGACTTGATATACCTGCGTCGCCAGCGGCCCAGCGCCGCGGAACACGCCGACGTCGCGCAACGCCTGCCGCACCACGACGCTTGCGGCCTGCGGGTCAGGGTCGCCATAGGCATACAGACTTATCAGCGGCGCGAGCGCGGCGAGCAGCGCAGGATCCATGCCGCGCACCAATCCCAGCTCGTCCAGCGACTCGAACGGTGCGCCGGGCGGACCATAGGCCAATCCGGCCCGGCGATACTCCGCCGACTTCGCGCCCGGGGCGCCGGCCCGCTGCTCCGGCGTGCGCCAGTCCACGATGGCCGCGGCAACCTGCTTCGCGCGGCCCGGATCGGCGCTAAGCCGGGTCAGCAAGGCTTGCATCAGCTCAACCGACGCCGTGTTGGGGTTCACGAACCCGGACAGGGCCGCCGTTTCCACCGTCACCCCGGCCCTCGATGCCTGGACCGCCGGCGCCGGGCCGGCGCCCTGGGACAGCAGGCCAAAGATCGCCGTGTAGATGGCCCCGTCCGCCGCAGCCTCCAGCACCGCTGCCGCGCGCAGGTCGGCCGCCGCCTGCGCCTCCGATCGCGCCGTCGTCGAAAGCGTCAGGAACAGGACCGCAAGCGGGATGAGCGCCCACAGCACGATCAGCAAGGCAACACCCCGGTCGCCCGGCCCGCGGCAGCTCGGCATCCCAGCTACTCCTCGATCGGCCGGCGGAGGGGGGCGACGATGATGGGCGGCCACCGCAGGCCGCCTCCCCCGCTGCCTCCCCCCTTGAAGACGAGCTTCACCTGAATAAGGGCGGGTAGCCGCTCACCCGTCCAACCCGCGGTCCAGCCGGCCCCGCCACGCCCTGAGTAGGCAAAGGTGACCAGCTCCACGCTGTCGGCGAGCGTCGCCTCCTGCCAGGCAGGTCCGGGTCCAAAGGCCTCGGCATGAAGGTGCCGTCGCCAACGCAGCACCAGGCGTCCGGACACAACCAGCAGCTCGGCATCCGCCCGCAGCGCCGGGCCGGCACTGGCCGGCAGCTCGGTCGTCAGCGACAGCACGTCCGCCGTGCCCCGCAACGGCGCCGGGTCGGGGTAGGTGCCGGGGTCGGCGCGCTGGATCAGGCGGCGTATCGCTTGGTCGGCCGCCAGCAGATCCTCCCCCTGTCCGGCCGAAGTCAGCCGCGTTGCCACCAGGCCGAAGTGCAGCCCCTGTGTCAGCATCGCGATGATAAGGCCGAGGACGACTGTCGCAGCCAGCACCTCCAGCAGGGTGAACCCGGCATCGCGCCCGGGCGGCCCGCGACCCGCCCTCATGGTCCCCGCGTCGCGGCGGGACCGAGGCGCCGCGTCGCCAGCGTGACAGCCCGGCGCCCGGCGCCCGACCAGGACACCTCCACCGTGACGTCATAGAGCGTCGTCCCCGCGGCATACCCCGAGCCCGGCGGAACCTGGCGCTGCGCCGGAATCGACGCACTGGCGGCGATGCGCGTGCGCCAGCGGAACCCCTGCCCGTCCTCGCCATCGCGGACGCCCGCCACGAGGGCCTGGTCCGCCAATGCGTCAAGGCGCGACTGCGCCCGCGAGATCGCCTCCCGGTAGCGGGCCGCGGCCTGGGCTGCCGTGACCGACTGCACGCCCTGGCCGAACAGCAGCGCCAGCGCCGGCGCCGCTATGGCGAAGGCGACCAGGACCTCCAGCAGCGTGAAGCCCCCGTCCTGCGGCGCCGCTGCCGCCTCGCCGCTTGTCCAAGCGCCCGCCACACTGTCCTCCGGGATGGTCGCATAGGTCCGCGGCTAAGTGCCGGGCCAGTCCACCAACCCTGTTGTGGACGCCGAAAGTAAGAAATGTGGTGAAATTGTCATGAAAGTGCGGTCACGGCGCCGGATTGCTTTGTGCATTTTCGCATCGTCTGCACTGCCGCGGCCCGGCTGCCGGGCTGGCAGGACATCCCACGCGCGCCGGGTGTGCTGGCGCATCCGGCGGTCTCCAGCAACGAGGTTTCGATGAAGCATTCCTGGCTCCTTCCCCTGTCCGCCGCCGCCGTATCCGCCGTCCTGCTGGGCGCAGCCCCGGCAAAAGCTGCCATCTACGACGCGCGGTTCACCGGCGTCGTCACCTCGGCGCAAGGGAGCACGGGCTTCGTCACCGGGAGCACCGTCACCGGCGAGTTCATCTACGACAGCAGCACCACCACCTACTCGCTGTTCACGGTCGGCGGGGCTGCCGCCACGGCCCCCTTCACGTCCCTGGCGTCCCTGACCCCGGACAAGTCCACCGCCCTCTACCAGGCGCAGGCGTCGTCGGTGCAGCAGGGCGGGACCACCAACCGCAGCTTCACCGTTGACTTGGAAGGCCTGAACCCCTGGCCGGTGGCATTCGGCGACGCGGCCGGGGTGCTGGGCCTGGGCCGCGCGCTCACCAGCAACCTAGACACGGCCGGCAACCCGCTGTCGCAGGTTCCGAGCACCTTCGGCTACAACCTGGCGCAGTCCAATGGCACGGTCACCGCCAGGCTTACCGCCAACTTAACGAGCATCAACGTGGCCGTGCCCGGCGTCGCAGTGCCCGAGCCTAGCAGCATCGCGCTGCTGGCGACCGCAGCCCTCGGCCTGGTGGGCGCGCGGCGCCGCCGCGCCTGATACGACAAAACGGGCGGCAGCATTCATCGGCTGCCGCCCTGCGATGCCCACCATCAACAGGCAGACTTTGCACGATGAAGATCCGAGCCACTGAACCCGCCTGGTGCGGGCCAGCCCTGACGGTTGCCCTTGCCGCCGCGCTTGCCGCACCAGCCGCGGGCCAAACCGCCGGGGACGCCGCACCGCCGGCGCCAGCGCCTAGGGACATCGGCACGGTGAATGCCACCGGCGCCGGCAACAGCCTGACCGCCCGGCCCGCCCCGGGCACCGCGGCCGATATCGCGCCCAGCCGCGCACCATTGGCGGCGTCGCAGCCCACCTCCGTCGTCAGCCTCACGTCCATCCATGAGAACATCACCCCTACGGACAACTACGACCGGATCATCCAGTTCACGCCCAGCGTGCAGAACGTCGAGCCCGTCGGCGCCGGCCTGCAGCAGAACTACCAGCAGACCATCCGCGGCTTCCAATACACCCAGTTCAACACGACCTTCGACGGGATCGTGCTGCCTGGGCAGCCGACGAACTTCGCGCCGCAATCGGCCTCCTACTTCCTCGCGCACGACATCGGCTCGGTGCAGGTGGACCGCGGCCCGGGGACAGCCTCCACCCTGGGCTACGCGACGTTCGGCGGCACGGTCGCCATCACCTCGACGACGCCGTCGAACACCGCCCGTGAATAAGCGCCGAACCGGGACCCCTCCCGCAAGCGGCTGCAATAGGCTGATTTCATAGCGAGAAATGGCGGGTAGGCGGGGTCGCGATCGACGCCGATCTCGACCCCATCCTTGCGGCGCTTCCCTGCAGGAGATCAATGCAGTAGGACCGATTTCAGCGGAGTCCTGGTTCGGCGCTTGTTCACACAGCAGGCCCATTCATGCACCAACACCGCTCAGCATGAAAAATCTCTCACCGGGCCTCAGCCGTTGCCCACTCAAAACAGGCTCTTAGCGTTCCAGACGCAGGCCGCGCCGCGCCCTGACGTTCGGGTCGGACGAGCCGGACGCCCGCAGGCCGGTGGCCAGGTCGGGCACGAGGGCGGCATTGGGGAGCTGCAGCCGCAGATCCTCGGTCAGCGCCCGCGCATCACGCTGGTCGTGCAGCACATGCGGGGTGATCAGCACCAGCAGCTCCGTGCGGACGCGCGTGTTGTTCTGCGTCCCGGCCAGCGCGCCGAGCAGCGGGATGTCCTTTAGCCAGGGGATGCCGGAGTTGCCCTTGCTGGTGCTGTCGCGGATCAGCCCGGCCAGCCCGATGGTCTGCCCGTCCTGCACCACCACGCGCGAGGTGACGCTGCGCTGCAGGAAGGTCGGCGAATTCAGCCCGGTCGTGCTCACGTTTGGGTCCACGTCGCTGACCTCCTGCGAGATGTCGAGCGTGACCAGGCCGCCGCTGTTGACCCGGGGCGTGACCTGCATGATGACCCCGGTGGGCTGATAGCCGATCGAGTTCACCACCGGGGCATTGGCGGAGATCGTGCTTGTGGCGCTTGCGGTCAGGAACGGCACCAGGTTGCCCACCTGCAGCCGCGCCGGCTGGTTGTCCAGCGCCAGGAGCTGCGGCGAGGACAGGACGTTCACCTTGGTGACGTTCTGCAGCGCGGAGATGGCGATGGGAGCGCCGCTGTTGCCGGTGCCGCCGATCACGAAACCCGGGAACGACGTCCCCAGGGGCACCGCCGTCAGCCCGCCGAAGCTGCCGGCCGCCGCGCTGATGTTGTTCAGCGCGCCGTTGATGCCGCCGGACTTGAAGTAGAACTGCGTGCCGTACTGGAGCGCGTCGTTCAGCGTGACCTCGGCGATGGTCGCGTCAATCCGCACCTGCAGCGGCAGGATGTCTATCTTGCGCAGCATCGCCTCGATCGTGCCCTGCTCGCGCCGGGTGCCGTAGATCAGCAGGGCGTTGTTCTGCGGGTTGGGGATGATGCGGAGGGTGTTCGTGTCGCCGCTGCCGCCGGACCCGCCGCCTGAACCGCCTCTGGGACCGCCGCCTCCCCCGCTGCTCGCCGGGTCCAGGCCGCCCAGCAAGGGGTTTGCCTGCCCACCCAGGGAGCCCTGCGACAGTCCGGCGTTCGAGCCGTTGCCGCCCTGGCCCTGCCCCCCGAGGCCGAGCGCAGACCCAAACCCGCCGCCGCCGCCAAGCCCGCCGCCACCCCCGAGGCCGCCCCCGAGGCCGCCGGACTGGCCGAGGCTGCCGCCCAAGCCGCCCCCGCCGCCGCCGAGGCCAGAGCCGCCTCCCAAGCCGCCGCCCGCCCGGCCGGAGCCGAACTGCAGCGGGCTGGATCCCGGGGCGGTTTGACCGAGGGCCGTGCTGCTCGGCTGCGCCGTCACCGCATTGGGCGTGAACGCTTGCTGCAGGACATAGGCGACGTCGTTCGCGCTGCCGTTCTGCAGGTAAAAGACGTTCCAGGCCCGCACGGTTTCCAGCCGGGTGCGATCCACCAGCGAGAACACTCGCCGCGCCTCGTCTATGAGCTGCCGGGAGCTGGCGACCACCAGCACGGCGTTTACCCGGTCCATGGGCACCACCCGCACCCGCCCGGCCAGCGCGCCGCCGTTGCCGCCGCGCAGCGCGGTTTGCAGGGCCGAGGCGAAGTCCTTCGGGTCGCCGGATCCGACGGGAAGCAGCGCATATGACTGTCCCGCCAGGATGTCCACGTCGAAGGCGCGTATCAGCATCACCAGGCTCTCGCGCACTGCCGGCTCGCCGCCGACGAGCAGGACGTTGCGGGTGGTGTCCGCCACGATCCGCCCGTTGTTGCCGGCATAGGGCTGCAGCACGCGGGCCAGGTCCTCGGCCGAGGCGTAGCGCAGCGGGACGACGGCGTTGCCGCTCAGCCCCGCCCCGCTGGCAACGGCGGCGCTGGCCGCAGGGGATGCGATGGGCACGACCCGATACAGCCCGTTTGCCACCAGGAGCGTCGCGCCGTTCTGCGCCAGCAGCACCTCCAGCGCCGGCGTAACCTGGTCGCGCGTGAGCGGAGTTGCTGTGTGCAGGGTGGCGGTGCCGCGTATCGCGGGGTCAATCGAGTAGTTGACGTGCAGGATGTCGCCGAGGATGCGCGCCGTCACTTCCCGTATGTCGGTGTCGGCGAAGTCCAGTGAGAAGTCGCCCCTGCTGCCGGCCGCGCCGGCCGCGGACCTGATCTGCATTTCCGAGTCCCGGCCATAGGACAGTCTGGCCGCGCGCTGGGTTTCCGTCGTGCCGACGGGGCCGTTCACCCGAGGGGCGGCGGCTGACAGCGACGGCTCCGGGCCGCCCAGCGGGGTGAGCGCCACCTTGCCCTCCGTCGCACAGGAGGAGGTAAGCAGGCACACCATCCCTGCGGCGGCGGCGCGCGCCAGGCCGGGTGCTGTTCCGGCGCGCCTCATGAGCGACCGCCAGCGGCGCCAGCGGCGCCAGCGCGGAAGGCTATGATCGTCATGCTGGCTTCCATACCCTCGTGGCTGCCGAGGGCGAGCGAACGCTGCAGGCGCAAGTCATCCACCAGCATCGGCGGCGACGCCTCGGCGACCCGGCGGAGGACCTCCATCAGCTTGGGATAGGTCGTCGAGAGCGACACGCGCAGGGCGATGCGCTGGTAGGGGCCGGCTGGCTCGGCCGGAAGCGCTTCCGCGCTTGCGACCGTCGCCCCGGCCTGCTGTGCCAGCGCCTGCACGCGCTCCTGCAGTGCCGCCGCAGCCAGCGTGTTCGTGGCTTCGGGCAGCAATGTCGGGGCAGCGGCGCCAGCGCCCTGCGCGGCCTCCGCCTGACGTCGGTAGCCGGGCAGGGCTGCGGCGACCGCTTCCATGCGCCGGGCGAGTGTGCTGCGCTGGGCCAGTGTTTCCGCCCGGTCCTGATACAGGCGGACCAAGGGATCCACGGCGGCCGCCCAGATTGAGGCAAGCGCCGCGACGGTCAGGGCCAGCGCAAGCGCACGGCCGCGTGCGCCCTCCGGCAGGCCGGCAGCGCCGGTCATGGCGAGACCTCCGCCTGCAGCGCGAACTGGTCGCGTCCGCCCTCTCCCCCAGTGACGGGCGCAGTGAAGGCAGGGCTGCGGATGGCCGGATCGGCCGCCAGGAGGGCAAGCAGCCGCGGGGCCGACGCTGATTGGCCGCGCAGCGCGACCCTGCGCTGGTTCAGGGCGAACTCGGTAAGAAAGGTGTCGTCGGGCAGGATCTCGGTCAGGGCGGTCAGGGCGGCAAGCGCATCGCCGCTGCGGTTGCGCTGCCCGGCGATGGCGTCGCCGCTGGCCCGCACGTCGGCGATGCGCCGGCGCAGCGTGTCCGCCTGCGCGGTGAGGGGGCGCAGCGCCTCGATGCGGTCGTCCACCGCGGCGAGCGCCACCGATTGCCGGACCACAGGCACCGCGAGCGCCGCCAAGACTAGGACGGCGCAGGCGGAGGCGGCGGCGATGGTCAGGCGCCGGTCCCATCGTTCGCGCACCGTCGGCGGCCGCTGCAGCCGGACCAGCCGTGGCGGCTCCCCCGCGCCGGCCTGCAGCGCCGACACGGGAAGCCCCGCCCGGTCCAGCCAGGCCAGTACGGTGGCGACCGGCACGCGGGGGATCAGGAACAGCCGCAGCACGATGCGGTTGCGCGCCCGGTTCCGCGCCAGGACCTCGAGGCTCCAGATCACGTCCTCTGCCTGGAACGGGGTCAGCCGGTCCATTTCGTAGCCAAGCACGCGGACCAGGTCCCGCTCGGCTGCCAGGGGCAGGGTGATCTCACGCTCAAGGAGCATTGCGGGGGGCACGCGCAGCACCGTCCCGGCGCCGGGCCGCTTCCTGGCGAGCGCACGCAGGCGCTCCTCGGCGTCCGCCAGCCCCGGGTCGAAGCGCCCCAGCTCCGCTTCGCGCTGGCCGCGCCGGAGGAAGATGGTGAGCATGTCGCTGTTCGCCCCCTGTTGCTGGGCCATTGCAGCAATCAACGTGGTGCGCGCCTGCCCTTGCCGGCCGGTCCAGCCCGGGGCCAGAAGCCCCGAGGCGTGGTTCAAAGCCAGGTCACACGGTGAAGCTGGGTTGGCGCTGGTAGGACGGATAATGGCACCCTCACGTGTTCAGCGGTGGTGCGAGTATGGATCGAGGTGTTGGCGCAGCAGCGAGGCTGCCCGGGAGTGACGGCAAGGACCTGGCCATCCAGGCATTGGCCGGTTCGGAGACGGTCAGCGACTTGGCTGCCCGGCACGGGGTGAGCCGCAAGTTCGTCTACCAGCAGACGCACAAGGCCTGCGCGGTATTGGACGACGCCTTCTCGCCGGCCACGCGGGACAGTGAGGTGCTGTTCGAGTTGGCGGTCACCAAGGCCTGGCTGCGCCAAGTGATCGTCGCGCTGACGCTGATTTGCCGCAGCTCGTATCGCGGCGTCGTCGAGTTCTTGCGTGACCCGCTGGGCGTGCCCGTCAGCCTGGGCTGCGTCCACGACGTGCTCCAGGCGGCCACGCGGCAGGCGAGCGCGATCAACCAGGGCCAGGACCTGTCCGGCGTTCGTGTGGGCTTGCACGACGAGATCTTCCAGGGCGCCACGCCGATGCTGGCCGGCGTCGATGCGGCATCGACGTACTGCTACATCCTGGTGGCGGAGCACCGTCGCGACGCCGACACCTGGGACGTGCACCTGCTGGATGCCGCCGCGCAGGGGCTCGATCCTGACTACACGATCGCCGATGCAGGGCAGGGCCTGCGCGCCGGGCAGAGGGCGGCCTGGGGCGACATGCCGTGCCACGGCGACGTGTTCCACACCCAGCGCTGATGCGAGGGCCTCGCCAACACGCTGCAGCACCTTGCCACGGGCGCCACGTCGCGACGCAAGGCGCTGCAGGCCAGGTCTGCCCGCGCCGGCCAGCAGGATCCAGACAGCGAGCTTGTCGTCCAGCTGGAGCTGGCCCGTCATACGGAGGCTCGTGCGTCATGCCTCGCCCGCGATGTCAGAACGCTCACCCAGTGGCTGCGCCATGACGTTCTGGCCCTGGCCGGACCAGTCCTGGCCACCCGGCAACTGCTGTTCGACTTCATCGTCGAGGAACTCGCGGCCCGCGAGCCCGAGGACCCACGGCGCATCCGCCCGGTGCGCGTCGCGCTGCAGAACCAACGCGACGACCTGCTCGCCTTCGCCGGCGCGCTCGACGCCAAGCTGGCCGCGATCGAGCGCGCCCACGCCGTCCCCGAGCCCCTGGTGCGGGAAGCCTGCGTGCTGCACCGCTTGCCCACCACCTCGCCCGCATACTGGCAGGGATGGAACCGGCTACGCGCGCAGATGGGAGGCAAGTTCCACGTCCTGTTCAACGCCGTGAGCCATGCCATGGCGGACACGCCGCGCAGCAGCTCGCTGGTGGAGAACCTCAACTCGCGGCTGCGCACCTACTTCGCCCTGCGCCGCCACCTCGGCGGAGCGTATCTGGAGCTGCTGCGGTTCTTCCTCAGCCACCGCCGCTTCCTGCGCAGCCGGCACGCCGAGCGCCAGGGCAACAGCCCGCGGGAGTTGATGACCGGCCACGGCCATCCGCACTGGCTGACCCTGCTGGGCCTGGGACCGCTTCAGCCCCAGCGGGCTTGAGCACGGGGAGGCCGGCCGCCTCCCGCACAGGACACCCTTCCAATCGAAACCGGCCCTCACAGTCCGGCGGTCTTCGCACGCCCGTGTGACCCAAAAATGGCAGATTCTGAACCACGCCCGTGGCTACTTGGAATCCGGGTTGGTAGCGACCCTCCGGCTCAGATCGAGGCCGGTGCGCACTGTCGGGTAAGGGCTGCCATTCGTAAGCCCTTCCCATAGCACCTCGTTGTAGAGATCAGGGGGAACCCTGTCCTCGGACGTCCAGTCAAAGCCCTCCGTCGCCTTTGCCCAATAGGCGGCATCCCGCGAGGGCTGCACGTCGGGTCCCTCGGCGAACTGGATCTCTACGCCGGGGATCGCGGCCTCCGTGGTCTTAAGCACTGTGGACGCGATGGCGGTGTAGTTCCAACCGGCCTGGTTCAGGTCGAACACGTCGGTCATCGGCCGCTGATAGGCGTCGTTCAGGTTCAGGTGGTCCATCCCGAGCACATCCTCCATCGTGCGCAGCATGCTGACCGTGTTGTAGCGCGTGCTCACCACAGCGTTCTGCTTGACGTAGGGACCCACGACGTATGCGGTCGTGCGATGCGCATCGATGTGATCGGGACCGTCCTGCGCGTCGTCCTCCACGATAAAGACCAGCGTGTCGGCCGCGTAGCGGCTGCGCGCGACGGCTTCGACGACCCGGCCGGTTGCAAAGTCGTTGTCGGCGACCTGCGTCTCCGGCGTGTTGAATCCGCCCACTGCCGTGCCGAACTGGCCCATGTGGTCGTGCGGCATGCGCAGCAGAGTGAGGCTGGGCAAGTTGCGGTCGATGACGAACTGGTCGAACTCGCGTTTCCATTCCTCGAACCGCCACGCGTCTGGGAAGGCGTTGTCGTAACCACGGTAGAACAGGTCGGTGCGCGACATCAGGCTGGGCGTATTCGGGAACGCCACCTGGGTCTTGGTGTCGGACGGAGTACGGAACGTCGGGATGGCAGCCGGGCTGCCGGCTGGCAGGAAATATCGGGTCAGGTCCACCAGGAAACCGTAGTTCCGCACAGTCAGGCCGGCGCGCAGCGCACTGTCCCAGAGATAGCCGCCTTCGGGCGCGCCGGGCCCGTCGGTCGCGCCGACGTTGGCAGCCCCCGGCAGCACATTGACCGCACCGCCCTTTTGGCCAGCCAGGCCAGCCGTGTAGCCCGGCAGCGCCGTCTCACGCGCCGCTACCGTCCCCTCCGGCGTATGCCCGACATTGCCGACCGCTACATTGCGATTCTGGCCCTCCGTGTCATAGGACACGCCGCGATTGGCGTAGTTCACGGCCCCGCTGACGCTGACGCTGTCGGTGATGCGGCCCTGCGTGGTCCAGGACCAGCCATCCAGGCTGGTGTCACCCGAGGTGAAGAAGTTGTCGAGCGTTACGAACGTGTTGGCGAGGCGGTGTAGGCTGGGCGTGATGCGGCGGCCGAACACTGTGAGCTGCGGGTCGCCGTTGGCGCCGTTCGGCAGGTCGCCCAGGACCTGGTCGTAGGAGCGGTTCTCCTTGACGATGTAGATAACGTGCTTGATCCGCTCCCGCAGCGCGGCCATCACCGAAACGTCGGTCGGGTTGGGCGCGACGTTGTAGCGGTTGTTGGACGCCACCTGGCTGGTGAGCGCCGATAAGTCGCCCGGCGCCGGCACCGGCAGCGACACCAGAGCCGCCCGGTTGAGTTGCAGCACGTACTGGTTCGCGCCGCTTGCCTGCGCCGCCGCCGCCGTATTGCCCTGGGGATAGGTGGTGTTGGTCAACTGGCCCGTGTTGCTGGTCAGGTTCAGCGGGTTGGCTCCCGGGTCGCTCTTGCCGTTGACGACGTACATCGCGTGGCCGTCCGCGCTTAGGCTGACGGAGTGCGGGAACCATGCCGTCGGGATCAGTCCGGAGACCCGGTGCGGCCCCGCGCCTGACAGTGGGATGATGGCCACCGAGTTGGCGCCCCCGTTCGTGACATAGAGCGTCTGCTCATCGGGCGACAGCACGAGGTTGTTCGGCGCGGCCCCGGTGTAGCGCGTCGTGTTGGCCAGCAGGCTCGGCGGCGCGATGGTGTCGATCGTTTCCAGGACCGCGTTGGAGGCGGTGCTGATCACCGCGACCTGATCGGTGTTGTCGAGCGTCGCAAACAGGTACGCCTGCGCTTTGTCGAGGATCAGGCTGTTCGGATTGCCGCCGACCGGGATGCGCGCAATCAGCCGGTTCGTGCCCGCGCCGGCGATGTTGACCACGACGACCTCGCGGTCGCGGATTGAGGAGACGTAGGCGGTGTCGTTGCCCTTCACGGCAACGGTGAACGGGTACTCGCCCCCTGGCACGCCATCCGCTCCGGGCGTCGTATTGTACGGGCGCAGATCGTATTCGAAGCGGACGGCCAGGGTCGCCGTGTCGATCACCGAGATCGAATCGTTGAACATGTTGGCGACCACCAAGACGCTGCCGTCCGGCGAGATGCCGAGACCCGCGGCGTTCGCCGGGACGCGTAGGCCGATGCCCTTGCTGGCGTGGCCGAGCGCGACCGTGGCGCTTTGGCTCCAGGACGGACCCGACTTCGTGAAGACATTGATCCGGTCATCAATCCCGCCGGCGGCATAGAACGTCGCGCTGTCCGGCGCCCAGACCAGCCCCACATAGGCGTTCGAGATCTGGATCACCTGCTGCTGCACGGGATTGGCGCGGTTGGCGCCCGATACGTCAAACACGAAGATATACTCGTTCGAGGCGTTCTTATCCTGCTTGCCGACATTCGCGCCGCTTTGGATATTCAGGCGGTTATAGCCGCTGGTTAGGACCAGCAGCGTGTTGCCGTCCGGACTGACCGCGGTCTTCACAGCGTCGTTGGCAACGTGGGTCGGGTAGTCCGCAAGGCCCGGGTTGAGGAACTGCAGCTTGGCGCCGGTGGCGAACGTCGGCGTGACGAACTGGCCGGTCGGCAACGGCAATTGGCCATTATTGCCGGCCTGTATGGTGCTCTCCTCGGCTCGCGCCACACCTCCCGATAGAATAAAGCTAGATAGGATCGTCGCGCCTAATAAAGAGGATCGCGTCAGACTTAGAACAGAGCGCATATTCATTGCAGAACCCCTCAGATAGTACGGGACTTAATTTCGCTGGTTGTTCACGATAGTCAGCGAGGCATAGAGATTGCACCGATACACACCCTGCGTGCGGCTAAACAATTATGAATATTTTAGTAACTCCCAACCACCTCCCGGATAGCCTGCGGTGGGTCGCAAGGGCCACAGGTAGCGGGTTTCTCTCCGGAGCGCGTTGGTTCTGCTGGCGTGTCTGGTCCGGCCATGGGTCAAGACTGGGGTGGACAAGACCCCGACCCTTGCGGAACTGATTGGCGCGCTGCGACGTGATCTCGACACCCTGCGCGAAGACAGCACCGCGCTCTACCAGGAGAACGCCACCCTCCGCCAGGAAAATGCCGCGCTGAAGCAGAAGGTCGCCGAGTTGCTGCGCCGGCTGGACAAGAGCAGCTCCAACAGCAGCAAGCCGCCATCAAGCAACGGCCTGAAAAAGCCGCCGCGCGTGTTCAAAAGCCTGCGCGGCCGGTCGGGAAAGAGCAGCGACGGGCCTCAGCGATCCCCTCATTGCGTTACCGCAAGTTTCGGCATGAGAACGCCGGCGTTTGAAATGGCTTTGGCGAACGTCTCGATCAGCGGCGCGAGCCTGTGCTCTGGCATGGTGGGGATGAGGTCGT
>JAABUT010003435.1_pt1 | contig 13607 bp, 10 predicted proteins | sample 5559281 | NCBI WGS metagenome assembly JAABUT01 (sample SAMN10711880, study PRJNA513359) | rock metagenome | isolation source: Antarctica rocks | place: Antarctica: Victoria Land, Ricker Hills nord | collected 2016-01-04
ACACCACCTGCCACATGTCGATCTCACTGGACGGCTTCGTCGCCGGGCCGGATCAGAGCCGGGAGGACCCCCTGGGGAAGCGGGGGCGGGAGCTGCACGGCTGGCATATCGGCGACCCGCGGGCCAACGACGCTGACAAGATCGCGAACGAATGGCTCATGCGCCCCCGGGGTGCGTATGTGATGGGGCGGAACATGTTCGGCCCGATCCGCGGGGACTGGGACGAAGACTGGTCTGGCTGGTGGGGCCCCGAACCGCCGTATCACGCGCCGGTTTTCGTGCTGACCCATCACCGCCATGATTCGATCCAGATGGACGGGGGGACGACGTTCCACTTCGTCACCGAGGGCTTCGAGGCGGCCTACTCCGGAGCGTGTGAGGCCGCCGGGGGCAACGGGGTGGACATCGCCGGTGGGGCCTCGACCGTCCGACAGGCGTTGATCGCCGGCGTGATCGACGAGCTCACCCTCGACATCGCGCCCGTCCTGCTCGGTTCGGGCGAGCGCATCTTCGACGGGGTTGAGTCCTTCGGCTTCGAGCCCGCCGAGGTGCTTCACTCACCGCTGACCACCCACATCCGCTACCGCCGCGTCAGCTGACTCCGCGGCCCGCCGCCCCGCTGCGCAGCAGCATGGGTCATTCGCCCGGCCCGGGGTGGTAGGTGGCGAAGCCGAAGCTGTCGGTGAATCAGCCCAGCGCGTGGCGGGGTGGACGCCTTCGGCTATGAGGAACGCGCGGAGCTCGGCAAGCACGGCCGGGCCGGCGTTGGTGAAGAACCGTTCGCAGAGCTGCAGCAACTCGGTGGCCAGGGCAGCGCGGGGCGTGGCGGCCAGGCTCGCCGGCTGGCCAAGGGGCGATCGGGGCGGGTCACTTGATGCCTCCGTTCCGGGTCGGCTTGTCGCCGCCGTTGCGGACGGCGAGGGCGTGGGCGAGGCGGTAGGAGCCGGTGCCATCTCGATGATGTTCCCGAGGGCTGAGCCTCTGCGCAGACCGTGCTCACCGCAACAGCATGCCAACGCCGAAGACCGCGGGCGCTGACCGCGGCGACAGCCATCACCCAACGCACCATCCGATCTAGCTGAGCGCGGCCCGGTCGGAATGCCTTCGCGTCCGCGCTGGTTGTTCGCTCAAGACGATGAACGAAATCTTCGGGCGCCTCTCCGCGAGCCAGCGCGCCGCGTTGACGGCACTACTCACCACGATCTGCACGAATCTTGCGTCAGGAGACGACCGCTGTGCCCAGTAAGGGAGTTGCCGAACAGAAGACAGCTGAGGCGCGGGGCGGTTCCGACCATCGCTGGCTCGTCCTCGTCGTCGTGTCGATCGCCCAGCTGATGGTCGTGCTCGACGCCACCGTCGTAAACATCGCGCTGCCGTCCGCGCAGGCAGACCTCGGGTTCGAGAACAGCCAACGGCAGTGGATCGTGACTGCGTACGCGCTTGCGTTCGGCAGTCTGCTGCTGCTCGGCGGCCGCGTCGGCGACATCGTCGGGCGCAAACGGACGTTCCTGATCTCGCTTGTCGCATTCGCTGCCGCGTCGGCCCTCGGCGGCGCTGCGCCGTCCTTCACGGTGCTCGTCATCGCCCGGGCCCTGCAGGGTGTTGCCGGCGCGATGCTCGCCCCGGCCGCGCTCGGCACGCTGGTGACCACGTTCCGCGACCCGCGGGACCGCGGCAAGGCCTTCGGGGTCTTCGGCACGGTCGCGGTCGGCGGCGGGGCGGTCGGACTCATCCTCGGTGGTGTCCTCACGCAGTACCTGTCCTGGCGCTGGTGCATGTACGTCAACGTGCTGATCGCCGCGGCGGCGTTCGTCGGCGCGCTGGTCTACATGAGCGAGGCGAAGCCGCCGACGCGACCGCGCATAGACGTCGTCGGCGTTGTGCTCGCGGCCCTGGGCCTGTTCGGGCTCGTGCTGGGTTTCTCGCAGGCCGAGAGCGATGGCTGGGGTTCGGGCGTGACGATCGTGTCGCTGACGCTCGGCGCGGTGCTGCTGACGGTGTTCGTCCGGGTCGAGCAGCGAGTGGGTCACGCCCTCCTGCCGTTGCGCGTGGTGGCCGACCGTGCGCGCGGTATGGCGTTTGCCGCGGTGGGTATCGCCGGCCTGGCGATGTTCGGCCTGTTCCTGTTCCTGACGTACTACTTGCAGGTGGTGAAGCACTTCAGCCCGGTCACCTCGGGTCTCGCGTTCCTGCCGATGATGGCCTGCGTCATGATCAGCTCGAATACCTCGAACATCGTGACACTGCCCAGATTCGGTCCGCGCATCGTCATCACCATCGGCATGGTGACCGGTTTCCTCGGGCTGGGTTACCTCAGCCGCATCGACGTCCACTCGTCCTACTCGGGCGGGGTGCTGCCGGCGCTGATCCTCATGGGCTTCGCGATGGGCATGGTGATGGCGCCGTCGATGAACACGGCCACTGCAGGTGTGCAGCCCCAGGACTCCGGTGTCGCCGCGGCCCTCGTCAGCACGATGCAGCAGGTGGGTGGGTGGGTCGGTCAGTACCGCCGTGATGAGCACGATCGCGGCGTCGGTGACAGCGACCTACGCGTCCTCGCACGGGGCGGTCCACGGTTTCAATGCCGCCGCCGCCACGGGCGGATACGCCACGGTGTTCCTCGTGTCGGCGCTGGTCTTCGCCGCCGGCAGCGTCCTGGCCGCGGCGCTGTTCCCCTCGAAGGCCCGACTGACGGTGATGCGCGAGTCGATCTCATCCGACGCAGCGACACCGAGGGCAAATCAGGACACGGTCGGTGAGGTCGCCGCCGCCGTCGGCTGACGTCCGCCACGCGTCACAAGCTTGCGCGGATCGCACTTGACCGCTTCCTTGGACACGGTGTCCGGAGAACCGGGTCGGGCTCCCATCCGAGCCCGGCCGCCTGTAGGCGATCCACCACCGGTGTGATCGCGTGACCCGGCAGCGCCAACCGTGCCGCGATGTCGCCGATCGTGAGGTATTCGGTCAAGTGCGGATCTGCTCCTAGCTGACTGCTTTCCTCGCCGCGAGGGTGACTGCACGGCCGCGCTCTTGCTCGTAGCCCCACAGCACGCCGAAGGTGAAGCCGTTCTCCCCGGGCGTCGTTCCTGCCTGCGCACCGACGCGGCGCAAGAACTCCGCGGCGACGACGCTGTCTTGCAGAGCGCCGAGTTCCTCCTGCAACTTCTTGGTGTGCTTGACCAGCTTGTGTGCGGACTTGCCGAGGGCGGCCTCGGCCAATTCTGCTGCGTAGCGCGCACGTTTAGCCGCCTTGCGGGCGCGATGCATGGCCTCGTTGGGGTGCTCCGCCTGCGATGCCTGCCTCAGCCGCTTGTTCACCTGGCGCTCGGCCGCCTCAACGAACTCGGCGACGTCACCTGCCGAACGGTCGGGTCGAACGAAGGGTGCGCAATCGTGCCAGGCGCGCAGTTCGCTGAGCAGCGCGAAGTACCTCTTGCTGGCCATCGCCTGGGTGAGGGCTACGCGTGCCTGCCGCTCCTGGCTCGTGAGGGTCTGGTCGACCCGGGTCACGACGGGGCCGAGCACGATTTCCGGGTGTAACGAATCGAGGACGCTCTCGAGGTGCGCGCGAAGGACCTGGCGGTCACGGACCTGGCCGAGCAATTCGGCGTACCAGGCCAACTCGACGTCGAGCGCATGGGCGCGGGACGCTTCGAACTCCTCCGCGAATACGCGCAGGATGCTGCGAAACCGCCGCGTGCCGACGCGAGTGGAATGGATGACGTCCCGGTCTCGGCGCAACTCGAGATCACCGCTGACGATCGCGTCGCGCTGGGCATTGAGGTACACGCTGATGAGGCCCTGCAGCGATGCGGCGCTGCGGTGCTCGGGTTCAGCGACTGCGAGGACGCGTGCGATCTTCGACGCGGCCGCGGAACGGGACGCCCCGCAATTCTTCAGCCGGCGCGCAACGTGGTCGACGAACTGCTCGTCCCCGTCGACGAGTGCCACCCCGACCTCACGCCAGTGCAAGATCTGCACCGCGTCACCGAGGACTGTCGCGGTTACCTCATCGTCGATCACCTCGCCCATGACGCTGCTCGATGCGGCGACGATGCGGCGCACAGTTCGTTCGGTGTCCACGATCGCCACCGGCCCCAACGCCGCCCCCGCACCGATACCCACAACCAGCTGTTGCAGTTCTCGGGGCACGGCTTGGCCGCGGCCCAGCGGCAGCCGCAGCTCGGTCTGCGCGTTTCCTGCGGGGTACTGCAGCTGCCATCCCGCGTCCGCGTCTCCGGTGCGCTGGCGAAGGGCCACCCCGCTGGCGAGCAGATCGTACTGAGCCGTGTCGAAGTACGTGCTCTTGCGCGTTACGTGCTGCGCCTCGACTACGCCGCCAGCAGGTACCAGCGATGCCAATTCGGGGACCACCCAGTCGGCAGGCACGTCGAACCGTGGCCCGATCGCAGCCGCGCGAGGGCCGTCGGGTGTCTGTTCAGCCATGCCAGGGACAGTAGAAGTTCAAAGTGAACAGACCTGCTCCGCTCACGTAGACCGCGACTGCGGCCGCCCTCAATGAGACGTAGCGAATGCCAGGAATCTAGATGCCGTGAGCAGCGCCCGAGCCTTCGCTCGAGCTGAGGCAACCTCCCGGGAACGGGGCGGGTGGCCCGCGGCCGCCTCGGCAAGCAGCTGCTTCATCCCGCTCGCGACCCGGTCGCGCGCGAGGGCGAGGGCACGCAGCACCCGCTGCTCGCGGGTGAAGGTGGAGTCGTTCGTGGCCGACCCGGATGCGAGGGCCTTACTGTCGGCGATGAGGGTGTTGGTAGCGAACCGGCCGACGCTCGAGTTCAGTTGCTGGTAGTCGGCGGCGAGGCTCTCGATCGACCGTAACGCCCGCGAGGGCCGCCCGAGCAGCTGGCTGATCACATGGCCGTCAGGCGGGTAGTCGTCGCGCAACCCCGCCAGATGCAGCAGGGTGGGCCGCAGGTCGGTCTCCTCGACCCATGTGCCCACCCGACTGGCCTGCGGCACGGTGGCTGTCGAATTCGGGTCATGCGCCTGGTTGCCCTGGGCCGGCTGCGGGCCGTCCACCCCGCGAACAGCAACGCCAGGACCGACGAAAGAAGACCAGGTGATGTCTATGTTCGGGCTGTAGTAGCCATGGTCGTAGGCGTAGCTGCTGTTGATGCTGACGTTAGGGCCCGACGTCGAGAAGTAGTAGTCCGGCTTCGGGAACACGGAGTACGTCGGCGTTCGCAGCGGGTCGGCGGTTTGCATGTGCAGGATTTGTTGCTCCAACGCTCCGGCCTGGAAGTTCGTGATCTTCTCGCCGTGGACGCCGGTATAAGGGTCGTCGCCCGTCATCGCCGCGGTGTCACGCTCGAGCTGTCGTGTTGACGGCTGCGCCGCAGAGGGCTGGCCGTGCACGTAGATCGACGCACCCTGCGGCTCGATGTCGAATGCAGTGTCGCGGCTCGGGGTGGTCGAGAGCAGGCCCTTGATGTTCGCCTGGAGCTCGCCCAGCTGCCCAGCCGCGTAATTGCACGGCGTGACCACGCCGTCGCACCCGGCCGGGGACGGCTGCGTCGCGCGTCCGACGTTGGCTCCCGCGAACTGGTCGTTCTCCTCGGAGCTGATGACGAACTCGGTGTTGGCGGGGGTGATGCCGTCCTTGTGCAGGCGGTCGAAGAACTTGGCGAACGCCTGGTCGTAGGCCTTGGCGTTGCTGACGTAGCACGAGTCACCGGGGCCGATCGGCCTGCCCGACGCGGTTGCTGTGGCAGTGGTACAGCCGCTGGTCCCCGGCTTGCGCTCGTGCAGATCAGAGATGTAGCCGTACGTGACGGGGATCCCGCTCTCCTGCATGTCGGCAAGGTAAGCGAGGCTCTGGGTCGCGGTCGGATTGAACCCGGGAAACCCTGGCGTGCCGGAGAAGGCGTTGATTATCGGGTTCCCGTTGATGTCGGTGAGGTTGCCCGCCGCATCCGTCACGGGGTAGCCGTTGTGCGACAACGACGGCGTTCCGGCGCCGAGGCGGGGCGCGACGTAGCGGGCGCCGAACAGTGCCTGGTAGCCGTGGTAGCCGCGTGGCTCGGTCGGGAGCCGGTCTGCGACCGCGCTCGCGGAGGGGGTTGCCTGCCCGAACTTGACTGCCTTCGCCTTGGCGCAGACCGCGTCGCCCCTGGCGCAGTGGACGGCGACACCGATGTAGTCGGCAAGCTCGGGATCCTTGAACGAGTCAGGGTCGGCGTTCAGCTGAGCCACCTCGGGCGAGGACGGCCCGAAGACGGTGGCGAGATCCTGCCTGGTGTTCTCCAGGACCATGTTCGCCGTCGAGAAGTTGCCCACCGTGCAGCCGGCTCTGGTGAATGGGACCCACGGCGCCGGAGTCTGCCGACCGGTCGCACCCGGCCTGGCGGGTGAGGTGGGCGAGTACACCATCGTCGGCGTCGTGTCGTGTCCCGCGCTCGGCTGGCTGGCGGTGTCGACGACAGGACTGGTCCAGTAGGCGAACGACGTCGCCGGATCGGTACTGCCATCGGGGTTGAACGTCTTGTACGAGTTCGACAAGGGCTGACCGTGCCGGTCACCGTAGAGCCCGGTGTAGATCGACAGGCTGTCGTCTGCAGTGTGCGCGATCAAGGGTGTGTGCGTGTTCGACAGCACGGTGCCGTTCGCCCTCAGGAACTTCAGCAGGTGCGGCATCTGCTCGAGATCGGAAGGAACGTTCGGGTTGTCCCGGGCGAAGTGGACATTGTCGAACACCAGGCTGATCACGTGCTTCACGCCGTTGTCCATGTGGCAGGAGGTCTTCTGGTGCGGCGCTGCCACCGCTTGGGTCACAGTCGTCGCGGCAACAACGGTGCCGAGAAGCAGCGTGGCGCTCGCGACCACGGCGAAGCCGCGTCGTCCAGTGAAGGAGCTCATCGGCATGGCATACCTCCAGAAGCCGGACCAATCAGCCGAACCTAGCTCACCGGCAAAACGTGCGATACCCCCTGGAATGAACCGCTGGACAATGGTGGACGACGCAACTCCAACCGTGCCGTAAACGTGGCGATCGTCGGGGTGCGCGGTGGGACTGCGCACCCCGACGGTCGTCAACGGTCAGGCCTTGGCCTGCATGCTGGATCGCGCCGGGTTGCCCTGCTCCCCGGCCTTGGGGTCCGTCTCGTCCTTCTTCGCCCGCACGCCGGCCTCGATCCGATCTCCGAGGTCCTTGTCCACGTTGCGCCAGTACTCGAATGCACGGTTGAGGACAGGCTCGCTGACTCCGTTGAGCAGGTGACCGACGACGTTGTCGACGAGGCGTCCGCGGGCGGCGTCGTCGAGGACCTCGCGGACCATCGTTCCGGGCTGGCCCCAGTCGTCGTCATCAGAACGCAGCGTGTAGGCGGCGCGCACCATCTCGCCGTCGGAGTACCAATGGCCGCCGTCGTCGGTGAGCGCCGGGTCGGCCTTCGGGCCGCCGTAGGAATTCGGCGCGTAGACCGGGTCGCTGACGTTCGTGACCCGCATCGCGCCGTCCTTGGAGTAAGTGTTGACCTCCACCTGCGGCGTGTTAACCGGGATCTGCTTGTAGTTCACGCCGAGCCGAGCGCGGTGCGCGTCGGAGTAGCTGAACCCACGAGCGAGCAGCATCTTGTCCGGCGACAGCCCCGTTCCGGCGACGATGTTGTTGGGCTCGAAGGCCGCCTGCTCCATCTCGGTGTGGTAGTCGGTGACGTTCCGGTTGAGCGTCATCCGGCCGACCTCCTGCAACGGGTAGTCGCCGTGCGGCCACACCTTGGTCAGGTCGAACGGGCTGAACCGGTAGGTCTTGGCGTCCTCGAACGGCATGATCTGCATGTTCAACGTCCAGCTCGGGAAATCTCCGGCCTCGATGTGGTCGTAGAGGTCGCGCTGGTGGTAGTCGGTGTCGGCCGAGGCCATCTGATCGGCCTCGTCCTGGGTGAAGCATTCGACGCCTTGATCCGTCTTGAAGTGGTACTTCACCCAGAACCGCTCACCCTCGGCGTTGATCCACATGTAGGTGTGGCTGGAGTACCCGTTCATGTGCCGCCACGTGCGCGGAATGCCGCGGTCGCCCATCAGCCAGGTGACCTGGTGCGCCGACTCCGGCGACAGCGTCCAGAAGTCCCACTGCATGTCGTGATCACGCAGGTTGTTCGCCGCGCGCCGCTTCTGCGAACGGATGAAGTGCTGGAACTTCATCGGGTCCTTGATGAAGAACACCGGAGTGTTGTTGCCGACAAGGTCGAGGTTGCCCTCGCTCGTGTAGAACTTCACCGCGAACCCGCGCGGGTCGCGCCACGTGTCCGGGCTGCCGCGCTCCCCGGCGACGGTCGAGAACCGGATGAGCATGTCGGTCTCGGCGCCGGGCTGGAACACCGCCGCCCGGGTGAAGGCACTGACGTCCTGCGTGACCTGGAACGTGCCGAACGCACCGCCGCCCTTTGCGTGCGGCTGCCGCTCCGGAATGCGCTCGCGGTTGAACACCGCCATCTGCTCGATCAGGTAGTGATCCTGCAGCAACAGCGGGCCGTCCGGGCCGACGGACAGCGAGTGCTCGTCACTGGCGACCGGTATGCCGGCGTCGGTGGTGGTCGGTCGAGATTCTTGTGTGGTCACGTGAACTCCCTAGTTCGATTCAGACGGACTGTTGTCTGTCAGCTGGCAACTGGGACACAGGCCCCAGAACACGACTTCGGCTTCGTCGAGCGCGTAGCCGGCGTCCTCGCTCGGCGTCAGGCAGGGACCGGCGCCGGTGGCGCAGTCGACATCCGTTGTGCGTCCGCAGACGCGGCACACCAAGTGATGATGGTTGTCACCCGTCCGGGTCTCGAACAGGGCCGGCAACCCGGCCGGTTCGATGCGCCGGACGAGACCGGCGTCGATGCACGCGGCGAGCACGTCATAGACAGCTTGCTTGGACACCGTGCCCAGCTTGGCCCTGACCTCCTGGGCCACCAGGTCGGCGGTCGCATGCGGGTGATCGACAAGGACGTCGAGCACCGCAATCCGCGGCCTTGTTACTCGCAAGCCCGCCTCGCGCAGCGCGCCCCTCGGTGAAAGCTCCATCGCGATCCAACCTTCCACCGTTTCTGGAACGAGTCAAGTAAGTGTCTCGGATACGAAACGCCCACTCTTGCGGTCCGAGTCGGCGCCCCGAGCGCGGTGTGGTGCCGTGCCTCGGCCTCAGGCAGGTGGCGTCGGAAGAGAGATCTGGGTCGTCGGTGCTGCCGAGTCCTCTGCGCGCAACCTGACGAAGAGCTGCCGGCCCGCGGGCCACACCCACACGAGGCGCTGACCCGTCGGTCAGTCGTGCGTAGGTTCTCCGCTGATGTGGTGGGCGGCGTGGAACAGTGCCTCGCTCAGCAGAGCGCGCACATGGCCGCCGCGCAGGCGGTAGACGACGCGCTGGCCGTGCCGGTGGCCCTCGACCAGCCCGGCGAAGCGCAGCTTGGAGAGGTGCTGGCTGGCCACCGTCGGTCGGCAACCCGCGACCGCGGCCAGGCTCGCGACATCAAGCTCGGTCGAGCGTAGCGCCCACAGCATCTGCACTCGCGTCGGGTCGGCCAGCAACGCAAACGACATCACCGCCGCAGCAACCTGCTCGCGCGTGGGTTCCTCCGCGTGTTCCCACTCGGCGCTCGCTTCGGGGTCCGGTTGCTGCGGCGAGGGGGTTGTTGGTCGTGCCACAGGCCTACTCTATCGACTACTGCAAGATATTCGCAGTCACGAAGGTGTTGATAGTGTCGATCGAGCAGCACCAGCGACCCCAGAGGGAAATCCCGAATTCGATGAGCCACTCCGACATCCATCCCGCCGATCATGACCCGCCCGCCGGGCACGACCCCGACCACGGACATCCAGACGCTCACGATCCAGCGCGCGGTCACGAGCATCCGGATCATGAGCACGGCTCGTCGCTCTGGTCACGCGCATGCCACGCCGTGTCGGGACTGATCGGTGGCCACTCCCACGACACCGCTGATCAGGTCGACGAGGCGCTGGAAGCCGACGCCGCCGGACGGCGGGCGCTGCTGATCAGCCTGGTCGGGCTGGCCGCGACCGCTGCCATCCAGGCTGCCGTGGTGGTGCTGTCCGGGTCGGTGGCGCTGCTCGGAGACACCCTGCACAACGTGGCCGACGCGCTCACCGCGCTGCCGCTGCTGCTGGCGTTCCGGCTCGCACGCCGCCCGGCGACCAAGCGCTACACCTACGGCTACGGACGTGCCGAAGACCTCGGCGGGCTGTTCGTGATCGCCATGATCACCCTGTCCTCGGTGCTGGCCGCCTACGAGGCAATCGACCGCCTGATCCACCCGCGCACCGTCACCCACTTGTGGGCGGTCGCCTTCGCCGGAGTTGTTGGATTTTTCGGCAATGAGATCGTGGCTCGCTACCGCATCCGCATCGGACGCCGAATCGGGTCCGCCGCGTTGGTCGCCGATGGCCTGCACGCCCGGACCGACGGGTTCACCAGCCTCGCGGTGCTCGTGGGAGCCGGTGGGGTCGCGCTCGGCTGGCGCCAGGCCGACCCGATCATCGGCTTGGTTATCACGGTGGCGATCCTGGGCGTGCTGCGCTCGGCGGTGCGTCAGGTCGGCGCCCGGCTGATGGACGCCGTCGACCCCGCCCTGGTGGATCAAGCCATCGACGCCGTCACCAGCGTCGCCGGCATCGACGGTGTCCGCGAGTTGCGCATCCGCTGGATCGGGCACACCCTGCGCGCCGAGGTTGACGCCACCGTCGCACCCTCCCTGTCCCTGATCGAGGCCCACGATCTGGCCCACCACGCCGAAGCGCACCTGCTCGACCACGTCCGGCGCCTCACCGGCGCGACCGTGCACACCAGCCCAAGCGGAGCCCACTCATGACCGACACCAATCAGCCACAGGGCCGAATGCTCACGTCGGTCAGTCAGTGGGGATGGAGCAGTCCGCGATCTCCCACCAGTTGCGGCTGCTGCGGACCATGGGCCTGGTGGTCAAGCATCGAACGGGCGAAACATCACCTACTCGCTCTATGACAGCCACGTCGCCAGCCTGCTCGACGAGGCCGTCTATCACGCCGAACACCTCCGGCTCGCGGCACCGGAGCCAGCCGCCGAGACGGGCTGAGTAGTTACGGCGTTCGAGCGGGTCTTTTGGGGGCGCGGGTCGACTTACGAGCGGACGAGGCGAGCAATCGCGTCGGTGGCCTCTTTCACTTTTTGGTCGGCCTCGGCACCCCCGGTCCGAGCGGCGTCGACGACACAGCTGCCCATGTGCGCTTCGAGCAAGGCGAGTGCGACTGACTGCAGCGCCTTCGTCGCGGCGCTGACCTGGGTCAGGATGTCGATGCAGTACTTGTCGTCCTCGACCATCTTCGCGATGCCGCGCACCTGCCCCTCGACCCGGCGCAGTCGCTTGAGGTAATCGTCCTTGTTCGCTGTGTAGCCATGCATCCGCGTCTCCTTCGACCGTCGAAGCCAGCATACCCCACCCGGGTACTTGACAGCGCCGCATGAGTCCGAGTAGACCAATACCCAACCGGGGTACGGTAGAGCAGCGCGGCGTTGGTCCCGCTCGGTATGTGCGGAAGGACATCAGTGATGGACGGTCGGTCTCGCCGCTGGGCGGCGTTATGGGTTATCGCGCTGGCACAATTCACGGTGATCATGGACACCTCGATCATCGGGGTGGCGTTGCCGAAGATGCGCGCCGATCTTGGCTTCAGCGCGTCCGGGCTGCAGTGGGTGTTCAACGCCTATGTGGTCGCATTCGGCGGCCTGCTGCTGCTCGGTGGCCGATTGTCGGACCTGTTCGGCGCCCGGCGAATGTTCGCCGCTGGGTGGACAATTCTGCTGGCCGGATCGGTCGTGTCCGCTCTCGCGCCCACCTCGACGGTGGAGCTGATCGGGCGCGCGACCCAAGGTGCCGGGTCAGCGCTCATCGCGCCGGCGGCGTTGACGCTGCTGATGACGCTGTTCGGTGGAAGCCCCGATCTGCCCAAGGCGATCGCGCTGTACGGGGCGGCCGCTCCGGCCGGCGGCACCGCCGGCGTCTTCCTCGGCGGCGTGATCACCCAATGGCTGAGCTGGCCGTGGATCTTCTGGCTCTACGTGCCGATCTCGCTCGCCGCGTTGCTCGCCACCCCCCTGCTCATGCCGCGAGCCCCTGCGCGTCGCGGATCTGTCGACGTGCTCGGCGCGGTCACGATCACCGGCGGTCTCGCGCTGGCTGTCCTGGGCGTGGTGCGAGCCCCACAGCTCGGCTGGGGCTCGGGCGAGACGGTGCTGACCCTGGCCGGGGCCGCCGTGCTCATCGCCGCCTTCCTCGGCATCGAGGCGGCACTGCGCACCCCGCTGGTGCGCCTGGGCATCTTCCGCACCCCGCTGTTAGGCAGCGCGAACCTGGCCCAGATCCTGCTCGGCGCGGCATGGGTGCCGATGTGGTACTTCCTCAACCTCTACTTGCAGCAGGTTCTTGGGTACGGCGCGTTCGCCTCCGGCGCCGCGCTGCTGCCAATGACTGTGCTGATCATGGTCCTGATGGTCGGGGTCGCACCGAGACTCATCGCCCGGTTCGGCCCGAAACCGCTGATCGTCGGCGGCCTGTTCGCCCTCGCGGGAGGCCTGCTGTGGCTCTCCTTTGCCCGCTCCACCGGCAACTTCGCGGTCGACGTGCTGCCCGCCTCACTGGTCGCTGCACTGGGGCAGGCGCTCGCGTTCATCCCCTCGCTCGGCACCGCCCTGTCCTCGGCCCGCCCGGACGAAGGCGGCCTGGCGGCCGGCATCGTCAACACGGCCTACCAGATCGGTTCAGCTCTGGGCCTGGCCGCCATGACCGCAGTCGCCGCCGCGCACGGCGCCACCCGCATCGGTGAACCAGCGCGCCTCACGAACGGGTTCTCCGCGGCGTTCACCGGCGCGGCTATCATCGCCGCCGCCGGCGCGCTGCTCATCGCGGCCACCTTCCGCACTCGCTCCAGTCCCCGACCGCCCCGCGAGGCCGACATTGCCGAGACGGTGGCTGCCAGATGACGTCACATACCCCAGCGGGGTATAGTCGGAAAGAAGCGCTACCCGGATGAAGGAGTCCCGATGACAGCGAAGACCTACACCGTGACCGGCATGACCTGCGCGCACTGTGTGAACTCGGTCAGCGGCGAGGTCGCCAAAGTGACCGGCGTCGAGAACGTCGATGTCGACCTGTCGACCGGTCGGGTCGTCGTCAGCGGCGACGACTTCGCTGACGAGCAGATACGCGCGGCCGTCGACGAAGCCGGTTACGAACTCGTCCAGACCTGAGGGCACTGCTACCTGTCGCGGTCCGCGGCCACGCCAGGTGCGGGCCGGCGATGCCGCACCAGCGCTACAGAGAAGGGCAAGCACGATGACCAGGCTCAGCAATGACCACACCGACTCAAACAGCACCAGCGCCGTCGCGACCGCGATGCTGAGCACTGTGGAGTTGGCCGTGGGTGGCATGACGTGCGCGTCGTGCGCAGCCCGAATCGAGAAGAAGCTCAACCGCCTCGACGGTGTCAGCGCCACCGTCAACTACGCCACCGAGAAGGCCACGGTGCGCTACGAGCCGGCCGTCGTGGGGCCCGATGACGTGGTCGCGACGATCGAGGCGACCGGCTACACCGCGCGCCTGCCTCAACGCTCG
>JAABUT010003437.1_pt1 | contig 13586 bp, 15 predicted proteins | sample 5559281 | NCBI WGS metagenome assembly JAABUT01 (sample SAMN10711880, study PRJNA513359) | rock metagenome | isolation source: Antarctica rocks | place: Antarctica: Victoria Land, Ricker Hills nord | collected 2016-01-04
GCGCGCAGGGGTGGCGGAGTACTGGCTCGTCAGTCCGGAGGCGGCGCTGGTGGAAATCCTTGCGTTGGAGGGCGACCATTACCGCATGCACGGCCGCTTCGCCAGCGACGACGTGCTCACTTCGACGGTGCTCCCGGCGCTCGCGAGCCCGGTGAGGGCCGTCTTCACCCTGGCCTGAGTGTGGCCTATTGACACGGCACTGTCAGGGCAACTTTCCGGCCGCGCAGGCGGCGGGGCGTGCGCTACTCGGCGCATGCAAGAACAGGCTTCCGCCCCCAGCTACAAACGCCACCGCTTCCCGCCGGAGATCATCGCCCACACGGTGTGGCGGTACCGCCGCTTCGCCCGCAGCTACCGCGACGTGGAGGAACTGCTCGCCGAGCGCGGCATGATCCTGACGGATGAACCAGTCCGCCAGTGGTGCCGCACGTTCGGGCAGGGCGACGCGAACGCGCTGCGCCGCCGTCGCCCGCAGCCCGGCGACCAATGGCACCGCGCTGCGGTGTTCATGCGCATCAACGGCGCGACCCACTCCCTGTGGCGCGCCGTCGACCAGGACGGGCACGTCCTCGATATGCTCGTCCAGTCCCGCCGGGACGAGGCGGCTGCCGTGCAGTTCCTGCGCAAACTGCTGCAAGGCTTGGCCTACGTGCCGCGCGTGCTGATCACCGATACGCTGGCGCGTTATGGCGCGGCCCGGCGCGCGGTGCCGCCCGGCGTCGCGCACCGGCGGCACACAGGCGTGAACAACCGGGCGGAGCATTCGCACCAGCCCACACGGGAACGCGAGCGGCGGCTGCGGCGCTGCAGAAGTCCGGGGCAGGCGCAGCGCTATCCTCGCCGCCTACGGCCCGATCGCCAGCCACTGCCGCCCACGCCGCCACCAGCTGACCGCCGCCGTCTATCGTGCGATCCGCCAGGAACGCTGCGCCACTTGGCGGGTCGTCACCGGCTACCCCCGCCATGGCCTGACCACCGATATCCGCCCACCACAACACGCCTCGCGGTACGCGCCTGCCCCACGCCCCGACGTTATTGACAGTGCCGTGGCAGGAGGCGCTGCGTCTGCTTGAATGCCGCAGGCGGTGACCAGGCTGCCGACGGAGCCGGGCGATAGGGAAATGACGGTCTGGGTGCCGACGCGAGACCCCTGGCCGGTGGTCGGAGACGCCGGTCGGTGCCTGATGCGGTGCGTCGACAACCCGGCTGAGGCGCGTGGCTGCCGATCGCCGCGGCGTAGCTACCGGGGCGCGTTGCCCGAGCGTTACCCCGGGGGGTGCGTGGCGCCCGGTGGCAGGGGCGCGGACCGTGTTTCCGGCGTGCCCTGGGGCGCGGGGGGCCGCTGGCCCGTGACGATCCAGCCGCGCCATAACCGGTCGATGCGAAAGCCCGCCTGGTGGGCGATGGTCAGCCCGGCGTCGGCCACCAGGCGGCGCGCCTCCGCGAGGGTATAGGCGCGCCGATGCGCCGGGTCGTACCGCCTGATGGCCCATTCGCCGTACCGCGCGAGCGGGCCCCGCTTCGAGTAATCCTCCAGGATGAGCCTCCCGCCCGGCGCGAGCAGCGTCCGCAGGTGCCGCACTGTCGCCGCCGGATCGGTGAAGTAGTGGAACGTGTTGGCGCACAGGACGATATCGAAGGACGCGGGGGGGAGGTCGGGGGCCTCCCCGCGCTGCTCCAGCAGGGTGACCGTGTTGCCCCGCGGCGTCGCGGCCAGTTTTGCCGCGGCCCGCGCGAGCATGCTGGCGCTCGCGTCGACCCCGGTGATGGCGGCCACGGCGGGCCAGTCCGCCAGGATGCCGGCGATGAGGGTGCCCGTCCCGCAGCCGACATCGAGGAGCCGTGTGTCGGCGAGCGAGGCCGGGAGTTGCGCGCGGACTGCGGCGTGCGTGCGCGCGGTGAAGCCGGCCCACCGGCGATCGTAGTGCGCGGCGAACCTGGCGTAGGGATCCCGTCGCATCCTTGCCCCTTCCCGGGTGCTGCTCGCACCGGTTCTACGCGGGGCACACCGTGCCCGCCGCCGCCCGGACGCTCGCCGCCCGGTGGGGGTGGCACGCGCCGTTACCCCCGTGCCAGGCACCCGAGCGCTGGCCCGGTCGCCCCGTCGACAGCGGCCCGGACCATCGCGCGCCGTCGCGGGCGACCGGGCTCGGGCCTGAGCAAGGGCGTCCTCCCCGGCCCGCCCGCCCGCCCCGGCGCCTCACGCCGAGTCGGCGGCACGCATCAGGGCCACCTGCGCGAGGAGTGCGTCGACCGTGGGCCGGTCGGATGGCCGGTCGGCGACGTGGGTCCAGCGTATCCGCCCGTCCCGATCGAGCAGGAAGGTCGCCGCGATGGCGATGCCGTCCGCGAAGACGTTGTAGGCGACGGTCGTGTCGGCATCGACGTCCGACAACACCGGGAAGGGCGGCCGGGGGGCGCCGCGTCGGCGAGTTGCCGCGCTCGCCTGGGGCTATCGACGCTCAGCATCGCGAGCGCGACGCCTGCGGCCGCGAACCGGTGGTTGTTCCGGGCCAACTGGCCCATCTGCCGCTGGCAGTGTGGCCACCACCAGCCCCGATAGAAGACGAGCAGCACGGGCTGTCGCCCGCGATAGTCGGCGAGCGACACGGTGCGCGCGGGGAGGGCGAAGTCGGTCATGGTTCCTCCGGATTGACGGCCATACAGCGCCGGGCGCGCGGCGGGACGCCCCGGCGACGGGGCGCAAGAAGGGGTCCACGAATCGGGCTCTTCCGCAATTCGCGTGATCCACCTCGAAAAGGCCGACGAAGTGGGGGATGATAGCGGGAATTCGGTCGGTATGGGGCTGCTACGCGACCGGTTCTTGCCCGGTTTGGGTCCCATTAGCCTATCCCAGATCACACTTCACGCGAATTGCGGAAGAGCCACGAATCGTGGGCAACCGCCCCGTGCACTCTCCTACCGCTCCAGCGCGATGATCCGGTCGGCGATCGCGCGCAGATCGGCACCGACGATCCCGGGGCGAGCGGATCGAGCACCTGCCCCGGACGCGCGACGAACGCGGTCGCGCAGCCGACGCGCCGGGCACCCGCGATATCCCAGGCGTGGGCGGCGACGAGCCGGATCTGCTCGAGCGGCACGCCCAGCTGCTCTGCGGCCAGCCGGTACGGCTCGGGGGCCGGCTTGAGGCGCCGGACAATGTCGGCGGAGAGCGCCTGCTCGAAGAGGTCGCGCAGCCCGGCGTTCGTGAGCTGCGCCTCGCCGACCGCCGCGGTCGAGTTGGTCAACGTGGCGAGGCACAGGCCGACATCGCGCAAGCGCCGGAGGCGCTCCGGCACCTCGGGGTGCGGCGGCAACCGGCGCATGCCTTCCGCGAGCGCGCGGCCCTCGGCATCGCCGAAGACGCGCACGAAATACGGATCGAGCGCCGCCAGGTCGAGCAGCGTCTCGTTCACGTCGAAGAGGATCACGCGCGCCATGCTGTTTCCTTCCCGCGCCACCGCGCCGAACGGCGTGCGCAATGCCCTGCCGCACCAGCACCATATTTCCCAAACTCGCGCCGCTGACTGCGACACGCCGACCGGCAGCGAGCGGTCCCACGGTGCCGTTCGCGGCGACCACGAGCGCGCGGGCGTGGCGCCCGCCCATGCAGTGTCGCCGCCGTGCCACCATCCGTCTGTAAGCGCGATTACCGTCGGCCGCCGCGTGGTATTCGCGCCCAAGCATTGCTCCCGCAGATCTTCGGCCGGTACCCACTCTCCCGCACGTCTATGCACCACATCGGCCCGGACCCGTCGGCCTCCGCCTACTCACCGCGCATCGTGCCGGGATCACCCTCCTGCTCACCACCGTCCCGCGCCCCTTCGTCCCGGATCAGCGCGAGCGCGACGGCGGCCAGGAGGACGGTCGCCAGGAGGACGCCGTCGATCGCGCCGCGCGCCGCGAACGGGGCACCGAGCGCGCCGCCGAAGAGCGCCCCGCCGCCGGAGACGACCGCGTACAGCCCCAGCACCAGGCCGCGCTCGCCGGCGACGCGGCCGCTCAGCCGCGCCAGATAGGCCACCGCGGCGGGTGCGAAGCCGCTCTCGACCAGCAACAGGCCGAGGAAGGCCACGACGAGCGCGGCCCGCCGCCCGCCGTTGTCGCCGCCGTGGTTGAGCCCCCAGAGCGCCGCGCAGACCCCGAACATCGCCGCCAGGGCGACGCGCATGACGCGCAGCTCGGGCAGGCGGCGCAGGCCGACGTACCCCCACAGGAGCGCGCCGCCGCCGAAGGTCGCGGTGTAGAGGAGCAGGGCGGCGAAGAGCCCGGTGTCGTCGCCCGCGAAGCGCCCGGCGAGGTACTGCCCAGCACCCTCCGGCCGCCGTACCTGCAACTGGTAGAGGCCATGCGAGAACCACAGCCCGGTGATCGCCCCGATGCAGAGCCAGCCGGGCAGGAAGCGGCGCAACCCCCGCTGACGACGGACCAGCGCCAGCGACGCCCGCCAGGAGCGGCCCGCGTCCGGCTCGCGCGCCCGGCCCGGCCCGAGCGCGGCGGGGAAGGGGCGAAAGAGGCCAAGCGCGACGAGATAGAACGCGGCGACCGCCAGGAACGCGCCGCGCCCGAGCGCGACCCACAGCCCGGCCGCGGCGGCGACGCCGACCAGCGCGCCGAGCACGCTAGTCGCCTCGAAGAGACCCAGCACACGCCCCCGCAGGGCCGCGTCGCCGTCGGTCGCCTCGCCGAGCCGCCCGAGGAGCGCCGGGACCGTGGCCGCCGCGCTCAGCCCCTCCAACAGTCGGGCGAGCAGCAGGGCCGCGAGCGCCGTCGTGGCGGCGGTCAGCCCGAGGGCGACAGCGCCGAGGAGCGGCCCGAGAAGGAGCAGGGTCCGCCACCCCCGCCGGTCGCCGAGGGCCCCGAGGAGCGGCGAGCCGACAAGCTCGGTCGCGTAGAACGCGCCGGTGAGCGCGCCGACCGTCGCGGCACCGACGGGATAGACCGCGTCGTTGATCCAGGCCAGGTAGCGGGTCAGGAGGATGCCGGTCGCCGCGCCGGCGAGGCGCACGACGAGGTTACCCGCCAGCGCGACCCGCAGCGGCCAGTCGAGTCCGGCGGACACCGACCCATGCGCCGGGCGCGACGCAGGGGACGACCGACGATCACCTCCCGCGCCCTCGCACGTCACTGCGCCTCCCCGGCCACCACCGCAGCGGCACGGCGGCGCTGCCAGCGAAAGACGGGGCGGAGGACGCGGCGGGCGAGCCGGGTGCCGCCGGAACCGGCGCGCCAGGCGAGCGCCGCCTGCTGCACCCCCAGCCCGAGCGTCGGGTAGACGTGGCTGGCCGCACCAAGGTCGCCGAGGGTCAGGCCGTGCCGCATGGCCAGCGCGACCTCGTTGATCGTCTCGCCCGCTTCCGGGCCGACGATCTGCGCCCCGTACAGCACGCCCTTCGGGCTGTGGATGAGCTTGATGAAGCCCTCATCCGCGCCCTCGCGCATGGCCAGCGCCCGGTCGATGTGGGTGTACGGGAGGCGTGTCACGGACACCCGGCCGTGGCACACGCGCGCCGCGGCCTCGGTTGGGCCGACGCGCCCGACCTCCGGCGTCGTGAAGGTGGCCCAAGGGATCGCGCGGTAGTCGAGCGTCGCCCGGGTGGGGAGGAGCGCATTGCGCACCGCGACCGCCGCCTGATAGCCGGCGGCGTGGGTGAAGCGGAGCTGGCCGATCACGTCGCCGCACGCGTAGACGTGCGGATTGCTCGTCCGCGCGTGCCGGTCCACGACGATCCCGTCCGGCCCGACCGCGACCCCGGCCACGTCGAGTCCGAGGTCCGCCACGTTCGCCCGGCGTCCGACGGCGACCAGCACGGCACCGGCGCGGACCTCGCGGCCTCCCCCCGCGTGCGTGATCGTCGCCACCGTCTCCGCGCCTTCCCGCCGGACCCGCGCGACGGTCGCGCCGGTGAGGACCGCCACACCCTCACGGGCGAAGACCCGTGCGAGGACCGCCGAGGCCTCGGGCTCCTCCCGCGGCAGCAGGCGCGCCGCCCGCCCGACGATCGTCACGCGCGACCCGAGCCGCGCGAACGCCTGCCCCAGCTCGCAGCCGACCGGCCCGCCGCCGAGGACCAGCAGGGACGGCGGCAGCGCGCGCATGCCGAAGATCGTATCGTTGGACAGATACGCGACGTCGGCCAGCCCCGCGATCTCCGGGATCGCGGGTCGGCTGCCGGTGGCAACGATATAGCGGCGCGCGCGCACGGGGATGCCATCCACCTCCAGCAGCGTCGGCGAGCGGAACCGTGCCTGGCCGAAGTGGAGCGCAATGCCGTGCGCACCCAGTGCCGCGGGCGAATCGACCGCCCCGGCCCGCGCGATCACGTCGCGCACGCCGTCCATGACCCGGCCGAGGTCGACCGGGCCGGATCGATCGCGGCGGGGCAGGCCGTACTCCGCCGTCCCGTCGGCCGCCCACCAGGCGCGCGCGGCGTGGATGAGGGCCTTGCTCGGCACACAGCCCGTGTGCAGGCACTCCCCGCCGAGCGCCGCCGCGCGGCGGTCGATCAGCGCCACCGTCGCGCCGAGCGCCACGCCGAAGCGCGCCGCCGTCAGTCCCGCCGACCCGCCGCCGATGACCGCCAGATCGTAGGTTACCGGCATCATGCCCCTCCTCCTGCCCGCGTGGCTCGTTCCTCTTGTGGCGCGCTCCCGCCGTTGCCTAACTATACCCGGCGCGCCTGCCCGTGCGGTCTACGCCCGGCATGCACAACTCCGGGCGGACCTTCAGGCCGGTCTTCGCGGCGAAGTAGCCACCAACGAGCAGCCGGGCGGTCGTTGCGGAGGGACTGGGATGCGTCAGGAATCAGACGAAGGCTGGTGGGAACAGCGGCGCTCTGGTAACGTGGTGGCGTTGCGTGTTGCGTGAAGGAGCTGCCTGTGCCTTGCCCGTGCTGTGCCACGACCGCGACCGCCGCGGAGCCCCGGCGCACCGCGCTCGGCTATCACGTGTTCCGGTGCCGCCGGTGCCGCCGGTGTCGCCGGATCTGCAACGAGCGCACCGGTACGTCCTTCAACCACTTGCACGTACCGACCGACGTGGTCCTGCTGGTCGTGCTGTGGCGGCGGCGCTACCAGCGCAGCCGCCGCGATCTGGCCGAGATGTTCCTGACGCGTGGCTTCGTCTTCACGCACGAGACGGTGCGCGACTGGGAGGCGCGCTTCGGCCCGCTGCTCGCCGACCACCTCCGGGCGAAACGGCGTGGCACGGCAGGCGCGAAGTGGCACGCGGACGAGACGTACCTCCGGGTCGATGGGCGCCGGTGCTACCGCTACCGCGCGACCGATCGGGACGGCAACCGCGGCGACGCGCTGCTGAGCGAGCAGCGCGACATGGCCGCGGCGCGCCGGTTCTTCGCCCGGGCCCTGGGCCGTGCCAGCCGCGCGCCCGAGCAGGTGACGACCGACGGGCACGATGCCTACCCGCGCGCTATCCGGGAGACGCTGGGGCCGGAGGTACAGCACCGCACGAGCCGCTACAAGAATAACCGGCTCGAGCAGGATCACCGGGCGATCAAGCAACGGTATTACCCGATGCGCGGCTTCGGAGACTTCGCCTCGGTGCCCGCTTCTGTACCGGTTTCGAGGAACAGCGCCGGTATTTCCGCGCCGCCAGGCGGTGCGGCGAGCACGTCTCCCTCGCGGGTCGGCGGTGCCTCTTCCAGGGTCGCTGGGCGGCCGTCATGGCCGAACTGGCCGCCGCCTGACGGCGGCGAGAGCCCCGTTCGCGCCACCCGCGCCACCCCGTGGACCCGATCATCATCCCAGTTCTGACGCATCCGACTGCCCCAGGTCAGCGTCGATGATGTGGACGCGCTCCGGCGGCCAGCCCAGGGCGACGGCCCGTTCGACGAGGGCGTACTGGTTGCGCTGGCTCTCCCGGTGGTGCTGCACCTGCTGCGGGCTCGACTGGCGCACGTAGACATAGGCCCGCTGTTCCTGGTGCCGGAGGGCGATCTTCTCTGCGCTGACCGGCGTGCTACGCAGACCGTTCATGCAGCACCTCCTGCACAATCCGGAGGAGCTGCTGGCGGAGTTGTCCCTGCCCGGACGGCCCCAGGCTGGCCCACACTTGCCGGGTACTCAGCGTCGCCACCGGGAGCGGCGGTGGGTGGTGCCCCGGCCCTGGGGAGGCGAGGGGCAGCGCGAGCTGGTGACTGCGCGGACGTGGTTGTCCCTGCGACCTTGGCTGCTCCATCCCGACCCTCCTGTACTCCGTGAATATCGTCGCCGTCCTGATATATAGAGGCGGCGAGCCCGGGGATGGCAGCAACCGTTGCCAGGAGTGCCGTCACCGCAGCGACGGAGAGACGGGCAGACGAAACCGGGATGGCGATGCCACCGAGCGACGTCGCCGCCAATGGAATCCGGCGCTCGGCGTCGGGGCGCAAGCGGACCACGCCGATCCGCCCGACCCGCTCCTGCACGCCGACGCGCAGCAACGGCAAGGTCAACCCGTAGAGCGGATGGGCCGGATCGGTCACCGTCACGGCCTCGAGCAGCGGGGCCGTGCGATCTCCAGGGGTATTATCTGGGGCGTGATATGACCAAGTTCCCGACCGCAGCGCATTGGGCGGCGTGGGCGGGCGTCGCCCCGGGCAACAACGAGAGCGCCGGGCGGCAACGGTCGGGGCGGACGCGCAAAGGCAACGCCTGGCTGAAGACGGCGCTGGTGCAGGCCGCCCACGGCGCGGCGCGCATGAAAGGGACGGCCCTCGCGGCGAAGTACCAGCGTGTTCGCGCCCGGCGTGGCGCGAAGCGGGCGATCATGGCGGTCGCCCATCGGCTGCTGATCATCGCCTACCACGTCATCGCCCGGCGCGAGCCGTATCACGAGCTCGGGGCCGACTACCTGGAGCGTCGCCAGCCGGTGGCCATCGTCGATCGGCTGGTGCAACGGCTGCGCCAGCTGGGTTTCGCGGTGACCATCGACGTGCAGCCACCGGCTGGCGCGGCCCTCGCCGCTCCTTGAGTTCGCTATTTTCCGGGGAGTATCGACAGGGCGGGAGAGCCGTCGAGGTGGGGCAACCCCACAAGCAAATGAAACAGGAGCTGGGTTGGGCCGACTGGCAGGTGCGCAGCGACCGCGCCATCCGCCGCCACTGGGCACTGGTCTGCTGCGCCTTCAGCTTCTGTTGGTGGGCCTGGAGCCGCGCCCCCGACGGCGCGGCGGTCCCCACGGGCACGACCACCAGCGCGCAACCGGTGCCGGTCGCCAACGCCGGGCGGGGGGGAAATGTGGCCGCCACACACCCTGCGCGCCGACCGGTCGAACGTGGCGTGGCCCGTGGCGCTGCGGCGGGTCCAGGCCTGGCTGCACCCCTGGACCCTGCTCTGGCGCTGGTGGCGCGCCTGGTCGCCGCTCCCGCCACCCCCGCCGCTCCAGGCCTTGCTTGACTGGCTCTGGCACGGTCGGCCCATCGACTGCTTCGTCCGCTAGCAACAAACTACCGACTAGGGTGCACGCGGCGGGGTGACGGGTAGGCGGTCCAAGACTTCATCCAGGCGAGTGGCGATCGCGGCCATGTCGTCGCGGTCGGCCTTCCCCTCCAGAGCGATGCGGATCGCGGCGATCTCGCGCGCCAGATAGTCCATGTCGGCGCGCGACCGGGCGTTCGCCTCGCGGTCGCGCTCGATCTCGCCCTTGTCCCGGTCGGCCTGGCGGTTCTGCGCCAGCAGGATCAGCGGCGCGGCGTAGGCCGCCTGGGTGGAGAAGGCCAGGTTGAGCAGGATGAACGGGTAGGGATCGAACCGAAGGCGCACGAATGCGATGTTGAAGCCGATCCAGAGGATGACCAGGAGCGTCTGCCCCGCCAGGTAGCGCCCGGTGCCGAGGAAACGGGCGATCCCCTCCGAGAAGCGCCCGAACGCGTCCGGGTCGTAGAAGGGGCGCGCGCGCACCCCGCGCGGCGTGGCGAGGTCGTCCTGCGGCATCAGGCCCCCTGCGCGCGACGCTCACGCCACGCGTTCGGCAGTAGGTCGGCCAGCATGTCGTCCACCGTCACCGCCCCCACCAGCCGCCCCGCCGTGTCGATGATCGGGATCGCGAGCGCGTCGTAGGCCGAGAGGCGCGCGGCGACCTCCCGCGCGGGGGCACCGGCGGGGAGCGGCGCGGGATGCTCCTCCAAGCAGCGGGCGAGCGGCGTCATCGGCGGCTCCTGCAGCAGACGCTGGTAGCCGACGAGCCCGCGGTAGCGCCCGGTCGGCGTCTCGTAGGGCGGCGCGGTGACGAAAACCTGCGCGGCCAGCGCGGGGGAGAGGCGCGGCTCGCGGATGCGCGCCAGCGCCTCGGCGACGATCGCCGTGGCTGGCATGATCACCGGTTCCGGGGTCATCAGCCCGCCGGCGGTGTCGCCCTTGTAGCCCAGGAGGCGCCGCACCGGGTCCGCCTCCCCCGGGTCCATCGCCCCGAGGAGCTGGGCGCGGCGAATGTCGGGCAACTCGCCGAGCAGGTCCGCCGCGTCCTCCGCCGCCATCTCGTCGAGGACGCGCGCGGCGTGTTCGAGGTCCAGCCCCTCCACGATCCGCACCTGCTCGTCCTCGGGGATCTCCGCCAGCAGTTCCGCCAGCCGCTCGTCCTGCATCACGGCGGCGAGCGCGCGCCGCCGCTCGATCGGCAACTCGCGCAGGCGCGCGGCCATCTCCGCCGGGTGGAGACGGGTGATCGCCGCCGCCTCGCGCGAGAGCGGCTCGCCGCCGAAGACCTCCCGCGCCTCGTCCCAGTCCACCAAGCGCGGGGCGCGCCGTCCGCCGAAGAGGCCGGTGCCGACCAGCGCGACGGTCGCGACCTCCCAGTCGTAGACATCCTCGGGGGCCGGGCGGATACCGATGTCGGCGACGCGCTCGGCCCCCACCCGCCGCCCGATGATCTCGCCCAGGGCCAGCGTCTCGCCCGGCCGCGGGGCGAAGTCGCGCATGTTGATCGAGTCGCGGCGCAGGCGGATGCCGTCGGGGGTCAGCTCGGCCATGCGGTTGATGCTGACGAAGACGCGCCGCCGCTGCACGGCGATGGCGAAACCATGGACGCTGGGGGCCGCGGCGCGCGCGGGGACGCCCAGGACCACATCGGCCACGCGGCCGATCTCCGCGCCGTCCGCGCCGAGCAGGGGCAGATTCGCGAGCCGCGACACATAGACCAACCGATCCGCCATGGTCACCCTCCCGGGGGCTAGTATAGCCAGCGCCCCGCCTTCGCACCATGCCTCCCGCCTTCGCCCGACTCGCACCAGCGGCGTCAGGAATCAGACAAGGGCTGTTCGGACGGGCGGCACTTTGCTAGGATAGCGACGTTGGCCGTTGTGTGCAGGAGGTACTCGTGCCCTGCCCCCACTGTGCCACGACCGCGACCACCGAGCAGCCCCGCCGTACCGCGCTCGGCTACCGCACGTTCCACTGCCGCACGTGCCGCCGGATGTTCAACGAGCGGACTGCCACCGCCTTCAATCACCTGCAATACCCGACCGATCTGGTGCTGCTCGTCGTGCTGTGGCGGCTGCGCTACACGCGCAGCGTGCGGGACCTGGCGGAGCTGTTCCTGGCGCGCGGCATCGTCTTCAGCCACGAGGCCGTGCGCGACCGGGAGGCGCGCTTCGCCCCACTGCTGGCCGACAAGTTGCGGGCCAAGCGCCGCAGGCACGGCGGCACGAAGTGGCACGCGGACGAGACGTAGCTCCGGGTCGACGGCCGCTGGTGCTCCCTCTACCGGGCGATCGACCGGGAGGGCAACCTCGTCGAGGCGCTGCTCAGCGAGCAGCGCGATATGGCCGCAGCGCAGCGCTTCTTCGCCCGGGCGCTGGACCTCGTCGGGCACGCCCCCGAGCAAGTGACGACGGATGGGCACGATGCCTACCCGCGCGCTATCCGCGAGACCCTCGGCGATACGGCGAGCCACCGCACCAGCCGGTACAAGAATAACCGCATCGAGCAGGACCATCGGGGCGTGAAGCAACGGTATTACCCCATGCGCGGGTTCGGGAGTTTCACCGCTGCGGCGCGCTTCTGCTCCGGCTTCGAGGAGCAGCGCCAGTGCTTCCGCGCCCAGGCCCGAGCGGGCGAACCCGTCTCGCTCGCCGCTCGCCGCCGCCGCTTCCAGGAGCGCTGGGCGGCGGTCATGGCCGAGATGACCGCCGCTTGATGGTCGGTGGCGCGGGCCTCGCGCCGCCCTGCCCGCTCCCGAGCAGCAAGAGTCGTCCCAATCCTGACACAACCGGTCCGCCCCGGTCGTTTGATTGTGAAGTTTGGTGGCCACAGTGAGTCCTTTCAAAGGGCTCGGTGGCCTCGGGTATGTGTCCTTATTATCCCATACGGCGTGGGCGGCGTTGCCGTCGTGGAGGTGGTGCCAGGTTATGGTCTCACGACTGGCAGGATATCCCCGTCGCGTCGTACACTTTACCCATCGGCAACAACCAAGACCGCGCCGTCAGCGCAGGGCTCCGCTCAGGAAGGCAAGGCACCCATGCCAGGCATACTCCACCGCCTGATGATCCGCCTCTTCCACGGTCACCACGGGTCGCGTCGGATCGTCGTCCCCGGCCATGGTGCGGATCTGCCGCCTCGCCAAGGTATCCCGGACGGCCTCTTAGACAAGCTCCCACCCGCCGATGAGCGCACGTGCGACAGCTACTACTCCCGCGATCCGATCAGCCACCGCTTCGTGCAGACCCCCGACCCGCACACCCCCGGCCCCGCGTCCGGACAGCGCTAACCACCGTATACGCAGAAAGACCGCCGGTGGTAAGTCGGCGGTCTTGTCTCGGCGTGTCGGTTGTTGTGGCTAATATCCGACAGGTCGCGTCGGCACGGAGATCCGGGACGGCACAGCGACCTTGGTCCGGCTCGGGATGCCTAGCCGACGCGCGTGAAGGTCAAAGGGAAGTCGAGTTCCCAGGTCGCCCCGCCATCGTGCGACTGCTCCCAGCGCGCGTCGATGCGATTGTTATCCGCCGAGAAGGTGCCTTCGAAGCGCTGGCAGAAGTCCAGCGGCGAGAAGTCCGGTTCGGTGCGCCACAGCTTCCAAATACCATCCCGCAAGCCCATCCGGTAGAGGCGGGTCACGCCGCGCGTATCGAAGTAGTGCTGGAGGTAGTTGCCGGATTCGTTTCCAGGGGCGATCAGCGCCAGGCCGTCCGGGAACTCTGGCTGCGGGATAGTGGAGCGCTGAAGTAGATACTGCCCGTTGAGCGCCCACTCGAACACCACCTGGCCAGCCGGGATATCCGGGATGTCCGGGTGGCGGACGCGCTCTGTCCATTCGCCCACGAGTATATCGAGCGCCGCAAGCTTTGGGTCGCGCTCGGGATGCTTAGCCGCCATGATCCTCTCCAGATGTCTCGCGCCGCACGGCCCCCAGATCCTAGACGGCATCGCAAACGGTGTCAACGGTGCGACCGGCGGCGTGGCACCAAACGACAGCAGCCCCGGCGATGATCCGGGGCTGCTACGTGCTCTTTATTCTCCCTGTCTCTCTGTCAGTATAGAGTTAGCTCGGCGAGGTGGGCTGACCCTTTACTTGAGTGGCTGCATGCCTTTGCACTGACTTGTCGCCCCCTCGCCGAGATCCTGGGGCGTGACCTGATAGAAGCCAGTCC
>JAABUT010003438.1_pt1 | contig 13586 bp, 12 predicted proteins | sample 5559281 | NCBI WGS metagenome assembly JAABUT01 (sample SAMN10711880, study PRJNA513359) | rock metagenome | isolation source: Antarctica rocks | place: Antarctica: Victoria Land, Ricker Hills nord | collected 2016-01-04
GGGTTGATCGCACTCAGCGCCGCGTAGTCCAGACCGTGCTTCGCCATCTCGCCGGGCAGGAAGTTCTCCACGACCACGTCGGCCTTCGCGGCCAGGCGCCGGGCGATATCCTGTCCGCGGGGGGCCTTGAGGTTCAACGTGATGGAGCGCTTGGCCCGGTTCAGCGCGAAGAAGTACGCACTCTCGCCGTGCGGAAGCTGCGGCTCGAAGCTGCGGGACTCATCGCCGGTGCGCGGGCGCTCGACCTTGGTCACCTCGGCGCCGAGTTCGGCGAGGATTTGCGTCGCGAAGGGACCAGCGAGCACGCGGGAGAAGTCGAGGATACGGACGCCGGCCAGCGGCATCACTTGCCGCCCTCCCGGAAGCCGCGCATCAACGCGTTGACGTCCCGCCCGGCGGCCATCGCGGCGTCGTACGGCAGGTCCGCCACCCGGTAGAACAGGCCCTTCGCCGCCGCCATCGCACGGGGATGCGCGCCCGACCAGGCCGTCGCGATCTCCATGGCCGTGTCCATCACCCGGTCCACCGGAACGGCGCGGTTGGCCAGGCCCAGTGCCAGCACCTCATCCGCACCCAGCAGCCGACCCAGGCTTATCAGCTCGAACGCGATCTTGCGGCCGAGCTGCCGCTGCATCCCGGTCATCACCAAGGCGGGCACGATGGAGTGCTTCAGCTCCGGGTAGCCGAACTTCAGGTCGGCGCCTGCCACCATCATGTCGCAGCCGATCGCCAGCCCGGCGCCGCCGCCGACCGCCGCCCCCTGCACCGCGGAGACCACGGGCTTGGACAGCTTCTGCAGGATGGACTGCGTGCGGCAGGTCAGGTCCGCCCGCTGCATCACCAGGTGCTGCCGGCCGGGGGTCAGGTCCTTGAACTCCGCGAGGTCCGCCCCGGCACAGAAACCGCGCCCGGCGCCGGCCAGCACGATCGCACGCACACCCTCCTCCGCATCGGCCGTGGCCAGCGCGTCCAGCAGCGCCTGGGTCAGCGCGGTGTTCAGCGCGTTTATCTTATCCGGGCGGTTCATCGTAAGGATGCGGACGGCGCCGCGATCCTCGACCAGCATCAGGGGTTCAGGCATTCGAGGCGCTCCGTTCGGGCAGCAGGCCGAAGCCGGTCCGTGCCACCATGCTGTCCAGGGTGCGGCCGAGGATCCGCTCGGCCAGGCGAGAGGCGGCCAGCACGGCGTCGCGGTCCAGGCCGGTGTCGAACCCCTCGGCCTCCAGCAGGTTGACCAGGTCCTCGGTAGCGACGTTGCCGGTGTAGCCGCCGCCATATTGGATCTGCGCGGGATGGCCGCCGACGCCGCCGAAGGCGCTGTCGAAATGAATGCAGCCCGCCTCCAGCGCCGCCATGCAGTTGGCGAGGCCGGTCCCGCGGCTATCGTGGAAATGGGCGACCGGAACAAGGCCCGGCACCTCCGCCAGCAGCCGGCGGAACAGGCGGCGCACCGTGGCGGGGGTGCCAAGACCCGTGGTGTCGCCGATCGCCACCAGTTCCACGCCCAGCCCGGCGAAGCGGGCCGCATCCGCCAGCACTACACCCGGGTCCACCGCGCCCTCGAAGGGACATCCCAGCGCCACCGAGATGACGCCGACCAGACGGAAACGGCCCGCAGCCAGCGCCACCATCTCCGCCACATTGGCCCACTGCCGATCCCGCGTCGTGCGCAGGTTGCGCTCGGTGTGGCTGGCGGTGGCGGAGACCAGCAGGCTGACCTCGTTGGCGCCGTGCCCAGCCTCCAGGTCAGCCAGGGCACGGGACACGGCGCGCGGATTGGGGCAGGTCGCCTTGTAGTGAACGCCCGGTGCGGGGCGGATGCCGGCCAGGACCGCGGAGGCGTCCCGGAACACCGGAACCTGGTCCGGATGGCTGTAGCTGGTCGCTTCGATGCGCGGGAAGCCGGCGGCGGTGAAGGCGTTGATCGCGGCAATCTTGTCGGCGGTGGAGGGCGCGGCAGCCTCGTGCTGCAGCCCGTCGCGGGCGAAGCATTCGCAAATGGTCACCCGGCCTGGCATCGCTCCGCCCCATTGGATTTGTCGATCCTTGGCGGTGTGATAGGCGCTAGATGTTGACTGTGTCAACGCATCGGGTCATGGATGCCTATGGATTGGGTCCGACGCTGGACATCGACGGCCCAAAGGACATATAACTAGTTAATTAGATAAATCCGCAGCAGCGGGACGGGGGAGAGACCGATGACCAAGCCGAGCCTCTGCGCGTGGTTGGCGCCTGCTGCCGCATTCCTGCTGTTAGCTGCACCCGTCCGGGCAGCGGACCAGGCGATGATCGAAGCCGCCAGGAAGGAAGGCAAGGTCGTCTGGTACTCCGGCATGATCGTGAACCAGATCGTACGCCCGATCGTCGATGGGTTCGAGAAGAAGTATCCCGGGATCAAGGTGCAGGCGTCGCGCCTCAGCAGTTCCGATGCGGCGCTGAAGATCATCAACGAGGCCCGTGCCGGCCGGCCGCAGGCGGACATCTTCGACGGCTCCGCCCTGGTGTATCGCCTGCAGGCGGCCAACACCGTGGAGGATTACAAGTCTCCCAGCGCCGCGTCCTTCCCGCCGGGCAGCCGCGACGCCAACGGCGCCTGGACCGCGCTCAACACATACATCATGACCTCGGCCGCCAACACCGACTTGGTCCCGGAGAAGGAGGCGCCGCGTAGCCTGACGGATCTGCTGGACCCGAAATGGGCAGGGAAGATCGCCTGGACCAACGACCTGACCAGCGCCGGGCCACCCGGCTTCATCGGCGCCGTGCTGAGCGCGATGGGCGAGCAGGCGGGGATGGACTACCTGCGCAAGCTGGCGAAGCAGCGCATCGTCAACGTCCCGGCCTCGCAGCGCGTGGTGCTCGACCAGGTGATCTCCGGCCAGTACTCCATCGCGCTGATGACCTTCAACAACCACTCGGTCATCAGCGCGGCCGAGGGGGCGCCGGTGCGGTGGCTGCCGTTGTCGCCCGCCGTCGAGCTGCCCAATCCCGGCGGACTCGTGAGGAACGCGCCGCATCCCAACGCGGGCAAGCTGCTGCTGGACTACATCCTGTCGGCCGAGGGGCAGGCCGTGTTCCGCAACACCACCTACATGCCAGCCAACCCGGCCGTGCCGCCGAAGGACCCCACGCTGCTGCCGTCCGGCGGCACCTTCACCAGCGTGGTGATCAGCCCGGATGAAACCGCTGCCAAGCTCGAGCAGTGGACCAAGATCTACAACGACCTGTTCAAGTGAGCGACGCCAGCCTGCACCTGGTCGCTCCGGACGCCAGCCGGGCGCGGCGCATGCTGCGCTGGGGCGGGCCGACCAGGTGGCTGGCGCTGGGGACCATCGTCGTGCTGGCCGTGCTGGTGCTGCCGCCGCTGGCCATGCTGCTGCAGGTGAGCCTGACGGAGACCAACCCAGACGGCTCGGCCGGGGCGCTGACACTGCGGCACTACGCGCAGCTGTTCGCCGATCCGCATCTGTATGCCAGCACCGCGAACTCCCTGATCTTTGCCGGGGGCGCCACGGTGGTCTCGCTGTTGTTCGGCGGGGTGCTGGCCTGGATCGTGGAGCGCACCAACGCGCCGCTGAAGGCGCTGGCGTACCTGACCACCATCGTGTCGCTCGGCACGCCCTACATCCTCTACGTCACCGCCTGGTTGTTCCTGCTGGGCCGGGCCGGGCCGTTCAACGACGCCTGGCGCAACCTGGGCGGCACCGGCGTGCTGTTCGACGTGTACTCGCTATGGGGCATGGTGCTGATCGAGGGGTTCCTCTGGTCGCCGCTGGTGTTCCTGCTGTTGTCGGCCAGCTTCCGCGCTGCGAACGCGGAGATGGAGGAGGCAGCGCGGATGAGCGGCGCGTCCATCCTGGATACCGTCTGGCGCATCTCGCTGCGGCTGGCCTGGCCGGCCATCCTGGCGATGGCGCTGTTCGTGTTCATCCGCAACCTGGAGGCCTTCGACGTACCCGTACTGGTAGGTACGCCGGGCCGGGTGACGCTGCTGACGACCGACATCTACGTCGCGACGCAGCAAGTGCCGCCGCTGCTGGGCCATGCCAGCGCCTTCTCCATGGTCATGGTCATCGTGGTCGGCGTGCTGCTGATGCTGTACGGGCGCGTGTCGCGCAGTGCGGAACGCTATGCCAGCGTGACGGGCAAGGGGTTCCGCCCGCGTCCCTTCGACCTGGGACGGGCGCGCTGGGCGGCGGGCGCGCTGGTGCTGCTGAATTTCGTGCTGGTGCTGGGGCTGCCGCTGGCAGCACTGCTCTGGGTCTCGTTCAGCCCCTTCCTGCGGCCGATGCGCTGGGCCGGGCTGCAGACGCTGACGTTGAAGAACTACGTGGCCGTGTTCAACGTGCCTGACTACCTGTGGCTGGCGCTGCACACCCTGCTGGTAACGGCAGGGGCCGCCACGGCCGCCATCGTCATCACCACGGTCGCGGCCTGGATCGCAGCACGGCGGCGGGATGGGGCGATGGCGGTCGATCAGCTCGCCACGCTGCCGCTGGTGTTCCCCGGCATCGTGCTGGGCGTCGCGATGATGGAGATCGCCCTGCGCGCGCCGTTCCCGCTATACGGCACGCTCACGCTGCTCGCGCTGGGATTCACCATTCGCTACATGCCCTATGGCATGCGTTACGCCTATTCCGGCGTGCTGCAGATCCATCGGGAGCTGGAGGAGGCGGCGGGCGTGGCAGGCGCCGGGCCGCTGGGCGTGCTGCGCCGCATCGTGGTGCCGCTGCTGTCGCCGGCGCTGCTGTCGGGTTGGCTGTTCATCTTCCTGATCGGCGCCAAGGAGCTGTCGATGGCGGTGCTGCTGGCAGGGCCGGGTTCGCAGACCATGGCGGTCGCGATGTATGACCTCTGGGTCAACGGGCAGGGCGGCGAGCTTTCCGCCCTCGGCCTGCTCTGGGCGCTGCTGATGACGGTGTTCGCCAGCGCCTTCTACATCCTGGCCCGCCGCGGCTCCGCCGCAGCCTATGGACGGTGATCGCCCAATGAACGCTGACCGCATCACGGGCACCACTCGTAGTGAGACCATCGTCGTCCAGAACCTTGGCAAGCTGTTCCGCAACGCCGAAGGCCCGGCCGGCGGCGTGCACGACACCAGCTTCGTGCTCGAGCCCGGCACCTTCTTTACCCTGCTGGGACCCAGCGGATGTGGCAAGACCACGACCTTGCGCAGCGTCGCAGGGCTGGAGACGCCGGATCGCGGGCGCATCACCCTGGGGGAGCGCGTGTTCTTCGACGCCGCCGCCGGGATCAACGTGCCGATGAACCGGCGCAACATCGGCATGGTGTTCCAATCCTATGCGATCTGGCCGCATATGACGGTGTTCGAGAACGTTGCCTTCCCGCTCCGCGTCGCGAAGTCCGAGCGCTACGACCGCGCCGCCATCAAGCGCATGGTGGACGTGGCACTGGACACCGTCAGCCTCGGCGGCTTTCAGGACCGTTCCGCCACACGCCTTTCGGGTGGACAGCAGCAGCGTGTGGCACTGGCTCGGGCCATCGTGCGCCAGCCGCGCCTGCTGCTGCTGGACGAACCGCTCAGCAACCTCGATGCCGCGCTGCGCGAGGACATGCGGGTGGAGCTGAAGCGGCTGCAGCAGCAGATCGGCGTGACAACGATCTACGTCACCCACGACCAGTCCGAGGCGCTGGACATGTCGGACCGCATCGCGGTGATCAACGCCGGCCGCGTGGTGCAGGTGGGAACGCCGCGCGACATCTACTTCCGCCCAGCCAACGCCTTCGTCGCCGGCTTCGTCGGCGCCACCAACCTGGTGCGTGGCACCGTCGCCGCCGCCGCCAGCGCCGGCAGCGTGGCGGCCGTGGACCTGCCGGACGGCCAGGTGCTGCACTGCCTATTCCCAACCGCCGCGGCACGGTCGGACCGGATCGCCGTGTCGATCCGGCCCGAATGCCTGGCGCTGACACCGGCCGACGCGCCCGCCGCACCGGGCAGCAACCGGCTGGACGGCGTGGTCGCCACCACGGGCTTCCTGGGCAACATGAATCGCTATGGCATCCGGGTCGGCAACGCGGTGATGCATGCCAATACCGGGCCGGAGACGCAGTTCGCCGCCGGGGCGCCGGTGGGGCTGCACGTCACCCACGCCAACACCATCGCCATCCCGGACGGGGCCCCATGATGCGCCAGGCCTCGCTGCTCGCTTTCGCCACGCTGCTGCCGTGCATCGGCACCACCCGCGCGGCGGACGTGCCGGCCCCGGCCCGGCACGTCGAGATGGTGAACGGCCCGAACGGCGTCGTGATCGAGACCTTCGTGCAGGGCAGCGGCCCCGCCATCGTCATGCTGCCAAGCACGGGACGGGACGGGGCGGAGGACTTCGACGACGTGGCCGCCCGGCTCGCCGCGGACGGCTTCACCGTGCTGCGGCCGCAGCCCCGCGGGGCCGAGAACTCGGTGGGACCGATGGCCGGGGTGAGCCTGCACGACCTGGCGGCTGACGTGACGCTGGTGATCGACAGGCTGGGCAACGGCCGCGCCGTGATCCTGGGCCACGCCTTCGGGCACTTCGTCGCCCGCATGGCGGCGGTGGACAGCCCAGCCAAGGTGCGCGGCGTGGTGCTGGCCGCCGCTGCCGCCGCGAGCTACGCACCAGACATCGCGGCCACGCCCGGCATCGCCGGCGACCTGGCCCGGCCCGAAGCCGAACGCTTGGCCGCACTCCGCCTGGGCTTCTTCGCGCCGGGACACGACCCCACGCCGTGGCTGAAGGGCTGGTGGCCGGCGGCGCAGCGCGTGCAGGTGAACAGCCGGGAGAAGGCGGGGGTGAAGCAGTCAGACTGGTGGAGCGCCGGAACCGCGCCGCTGCTGGAACTGATCCCGGCCAGCGATCCGTTCAAGCCGCGGGACAAGTGGGACGAGCTGAAGCAGTCCTACAGCGACCGCGTCACCACCGTGATGATCCCGGACGCGAGCCACGCCCTGTTCCCCGAACAGCCGAAACTGGTGGCCGACGCGGTGGCGGCCTGGGTCAGAACCCTGCCGCCGTGAACAGCCGGTCCTCCGGCGGTAGGCTACCCCGCAAAGCACTCCGCCATCGCCGCCAGTAGCGTCGCCGTCACCTCGTCGCGCGATTCCAACGTGACCGCCGCCGAATGCGGGGTCAGCACCGCCGTCTCCAGCGGGAGGAAGCGGGGATCCACCCCCGGCTCCTCCGCGAAAACGTCCAGCCCGGCTCCCGCGATCGCCCCGGTTTCAAGCGCATCGAGCAGCGCCGCCTCGTCCACCACGGAGCCACGTGCCACGTTGACCAGGTAGCCCGCCGGACCCAGGCGCCGCAGCACCTCTGCCGACACCAGGCCGCGGGTCGCCTCGCCGCCTGGGCAGCACAGCACCAGCACGTCGCACCACGCGGCCAGCGCACCCAGATCCAACTCGAACCGCCACGCCACCGGCTTTTGCCGCGGCCCGTGGTAAGCCACTTCCAGCCCCAGGCCCGTCAGCCGCTGCGCCACCATCGCCCCGATCACGCCGAGACCGACCACGCCCGCGCGCATGCCGGTGACCCGGCGGGAAGGCGTCATTCTGCCCCTCGCCCAATGCCCGCCACGCACGAAGCGATCCGCCTCCACCACCCGGCGCACCGTGGCATAGAGCAAGGCCACCGCGGTGTCCGCAGTATCCGTCCGCACCGCGTCGGGCGTGTGCCGCACGGCGATGCCCCGCCGCGCCGCCTCGTCCACGTCGATGCGGTCGAGGCCGACGCCCATGCAGCCCAGCACACGCAGCGCCGGCAGCTTCGCCATGGCGGCCGCGTCGGCGCCCACCACGCTGGTGGTGATGGCCGCCACGATCCGGGCGGGGTCCGCCGCCTCGGTCAGCACGCTGTAGCGGGCCGCCAGGGCGTCCCGCAGGCCCGGCGGGACGGGCGCCAGCAACAGGACCTCGTTCATGCGGCATTTCCCCTGTCGGCTCCGGATGATTGCGAGGCCGGGTTCCCACGACTATGTTGCCCTATAACGCAAAAGGCCAGACTATGCGCCTTTAGGAGGAAGCCGTGGGGGTCACCTACGACCAGGTCCGCCAAGTCTCGGCAGAGCTGTATGGCGCCGCGCTGAAGAAGGTGCCGGACAACACGCTGGACGCATTGCGCCGGGCCATCGGAACCGAGACGCACGACCTGGCCCGGCAGACGCTGCAGATCATGCTGCGCAGCGCGGAGAAGGCCGAGCGGGAGGACAAGCTGGTCTGCTCCGACTCCGGCGTGCCCGTTTACGTCGTGGAGATCGGCACGTCGGTGCGCATGGAGGGCGACATCAAGCGCGCCATCGCGGACGGCTTCGCCGACCTGGTCGAGACCATCAGGCCCCCCATCCTGAAGCACGTCACCAATCCGCTGACCAACGAGCGCGGGTATGCCGGCAAGGACATGCCGATCGTCACCTGGGACGTGGTAGACGGCGCCGACTGGATCGACATCACCTGCTCGCCCAAGGCGCTGGGTTCCGGGCGCTGGGCGGCGCTGGAGATCTTCACCTATCCCAGCCTGGAGGTGATCGAGGGCTACGTGATGGATTGCGTGATGAAGGCGGGTTCCCAGCACTGCCCGCCGGTGGTGATCGGCGTGGGCATCGGCGGCACCTTCGACCACTGCGCCAAGATCGCCAAGAAAGCGGTGCTGCGCCCCTTCGGCCAGACCAACCCGGAGCCGATCCTGGCGGCGATGGAGGAGCGGCTGCTGCGTGCGGTGAACAAGACGGGGTTTGGCCCCATGGGCACCGGCGGCGACACCACGACGCTGGGCGTGCACGTGGAGTTCGCGGCCGGACACGGCTTCACCCCGGTGGCGGTGTGCTTCAACCGCTGGATCAACCGTCGCACCAGCGCCCGCCTGCACGGGAATGGGCGGGTGGAGCGGCTGGAGTGATCACCCACCGAATGCGCCTGCCGCTGTCGGAAGTGGATGTGCGCACCCTTCGCGCCGGCGACCTGGTCATCCTGGATGGCGAGATGACCATCACCGCAGGCTTGCCAACGCACCAGCGCATCCAGGAGCACCTCGACGCCGGTCAGCCCTTGCCGGTGGACCTGGCTGGCGGCGCCTTGTTCCACCTCGGCAGCTACAGCCAGGACGGCGCGGACGGGTTCGAGGTGCTCTACATGAACCCCACCACCAGCACCCGGTTCAACGGCTACATGCCCGGCTTCATCCGCAAGCTCGGCCTGCGTGCCGTGGGCGGCAAGGGAGGACTGGACCGCGCCTGCGCCACCGCGATGGAGGAGGCCGGCTGCGTGTACTTGTCCTTCCTCGGTGACGGCTGCCCGCTGCTGTCGGAGGCGATCACCGGGGTGGTATCCGTGCACTGGACCGACCTGATCGCGCATTTCCGCCTGGTGACGCTGCGGGTGGCCGGGCTCGGCCCGCTTACCGTCGGGATCGATGCCCACGGCAATAGCTTGTACGACACGCTGCACGACGATGCGGCGGCGCGGATGCCGGAGATCATGGCCGGGCTTCGCGCGGCACGGGAGGGCACGGCATGACGAGGATCACACGGGACGGGCTGCAGTTCAACATCCGTCTGGACGGACCCGAGGGCGCGCCTTGGCTGGTGTTCAGCAACTCCCTGCTAACCAATCTCAGCCTGTGGGACCACCAGGTGGCGGCGCTGTCCGGCCGGTTCCGCATCCTGCGCTACGACCAGCGCGGCCATGGCGGCACGCAGGTTCCGCCGGGTCCGGCCACCATCACGCAGCTGGCCGGCGACATCGACGGGATCATGGACCAGCTCGGCATCGCCTCGGCGCATTTCGTCGGCGCGTCCATGGGGGCGGCAACCGGCATCGCCCTGGCGCAAAGCAACCCAGCCCGGGTTGCCCGGCTACTGTGTTCCGATGGCAACGCCGCTACCGCGCCCGGCGGCGCCCAAGGCTGGGAGGAGCGGATCACCGCCGCCCGACGCGATGGTATGGAGGCGCTGGCCGACGTCACCCTATCCCGCTGGTTCGCCAGCCCGGCCAGCCCGGCCAGCCCGGCCATCCCGGCAGTGCGCGCCATGATCGAGGACACGAAGCTGGAGGGGTTCATCGCCTGCGCCCGTGCGCTGCAGGATTACGAGTTCCGGCCGGGCCTGGCGGACATGCGGATGCCGGTGCTGTTCGTCGCCGGTTCCGCCGATGGCGCCATGCCGAAGACGATGCCCTTGCTGGCCAAGGCGGTGCCAGCCGCGCGCTACCAGGAAATCACGGACGCCGGCCACCTCCCCTGCATCGAGCAGGCCGACGCGTTCACGGCGGCGCTTTCGGCGTTCCTATCCTAAGCCGTCAAAGTCCAGCACCGGGCGCGCTTTTGACGCCCTTGTGGGTGACTGGGTTCTGACAGTGCCGCAGGTCACGACAGCGCCTTTTCCGGCAAGATCGGCGTACCGCGTGACGGCCCGTGACCATTCCCAGCCTCCCGGGCCATGTCGCGGCATCACTCAAGAGACGCGAAGCCGTCGCCCAGCTACGTCCGCTTCGGAGAACTTCGGCGAGTGTGTCGAACGTCCGAGATGGGCGCGAAGCGGCAGGGCCTGGCCGGGAGCGGACTGGCCGGTTTGGAGCAGCCGACCCAAAAAAGCGGACATCCGCTGAGTGGCACCGGAACTTCCGCGCAGTCTGGCCTTGCATGCGGTGAATAGCTTCGTTAATCGCCGCACATAATGCGGCGAACGAAATACATCTACGAACGCGCTGATTGGCCCAGGTTTCGTTGGAGCAGCGAGGCCATCTCGGATCAGCTCGCCGCAGTCCGTCATCACCAGGGTCGGTTGCTAGGACGCATTGAGGCGCTGGGCTTTAATCTCCGTGCTGAGACGACACTGCAAACGCTAACTCGGGACGCTCTCAAAACAAGCGAGATCGAGGGCGAGTTGCTCGACCACGATCAGGTCCGTTCATCGCTCGCGCGCCGGCTGGGCATGGAGAAGGGTGGATTGCGGCCCGTGGACAAAAAGGCGGACGCGATTGCCGCTGTCGTGCTCGACGCCACCCAGCGCTTCGACCAGGCTCTGACGGCCGAGCGCCTATTCGGATGGCATGCGGCTCTGTTTCCGAATGAGAGCCGTGGCCGCCATCCGATCAAGGTCGGCGGATGGCGGACCGACGAGCATGGCCGAATGATCGTCGCGTCGGGCCAGCCCGACAAGGAGACCGTTCACTTCGAGGCGCCGCATGCGCAGAACGTGCCGGTGGAGATGGACCGCTTCCTACACTGGCTCGAGGATCCGGCGGATAAGACGGATCTTGTCCTGAAAGCCGCTCTGGCTCACATCTGGTTCGTGACCATACATCCGTTCGACGATGGGAACGGGCGCATCGGCCGTGCCATCGCTGACATGATGCTTGCCCGGTCCGAAAGCACCGGACAGCGTTGCTACAGCATGTCGGCCCGGCTCCGTCTGGAGCGGCCAGCCTACTACGCGACGCTTGAAGCCACCCAGAAGGGCGACCTGGACATCACGGCCCGGTTGGCTTGGTTCCTGACCGTGCTGGACCAGGCCTTGTCCGATGCAGATGGCATTCTGGCCGCCACCATCCGAAAGGGGCAATTTTGGAAGGAGATGGCTGAGTTGCCCATTAACCAGCGCCAGCGCGAGATGCTGAATCGCTTGCTGGACGGGTTCGAGGGCAAGCTGACCAGCTCGAAATGGGCGCAGATCACCAAATGCTCGCAGGATACCGCCCTGCGCGACATCGGCGACCTGACCGGCCGCGGCATACTGGTGCAGGATGCTGCTGGCGGGCGAAGCACCAGCTACAGCCTAAAAGGCGAGAGGTTCGGGTGAACTCGCTGGTGGGCCTGGTCTGGGAGCGGGCGGGCCGCTTTAGGCCAGGGCCATTCAGTTCTGCCATAGCGGCCTGGGTGTGAGCGGCGGCGAGGTGATGTAACAGCTGTATGGAGGCGGCCTTCCAGCTTCGTAGAGGTCGCCCTGTGCCATTCACTGCCCTGCTTGCCGCACTCGCCGAGGTGCCCGACCCGCGCCGTGCCCAAGGCCAGCGCTACAGCATGCGACACCTGCTGCTGTTCTCGGTCCTGGCCACGCTTGCGGGCGCGACGTCGTACCAGAAGATCGTCGCCTTCATCGCCCTGCAGCGCGAGCGCCTGAACGCCGTCTTCGGCGCCTGCTTCCGGCGCGCCCCGGCCCTGAACACCCTGCGGCATCTATTCCTGGCGCTCGGCCGCGACGATCTCGAAGCAGCCTTCCGCCACCATGCCCGCGACTTGAACGCACGCCCCGCCCCAGAAGCGCTGCGCACGGTCGCACTCGATGGCAAGACGCTGCGTGGCAGCTTTGATCACCTGACCGACCGCAAGGCCGTCCACGTGCTCAGCGCGTTCGCGAGCGACGCCGCCCTGATCCTGGCGCACCAGGAACTGGCCGGAGCGCCGGACGAGGTCGCGGCGGTGCCGAGGCTGATGGCCGAGCTCGGCCTCACGGGCGTGCTGTTCACCGCCGACGCGCTGCATTGCCAAAAGGACGCCTTCGCGCAGGCGGCGGCGACCGGCAACGCCATGGTGGTCCGCGTCAAGGACAACCAGCCCACCCTGCACGCGGCCCTGGCCGGAGTTTGCGCCGCCGGGCGCCCCTTCGACAGCTACGAGACCGTGGACCGCGGCCGCCACGGCCGCCAGGAGCACCGCCGCGTCGAGGTGTTCGACACCGCCGGCCAGCTGGACACGCCCTGGCAGGCGCTGGTCAGCTGCGTCGCCCGGGTGTCGCGCTTGACCTACATCAAGCACACCCGCTCCGGCCTGTGGGCCACGCGCGAGGAGGTCGGCTACTACCCGTGCCAGGCCCGCCACGGCGCCAAGGTTCTGGGCGGCGCCATCCGCGCGCACTGGGGCATCGAGAACCGGGCCCATTACGTCCGCGACGTGACGCTCGGCGAGGACGCCAGCCGCATCCGCGCCAGGCCCGGCGTGATGGCCCGCATCCGGTCCGTGGCCCTCAACGTCCTTCGCGCCAACGGCGTCCAGAACATCAGCCTGGCGCTCTACGCCAACGCCGTCAGCTTCGATCAGCTGCTCGCTCTTGGAACCGAGTAATCAGAACTGAATGGCCCTGCGCTTTAGGCACGCGATAGGGAGAAGCAGACGCTAGCGTCATATCAAGTACGTCGGCACCTAACAACGAATGTGGGTCGATGAAAAAATGTTATGTCACCCGAGAAGGGCGCTCTTATATCAAGTCCTTTTAATCGTGACCTGTCCAAGCTTGGTCAGCGCTCAACAGGCATCAACCTCTTCGATCAAGACCGATGCTCGCACAGGTTCTGATTAACGAGCCTTGGTATTACATGGCTTTACTCGACGATGATCGGCAATAATGGGTTGAAAGCGTACCCCCACGATCATGCTTTAATGGATGGCTAACCAGACGTAGAGAGAGCCTCCGGCCCGCGCATCCTAGTTGAACTTTTGCGGAAGGGGGATGTATTGGTCACCCTCCTTATGAAGAACACCACGAACTTGCAACGGTGTGCTGCCTTTCTGCAGAAGGCGGATCCTTAGTTGGTTTTTTGGACTAATGCCTCCTCCCGTCATAGGTGCATATGAGAATGCGTTGGTCTTGATGCCGTT
>JAABUT010003439.1_pt1 | contig 13584 bp, 16 predicted proteins | sample 5559281 | NCBI WGS metagenome assembly JAABUT01 (sample SAMN10711880, study PRJNA513359) | rock metagenome | isolation source: Antarctica rocks | place: Antarctica: Victoria Land, Ricker Hills nord | collected 2016-01-04
AGGGCGGTTGCGGGCCTGGACGGTGGATCCGCCGCTGACCCGCATCGTCTCCTTGGTCCAGCCCGGGGACCGCCCCCCGCCCCAAGCCGTGAAGGCCATCGAAGGCCTTTGCCGGGCGACGCTGCGCGACCTCGTGCGCACCGGCGATTGGCACATGGCGCGCATGCGCACGAGCGAGTGACGGTGTTGTCCTTCCACCCATCGCGGGCACGTATGAGGGAGAGAGCGGAATCGTCTTGGCGCTCGCGGGCCCTGCACCCCATCTCGGACTCTAAAGGTCGCGCGGGTCCGCGCGAGGGAGGACTCGACATGAGCGTGCATTCGCCGTCCATCATCGCCGCGCAGGGTGTGTTTATCGGCAACCGCTGGTCGCCGGCCGCCTCTGGCAAGACGCTGCAGACCATGGCGCCGGCCGAAGGCGTGCCGTTTGCCGAGATCGCGGCCGGCGACAAGCCCGACGTGGACCGCGCCGTGAAGGCAGCCCAGGCGGCGCTCGCCGGCGCCTGGGGCCGCATGTCCGCCACGGAGCGCGGTCGCCTGCTTACCAAGCTCGGCTACGCCGTGCAGGACCATGCCGAGGAACTGGCCCAGCTTGAAGCCCGCGACACCGGCAAGCCGATGAAGCAGGCCCGCAACGACATGATCGCGCTGGCCCGCTATTTCGAGTATTACGGCGGGGCCGCCGACAAGGTGCACGGCGACACGATGCCCTTCCTGCCCGGCTACTTCGTCACCACCGAGCATGTGGCGCATGGCGTCGTCGGCCACATCATCCCCTGGAACTACCCGGCGCAGATGTTCGGCCGCACGGTCGCGCCGGCCCTCGCCATGGGCAACGCCTCCGTCGTCAAACCGGCCGAGGACGCCTGCCTCACTCCCCTGCGCATCGCCGAGCTGGCCGCCGATGTCGGCTTCCCCGAAGGGGCCATCAACGTCGTGCCTGGCCTCGGCGAGGCGGCCGGCGCCGCGCTGTCGTCGCATCCCGAGATCGACTTCATCTCCTTCACGGGCTCGCCCGAAGTCGGCACGCTGATCCAGTCGGCTGCGGCCCGCAACCACATCGGCTGCACGATGGAACTCGGCGGCAAGTCGCCCCATGTGCTCTTCGCAGACGCCGACCTTGACACCGCCATCCCGGTCATCGCCAACACCATGGTTCAGAATGCCGGCCAGACCTGCTCGGCGGGTTCGCGCCTGCTGATCGAGCGCGGCATCTACGACGAGGCGACGGGCCGCCTGGCCGAGACATTCGCGAGCCTGCGCGCCGGCACGCCGGAGATGGACCTCGACCTCGGTCCCGTCATCAACGCCACGCAAAAGAAGCGCATCGAGAAGTTCTTCGACCGCGCTGAGGAGGACGGCGTGCCGGTGCTGTCGCGCGGCAGCGTCGCCGAGGGCGTGCCGGAGGGTGCCTATTTCGTCGAGCCCCGCGTCTACGGCCCCGTGCCGCGCGGCAACGACCTCGCCTCGAAGGAGATCTTCGGGCCGGTGCTTTCGGTGCAGCGCTTCGACGACGAGGCCGACGCGGTGAAGCTCGCCAACGATACCGACTACGGCCTGATGGCCGCGGTCTGGTCCCTCGACGGCAACCGGGCGCTGCGCGTGTCGCGCGGCATCCGGGCCGGCCAAGTCTACATCAACAGCTTCGGGGCCGGCGGCGGCATCGAACTGCCCTTCGGCGGCATGAAGAAATCCGGCCACGGCCGCGAGAAGGGGTTCGCCGCGCTCCACGATATGTCGACGCTGCGCACCACGATCTTCAAGCACGGGTGATCGGACGGCACCGGCGAGGTCGCGGCCCTCGGGCCGGCGATCGACCGGGCGTTCGCCATCGAGGAGGTGCCGGAGGCACGATCCCGGCTTGCCTTTCCAGGTGAAGGGCCCCGCAGGCGTCAAGCACCTCGCCGACGTGCTACACCCGGGTATCCCCGACATGGCCCTGCCAATCGAGGACGCGGTGGCGGAGAGCGAAAAGGTACTGATCAGGCTGCGCGTCGTCGGCACTCACGGCGGCGACCCCATGGGCCTGCTGCCACGGGCAAGCCAATCGACATCGGCGTCATGGACCTGTTTCACGTCCGCGACGGCGTGCTGGTCGAGCACTGGGCGCTGCTCGACAACCTCGGACTGCTGAAGCGGCTGGGCGTGACCGCAATCTGAGCGGCCCGCCTCCTCTGCGACCGGAGCTCGATCAGATCGTCCGGCCGCCGTCGACTTCGAGCACGACGCCGGTGATGAATTCAGCCTCGTCGGAAGCGAGGTAGAGCGCCGCGTTGGCGATATCGGTCGGCTTCGACATGCGGCCGAGCGGGATTGTGGCAATGAACCGGGCGCGGTTCTCGGGCGTGTCGGGTACGCCCATGAAGCTTTCGAGCAGGCCGGTGGCGCCCATGACTGGGGCAATGCAGTTCACGCGGATCTTCTCGGGCGCCAATTCCACCGCCAGCGAGCGGGTCAGGAGGTTCACGGCGCCTTTGGTGGAATTGTACCAGGTGAGGCCCGGCCGAGGGCGGATGCCGGCCGTCGAGCCGATGTTGATCATTACGCCGCCGCGGCCCTTCAACCGGGGCACCGCGGCCGAGACCATGTGGAAGATGGATTTGACGTTGATGGCGTAGACCCGGTCGAACTCGTCCTCCGTGACCTCGAGCAGCGGCTTGTTGCGATGGGTCCAGCCGGCGTTGTTGACCACAATGTCGATGCTGCCGCTCCCAAGTTCTGCCGTCGCGTCGAGCGCGCGATCAACGTCGGCCCGGCGCGTCACATCGCCCGCGACCGCCACCGCGGCTGGACCGATTTCGCGCGCGATCGTGTCGGCGCCTTCGCGGTTGAGGTCGAAGATCGCAACCCTGGCACCCTGCCGCGCGAAGGTCCGGGCGATCTCGGCCCCGAAGCCCGATGCGGCACCCGTGACGATCGCGGTTTTGTTCTCGAGACGCATGTCTTCCCCCCTTGGTTCGGCGCGCTTGTGGCGCTCGGCCTCTTGCTCGCCGTCGGCCGTGTTCCGCAGCGTTTCCAGCCGGAGAACGCGGCAGTCCGGCCACGAGCAGGTTCGGTCGAACCTGCCGCGACTTTATACCGCCGCGATAGGTGGTGGTCATCACGACGCCCGATCGCCTCTACCCCAATTCGTTATGGGGCAGCGTCGTGGTCCGCGTTGTAAACCCGGCTGACAACTTCACGAACAGCTGCGGCAAGCGGCGGCGAGAATGTGCAGGCCAAGAAGGGGGGACGCATGGCGGCCGACGAGAAGGCGGAGCCTTGGCGGCTGGCGGTGACCCGCAAGCTGCCCGACGCGCTCACCCGGCGCCTTTCGGTCGACGGAAGGGCTTGGCTCAATGCCGACGACCGGCCGCTCGGTTCTGAGGGCATCGTCGCCATCGCCCGTTCTTTCGAGGCCGACGTGCTCCTGGTCACGGCGACCGACCGGCTGGACGGGGCGACGATCGCTGCGCTGCCGCAGCGGGTGTGCGCCCTCGCGACGCTTTCGGTCGGCCACGACCACATCGACCTCGCGGCGGCCCGCGACCGGGGTATCGCGGTGCTGAGCACTCCCGACATCCTCTGCGACGCCGTGGCCGAGATGGCTATGCTGCTGCTGCTCGGCGCGGCCCGGCGTGCCCACGAGGGGTCGATGCTGCTCTACGGCGGCGAATGGCGTGGCTGGTCGCCGACGCAGCTTCTCGGCCGCGACGTGACCGGAGGCCGCATCGGCATCTTCGGCATGGGCCGGATCGGCCGCAGCATCGCCCAGCGGGCGCAGCGCGGCTTCGACATGGATATACACTACCACAACCGTAGCCGGCTCGACGTCGAGGACGGCGCCACCTTCCACCCCACCGCCCGCAGCCTCCTGGAAATCAGCGATTTCCTGGTCCTCGCGGCGCCCTCCACGCCGGAGACCCGAGGCTTCCTGGATGCCGGCGCGCTCGCGCGCCTCCCGGCCGGAGCGGTTGTCGTCAATATCGCGCGCGGCAACCTCGTCGAGGACGCGGCCCTGATCGAGGCGCTCGGCTCCGGCCGCGTCGCGGCGGCGGGCCTCGACGTCTTCAACGGCGAGCCCTCGATCCATCCGGGCTACCTCGCCCTGCCCAACGTTTTTCTCCAGCCCCACCAGGGCAGTTCGACGCTCGGGACCCGGGTCCGCATGGGCGAACTCCTGCTCGACGGTATCGGCACGCTCATGGCGGGCGGTGCGGCCCCGAACCGTCTCGTCTAACCACGCACGCGAAGGCACATCCGCAAATGTTCGAAGGACTGGCCCCCGAAACGCTGTTCTCGCTAAAGGGCAGGGTCGCGCTCATAACCGGGGGCGCGGGCGGGATCGCGTCCGGCCTCGCGCGGGGCTTTGCGGCTGCCGGAGCCAAGCTCGTCCTGGTCGACCGGAACGACACCGTCATGGCCCGCGCGGCCGCGTTCCGGGAGGCCGGTGCGGACGCCATCGCCCATGTCTTCGACATCACCGACGAGGCCGCCGTGAAAGCCGCGGTGGCGGATGTCCGCGAGCGGGCCGATCGCCTCGACATCGTGGTGAACAATGCTGCCATCATCGTGCGCAAGCCTTTCCTCGAACTCACGCTCGAGGACTGGAGGCGCGTGATGGACATCAACGTCACGGCCTGTTTCACAGTCGCTCAGGCGGCGGCCAGGATCATGGTGGCGGAAGGATCCGGGCGTATCATCAATCTCTGATCCATCATGGGCCACGTGTCGCGACCCATGCTGGTCCCTTATGTCGCGGCCAAGGGCGCCATCCACACCTTCACGCGGGCGCTCGCGGCCGACCTCGCCGGCACCGGCGTCACCGCCAATGCGCTGGCGCCGGGCTATACGGCGACCGAGTTCAGCCAGGCCAACAACAAGGACTTCCACGATTTCGTGCGGGACTGGACGCCCGCCCGGCGCTGGGGAAAGCCCGAGGACCTGTGCGGCGCCGCCCTGCTCCTGGCGTCAGACGCCGGATCCTACATCAACGGCCAAGTGCTCTACGTCGATGGCGGCTTCCTGGCCGTCACGCGATGACGAATAAGTCAGACTCGCGCAGAGTCGACGACAAAGGCTTCTGGGAGGAAGCGCCGATGGTCGACATGATCGGAGCGGAGGACGCGGCGGCGTCGCCGGCGGCCCTGGATGGGGGTCGAAGGGCGACCCCGGATTTTCCGGCCCGCACGCTGCCAGCGGCCCAACAGATCCTGCCGCCCGGACGGATCTGGCGGCTCGCGAGCGGCCAGAGTGTCGTGTCGCTATGCAGCGTCGTGGCGTTCCTGCTGCTTTGGGAGGGCGCGGCGGTGTGGGTCGACAGTCCGATCCAGCTGCCGACGCCGGTCGTCGTCGGCTCGGCCCTGGTCGACCTCGCCCGCGAAGGCGACCTCTTCGACAACGCCTCGGTCAGCATCGAGAGGCTGGTGCTCAGCCTGGGCGTGGCGATCGCGATCGCCATCCCCCTCGGCTTCCTCATGGGCCTGAACAAGACCGCGGAGGCGCTCGTCGATCCTCCGGTGGAGCTCCTGAGGCCGATCTCGGGCATCGCCTGGATCCCGCTCGGCCTCTTCATCTTCGGCGTGGGCGACACGCTGCCGGTCTTCATCCTCGTCTATGTCGCGTTCTTTCAGCTTCTGCTCAACACGGTGGCCGGCGTGAAAGCGGTCGATCCGAAGCTTGTGGCCGCGGCCCGCACCATGGGGGTCGGGCGAGCCGTGATCCTGCGCAAGGTCGTCACGCCGGCGGCGCTGCCGAGCATCATGGTCGGGTTCCGACTGGCCTTCGCCTCCGCCTGGACCGCGATCGTGGCGGCCGAGCTGATCGGCGCTCCGAGCGGGCTCGGCTTCGCGATCGAATGGTATCGGGAGCTCTTGATGACCCCGAAGGTCTTCGCCTTCATCCTGGTCATCGCGGCGATCGGCTACACTTGCGACCTCGGCCTGCGCGCGCTTCAGCGGCGCCTCACGCCCTGGTCCGACGGCATGGGGCTGACGTGATGACGGCACTCACCTTCCGTCGACGCCCGCCCTCGCGGGTGCGCCTCGCGGCGGTCCTGCAGGCTGTGCTTTTGCCCGTCCTTTTCGTCGCGGCGTGGCAGGTCTGGGCTTCGACCCTGCCGCCGGACTCTCACGCGCCGTCCCCCACCCGCGTCATCCAGGCCTTCGTCGCGCTGACGGCGAGCGGCGATCTTCCCTCCTCGACGCTAGCGAGCCTCGGGCGCGTCCTGACGGGGTTCTCCCTGGCGCTTGTGGCCGGTGTCGGCCTCGGCACCGTGAGGGGCATGAGCCGGACCATGCGGGCGAGCCTCGACCCAATCGTCGAGGGCTTTCGCCCCATCGCCCCGATGGCGATCCTGCCGATCGCCATCCTGTGGCTCGGCACCGGGACCCCCACGGCGCTCGCCATCGTGTCCTACGCGGCATTCTTCCCCATCCTGCTCAACACCGTGATGGGTGTGGTGAAGTGCGACCGCAAGCTTCTGAACGCCGCTCGCACGATGGGCGTGCCGCGCCGCGCGATCCTGCTCCGCGTAGTGCTGCCTTCGGCGTCGCCGAGCATCATGTTGGGGGCCCGTCTCGGCATGGGCGTCGCCTGGACGGCCATCATCGCGGCCGAACTCGCGGTGGGTGCCAAGTCCGGCGGCGGATCCTCCGGCGGCATCGGCCAGATGATGTTCGTCTTCTACTCGTACAGCACGGACCTCAACGGCATCGTGGTCTGCATGATCGTGGTCGGCATCGTGGCCCTGCTGATCGACCGCCTATTCCGCCTCGCGGACCGGCATCTCATGCCCTGGAGACACTGACATGGATGCGCCGAAACTCCGCCTGGTGGACGTGACCAGGACCTATATCGCGCCGCGCACCGGGCAGGAGACCGTGGCGGTCGGCGGGGTCAGCCTCACCGTCGCGACGGGGGAATTCATCTGCATCGTGGGCCCGTCGGGCTGCGGCAAGTCCACCGTCATGAACATGATCGCCGGGCTCGACCGGGCGAGTTCCGGCGCGGTCGAGAAGGATGGCGTGGCGGTCGGCGGACCGGGGCCGGACCGGGGCGTGATGTTCCAGGACTACGCCCTTTTCCCTTGGCAGACCGTCGAGGATAACGTCGGTTTCGGGCTCAACCACGGCCTCCCCGGGGCCAAATTGTCACCGGCCGAGCGGCGGGCGCGGATCGCCCATTTCGTCGGGCTCGTGTCGCTCAAGGGATCGGAGAAGAAATATCCGCACCAGCTGTCGGGCGGCATGCGGCAGCGCGTGGCGCTCGCCCGGCTCTTGGCCAATGAGCCCGATGTGCTGCTGATGGACGAGCCGCTGGGAGCGCTCGACGCGCAGACCCGCCTCATCCTGCAGGTCGAGCTCCTGCGCATCTGGGGCGAAACCGCGCCGAAGGAGCAGCGCAAGACCGCGGTCTTCATCACCCACGACATCGAGGAAGCCGTCTTCCTGGCTGATCGCGTGGTGGTGATGAGCGCCCATCCGGGACGCGTGCGCGCAGTCCTCGACATCGACCTGCCGCGGCCGCGGGACGAGCATATTCGGGCCCATCCGCGATTCGGCCAGCTCGCCGACGAGATCTGGGGCCTGATCCGGGACCAAGCCATCAAGGCGATCGCCTAACGCGACGCACCACCGAACGGGAGGAACGGAGATATGGTCGAGATACTCACGCGAGTGAGCCGAAGACAGCTCATCGTCGGCGCAACCGCCTTTGCGGGCAGCACGGTCGCGGCGCCCTATCTGGCGCTCGGACAGGCAGCGCTGCAGCCCGCTAAGATTTCCGTGGGACGCATTCCCTGGGCGGCCATGAACGCGCCGATCACCCAGTTTATGATCGACAAAAAGCTGTTCGAAAAACGGGCGGCGGAACTCGGCTACCAGTTGACGGTCGATTGGCGCGACTACCCGACCGCGCTGCCGATGGTCGAGGCCATCGTGGGCAACAACCTCGACATGGGCATGTGGGGCAACACGCCCATCATTCGCGCCATCTCGGCCAAGTTGCCGATCAGCCTGATGTGCGTCGGCGAGGGCCACCAGCGCATCGTGATCGCGACCCGCAAGGGCTCGCCGATCCGCACGATCCAGGACCTCAAGGGGAAGACGATGGGCACGCTGCTCGGCGGTGACCCTTACAACGCCCTGACCCAGATGCTGCGCTGGGAACTCGGCAGTGCCAATCCCAAGGACAACGGCATCCGGCTCGTCAACATCCCGACGCTGGCCCAGGCCGCGCAGGTGCCGGCAGGGCTCGACGCCACATCCGCTTTCTACCCTGCCTTCCTGGCCGCGCAGGCGGGCGGCACCAGCACCGCCATCATGAACTCCTACGGTTACACGGAGGATTATTACGACGGCCCGCTCGGCAAGGGCGCCGGGATCATGCTGCCCTCGGTGAAGAATTCGCCGTTCTTTCCGGACGGCTACTATCTCCACCGCTCGTTCTGGCTGCTCAACAACGCCGTCGCCGAGAAAACGCCGAAGATCGCGCTGGCCTTCTTGCTCGCCCAGCAGGACGCGCTCACGGCGTTGGAGGCGATGAAGAACTCGGGCGCCGTCTCCCAGCTCGTCAAACCGTTCTGGCTGCTGGACCCGGAGGCCGGCGCCAAGGTGGTCGATGAAGACGTGCTGACCATCCGGGGCTGGTCCTGGCCGACCGAGAACGATGCCCGCGCCGTGCTCGAGGTGTCGAAGTACCTCGTCGAAAGCAAGGCCATCGACAAGCCCCTGAGCTGGGCACAGGTGAAGGGCGCCTTTGAACGAACCGCCCCCCTGGTCAAGGAGGCCTACGACCGCCTCGGCATGAAGCCCGATGCGGCCGAGTTTACGCGCGCCGGCACGCCGGACCTGCGTGGCCTGCCCGTGTGGCAGATGGACCAATGGACAGAGCGGAGCTGAGCCCCGCCGTCGTCTCGAGAAGGAAAGCTACAATGGCAAATGTCGGATTCATCGGTCTTGGGGTCATGGGCGGCCCGATGGCACTCAACATCCTCAAGGGCGGTCACGCGCTGACGGTGTTCGACCTCAATCAGGAGGCGGTGGCGCGGCTGACAGCAGCGGGCGCCAAAGCAGTCTCGTCCCCGCGCGAGGTCGGAGCGGCGAGCGATGTCGTCGTCACCATGCTGCCCGAGCCCCAGCACGTCGACGCCGTCGTGCTCGGCCCGAACGGGATCGCGGAGGGGCTCAAGCCGGGCGGCATCGTCATCGACATGAGCACCATCGACCCTCAGACCTCGCAACGGGTCGGCGACGTCCTGCGGTCGCGGGGCTTCGAGATGGTCGATTCCCCGGTCGGCAAGACGTCCGAACATGCCGCGACCGGCACGCTCACGCTGATGGTGGGCGGCAATCCCGAGGCCATCGCCAAGGCGAAGCCGGTTCTCGACTGCATGGGGAACGAGACCTACCTGTGCGGCGGCCCGGGCATGGGCCACGCCATGAAGATCACCAACAATCTGCTCGCCACCACCATCATGGTGGCCAATACGGAAGCGCTCGCCATCGGTGCGAAATGCGGCCTGTCGCTGGAAACCATGATGGAGATCATGAAGACCACCATGGCGTTCAATCACCAGCTCTACGTCGCCATGCCCAAAAAGGCCTTCAAGGGCGACGACAGCCCAGGCTTCATGGTGAAGCTCGCCTGCAAGGACGTGCGGCTCGCCTGCGACCTCGCCAAGGCACAGGGGTTCGAGGCGCTCGTCGGTCGCGGCGCGCAGAAGACCATGGAGGAGGCCATGTCGGCCGGCTTCGCGGACCGCGACACGGCGGCGCTGATGCGCATGCGCGAAGACCAGCTCGGCATTAAAGTGCGGCCGGCGGCCGACGCCGGGCAACCGGCAGCAGGCGCCGGACGGGCCGCGGCGTGATCGCGGCACCGGCATGACGAGCGCAGGGCAGTTCCTCGGCTATCACCGGCCGGACGGACGCGTGGGCGTGCGCAATCACCTGCTCGTCCTCTCGACGGGCGGGCTGACGGGTCCGACCGCCCGTCGGATCGGCGCGGCGCTGCAGGGCGCCGTGACGGTGTGCCTGCCCCACAGCTCGGGCCTGCTCGGGCCCGATGCGCGCCTGCACCGCACGGCCGTTGAGGCCTTCGCTACCCATCCGAACGTCGGCGCCGTCGTGATGGTGGGCGACAACCCGCCCGTGATGGCGCGGGCCGTCGAGGCGGCGGAGCGGGCCGGGAAACCCCACGCGGCGTTCACGCTGGATGATTGCAACCACGACGCGCTCACGTTGTCGGACCGGGCGCTGCGGGCCGGCGCGACCCTCGCGGTCGAGATCTCGGATTGGCGGCGGGCGGCGGCGCCGCTATCCGCCCTCTCGGTGGGGCTCGAATGCGGGCGGTCGGACCCGAGCTCGGGCCTCGTTGCCAATCCGCTGCTCGGCGCCATCTGCGACCGGCTGGTCGATGCTGGCGGCACCGCCATCATAGGCGAGACGCTGGAATGGCTCGGCGCCGAACACCTGCTCGAGCAGCGAGCGCGTTCGCCCGAGGTGGCGACCGCGATCCGGGAGGCCGTGCTGGCGCGCGAGCGGCTCGCGGTGTCCTACGGCATCGATCTCACGGGCAGCAATCCGACGCCCACAAACGTGGCGGCGGGACTGTCGAGCATAGAGGAAAAGTCGCTCGGCAATATCGCCAAGAGCGGCAACCGCCCGATCGAAGGGCTGGTGGCCTATGGCGAACGCCCGCCCGCCCCGGGGTTGTGGACCATGGACGCCTCGGCTTATGCGCCCAAATCGGTGACCGGCTTCGTGGTCGCGGGGGCCCAGCTCGTGCTGTTCACGACCGGGGTCGGCAACAGCTACGTGAGCGCGCTGGCGCCGACCCTGAAACTCAGCGCCAACCCGGTGACCTGCGCGGCCCTCGGGCAGCAGCTCGATTTCGACGCCGGGGATGCCTTCCGCGGGCGGGTCACGATCGATCATGCGGCCGACCTGCTCGAATCCCGCATGGTCGAGATCGCGTCGGGGCGCGCCACCTGGGGCGAGGTCCTGAAGGAAGGCGACGAAGTGCTCAGCCGCTTCGCGCCGGCTCTCTAAAGAGGGAACGGGGAACATGGACGCTATGGAGCGCGACGCCATCCGTCTGTCGCCCCTCGACAATGTGGCGACGGTGCTGCGCCCGGTCGCGGCCGGCGAAAACCTTCGGCTGGGAGATCCGTCGGCCGGTGAGGTGACGGCCCGCGATGCCGTCCCGCTCTGCCACAAGATCGCGCTGGCGCCGATCGCGCCGGGAGAGGCCGTGCTCAAATATGGGCATCCAATCGGCGAGGCCTCCGAGCCGATCGCGGTCGGCCGCCACGTCCACGTCCACAACATGCGTAGCGCACGGGCCAAGGCCGGCGCCGCCCACCACCTGTGACCGGAAAGGGCGCTGAATGAGCGGCGAAAGCACGCCGGCAAAGCGAGCCACGGGCGACACCCCGCTGGTGCCGTCTCGGCTTCCGGTCGTGACGCGGCCCCGCCTCGCCGACCAGGCCTACGCGCAGCTCCTCCATCGCATCGTGACTGGAGAATACCGGGAGGGTGCGCCGCTGCCGTCCGAGAACGAACTCGGGACCCAGCTCGGCATTTCACGCCCTGTGGTGCGCGCCGCCATCGACCGGCTGCGTCTCCATGGCCTCATCGAGTCGCGTCGGGGATCCGGCACCTTCGTGCTTCCCCGCCGCGCCGAAGCCATGCCCCCCGCCGTCGTAGCCGAGCGGCAGAAGCGCTTTCTCAGAAACCTCGAGTTCCGCGCCGCGATCGAACCCGAGGCCGCCATGCTGGCGGCCCGGCGGCGCTCGCCCGTGCAGCTCGCTGCGATCGCGGCCGCCGTGGCCCATTACGAACGCGTGGCGGTGGTCCAAGGGCTGATCGGCGAGCATCTGGATTTCGCGTTCCACCTCGCGGTCGCCGAAGCCTCCCACAACGGCCTCTTCGTCGAGGCGATCCGGACGGTCGCGTTCGACATCGACCACGGCGTCAACCTGCTGCGCTACCTCGCTCGGTTCGAGCACCTCGAGCGAAGCCGCAGCGTGCTGGCCGACCATGCCCGCATCCTCACGGCGATCGACGACGAAAATTCGTCGGCAGCCGGGGCCGCCATGCGGGACCACCTCGACCACGCCCGCCTGAGAATGCTGCACAGGCACCCCGCCGTCGATGCGGGCGGCACGGTGCCGCCCGCCCCCGATCCCCAACCGTGAGGAGACGATCCTGATGCCAGCCTATGTGATCAACGCCATGGAAGTGACCGACCCGGAGACCTTCGGCACTTACGCTCAGCTGTCACCACCTACGGTTGCGCAATACGGCGGCCGCTTCGTCGCGCGCGGCGGCAAGATCGAGACGCTCGAAGGCGACTGGTCTCCGAAGCGCCTGGTCATTCTCGAATTCCCCGACGTGGCGCGCGCCAAGGCCTGGCTCGATTCGCCCGAATACGCGCCCGCCCGTGAGATCAGGCAACGGGCCGCCCGCTCCAACATGATCGTGATCGAGGGCTACGTGCCGCCGGTCTGAACCGATCCATCCAACACCACGGGACAACCACCATGACCAAGACCTATACGAAGCGCCTCGGCATCCTGCGCAAGAAAGAGGGCCTGTCGCACGAGGCGTTCGTCGAGCACTGGCTGCACCGCCATGCCGTGCTCTGCACGAAGCTGCCCGGCCTCCGACGCTACTCCGTGAACCTCGTCGATCGCGAGCGCTTCCCGAAATTCGGCTACGACGGCTTCTCCGAACTCTGGTTCGACTCCGAGGAAGACCTAAAGGCCGCCTTCGCCAGCGCCGAGGGCGTGACGCTGCTGGCGGATCTGCCGAACTTCGCAGGCGACATCGACCCCATCATCTCGACCGAGACGCAGATCGTGTGGCCTTGACGCATGTCCGGTCTCATCGGTCGTGATGGGACAGGGCGGGGATCACCATCGTCGGACCGGCTGCTTTACGGCACCGACGAGCCCCCGTCTCCCGTGCTGCGCCTCGGAGCGGGCCCGCTCGCCATGACGCTGCGGGACGGGGGCCTCTGGCATCTCGGCGTCGGCGACCGCGAGGTCTGGCACGCCGTAACCTTCCCGTATCGCGATACCGACTGGTGGACCCCGCCCGTCTGCGACGCGACCGTCACCCGGCGATCACGGGACGGTGGCTTCGCTGTGGACGTCGAGGGGGGATTTGCGACGGAGCCGCACATTCGCACCCACCTCAACATCGTCGGCAATTCGGACGGCAGCCTCACGGTCGCAGCCGAGGCCGTACCGAGCGGCGACATCCTGACCAACCGTCTGGGTCTCTGCCTGCTCTACGGCATCGCCCTCGCGGGTACGCCGTGCGAGATCGAGCACGACCACGGCCGCGTTAGTCGCTCGACCTTCCCGACCCTGGTTCCGCCCTGGCCGCCTTTCATGCAGATCCGCGCCATCCGCCACGCCTATGCGCCTGGTTGCTGGGCCACCTGCACGTTCGGGGGCGATGTGTTCGAATTCGAAGACCAGCGCAACAACGCCGACGCCTCGTTCAAGGTCTACAGCCGCTCCAATATGATGCCCCGCCCCTATCTTTTGCGGGCCGGCGTCGCGGTGCGGCAGAGCCTGGTGCTGCGGCTCGAGAC
>JAABUT010003440.1_pt1 | contig 13580 bp, 10 predicted proteins | sample 5559281 | NCBI WGS metagenome assembly JAABUT01 (sample SAMN10711880, study PRJNA513359) | rock metagenome | isolation source: Antarctica rocks | place: Antarctica: Victoria Land, Ricker Hills nord | collected 2016-01-04
CGCTGGCACGGCTTGCACCACGACCTGCGAGTGCGCGCCGCAGCCGAACTCGACGCTGACGACCTGCCCGTCGGTGTCGGTGACGTCGTTGCCGCAGACCCCGAAGCCGGCCTGCAGTGAACCGGCGAGCGGCAGGAAGAACCCGCAGGAGCCGCAATGTGCGGGAGCCTGCCGGGCCATCGCGGTGTCCGGCCCGTGATCACCGGCGAACCAGCGGTCGGCTGCCAGCAACCGCCCGTCGCGCGACATCACGCGTTCCCGGCCGAGACCCAGCTCGAAGGCCACCATCTCGACCGCGGGGTCGTCGGAGCGCTTGTAGGCGGGCACGAGACGCGGGTCACCCTCGTAGGTGGGCAGCACGTCACCAGGGCTGAGGTCGCCCGGGCGCACCCGCTCGTCCCAGGGCACCCACGCCGGTGCGATCAACGCACCGTCACCGGGCAGCAGGACGACCTCGTCGACCGTGACGTGCTCGCTGCCGACGGCGCGCGCCACCGACACCGCCCAGTGCCACCCGACGTAGCCCGCGACGGCAGCGGCGAAAGCGTGCGTCAGGACGAGCTCGTCCTCGGCGCGCATTCCGAGATGGTCGCCCACCCCGGACGGGCCGCCGGCCGCCGCGCCAGCGGCGTCGCGCGCGATCTCCACCGCGCCTGCCAGCACGGTGTCGGGCTCGACCCGAGGATTTGCAGTGCCCGCGCTGTCCACTGTGATCACAGCTCGATTGTCTCATCGCGCCGCACCCGCCGGGTCGCTGCGGTGAGGCAGGATGGACACGTGGCGAAAAGCAAGGACCAGCAACCGCGCACCGCGCGGCTGTCCAAGTCGGGCCACACGTCGCACGGGCCGCGGGTACGCCAACCGGAACACGAACTCCCGACGCGGCAGTCGCGCCCCGTCGTCCCCCCCGCGTACGGGCCACCGGTGCAGCAGCAGCATTACGTCGCGCCGCCCCCGCAGGGCCCGCACGATCCGTACGGCTCCCCTACATATCACCACACACCCGGCGCATCGCGTCCCGATGCCGGCGCACCGAAGCACGGCGCCGGCGGGGCGGCGGTAGGCATCGGCCGCGCGGCGAACAAGGCCGCCCGCACCGTCACCCGCAAGGTGATCAGCGCGAGCAAGGCCGACGGCGCGGACGAGTCGGGACTCACCGCGCTGGTCTGGAACCAGGTGCTCAGCTACGGCACCGACGCGATGATCACGGTGGCGCTGGCCGGCACCGTGTTCTTCGGCGCGTCTGCGAACGCGCAGCGCGGCAACGTGCTGCTGTACCTGCTCATCACCATGGCGCCGTTCGCGGTCGTCGCGCCGATCATCGGGCCGGCGCTGGACCGCTTGCAGCACGGCCGGCGCTGGACGATGGCCGGCACCGCGATCGGCCGGGGGGTACTGGCGCTGATCATGGCTGCGCATCCCACCGAGCTGCTCGTGCTCTACCCGTGTGCCCTGGGCTCGCTGGTGCTGTCCAAGGCCTACGGGGTCGTGCGCGCAGCGGCCGCGCCACGTCTCGTCCCACAGAACATGACGCTCACCGAGGCCAACGCCCGGTTGACGATCTTCGGTCTCGGTTCGACGGTCGTGCTCGGCGGCTTCGTCGGCGCGATCATCAACGTCACCGGTTCCTACAGCCTCGGGCTGATCGTCACCGCCGGCGGCTTCGGCGCGTGCGCATTCTTCGCGTTCCGCCTGCCCAAGCAGGTCGATTCCGCCGCCGCGGCGCCACGGCACCCGCAGGAGCCGATGCGGCCCCGCAAGCAGGACAGGGTCCCGCCGCTGAGCCGCCTGCAGTCGTGGGCCCGAAACGGTTTCGACCCGCACATCGTCATCGCCCTGCAGGCCGAGTCGGTGCTGCGGCTGCTGTCCGGGCTGCTGACCATCTACCTGGCGTTCTACGTCGAGTCGACCCAGCACGGACTCAAGGGCGTCCTCGAACTCGCGCTCGTGATCGGCGCGGCCGGCCTCGGCAACTTCGTCGGCACCGCCATCGGCACCCGGTTGAAGATGACCAAACCCGAGAACACGATCATCGTGACGACCTGTATCGCCGGTGCGGTGTGCCTGCTCGTCGCCGCCTCCTTCGGCATCGCGTTCGCCGCAGCCGGCATGCTGATCAGCGCGATCGCCAACGCGCTGTCCAAGATCGGGCTCGACGCGCTGATCCAGCGCGACGTCGTCGAGACCTTGCGTTCGAGCGCGTTCGCCCGCTCGGAGACGTTCCTGCAGCTGGCGTGGGTCATCGGCGCGACGATCGCCGTAGTGCTGCCGAGCAACTCTCCCGGTGACGGTGCGGTCGGCTTCCTCGTCGCCGGCATCATCACCAGCGCCGTCGGGGTGGTCGTCGTCCTGCGTTCGCGGGCGATCAATCGTGCTGCCACGCCGGCATGGCAGCATCGTGAGGGGTCGGTCGAGACGATGGTCCACCGCAGTGCCGACTGACCCCGGCTGCTCGTGAAGATCCTCGTCGTCACTGCGGTGGACGCCGAACGGGAGGCGATCGCGGCGGCGCTGCCTGCCGGCGTGCCTGTCGTGTTGGTGGTGGGCGGGGTCGGTCCTGCGGCGGCGGCAGCCGCTACCGCAACGGCTCTGGACGGCGTCGACCTCGTGCTCGGCGCCGGTATCGCCGGGGGGTTCGCCCCGCTGTCCGCAGGCGAGATCGCGGTCGCCGCCACGATCGTCTTCGCCGACCTCGGCGCCGACACCCCTGACGGCTTCGCGCCGGTGTCCATGCTCGGGTTCGGCCGCGAGCGCTACGAGGTCGAACCGAAGCTGTCCATCGAGCTGGCCGATCGCACCGGCGGCCGGCTCGGCACGATCCTCACGGTGGCGACGGTGACGGGCACGGCCGAGCGAGCCGACCAGCTGCGCCGCCGGTTTCCGGATGCCGTGGCCGAGGCCATGGAGGGTGCGGGAGTTGCGGCGGCGGCGACGGCGCGGGGGGTGCCGTTCGGCGAGATCCGCGCGGTGAGCAACGCCGTCGGCCCGCGGGCCCGCGACGGATGGCAGGTCCCGCGAGCATTGGCCGCGCTGGGCGCAGCGGTGGCCAGGGCCGTGTCGTGAAGATCGCGTACTCGCCGTGCCCGAACGACACGTTCGTCTTCCACGCCTGGTCGCACGGGCTGATCGACGGCGCGCCCGCGCTGGACGTCACGTTCGCCGACATCGACGTCACCAACACCGCTGCGCAGCGAGGCGAGTTCGACGTGCTGAAGGTGTCCTACGCGGCTTTGCCCTGGCTGCTCGACGACTACACGCTGCTGCCCAGTGGCGGTGCACTCGGGCGTGGCTGCGGGCCATTGGTGCTGACCCGCGACGGCATCGGCTCGCTGAACGGGCGCACCGTGGCCGTGCCCGGCGAGCGCTCCACCGCCTACCTGCTGCTGCGGCTGTGGGCAGCCGGTCAGCGCCCGGCGCGCATCGACGTCGTCCCGTTCGCCTCGATCATGCCCGCGGTGCGCGACGGCGCGTACGACGCGGGCCTGGTCATCCACGAGGCCCGGTTCACCTACCCGGCGTTCGGGCTGCGCGCGCTCGTCGATCTCGGCGAGTGGTGGGAGCGGGAGACCCGGCTGCCGATCCCCCTGGGCGCGATCGTCGCGCGTCGCCGCCTGGACGCTGCCGCGCTCACCCGCGCTGCGCGGGCCTCGGTCGAATACGCGTGGGCGAATCCGTCGGCGTCGGCGTCCTACGTCGCGCAGCACGCGGACGAGATGTCCCCCGACGTCCAGCGCCGGCACATCGCGCTCTACGTCAACGAGTTCACCCGCGAACTTGGCGAGGAGGGCTACGCGGCCGTGTCAGCCCTGCTCGAGCGTGCGCACGAGGCCGGCCTCACGCCCAGCTCGCCGACGTTGCGCTGATCGCACCCATGAACGCGGCGGCGTGTCTCAGATATCCAAGTTGTCGGCGAAAACGCGCAGCAGGCCGGCGATCTTGTGCGCCTCGGCGCGCTCGGGATAGCGCCCGCGGCGTAGCGAGTTCGACGCGTGGTCGAGCAGCTTGATGAGGTCCTCCACGAGCGGGGCCATGTCGTCAGCCGGCTTGCGCACGTTGCGCACGACCGACGGCACCGGATCGAGCAGCAGCACCTGCATCGCCTGGTTGCCCTTGCGACCGGTGACGATGCCGTACTCGACGCGCGTACCGGGCTTGACCTCGGTCATGTCGTCGGGCAGCGCGTCGCGGTGGACGAAGACGTCATCACCCTCGTCGTTGGACAGGAAGCCGAAACCCTTGTCGGCGTTGAAGAACTTGACCTTGCCGGTAGGCACCGGGGACTCCTCGAGGGATCTAGGAACGCACGCGCAGCGACGCCGAACGGCACGGGACCGGACTTGCAGCTAAATCTACTGCTCTCCGCCCGCGGTTTCATCATGGCCTCGCATTCGCAGCGCGCCCGATATACTGGAGCGTCCGCAGACGGCAGAAGGGCATCCCATGGCCGGCACCGCGCCTCGACTTCCCGAGCAGTTCCGCAGCGACTCGCACCTCGTCGAGTTCGATGTCTCGGAACTCGTGTCCGAGGCCGCCGGAGCGCACTCGCCGTTCGGCGACGCGGACTACCCGGTACCGGCCGAGAGCCTGTTCTACGAGCACCCCACGGCCGCCGACCGGCCCAACCTGGCCGACGGGCGCTGAGCGCCCACCCGGTGGCCGCTTCGCCTGTCTCCTCCCCGGCCGGCGACGAGTCGTCGCCGCGCGCAACATCGCTGCGCGCGTGGTTGCGCGCGCGCGACGACCGCCAGCTGGCCCGGCTGATGCGGCTGCGTCCCGACCTGGCGCTGCCGGCGCCGGCCGACTTCGGCGCACTGGCCGGGCGGCTCGGCGTGCGCACCTCGACCCAACGTGCAGTGGACGGTCTCGACGCTCCCACCCTCGCAGCTCTCGAGGCACTCGTCCTCGCCGCTGATGCTGCGGACACAATCGAACCCGCCGACGGTTGCCTGCAACCCGCGGTCGAGGCCTTGTTTGATCTTGGTCTCGTCTGGGGGGACGACGATCTGCTGCACCTCGTGCCCACCGTCCGCGAGTCCGTCGGGCCGTACCCCACGGGATTGGGTCGGCCGGCAGCGCAGCTCATGACCTTGGCGCCGGACATTTCCTTGGTGCCGGTGCTGCGCCACCTCGGGCTGGCACCGGCCGGCCAGCCGCGGGCCGGGCACGCGGTGGCGCAGGTGCTCGCCGATCCGCAGCGGGTGACGGCGCTGCTGAGCGAGTCCGACGGCGCTGAGCGCGACGTGCTCGACCGCCTCGCGGCCGGACCTCCGGTCGGGTCGGTGCGCAATACCCGCCTCGCCGCGTCTGGTGGCGACCTGTCTGCGCCGCATCGGCTGATCAACCGCGGCCTGCTGGTGCCGATCGACACCCAGCGCGTCGAGCTGCCGCGCGAGATCGGGTTGGCGCTGCGGGCCGACACGACCTTAGATGCCGCTGCGACCGGTCCGCCGGTCCCGGCACTCGTGTCCCGTTCCCCGGACGAGCTGGACCGTCTCGGTACCACCGCCGTGGGCGAGACGTTGCGCCTCGTCGACGCCCTCGCTACTACCTGGGCCGAGCACCCGCCGCCGGTGCTTCGCTCGGGCGGCGTCGGGGTGCGCGAGTTGCGCCGTAGCGCCAAGGCGATCGGCGTGGACGAGGCGGCAACGGCACTGATCGCCGAGGTGACCTTCGCCGCGGCGCTGATCAACTCGACGAACGGCCCGGAGCCGGTGTTCCTGCCCAGCACCGAGTACGACGTGTGGCACGGGCGCGACACCGCGCAGCGCTGGATCACGCTGGCCTCGGCGTGGCTGGCCATGACCCGTCAGCCCAGCCTGGTCAGCCAGCGTGGTGAGCGGGATCGGATGATCACCGTGCTGGGCCCGGACGCCGAGCGCGGCACCCTCCCGGCGATGCGCCGACGCGCTCTCGACGTGCTCGCCGGCCTGCCGCCCGGCGCCGCCCCCGCGGATCGCGCCGACGTGCTCGCGCTGCTCGCCTGGCACCAGCCGCGCCGCGCGAGCGGGCAGCGGTTGTTGACCGAGGCGATCCTGGCCGAGGCAGATCTGCTTGGCGTCACTGCCGCCGGCGGGCTGACCGGCTACACCCGCACCCTGCTCGCCGGCTCGAGCGCGGCGGCCGAGCACGCGCTGTCCAGGGCGCTGCCCGAGCCTGTCGATCACTTCCTCGTCCAACCCGACCTCACCGTCGTCGTGCCGGGACCGCCGGAGCGGGCGATGGGCGTCGAGCTCGGGCTGCTCGCCGATGTGGAGTCCACCGGCGGGGCCAGCGTCTACCGGATCACCGAACGATCGGTTCGTCGCGCGCTCGACGCGGGCCGAGGCGGCGACGAGCTGGCAACATTCGTTGCGACGCACTCACGCACCCCGGTGCCGCAGGCGCTGAGCTACCTGATCGACGACGCCGCGCGCCGGCACGGCGTGTTGCGCGCCGGCACCGCCACCGCCTACCTACGCTGCGACGACGAGTCGCTGCTGACCAGGGTGCTGTCCGACCGCGGTGCCGACGCGCTGGGGCTGCGGCGGGTCGCACCCACCGTGCTGATCGCCGAGGCGCCAATCGGCCGCGTCCTCGAGACGCTGCGCGAAGCCGGCTATGCCCCGGCGGCTGAGGCGGCCGGGGGAGAGCTGATCACGATCGGCGCCGAACGGCCACGGGCGCCCACCCGTACGGCTGGCCGGCCGATCGTGACCCGCGGCGCGAGCGGAAGCGACGCCCAGCTCGCCGAACTCGTCCGCCGCATCCGCTCCGGCGACGCCGTCACCGAGCGCGACCGGCGGGTGCACGCCGTCGTCGGCCAGGTCCCGGGGGTGACCTCGGCGGCGACGATGGAGGTACTGCGCACCGCGGTCCGCGAGGGGCGGCTGGTGTGGCTGGGGGTGGCGCAACCCGAGGGCGGCGCGACGGCGCACGAGATCCACCCGATCTCGCTGGCGGCCGGATACGTCCGTGGCCACGAGCGCGGGCGGCCCGGGCTCGTCTCCATTCCCGTCCACCGGATCACGGCGGTGCGCATCGTCGCCGACGAGGAGGACGAGGACGACAGCGAGTAGGGCGCCGCTGTCTCCCGGGATCGGACAAGGGGACGACGGGGCGCGGCGGAAGCAGACACGTGTCGGCGGTGTTTGAGACAATGGACAGTCGCCTACTTCCCATTGGAGCCCCATGAGCACCCCACAAAAGCGCTCCGCAACGAGCGCTGCACGCTTTCGCGAGGGCCCCGCGTGACCGACGGACCGTTGATCGTCCAATCCGACAAGACCCTGCTGCTCGAGGTCGACCACCCGAGCTCCGCCGAGGCGCGCGCGGCCATCGCGCCCTTCGCCGAGCTGGAGCGCTCCCCCGAGCACGTCCACACCTATCGGTTGACGCCGCTGGGGCTGTGGAACGCGCGGGCGGCCGGGCACGACGCCGAGCAGGTCGTCGACGCGCTGGTGCGCTACAGCCGCTACGCCGTGCCGCACGCGCTGCTCGTCGACGTCGCAGACACGATGGACCGATACGGCCGGCTGCAGCTGGCCAAGCACCCGACGCACGGGCTGGTCCTGATCAGCCTCGACCGCGCGGTGCTCGAGGAGATCCTGCGGCAGAAAAAAATCGCTCCGATGCTCGGCGAGCGCGTCGACGACGACACGGTGCTCGTCCATCCGTCCGAGCGGGGACGGCTCAAGCAGGCGCTGCTGAAGGTGGGCTGGCCGGCAGAAGACCTCGCCGGCTACGTCGACGGCGAGGCGCACCAGATCGATCTCGACGAGAGCGAATGGACGCTGCGCGACTACCAGCACCAGGCCGCCGACATGTTCTGGGAGGGCGGCTCCGGCGTCGTCGTGCTGCCGTGCGGGGCGGGCAAGACGCTCGTCGGCGCGGCCGCGATGGCGCGGGCCAATGCCACCACGCTGATCCTCGTCACGAACACCGTCGCCGGCCGGCAGTGGCGGCGCGAGCTGCTCGCCCGCACGTCGCTGACCGACGAAGAGATCGGCGAGTACAGCGGTGAGAAGAAGGAGATCCGGCCGGTCACCATCGCCACCTACCAGGTGATGACGACGCGCCGGAAGGGCGAATACCGCCACCTCGAGCTGTTCGACTCCCGCGACTGGGGCCTGATCATCTACGACGAGGTGCACCTGCTGCCGGCGCCGATCTTCCGGCTGACCGCCGACCTGCAGTCCCGCCGCCGTCTCGGCCTGACGGCCACGCTCATCCGCGAGGACGGGCGCGAGGGCGACGTCTTCTCGCTCATCGGTCCGAAGCGCTACGACGCGCCGTGGAAGGACATCGAGAACCAGGGCTGGATCGCACCGGCCGACTGCACCGAGGTGCGCGTCACGCTCACCGACGCAGAGCGGATGGCCTACGCGACGGCCGAGCCCGAGGACCGGTACAAGCTCGCCGCCACCGCCCGCACGAAGCTGCCGGTGATCAAGACCATCGTCGACCAGCATCCCGACGACCAGGTGCTCGTCATCGGCGCGTACCTCGACCAGCTCGACGACGTCTCCGCCGAGCTTGACGGCGCGCCGATCATCCAGGGCTCGACCACGACGAAGGAGCGCGAGCGGCTCTACGACGCGTTCCGCCGCGGCGAGGAGCGCGTCCTCGTCGTCTCGAAGGTCGCGAACTTCTCCATCGACCTGCCGGAGGCCGCCGTCGCCGTCCAGATCTCCGGCACCTTCGGCTCACGGCAGGAGGAAGCCCAGCGGCTCGGGCGGGTGCTGCGGCCCAAGGCCGACGGCCGCCAGGCGCACTTCTACACGGTGATCGCGCGAGACACCCTGGACGCGGAGTACGCCGCGCACCGGCAACGCTTCCTCGCCGAGCAGGGCTACGCGTACACCATCGTCGACGCTGACGACCTGCTCCGCCCGATCTAGCCTCGTGGGGAACACGCGTAAGCCGCGGCCTCCCGATGCTCTCCGAGCGCGCCGCTAGGGTTCGGGCCGTGCAACAGCCGGAGCCAGACGCCAAGGACTGGACATGGGCGATCACCGAGCGCTGTCCGGAATGCGGCTTCGACCCCGCGCACATCGAGCGCGAGGACATCCCGGATCTCACCCGCGACTACGCCGCGGTGCTGGCCGACGCGGCGCGCGCCGCCACCAGCACCGAACGGCCAGCGCCGACCGTCTGGTCGGCGCTGGAGTACGCCTGCCACGTGCGCGACGTCTGCGCCATCTACGTCGCCCGCCTCACGCACATGCTCGACGAGGACGACCCGATCTTCGCCAACTGGGATCAGGACGAGGCCGCCGTCGAAGATCAATACTGGACGCAGCGCCCCGGTCTCGTCGCCGGTCAGGTGATCGCCGCCGCGGACACTATCGCCGCCGGATTCGCGGATATCCAGGCCTACCAATGGCAGCGTCCCGGCCGCCGGAGCAACGGCTCGGTGTTCACGATCGAGACGTTCGCGACCTACTTCCTGCACGACCTGGCGCACCACGCATGGGACGTGTCCCGCTGAGCGCGGTCACGACTTTGCCAGCCGGCGATGGTAAGCAGGGCTCATGACCGCTCGCAGGATCGCCGCAGCGCTGGCGATCGTCACCCTCGCCGCCACCTCTGCCTGCACCTCCTCGGGTGCCGGCAAGAACGGCAAGTCGGCGAGCACCGCCGGGAAGGGCAACGGCATCCCCGTCTCGAAGGCGCCGACGGGCACACCGGTCGACCCCGCCACGATCTCGGCGCGGCTCAAAGCGGGCGTGGCCTCGATCCGCTCGGCGCACGTCGAGGTCGTGATCGACGCGGCCGGCCAGAAGATCAACGTCTCCGGCGACGAGAAGCTGCAGGGCGGGCAGGTGCAGTCCGTGCAGGTGTCCTCGCGCTCGATCGCCGGATCGGCGCCCGTCCAGATCATCGTGGTCGGCGGGCGCACCTACGCAAAGCTGCCCAAGAGCGTCAACAAGACCGGCAAGCCGTTCGTCCTGGTGACGAAGCAGAGCAAGAACAGCACGATCCGCCAGCTGGCGGCCTCGATCGACTTCTCGCTGGGGTCGGTCTCGCTCGACCGCAGCGCGGCGCTCGTCGACGCCGCGAAATCGGCCTCGCTGATCGGCAAGGCCACGATCAGCGGCACCCCCACCACCCGCTACTCGGTCACGGTCACTACCCAGAAGCTTGCCGACGACTTCCCCGGCAAGGCGCTGCTGATCTCGGCGGGGCTCACCACGCTGCCCGTCGACCTCTACCTCGACAGCGCCGGGCGTCCGGTGCAGATCTCCCAAGCGGTGAAGCTCGGGGGCCGCGCCGTCTCGGTGAAGATCAGCGCAAGCAAGTACAACCAGCCGATCACGATCGCCGCGCCGCCCGCGAGCCAGGTCGGCACGGCGTAACCGCACCGCCGTCCACCGCCTGTTCGGCTGCGTCGGCAAGAATGACTCGGTGCACGCCGCTCTCGACATCCTCGCCCTGGCGGCGATAGCCGGCCTCATCGCCGGCGTCGCACGACGTCTCGGTTGGTCCGAGCCGCTGCTGCTGACCGTTATCGGCGTCGGTATCTCCTTCATTCCGAACGTGCTGGAGATCCAGCTGACGCCCGATCTCGTGCTGATCGGGCTGCTGCCGCCGCTGCTCTACGCCGCGGCGATCCGCACCTCGCTCGTCGACTTCAAGGTCAACCGGCGCGCGATCGGGCTGCTGTCCGTCGGCCTCGTCGCCTTCTCGACGCTGGCCGTCGGCCTGGTGTCCTGGTGGGTGATGCCGGGCATCTCGCTGGCCGCCGGCTTCGCCCTCGGCGCGGTCGTCGCCCCGCCGGACGCGGTCGCGGCGACCACCGTCGCTCGGCGGGTCGGCATGCCGCGACGCATCGTGTCCATCCTCGAGGGCGAGAGCCTCGTCAATGACGCGACCGCGCTGGTGGCGCTGAACACAACGATTGCCGCGCTGAGCGCCACGGTCACCCCGTGGCGAGTCGGCCTGGAGTTCATCCGGGCAGCCGGCGGCGGACTGTTGATCGGCCTGGTCGCCGCCTTCGTCCTCGCCCAGATCCGCAAGCGCATCGAGGATCCGGTGCTGGACACGGTGCTGTCCTTTGCGGCACCCTACGTCGCGTTCCTGCCCGCCGAGCAGATCCACGCGTCCGGCGTGCTCGCCGTGGTCGTGTGCGGACTGATCCTCGGCCACAAGTCGCCGGTACTGCAGTCGGCCAGCTCGCGCATCGCCGAGAACATCAACTGGCGGACGGTGCAGTTCCTGCTGGAGAACGTCGTTTTCCTGCTGATCGGCCTGCAGGTGCGCCGTTTGCTCGACAGCGTGCTGCACGCGCACCTGAGCTGGGCGCAGATCGTGTGGCCGTGCCTTGCGGTGCTCGGCGTGACGATTCTCGCCCGCGGGGTGTGGATGCTCGCCGTCGTGTCGACGATACGGCTCTTGCGTAGGCCCACGTGGGACTGGCGGGTGAGCGTCGTCGTGTCCTGGGCGGGCATGCGCGGCGTCGTCACGCTGGCCGCCGTATTCCTGCTGCCCGCCGAGACACCTCAGCGCGCGCTGCTCGCCGTGGCCGCGTTGACCGTCGTGGCGGGCACGCTGTTGATCCAGGGGCTCACGCTGCCGTGGCTCGTGCGGCGGCTGAAACTGCCGGCGCCGGACGCCGCCGAGGACGCGCTCCAAAGCGCGGGCCTGGTCACCGCCGCGGCCCGCGCGGGGCTCGCCGTCCTGGACGAGGTGTCCACCGACGACGACCCCGCCGAGGTACTCGACTCCCTGCGCGAGCGTGCCATGACGCGCAGCAACCGCATCTGGGAACAGCTGGGCCGCTCGCAGACCGAGCTCGAACCGCCGGCGGCGACGTATCGGCGGCTGCGGCTGCAGATGCTCTCGGCCGAGCGCGGCTCCATCCTTGAGGCGCGCGACAGCGGCAAGTACGACGACGAGGTGCTGCGCAACTCGCTGCAGGCCATCGACATGGAGGAATCGCTGCTCGACCGCATCGAGGACGCGGCCGCACGAGTTGACGATGAGCTCGAGACAGCGACGAAGCGAGCGGGCGACTGCGAGCATCTGCGCGACGCACCGAAGATGGTGCAGGCCACGACGCCGCACGGCTGCGAGGAGTGCCTGCGCGACGGCACTCGGTGGGTGCACCTGCGCCTGTGCCTCCGCTGCGGGCACGTCGGCTGCTGCGACTCGTCGACCGGCCTGCACGCCCTCGGGCACTATCACGAGACCGATCATCCGGTGATGCGCTCCATCGAGCCGGGCGAAGCCTGGCGTTGGTGCTACGTGGACGACCTGCTCGGCTGATAGCGCGGGCGGTGGGCTCACGGTGCTGGCGCGCCACGACTGGATCGCGACGGGCCGCCCGCGCCTCGGGTACCAGGGTGAAGCCGGGTCTGCGACCACAACACACAGAAGGGGCGGCCCCTTTCGGGACCGCCCCTTCGGACGTGCAGGTCTGCCGATCGCGAACGATCAGAAGTCCATGTCACCCCCGGGCATCCCGCCGCCACCGGCTGCTGCGCCGGCCTTTTCGGGCTTGTCGGCGACAACCGCCTCGGTGGTGAGGAACAGCGCTGCGATCGACGCGGCGTTCTGCAGCGCCGAGCGCGTGACCTTGGCCGGCTCGACGATGCCGTCGGCGAACATATCGACGTACTCGCCGGTCGCGGCGTTCAGTCCGTGACCCGCCTTCAGGCCCAGCACCTTCTCCGACACGACGCCGCCCTCGAGGCCGGCGTTGATCGCGATCTGCTTCAACGGGGCGAGCAGCGCGACCTTGACGATGTTGGCGCCCGTGGCCTCATCGCCCTCCAGGTCCAGCTTCTTGAACGCCGTAACCGTGGCGTTGGCCAGCGCCACGCCGCCGCCGGGGAGCAGGCCCTCTTCGACGGCCGCCTTCGCGTTGCGAACGGCGTCCTCGATGCGGTGCTTGCGCTCCTTGAGCTCGACCTCGGTGGCCGCGCCGACCTTGATGACCGCAACACCGCCGGCGAGCTTCGCCAGGCGCTCCTGCAGCTTCTCGCGGTCGTAGTCGGAGTCCGACTTCTCGATCTCGGCGCGGATCTGGTTGACGCGACCCTGGATCTGGTCGGCATCACCGGCACCCTCGACGAGCGTCGTCTCGTCCTTCGTGGTGGTGAACTTGCGGGCGCGACCGAGATCCTCCAGCGAGGCGTTCTCCAGCTTCAGGCCGACGGTCTCGGTGATGACCTGGCCACCGGTCAGGATCGCGAGATCCTGCAGCATGGCCTTGCGGCGGTCGCCGAAGCCCGGGGCCTTGACGGCGACGGACTTGAACGTGCCGCGGATCTTGTTGACGACCAGGGTGGCCAGCGCCTCGCCTTCGACGTCCTCGGCGATGATCGCCAGCGGCTTGCCGGTCGCCATGACCTTCTCGAGCAGCGGCAGCATGTCCTTGACGTTGCTGATCTTGCCCTCGTGGATGAGGACGTAGGGGTCCTCGAGGTCGGTCTCCATGCGCTCGGCGTCGGTGACGAAGTACGCCGAAAGGTGACCCTTGTCGAAGCGCATGCCCTCGGTGAGCTCGAGCTCGAGGCCGAAGGTGTTGCTCTCCTCGACGGTGATGACGCCTTCCTTGCCGACCTTGTCCATGGCCTCGGCGATGATCTCGCCGACCGTGG
>JAABUT010003442.1_pt1 | contig 13576 bp, 10 predicted proteins | sample 5559281 | NCBI WGS metagenome assembly JAABUT01 (sample SAMN10711880, study PRJNA513359) | rock metagenome | isolation source: Antarctica rocks | place: Antarctica: Victoria Land, Ricker Hills nord | collected 2016-01-04
ATTCTTTAGCAATTCAATGATCATATGTTCTCGTTGATTCTATTGATTTTCTGATGTTGTTCTGTCTTTCAATGTCATTGATCATCAGATAAACAAATCTTTTTATACTCATTTCGTTGTTCATCAATGTTGAGATCGTGTCTAAATCATTCAATCAAAGAGACTCAAGACTGATATGTATGTATTGTTCTTTAAAGATAGCTATAACAAGACATTAAGAATACAGAAGAGAAAGAGTGCAAGCTCTTTTATAAATAATGACTTGAGACTGCGCTAGACTCGATACAAATGTGATGTAATAGATCAGATGTGTTTGTCTAAAAGAATGATGAAAGAAATGAATGAAGAAAGTGCTGAATAAACGAGAAGAAGTGCTGAGAATGACTTGAAGAGATGCGCTAGATTCAAACTAGACATAGCATCATGACTTGTTCTAATCAAATTGATTAGAATTAGATCTGAATTCTGATCAATTCAGACATGTTCGTAACATTACTTTTCTTCTTCGAACATTCATGTTCACATGAATAGAAAAGAAATAAAAGCAAAAAATTCATCGTGTTTTCAATTTAGTGCGACTTATTCGAGTATAGCTTGTGAAATTCATTCAGAACTTTCTTCAAGTCATCGAATTCTTCTTTATCGACATAGTATCATTCGTCATCATGATCTATCTCGATTCATTTGATCTTGTATTGTAGTCTTTCTCTATATCGTCTGAAGTTCAATATATCGTCTACTTTTCAGTGCTCTTCATTCTCTTCAATGATCATCAATCTAGAAGTCTCAGAATGTTGTTCTGATAGAGAATTGTTTAATGAAGTTCATAGATACTTCAAGCTGAACATTGAATGTATATGCTTCATGCTTCTAGATAGCTGAAGACGATAGAAGATTTCAACTTTGACTGTGATTGAATAGAGATCGAGCTGCTTGTCTTTCAAATCTTTGCATGATCTAATGATTTTGATGTTTTCGAAGACTAATCAAACTTGATCATCTACTTCATAGATGACGTCTCGTCTATGCTTGTTCATCTGAGCTTCAGTGATCTGCTTGATCTTTTTCAATTGTTGATGATCGAAGATAAGAAGTTCGCTCATTCAAGTGACAATGTCATCGATCTTTCTAGTCTCAATACGTTGATGAATCGTTTCATAATCAGTCGTATCTGAATCGAAACTCATTCGAAAGTGAAAGTCTTTATTGAAGTAGAAAGAAATCATCAAGATAGTCAAGAATGTATTGAAATTATCACTGAATTTCATCATTGAAAGTCATTTAGCTCAGTCATTCTGCATGTAATTGCAGTAGATTCGAAGTTCGCGTTCAACATCTTGATTAGCTCGTTTCGACTGATCATCGATCTCTGAATAATAAACTGTTGATAGATTGACTTTGATCTTCAGTCGTTTACAAAGACTTTGTCACATGATCGATATGAACTGAGAGTCTCTATTCAAAACGATAGAACTGAGTAGATCATGAAGTCGATAGATGTTTCATAGCATGATTCATACTGTTTCTTCGATTGAGATGTCATCGTCTTCTCAATGACAGAGAACATAGTGACGTTCTTTGAAGAGACAACATATGATCGTGCAAATGACGTTATAGTTTTTTGATAGAGATAGTTCAGTGATGAAGTTCATAGCTATATCTTGTCAACGCTGCTGAGAGATTGATAGAGACTGAAGCAAATCATTTGTATCATCTCGAGATGCTTTGCTTCGCTGATAGACATGACAGTTTCGAATGTATTGTCGAATAGTTGCTCGATGATCTGATCAATAGTAGAAGCGTTGAACTAGATCAATCGTTCATCTAATGTCAGAATGCAAGATTGATGATTGATCGTGAATCTTTCGAAGCAATTTCGTATGCATTTGTTTTGACATTCATAGTAGATTCTTTTTGAATAGAACGTTGTCAATGATTTGACAGTTCTTTAGCTTCATGTCATGAAGCTTCAGTTCATCTTTGTTCATAGCTTGTCGATACTCATTGCATAGTTCATTCTTCTGATTGACTAGACGTACGCGTTGATAGAGATTAATCTCATATTCAGATTCGATTTCGAACTCAATCGATAAAACGTCTATTCGATTCGAGATCAGTATAGTCTGAAAACGATCATCTATGTCTTTAACTGATTCAGAACTATTGATCATCGACATTCTAGTTAAAGCATCAACTTTGAAGTTTGTTTTATCTGATCGAAAGATAATCTGAAAGTTAAACTTCGATAGAATATTCAGATAGTTCGTTTGTCGTCGAGTCAGCTGTTTGTTTTTCATAAAGATCTTCAAAGTCTGATGATCAGTAAACATCTGAATAAATAGCTCAGTATCTTCTAGTTCGAGTCGTCAGTGTTCGAAGCATCGAATGATAGTTAGCAATTTCTTGTCATAGATGTGATAATTGCATTCAGCTGAAATCATGCTCTTGCTATAGAAGACTATTGAATGAAGCACACTCTCGTCATCATACTGAGATAGTATGTCGTCTTTTACATAGTTGAATGCATCGATTTTCAAAATAGCTTGACGTTTGACATTGAAATGACGTAGAACTGAAGTCGAGCTGATCTGCTTCTTTAGATTGTCAAAGACTTCGACGCAGACTTCGTTTCAAACAAAAGATGTGTCTTTTCAAGTCAGCTGAATGAATGATTTGACTAGTTTTGAAAAGTTCTTGATGAAGCGTCGATAGAAATTGACGAAATCAACGAAGTCTTGTATTTCTTTTAGATTAGTAGATGTAGCTCAATTGACTATAGCTTTCACTTTGATAGAATTCATGCAAAGATCTTGTTCTGATACTATGATCTCTAAGAAGACTGTTTCTTCTACGTCAAATTTGCACTTTCAAATATCTATCTGCAGATCAGTGTTTTGTAGACAATTTAGTATCATCTTGACATGTTGTTTATGCTTCTTTTGAATCTTGCTGTATATGAGAATGTCGTCTAAATAAGCTTGACAGAAATCATTTAAAAAGTTTCATAGAACATCGTTCATATATTGCTGAAACGAGATCAAATTGTTTGTTAATTCAAATGATAAAATCTTTGATTTGTACGCTTCTAGAGCGATAATGAAGATTGTATAGTTCTCACTATCGAAGTGCATACGAAGTTTGTTGAAAGCGAAAATTATATTCAGTCGAGTCAGATGCTTGCAGTCAACGATTTTGTCAATCATCTCATCTATGAGCGATAGAGAGTAGCGATTTCTTTTGATAATGACATTGAGCTTTCGATAGTCGACGCAGAAGCGAAAATCGTCATTGATCTTCAGAGTGAATAAAACGAGTGAGAAATATGAGATCTTGCTAGAAGTAATAAAACTCTTTGACAGATTTTCATTCAGATATTCTTTGATCTTCTGAAGCTTGTAGAGTGACATTCAATAAGCTCGACATCTAGAAGAAGTGACATCGTTAGTGAGCTCTATCTTATGATCATATGAACGATGAGATGATAGCATATCGACTTGAGCTCAATCAAACACGTCGAGAAAATTCTGATATTTCGAAGATAGCTTGACTTTGATGTCTTCTAGATTTTGAGCTGATGCATCGATGAAAGCGACGTCTAGAACGTTCAGTTCGCATTGAGTGTTGTAGACTATTTCTCTATCAATATCTTCGATCGACATGACAAAAATCTTGATGCGATTCTTCTTTGATCGTTTAATCAGTGCATGAAAAGATGCAGCTCTCACACTGAACATAGAAAAGTTCTTTTTCAAAGCAGTAGAAGTGAGTCGTTGAAGCACTTTGAAGACTGAACGAATAGAAGAATTTGATGATCGTGATCATTTTGAATGTGAAGCTCTGACTGACATCGAAAAAACAGAAATGAAAGCTTCTAATTGATTTGAAAAAACGATGACATCGTTTTGCATATCTAGTAGTATTTCATTTTTGTTCATTCAGAACTTTTCTAATATGATGTCATGATGATCTATATCAGCTATTAACATTGAAACAGTCAATTTCTTATGACTTTCAACTGTGAGATTGAGTAGAATTTTATGAGTAATGATCTTTCTCGTCAGCTTTTTGTCATATTCTCTTATTAACTTCTCTTTAGCTAGTCGTATGAGTTGAATTTCGAGCTTCTGACATATTTGATCAACTAGCTTTGTATGAATCAAGATGTAGATCGTCAAGTCACTATCTATCAGAGATCATAACTTGAAGAATTCGTCTTGCGAAAATAGAATGACATCAACTAGAAATGACTTTTCGAAGTAGTTCTCTTCGATAGATGAAATTTCGTCGATTAGATTGCACAAAGAAATGATCTCTATCTCTTCAATGACTCTGAAAGAGATGATTAGTTTTTTGAATCAGACTCTGAATCGAAGTTCAAAAAACGATCAAACTCATCATTTAATGCGTTAATTCTGAAAGATCTATTCGAGCACTCTTTAGAAGTATGATCAGACTTATGACAAAGAAAGCAGTTTTCGATTAGTAAGTCATTTTCTTTGACGTTAATCAAAACAGCGTCACGTGATTTTGACTGATCAGTCATCTTCATTTCTATGATTCTACGAGTAGCTTTGATTGATTCTTCAGCAAAGATGATCTGTTTAGTTGTTTGAGCTTTGATCATTACTTCTCTATTCTTGATCTCTTGAATAACTCGTTGATCATTATTCAATCGAATGAGGTAGAAACGAATTTCTTTCAGAGTATTGAGTTGAATCAATTGAGTTACTCAAGCGAATTGAAGTCAAAAATTTATTTTATTCTTTAGATCGACGATCAGCTGTTTTTCTTGATAGTCTAGATAGAAGAATAGTCGTTGAAATTGAGTATAAAACTTGCTGAATTTCTTCTGTTCTTGAATCAAGTTGTAGTAATCTTTACGAAAGTTGACTTCTTTATCTGAATCATCGAACAACTGAGCTAGCTCTTTCAAAAGCTCATCAACGATCTTGTATGAGTTGAAACAGTTACATTCACGTCTTGACTGAGTGATCTCAGCTGCATCATTGAATAATCTGAAATGTATGTAGCTCAGCTTGACTCGTTCACTTGAAAAGAGATCAACATTGATTTTTAGCTTGTTCTGAACTTTTTCATATCAGTTCTTTCAGATAGAGTTCTTTTCATCAATGAACAACGAAGAATCGAGTATTTTCTAAAATCTAGAACGCTCAGAATAGATTGATGATGACAAGATAATCTCTCTAGCTTGTAGTCTAGCTTTCAGCTCTTTGCATCGTTTCTTCAAAGCTTTCATGATCATAGAAGATGTTATGATTTCAGCGAATGAGTCATTATCTTCGACAATGAAGAATGAAGCTTCAAAACACTCTTTGAAGAGACGAGACATGAGAAAGAAGAGATTGAATTGAACGAGTGTTTTTAAAAGAAAGAGATCGAGCGAAGAGCGATGCTCAACAATAGAAGATGAAGTCATTTTTGTTGTTTGATTTGAGAATTAATTGATTCTCTTGATCGATTTGATTCTCTAGCAATCAACGAAGATTCTTTATCGCTGATTCTATTAATCAAGATGAATGATGCATACTTAATGAGCTGTAAGTCGTCTAGCAATTCAATCAGTTTCGCTGTTGATTTTATAGACTTTCTAATGTTGTTCTGTCTTTCAATTACGTCGATCATCAGATAAACGAATTTTTTTAGACTCGATCTGTCTGAACGAGTATATTGAATGAGTAATGAGTATCTGTATCGTATGATAAACGAAATTCTTAATGTAATGTTGAGATTGTGTCTAAATCATTCAATCAAAGAGACTCGAAGCTGATATGTATGTATTGTTCTTTAGAGATAGTTATAACAAGACATTAAGAATACAGAAGAGAAAGAGTGCAAGCTCTTCTATAAATAATGACTTGAGATTGCGCTAGACTCAATACAGATGTGATGTAATAAATCAGATGTGTTTATCTAAAAGAATGATGAAAGAAATGAATGAAGAAAGTGCTGAATAAACGAGAAGAAGTGCTGAAAATGACTTGAAGAGATGTGCTAGATTCAAACTAGACATAGCATCATAACTTGCTTTAATCAAATTGATTAGAGTTAGATCTGAACTCTGATTGATTCAGACATGTTCATAACAATCAAGTAGCTTGAATGAGTAATGAAATCAATATCATGTCTAGAATTTAATCACATTGCAGCGAGATAGTGTGTAGCTGAATAAAATGTTTGATCAATAAAGATAGCTATAACTAGAAAACTAAGAATACAGAAGAAAGAAGACAGTTTCAAGCTGTATTTATAGTAGAGCGAACAAAGAAGCGAAGTAATCAATTTGCTAAAGCTTGAATAAATGAAATGTTTCAGCATATTTCAATTCAAAACATCATTATTTCTTGTTCACATATTGAAATTTCTAAAGTCTATTGACTAGACTTTATTCAATGTCGATATGCTTCATAATACTAATCTTCATCTGATTTCATTTTAATCAAGTTTAGTGAGAATCTGATTTAAAAATGATGTCATTAAGTCTTTGTATTATATATGTAAAATATTAACTCAATTGAGTTTAATATAAAATTAAGAAACATACATATAAGAATTGAGTTTTTTTTTGTAAATACTTTTCTTTTTTAATATTTATTTATTAGTTAAATGACATTTTTATGACTTGCTTTAAATCGATTTCTAACAGTAAATAAATGTTAATCAACTACTCTGCTATCAATATGTAAATGATATGAAATAATTTACTTTTATTCAGAAAATTTGTAAGAAATTCTTTGAATTACTTTCATTAAAATACATATTCAAATTTACTTAAATTTATTAAATTAATTACTTAATTAAATTTATTTATTTATCTTTCTTACAATGACATGCAACTTTGAATCAATCAATTCATGAATAGTTCATTTGCTTAAAAGCATTGTTAATAAACATGTTTTTATTATTTCTTTTGATGTTTCAGCTGAATCTCAGAATGTCATTATCTTATGAAACATCAACATAAATCAACAACTTCATCAATGAGTTCATAATCAGTTGAATGAAATTATCAAGATGTTGATCAAGTTAAAAGATTAATGAAACATGATTTTGAAACTGAATAAGCAATGAATTAATGTTCAAGTCAAACATGACAAGAGATTAAATCAACTAAAGATCAAATAAATAATCATAAATACTTTAAAAGAAATAAATAAATGTTATTAAAAGAAAATGTTGAATTTTAAAAATAAACTTAAAGAAGTATTGCATTCAACAAATCAGTTTTAATCTCATTAATTTATTGAATCTTGAGTTTTTATGAAATTTTTATCTTATTAATTTATCAAGAATCATACTCAACATGAATTATTTACTTTATTCAATAATGATCATCACAAGTCTTTCAAGTTTTTAAACTCATTTATATTCATTAACAAAGATGAATCAATATAAAATAGTTGAAAAATCAAGATAAACAATAAACTTCAAACAAATATTAATCATTTTATTAATGAAATTATTTGTATTATTTATGTAATATTTAGACTAGAAAATGATGCTGCTAAACATATTTTTGCTTGACATCATCATGATGCTTTACATTTTTACATCTTAATTTACAAGCTACTTAAGCATTTAAAAGAAATTTACAAAAATCAGAATAAAAATTAAAAGTATTATCATGAATACAATGCTCTGAAACAAGTAAATAAACTCTTCAACATCTTCTACTTTAACTTTATGAAGTTATTTAATTATTTAAACTATGATGATTACATTCTGATGAATGATCTTCAGAATAAGATCAACAATCATTTGCAAAATGCTTTGTCAATATTGTTAGAGATCGATTTAAAATGAGTCATAGAAGTGTCATTTAACTAATAAATAAATGTTAAGAAAGAAAAGTATCTACAGAAAAGAACTCAACTTATATGTGTGTTTCTCAGCTCTGTGCTAAACTCGATTGAGTTGACATCTTACACATATGATGCAGAGTTCTCATGATATCATCTATAGATCAGATTTTCGCTAGACTTTATTAGAATGAAATCAGATGAAGACTAGAATTGTAACATTACTTTTCTTCTTTGACTATTCATGTTCGCATGAATGTTATTTCTTAATGCGCTTTTCTTGAATATTTGATATGAAAGTCATCAATCATCTCTTGAGCATTCATAAACTCGTCGTTGTCAGCATTATATCAGTTGAGATCGTTGTCATAGCTCTTTCATTTGATTTGATATTGAAGTCATCTTCGATATCATTAAGAGTTCAATATATCATCGATTTTTCATTCATCTTCATCGTTTATCACTATTGATTTCGAGAATTCATTCTTCTGATCAGACAGAGAGTCATTGACGACAAGATGAAGAAGTTCTGAATGAAATACATCATGTATATGCATAGTTTCAGATAGTTTCAATTTATAAAATGAGTCAACGAAGTCAATGATCTGAAAAGAATCAAGCATCTTGTCATTCAAATTTTTGAAGAATCTCGCTGTAATGATGTTTTGTTCATTCAGAAACATCTTTGATTCAATCTTATAATTGATTTTCTTTCTATGCTTATTAGCTTGATTCATCATTTGTTCTCATGTTTTGATCAGAGCTTCGCGAGCGAAGATCAATGTCTTATTCATGTGATTGAATATATCTTTGACATGAATGATCTGCAATCGTTCGCGAGTGCTTTCATACTCGATGATGTCAGAGTCGAAGCTCATATGAAAATGAAAGTTCTTGTTCATGAAGAAGAAAGTCAAGAAGATGATTGAGAACAAGATGTTATTATTAATAAACTTGATCATGAATAGTCATTTAGATCAGTCGTTCTGCATATATGAACAGAAAGAATGAAGATATCGCTCGACATTCTGATTGACTTGTTCACTTTGATCGTCGATCTGAAAGTGATAGATGATGAACAATTGAAAAGAAATGCTCAGTTGTTTGCAAAGAGACTTTCAGAGAATGAAGATGAACTGAGAATCTTGATTGAATATAATGAAGCTTGATAAATCATGAGTTCAATATACTCATTGAAGCAACATTTCAGCTGTCTTTTCGACTGTGATATCTTCATCATCAATGATGCAAGAAATATAATGTCTTTCTTTCAATAATTTGCAGATGACAGTCAGAATAATGTTGTAGTTATACGAATCAAATAGATTGATAATGAAGTTCATGACTATGTTCTGTCATCGCTGTTCAAATACAGATAGAGATTGAAGCAAGTCATTTGATTTATTTCTTGATGTCTTTGAACGTTGACATACATAGCAGTTTTGAATATATCAATCTATTGTTTTTTGCATAGACAATCAATAGTAGTTTCATTTGATAATCTTCATCGTTCTAAGAATATTGAAGTGATTTATTGAGAATTAATCGTGCATCTCATGAATCAGATTCATTTGCAGAAGTTCATTGAACAAGACTCATAGCTGACTGTCTTTGTATAAGATTTCATTTTGAACTCGACAATTCTTCAGCTTTGATATCTTCACATTGTGCTTCGTCTCTTGCAATTAATGTTGTAGTTTCATCATTTGATCTTAAAGTTTTTTAAGATTTAGATTCAATCATTTTTTTGCTTAATCAATTTTTTCAAAACAAGTCTTTTATATTTATTCACTGAATATTTTATTAAATAATTCACAAGCTTCTACATTTAAATCTTCTAGAAAAACTTCTGAATCTTGTTTAACTCAATGTTGTAACTGCTTTACATTTTTAATATTTTAGAAAATAAAGACTTTCAGAAATTCATTGAACATTTGAGAATGAGACATGAATTGATGATGTTTTCATACAAAGTCAGTTCTAAGAAATTTTAATAAATAAGAAAATAACTTAAAATAAATGATTAAATCAAGACTTTAATTACTTTTGAAGAAATTAAGTTGAGTATTCACAAATGATTGAATCATAATAAAGATTTTAATGATCAAGTGAATAATGATGCTCAGTAGTAAATAATGAAATCATTTGTTAAAGTATTTAATTTTTAAAGAAAAGTATTGTTAATTTGAGAAGATTTTTTGTGATTTTCAAGCAATCAATAAAGATTCTTTATCATTGATTCTATTAATCGATTTAAACTGATGCTATTGACTGAGCGATAAATTCTCTAGCAATTATATGATTATATATTTTCATTGATTTTATTGATTTCTTGATGTTGTTTTATTTTTCAATGTTGTTAATTATTAAATACATAAATTTCTTTATACTCATTTTGTTGTCAGTTGAGTGAATTTGAATGAATATAAAGATCAATATCATATGATTAATAAATTTTTAAAATAATGTTGAGATCATGTTTAAAAACTAATCAAAGTGCATGCATGATTAAAATGTTTAATTTATAAAGATAGTTATAATTAAGACTTTAAGAATACAAAAGAAAGAAGATATAAAAGACAAGAAGAATACACTTTATATAATAATTATTCAGATCAACGTTAGTTTCAAAGAAGATGTGTTAAAACATAAGAAAAATATTGATTTAAAAGATGTTTATGATATAAAGAAATATATTTATCATAAAAATTTATTAATTACTTGTAATATAAAAAAGTGTGTTTGTTTAAAAGATAATAAAAGTTGATTAGAAAATGTTAAAAAAGAGAAAAAATGCTAAGTCATATTTAAGTTAAATCTGAGTCAGATTTAAATCAGATTTCAGCTAAATCATTGATTAACTTTAATCATTATACAAAGTATTCACTAATGTGCATTGCAAATTAATTAAAGTTTCAATCTTGATATGCTTGTAATAAAATTCATCAATCATTTCTTGAATGTTCATAAACTCATCATTATCAACATTATATTAATTAAGATTGTTATCATAATTCTTTCATTTAACTTGATATTAAAGTTGTTTTTAATATCATCAAAAGTTCAATATATTATTGATTTTTCATTTATTTTTATCATTTATTATTATTAACTTTAAGAATTCATTCTTTTAATCAGATAAAAAATCATTAACAACAGAATAAAGAAGCTTTGAATAAAATATATCATATATATGCATAGTTTTTGATAGTTTCAACTTATAAAATGAGTCAACAAACTCAGTGATCTGAAATGAGTTAAGCATCTTATCATTCAATTTTTTGAAAAATCTCATTATAATAATATTTTGTTCATTCAAAAACATTTTTAATTCAATTTTATAATTAATCTTCTTTTTATGCTTATTAGTTTAATTCATCATTTACTTTCATGTTTTGATCAAAGTTTTGCAAGCAAAGATCAATGTTTTATTCATATGATTAAATATATTTTTGATTTGAGTGATCTGCAGATGTTCATGAATGCTTTCATACTTAATGATGTCAAAGTTGAAACTTATACAAAAGTGAAAGTTCTTATTCATGAAGAAAAAGATTAAAAAAATGATTGAAAACAAGATATTATTGTTGACAAACTTGATCATAAATAATCATTTAAATCAATTATTTTGCATGTATAAATAAAAGAAACAAAGATATCACTTGATATTTTGATTGACTTGTTTGCTTTGATTATTGATTTGAAAGTAATAAATGATGAATAATCAAAGAAAAATGCTCAGTTGTTTGCAAAGAAACTTTCAAAGAATGAAAATGAACTGAAAATCTCAATCAAATACAATGAAGCTTGATAAATCATGAGTTTAATATATTCATTGAAGTAACATTTCAGCTGTCTTTTTGACTATGATATTTTCATCATCAATGATGTAAGAAATATAATGTTTTTCTTTCAATAATTTGCAAATGATAGTCAGAATAGTATTATAGTTGTATGAATCAAATAAATTGATAATGAAGTTCATGATTATATTTTGTCATTGCTGTTCAGATATAAATAGAAATTAAAGCAAGTTATTTGATTTATTTCTTGATATTTTTGAACATTATCATGATTTTAGTCTTGTCAAACTCAATCTTTTAATCTTGTTAAATTTATTCTCACTTCATCATCTTGACTAGTCTTTATTGAGTCTAGCATCAACTGAGAAACATACATATGTAATCAACTTCTTTTCTGTAACTATCTTTCTTTCTTAGCATTTATTTTCTAGTTAAATGACATTCATATTGACTCACTTTATGCTAATTTCTAACATTAAATAAATGCTCATCAACTACTTTGTTATTGATGAATAAATAATATGAAACAATTTATTTAATAAGAAAAATTTGCAAGAGATTTTTCAAATTTGCATCATCATTTTAAATTGCAAGAAATTCTTCAATTCTACACTCATTTTCATAATTTTATTTGCAAGAAATTCTTCAAATAAAGTATTTAATTATTATTTGAAATTTACAAGAAATTCTTTGAATTTTCACTCATCAAAAAACATCAATTTAAAACATCAATCTTTCATTTACTTTTATCTCAACAATTTTTATCTTCTTTCATCATAACATGTGATATTGAGTCAGTTGAGTCTTGAACAACTCATTTGCTTAAAAGCATTGTCAATAAAAGAGTTTCACTTTTACTCATTGATGTTTCAATCAAAGTTGAGAAAGCTGTCATTGCATGAAACATAAACATTGAAAAACAATTGTTTCATTGAGTCAGCAATTAATTTAACAAAATCATTAATATGCTGAATGAGTTTTGAAATTAATGAGACTTAACTTTACAACTCAATGAACATTGACTTTTTATATAAAATGATTACAAAAAAAGAGTAAAACAATTAAAAGTTACTTTTGATAAAAATAATGAATTAAAGAAAAAAATCAATCAATTATAAGATGAATGATTGAACTTCAAAGTGAAACAACATCAAGCTGATTGATTTATGCTTCATTAAGATACTCAGTCAGTTGAGCAATGAATTAATCAGAAAGTTGAATGAAACTTGATTTTTAAAACTTACTTTTAATGAAAATCTTCTACTTTATCTGAAAATAAAAATGATCATCACAAGTTCATTAAGCTTTTGAATTCACTCATTTTCATTGAAACAGATAATTTTATCTGAAAGACATGAAACATTAAGATAGTTGATAAGCTTGATGTCAATGTAAATCATTATTTTACTGAAAAGATTTATATTATTTATGTGATTTCAAACTAGAAAATGATGTTGATCAGCAAATTTATGCAAAACATCATATTGATGCTTTTTCATTCTGTTACAAACATGTTTGAATCGATCAGAATTCAGATCTAACTCTAATCAATTTGATTAGAACAAGTCATGATGCTATGTCTAGTTTGAATCTAGCGCACTTCTTCGAGTCATTCTCAGCACTTCTTCTCGTTTGTTCAGCACTTTCTTCATTCATTTCTTTCATCATTCTTTTAGACAAACACATCTGATCTATTACATCACATCTGTATCGAGTCTAGCGCAGTCTCGAGTCATTATTTATAGAAGAGCTTGCACTCTTTCTCTTCTGTATTCTTAATGTCTTGTTATAGCTATTTCTAAAGAACAATACATACATATCAGTCTCGAGTCTCTTTGATTGAATTAGGGTTAGGGTTAGGGTTAGGGTTAGGGTTAGGGTTAGGGTTAGGGTTAGGGTTAGGGTTAGGGTTAGGGTTAGGGTTAGGGTTAGGGTTAGGGTTAGGGTTAGGGTTAG
>JAABUT010003444.1_pt1 | contig 13573 bp, 15 predicted proteins | sample 5559281 | NCBI WGS metagenome assembly JAABUT01 (sample SAMN10711880, study PRJNA513359) | rock metagenome | isolation source: Antarctica rocks | place: Antarctica: Victoria Land, Ricker Hills nord | collected 2016-01-04
CCGCCGCCGGGCTGGCGTGACCACGACGAAACGGGACAAGGAGGCCCGCCCAGCGCCGGACCTGGTGGACCGGGACTTCACGGCGACGGCGCCGAACCAGTTGTGGGTGGCCGACATTACGTTCGTGCCGACAGCAACGGGGTTCCTATACCTGGCTGTCGTCCTGGACGCCTGGAGCCGCAAGATCGTCGGCTGGGCCATGGCCAACCACCTGCGGGCCGAACTGGTGCTGGACGCGCTAGAGATGGCCATTGGCCAGCGCCGGCCGGGCAATGTGATCCATCACTCGGACCAGGGGTCGCAATACACGTCTCTGGCGTTTGGCAAGCGCTGCAAGGAGGCCGGCGTGCGACCGTCCATGGGATCGGTAGGCGACGCCTACGATAACGCCATGTGCGAGAGCTTCTTTGCCACGCTGGAATGCGAGCTGCTGGAGCGGCGCCGGTTCGCATCCCGGGCCGAAGCCCGCATGGCCTGCTTCAGCTTCGTCGAAGGTTGGTACAACCCGGTCCGCCTCCACTCCAGCCTGGGCTACCGCTCGCCGATGACCTACGAGGCAGCCGCAGCAGCAATGGAGGTGCCCGAAGCCCAACCATAGCCAACAAAGCCCACCAACACTCCATCAAATCGGGGCAACATCAGCCAGCGGCTTTGGCGCGCTTCAGCCCAGACTGGGTTCGTTCAATCAGCAGGTCCCGCTCGAACTGTGCGACGGCGCTGATCACGCCCATCGTTATGCGGGACGACCAACAGACGCAATTGGCGGCTGCTGGCTAGGGCATCAGACACGAAGTCCAATAACCAGCGTTGATGTGGCCACAGCGGCGTGCGCGTGCCAAGACGCATAGCCATGTCGTGGCGTCGCGCTTCGCTGTTGTGGTGGAAGGCATGCCTCAATGCGTCGCACACGATTGGAGATTGTCACCCAGACGAGATGTTTCTAGCCCCGGGCGGTTCCGGTTGTTCTTGATCTTTCACCGCCTCGATCTGTAACGCCGCCTTGTCGGCACTGTCCTGTCATATGTCTTGCCGCGGACCGCGCGCCGCGGTGCGTTGTTTGCCCCACCCTTATGTCCGATCGAGACGGATCGGACGCATTGGAGACATTGCCTCATGCGACTTTCCCGCCGGTCACTGCTTGCCGCCCCCGCCGTTGCTTCGGGCTCGGTCGCGATGTCGCGCACCTCAAGGGCGGCTGGCCAGCTGATCCGCTTCGGCGTGGGTCCGCTGCAGCCGACGCCGGGCGACACGCGTCGCGTCTATGAGCCGTTTTTCGCCCATCTCGCGAAGGCGCTGGACCGGCCGTTCGAGCTAGTGGCGGCGACGGACTGGGCGGGGATCGCGATCGCGCTCGCCAACGAGCAGGTCGACTGCGCTTGGCTGGGGCCGTGGGGCTATGTGATCGCGCACGACAAGTCGGGCTGCGAGGCGCTGGCGACGGTGAAATACCGCGAGAAGCCGACGTATCAGGCGATCATCATGTCCAGGCCGGACCTGAAGATCGAGCGTTTCCCCGAGGACGCCAAGGGGCTGACGATCAGCTTCACCGATGCGGGTTCGACCAGCGGCTGGCTTATTCCGCACCACTGGTTCAAGACCCACAACATCGATCCGCGGACCTATTTCAAGTATCGCGACGGTGCCACGCATGCGGCGCAGAGCATCGCCGTCGTGAGCGGGCAGGTGGATCTGGCGACCGATTTCGACCGCAACCTCAACGCGATGGTGGCGGCGGGACGGGTGAAGGAGGAGCAGGTAAAGATCGTCTGGCGCTCCGAACCGCTGCCGAACGACGCGCTGGCGGTGCGCAAGGGGCTCGACGCCGAGACCCGGACGACGATTGCCAAGGTGGCGCTCTCGATCGACGTGGCCGCGGCTGGGACGATCATGCCGCCCAACTACACCGGCTGGATTCAGTCTCGCCCCGACACCTACGCGATGATCGAGACGGCCGGTCGGGCGCTCGGCAAGATCGGCTGAGGCGCCGGCGATGTCGCCAGGGGTAGGGGTCGGCCGGCTGCGGGCCGGTTTCGTCCTCATCGTGCTCACCTTAGTCTACGGATTTTGCCTGTGGGTCGTGTCGCCCGATCTTGGCCGGCTCTGGTCGGGACTGCCGCGGCTGATGCGCTGGCTGGCAACGGGGTTTCCACCGGATTTCTCTGGGCCCTATGACCTCGCGTTGCGGGCCAGCGAAACGTTCGCCATCGCGACACTCGGCACCACCACGGCGGCTGTGCTGGCGCTGCCGCTGGTGCTGTTCGCGGCACGGCCGGTGGCGCCGGTTGCATGGCTGTATCATCCCGTCAGGGCCGTGCTCGACACGCTGCGCGGGATCGATGCGTTGGTGTTCGCGCTCGTGTTCGTGGCCGCCGTAGGGCTTGGCCCGTTCGCGGGCATGATCGGGGTGGCACTGCATTCGGCAGGCACGATCGCCAAGCTGTGGTCCGAGGCGCTGGAGACGGCGGATCTGGCCCCGGTCGAGGCGGCGCTGAGTGCGGGGGGCTCGCGGGCGCAGGCCTTCGTGTTCGTGCTGCTGCCGGGGACGTTGCCGCAGACGGCGTCTGCGCTGCTGTATGTCTGGGAGTTCAACATCCGGGCCTCGACCGTGCTCGGTGTGGTGGGCGCCGGCGGGTTGGGACAGGATCTGAAGAACGGCATCGATCTTTTGGACTTCGGCCGCGTGCTCGCCGATCTCATCATCATCGTCGCCATGGTGGTGACCGTGGACCGGATGTCGGCGCGGCTCCGACGGGGGCTGCTGTGAGCGCCGCACTGGCCCCGGGTGTGGGCGATGTCATCGGCTGGAACAGCCTGCGCCTGTCCGGCATCAGCGTCGCGCTTGGCGGGCAGCCGGTGCTGCGCGATGTGTCCCTCAGCGTGGCGGCCGGCGAGATCGTAGCACTTCAGGGGCCGTCCGGCTCGGGCAAGACGACCCTGCTGCGGGTTGCGGCGGGTTTGGTTCCAGCGACCGGCGTGATCGCTGTCGGGGAGGACAGGCAGGCGCGGCCGGCGGTGATCTTTCAGCACCATGCGCTGGCGGCGCGGCTTTCGGTGCTGGACAACGTGCTGATCGGGTCGCTGTCGCGCATCGGATTGCTGCGCACGACGCTGCGGCTGTGGCCGGCCGACGAGATCGCCCATGCCGAAGCGTGCCTGGCAGGGGTGAAGCTGGCCGGGTTTGGCCCGCGTCGAGCGGACACCTTGTCCGGCGGACAGCGCCAGCGAGTGGCCATCGCCCGTGCGCTGGCGCAGAATGCAGGGGTGTTGCTGGCCGATGAGCCGGTGGCGAGCCTCGACCCCGAGAGTGCTGATCTCGTGATGTCGCTGCTACGCGATCTCGCGCATCGCGAGGGACTTGCGGTATTGGTCTCGCTGCATCAGCCGGAACTCGCGCGCGCCTATGCTGATCGAAGCCTACGCATCGCCGATGGCTGTATCGTCGGCGTGCCGTCCCCCATCGTTTGAAGGGTTCCTGTGTTGGATTTCGATAAGACTTTGCTTGCGCCGAACGTCCCGCTGCTGCGCGACAAGGTTTATGATGCTCGCTCGATATTTCGCGCCGAGAACCTGCTGCGCGAGGCGCGGCGGCAGAAGAATGTGCCGGAGGGCGCAGTTCCCGAGATCTGCGTGCTCGACCCCGATGGCGATCTGGTTCGCCATCTGCTGCAGAGCGGTGCTGGTCAGAAGAGTCCCTTCTGGGCCTGCTATCACACCGATCTTGTGGTCTTCGAGACCGGCGGGACCCGGTTCGGGGTCGTCGGCTGTGCCGTGGGCGGCCCGTTCGCGGTCTTGATCGCCGAGCAGATGTTCGCCTCCGGCTGCCGGCTGCTGATCAGCATCACCTCCTCTGGCCAGATCGCCGATGGCGGGCCGACGCCGTATTTCATCCTGATCGACCGGGCGCTGCGCGATGAGGGCACGAGCCATCACTACATGGCGCCGTCGGATTTCGCATACGCCGATCCGGCGTTGGTGCGGCTCACACAGGCGGGACTGGGCGGGACCGGACTGCGGGTGATCACAGGCTCGACCTGGACGACGGATGCGCCCTATCGCGAGACCGAGACGGCGATCGAAGCAGCGAAGGCACAGGGCGTGCTTGCAGTGGAGATGGAGGCGGCGGCCCTTTACGCCTTCGCCGCCGCCTGCGCCCGGCCGGTGCTGTGTTTTGCACATGTCACCAACCAGATGGCGCAGATCGAGGGAGATTTCGAAAAGGGCGAGGCCGGGGGCGCACACGACGCGATCCTTCTGCTGGGGGCCGCGGCTGATGCGTGGAGCCGCTCCGATACCGCGGGCCAGGACAGGGAGCGCCAGGCATGAGTGCCCGCGGCACGCTGTTCGAGCGGCTCGAAGCGCTCGGCATCAAGACCACCACGGTGCCCTATCCGGCGCACCGGACGGTCGAGGAGGGCAAGGCGTGGCGGGGTGCGATGTCGGGCCAGTTCACCAAGAATCTGCTGCTGAAGGACAAGAAGGGCAGCCTGTTCATGATCGTCGCCGACGAGGATCGGCAGATCGATCTGCGTCGGCTGCACGTGCATATCGGCGGGCAAGGGCGATTGGGCTTCGCCGCCGCCGAGACGATGCGCGAGCTGTTGCAGGTCGAGCCTGGCGCGCTGACGCCGTTCTCGTTGTCAAATGATACTGAAAGGCGGGTGCGTCCGGTGATCGATGCCAGCCTGATGCGGGCGGTGCAGCTGAACTTCCATCCGCTGGTCAACACCGAGAGCACCGGCATCGCGCCCCAGGCACTGCTGGATTTTATCGCCTCTTGCGGTCATGCGCCGCTGATCGCCGACTTCGACGCAATGGCCCTTGCCGATGCCGAGGCAGCGACGGTCGCCTCCGACTGAGCCGTCGATCCATCGGAACGCTACCTGGAGCCTGAGCCATGCGTACCAATCCAATCTATGATGCCGTCGAATTCCTCACCTCCCGCAGCGACGGCCATGCCAACATCGGCTGGGGGGCGGTGCCGTTCACGCTCCTCTCGAGCGGGCTTGTGATCGGCAGCATCGCCGTGGCCGTCGCAAACTGGCGGGCCGATCCGACGCAGCGCACTGGCCGTCATCTGGCTTTGTGGCTTATGCGCATGCTGATCGGGGCGATGTGGCTCGAGGGCTCCCTGTGGAAGCTGCCGTTGCCGGTTTCGGGCGGGTTCAGCTACTGGCTTGGGCTGATGGGCCAGAACGCCGCCTGGGATTTCTACGGCGCGCTGATCCGCACGGTGCTGATCCCCAACATCGCCTTGATCAATCCGGCCATTTTCCTCGTTGAGGTCTCGCTCGCCGCCTCGCTGATGCTGGGGGTGGCGGTGCGGCTTACCTCGTTGCTGGGCGTGGCGATGGCGCTCAACCTGTGGCTGGGGCTATATCATTTTCAGCCGGAATGGCCGTGGATCTACATCTTCATCGCCATGCTGCACGTGTTCTTCATCGTCGATCGCGCCGGCCGCGCGTTGGGGCTGGATGCGATGGCGCTGCGGGTTCGCGCCGTCTGGTTCCAGAGAAACCCGCTGGTGCTCTGGGCGGTCTGATCCGCGCGCAAGCTGCGGCTTTGGACAGCTCGGAGCGGGTCGGATAGAGAACGATCGTGACCGCTTCCAGCCCCAGTCCCTTCAACCTCGCCCGCCCCCCGGCGGCGACCAGGTGGCTCGGCGGTACGTCCAGAGCGAAGATGGTCTCGTTGGTGAGGAACGGGATGCCCGCGAGGCCGGGGATCGCGGGCACCGCCGGTTCGGAGCCGGTTGCCAGCACGATGCGGGGCGCGGACACCGTGCGGCGCCTCACCTGCAGGCTGGGCCACCCCCCGTCACACCGAGGGCGCAGCCGCGCATCGCCTGGGCCTGGTGAGCCGCCGCGAGCAGGGCCTTGGAGGGAACGCAGCCGGTGTTGAGGCACTCGGCGCCCATCTTTCGCGCTCGACCAGGGTCACACGCTGGCCGAGCCGCGCGCAATCGCCCGCGGCCGTCAACCCCGCCGAGCCAGCGCCGACCACCACAACATCGTGCGTCCAAAGCAAGTCAATCCTCCACTGCTCCCGACCCGGCTGTATAGCAAAGCATGACATTCGACGCAGCTATGAGGCCCGGCCGCCTCCGTGTTCTCGTGACCGGGGCTTCCGGCCTCGTGGGGCGCGAGATGTGCGGCGTGCTGGCGGATCGGGGGCACGCCGTGGTGGCGTTGCTGCACCACAGCCGCACGCTCGAGCGCAACGACGGCGCCGCTGTCTCGGCTCGGCTCTTTGACGGGGCGCATCAGGGTGGTGTCGTCACTGTGCTGGATGGTGACGTGACCGCCGAGCGGTTCGGCCTCACCGTGCCGGTTTCGGGCGCGCTGGCGGCGAGCGTGGATGTGATCGCGCACTGCGCCGCGGTGACGGCGTTCAATCTGCCCCGATCGACATACGATCGGGTGAACGTCGGCGGCACGGCGCAGGTGCTGGCCTTCGCCGCGCAAGCGGGCCGTCACTTGCGGGTGCTCCACGTCAGCACTGCCTATGTCTGCGGGGAGGCGGACGGGGTGGTTCCCGAGGCGCCCACGGCCGCGTCACGCTTCAACAACGGCTACGAAGCAAGCAAGGCGGCAGCCGAGGCCCTGGTGCTGGCGGCGCACCGGCACGGCCAGCCCGTGGCGATCGCGCGGCCGGCGATCGTGGCTGGAAACTGGGAGAGCGGGGCGATCGGGGCATTCGGCAGCATGTATCAGCTGGTCCGCCTGGTCACGAAGGGGCGCACCGGGGCGTTGCCCGCGTGGCCTGATGCCAGCCTGAACCTGGTGCCGATCGACCACGTGGCTGCCGCGCTGACCGACATCGCGGAGCGTATGGGGCTGGCAGATGGCCGGATTTTTCATCTTGCCGCCGGCGATCCCGTGCCCCTTACCGTGCTGGAGGCACTCGCGGCGGAGTTCCCCTCCCTCCGTGCTCCCCACCTGATCCCGCCTGAGCGGTTCGACATGGCTCGCCTGTCGCCACGGCAACAATTGCTGCATGCGACGGTGACGGCCAACTATTCCTGCTACTTGCGCCCCAGCCCCCACTTCGTCACCGCAAACCTCATTGCGCTCAGCGGGCGCTGCTGCCCCGCGACGGATGGCGACTACGTCCGACGTCTGGTCCGGTATGCGGTCGCGACGGGCTTTCTGCCGGGGAGGGCGCGCTTCCCGTCAGAGCCTGAAGATTTCAGGAAGATAAAATTCAGCCTCTAACTTATTGTTTTGGCGATCGTGTTCATCATGCTTTAACGCACGTCCGGATAGTGCCGATCCAGGTTCGAGCGCCGCCCGACTGCCCAGCTCGCGCTGACGCGCAGATAGATCAGGTTGGCGCGGATGGCGCCCCAGGCGGCGATCCGGCGGTCCGAGGTCATCACCACACGGTTCACCATCCGCGTCCGGCCGAACCGGTGCAGGCGGACGCACAGATCCGCGTCCTCCATGATCGGCAGGCGGGTGTCGCATCCGCCGGCGGCGAGAAAGTCGGCCCGGCGAAAGAACATCGCGTGATCGCCGAACAGCAGCCGCCCGCCGCGCAGGAATAGATGTGGCCGGAACAGCAACGGGCCGTAGTACGTCTTGGCCCAGTTGTGCAGGCTGGTGCCCCAGCGCACCCCGCCCGGCCCGCTCAGCAAAGGCAGGAAGCTGGCGAGCGCCATTCTCGGGTCTGCCATCGTGTTGGCGATCACGGCTATCGCGTCGTCGGGCAGCAGCGTGTCGACGTGGAGCACGCACACGAGCGGGGCAGACACGGCAGCCACCCCCGCGTTGATCCCGGCCCCGCGGCCGCGCGGCGCCGTGATGGCACGCAAGCCGCCCGCCTGCACGATCGCGACGGAGGCATCCGTGCTGCCACCGTCCACTGCGATGATCTCGTCGGGCGCCGGATCCAGCACGCTGAGGCTGCGCAGCAGGCGGGGCAGTGCTGCCGCCTCGTTCAGCATGGGGATGACGACGGCCACGCCGCTCATGCGTGGCCGCTTGCGTAGCGGGCACGGCGGCTCATTTCTCGGCCACGCTGCTGCGCGACGGACTGGCGGTGCTGGGGATGGATTACACGATCTATCTCTGGCACGTGCTGACGCATAAGGTGACGTTCTTGTGGCGATTCCATTTGGTGCACCATGTGGATATCGACATGGATAGCACCACCGCGTTGCGTTTTCACGCGCAGGTCCCTACCAATCCGCTGGCCGTCGAGCGCCAACTTGCCAGGTGATGACATCGTTCGCGCCGGGTCGTTGACGCAGGCCAACCTTGCCTGCATGCCAACGCAGACGTCGATCTTGCGGCATGCAGTTCCCAGACCTGCAAACAGGTTTTCCAGCGGCCTCGTTCGCATCAGCAACTTATGCCACTTGAAAAACATCTGCTTTCCCGCACTGTCCGCTTCAAAGCCGACGGGCCGGTTTCGGCCAGCTACCGACGATCTGAACGCCGCATAGATTCGCATGGTTCAGCCTCGTTGTGGGTCTTCCGTTTGGTTCAGAGCGCAAGAAGGAATGAACGGCCAGGGAAACAGCGCGGAAAACGTAGGCAGGATGAGGGAGGGAAGGCGTTCGCATCGTCGCTCCTGCCGACACCGCTCCGCTCCATCGCCGGCTGCACGGCCTGGCCCCGCGACTCACGCAGCCCCCGAGCGGGCCGCGCGCCGCGCAGGGCAAGGGCGCTCGCCGGCAATGGTGTCGGCAGGACCGCGCCGCGGCGGGGGAGAGGTCGTCGGAGAAGAAGGACGACAGGAACCCGAACCGGAAAGCACACTGCCATGGAACTGAGGACCGTCGATCCCCGCAGCCTGAAGATCAACCCGGGCAACCCCCGCCGCATCGGTGCCGGTGAGCACCCGGACGCGCAGATGGTGGCCAACATCAAGGCCGTCGGCATCCTGCAGCCGCCGGTCGTGCGTGAGAAAGGCACCAAGCTGGAGATCGTTGCCGGGCACCGGCGGGTCGCGGCTGCGATCGCGGCCGAGTTCCCGGAGATCCTGGTGCTGGTACGTGGCGGCGATGACGGCGGTGACGCAGTACGTGCCCTGTCGGAGAACGTGGTCCGTGCATCGCTCGACGCTGTTTCGCAGTGGAAAGCCATTGAGGCTTTGGTGTCTGCCGACTGGACCGAGGAAGCGATCGCGACCGCGCTGGCGCTGCCGGTCCGCACGTTGCGCAAGCTGCGGTTGCTGGCGCAAATCCTGCCGGCGATGCTCAACCAGATGGCAATCGGCGATATGCCGGCGGAACAGCAGCTCCGCACAATCGCCGCAGCCTCGCCAGGCGAGCAGGCGTCGGTCTGGAAGAAGCACAAGCCGAAGAAGGGCCAGGCTGCGGTCTGGCACGAGATCGCCCGGGCCTTGGCAAAGCGCACGCTGCCCGCCACGGTCGCCCGGTTTGATGACGCGATGGCGCAAGCCTACGGAATTGTCTGGACCCACGATCTGTTCAGCCCGAGCGACCAGGATGCACGCACCACGACTCAGGTCGAGGCGTTCCTGGCCGCGCAGAACGAGTGGCTCGCGGCCAACCTGCCCGAGAACGGCGAGCTGGCCGAGCTGGATCACTACGGCGACCCGAAGCTGCCGCCCAAGGCGATGCGGATCTACGGCAAGCCACGCAAGGGCGACCTTATCTCTTGTTACGTCAACACTCGCACCGGCGAAGTGGACCAGGTGGCTTATTGCCTGCCGGAGCCGCGGCGGAACGCCAGCACTGGCTCGATCGAGACCGAGAAGCCGGCACCGAAGGCCCGGCCGGACATCACCGCCAAAGGCATGGCGATGATCGGCGACCTCCGCACCGACGCACTGCACCAGGCATTGCGCGAGGCACCGATCGGCGACGACGTGCTGATGGGCTTGCTGGTGCTGGGGTTCGGTGGACGCAACGTGCAGGTGCATTCCGGCGCTGCCAGCAAGGGCTATGGCTGGCGTGAGCGTATTGCCGAAACGCTGACCGAGGGCGGCGTGCTGACGCAGGACTTGGCCGTGCTGCGCACCGCCGCACGCGAGATGCTGGTCGAGGTGCTGTCCTGCCGCGTCAACATGAGCCAGAGCGGCATGGGCGCGCGGCACGCCGGGGCGGCGATCGGCGCAGACCTCTATTTGCCGAACATGGCAACCCCGGAGTTCCTGGCCTGCCTGTCCAAGCAGGCAATGCAGCGTACGGCGTCGACCAACGGTGTTGCCCCGCGCAACACGGGCAAGGAAACACGGGCCGCAGTGATTGCGCACGTCGGCACCGGCAGCTTCGTCCACCCGGCGGCCCTGTTCCCGCTCACACCGAAGGAGTTGGAAGCCCGACGGCGTCCAAGCAGCCTGGTCGAGACCTGTGGCAAAGACGCCGATCCTGAGCACCGGATGATCGACGAGGACGACGCAGGAGACGATGACGCCGCGGACAGGGAGGACACCGAGCGCATCACCCCTGAGGATGACGAGCCGGGCAAGGGCGATATGTCGCCCCCCGATGCCGGCGCATCCGGGCACCACAGCGCCACCTGACGAACCGCTGCCCGGCGAAATGCCGGGCGGCACCCCCTTCATCGCATTTGGTCGTCCTGCAACCCGTTTCAGGGGAGAAAACCATGACGTCCAGTGCTAGATCATCCATCATGACCGTCGCCCTGCGCCAGCCGATGACCCTGGACCAGTTCCTCGCGTGGGAGGAGCAGCAGGAATTGCGCTACGAGTTCGACGGAATCGGTCCCGTCGCCATGGCCGGCGGCACGGCCGAGCACGACCGCATCAGCCTAAACCTTGCCGCGTCCCTGGTGGTCCGGCTACGCGGTAAGCTGTGCCGCCCCTGCGGCAGCAACCTCAAGGTGGAGGTGATGGGCCGCGTGCGCTACCCGGACGGCTACATCACCTGCAGCCTACTCGTGCCGGGCGCCACGGTCACCAGCGATCCCGTCGTCATCTTTGAGGTGCTCAGCAAGGGCACTGCCCGGGTAGACCGGGTGGAGAAGAACCGCGAATACCGGACGATCGCTTCCGTCACCCACTATGTCATGCTGGAGCAGGACGAGATCGCAGCGACGGTGCTGGAGCGGTCCGGTGAGAACTGGATCAGCAGCCTGCTGGGAGCCACCGACACGCTGCTCCTGCCGGATGTCGACATCGAGATCCCCCTTGCCGAACTCTACGAAGGATTGGACCTCTCAAGCCCTGCCGGTGATGATGACGGCTGACGCCTAAGCAGATCACCCTCAAGCTCAGCCGCAGCCCGGAACGCTGAACATGTTGCTACGCGGCATCCTCCAAATCCTCCCTGGCGTTCGACCTTTTTGGTCATATGGTGAGTTTTGGCGCTGGCACGAGTTCCAGCGACCACTCCGGCGGTGGCCCGCGATGGAACGTGCGGTGGTGCCCGGCAATCAGGTAGATTGGAGCAGCCTTGCCCTGGCACGCCGAACAGCGCAGCCCCGCCAGCACGTCGAGGAACAAGCGATCACCCCGCTGCTCAAATAGCAGACGCACGGGAAGGACCACGACCCGCTCTGAGCACCGGCAGCGCACCTCCAGGCAGCAATCCGGCCAGTCGGTGATCGGGATGAAGCTGCCGCGGAACATCATGTGCTCCAGCGCATGAGCGGTGCCGGGGAAACCGGGAGGTGCGTCGTTGGAGCCAGCGAAATAGGTCAGGTTGGTGGTCACCACCGGGGCCAGTGCATTCGGCACCATCACAACACGCAGCCCGTTGGGCAAGGTCGCACGCAGGACTCCGTTCTGCGTGCCGTTAGTGGCTGCAGTAAGGGGCTCGCCGGCCTGCACGGGGGATGTGCCGGCCAGGAATGCCACGGCCGCTGCCCAGACCAAGGATCGATGCAGCAAATGCGCCCCCTGTCATATCGGTTCGGCGATATATGGGTCACCGGAAGCGCCCTGCCATCGTCATGCGATGTCTTGTAAATGGGCTGGCGCGCGGCGACGCATTGGCGAAAGCGCTGCGACATCCGCGGTGCCAGCAAGGGTGAGCACCGGGTTGGGCATGACCGCCAGGCGTGGTTCGAAAGCGACGCCGACGGCGATGCGGACAAGAGGCGCACCAAGGCAATCGATGCGTTGGCTGCTTGGGCCTGCCTGTCCCGCCGAACGCGTTGATTGAACGTGTCGACACTTATGCTACATGTAACGCATGAAGCCAGGCACCGAACGTGTACAGCGCCGCCGCGAGAAGATGCGAGCGGCTGGACTGCGGCCAATTCAGATTTGGGTGCCCGACACCCGCGCGCCGGGCTTTGCCGAGGAGTGCCGGCGGCAGTGCGCGATCATCAACGCGTCCGAGCAAACCCCTGAAGGCCGGGAGGAAGCGGAAGCATGGGATCGTATGGCCGCTGACGCATGGGCCGATCTGCCGTCCTACGAGGGATGAGACGGGGAGATATCGTGACGGTCGCCATGCAGGGCGATAGCGGCAAGCCGCGGCCCGCACTCGTCATCCAGGGCGATGCTTTTGATGCGCTGGCGATGGTGGCCCTGCTGCCGCTGACGAGCACCATCCTGCCAGCGGCGCTCACGCGGATCGACGTTGCACCCGATACGCAGAACGGCTTGCACATCCCGTCGCAGGTGATGGTTCACCGGATCAGCTCCGTGCGCCGGGCGAAGATCGGTGCCGTAATCGGGCATCTCGACGATGTGACGATGCTAGCGGTGAGCCGCGCGATGGTGGTGTTCCTTGGGCTGGCGTGACGCCCGCGTGTCCACTTTGGGCAAGGTTCAGCAGAACACATTGCAGCCATCGGAAAACGGCCCAAAAGCTGTTCGAATATAATTGTCTTTTGATATATCGGACACATGAAGCCCGCCATGTTGATCGGTTACGCGCGGACCAGTATCAGCACCCGCCCGGACTGCCACGATCAGCACCACCACAACGACGGCGACAATGGCGACGACTGCGAGAACCGCGGCAATAGCAATCGCGCAGCCGAAACGTCCAACCGGGCGGTCGTCTCCATCGTCGCGCAGAATGAGGAACATGCGGGGCTAACTCCCGACGACCTTCCAACCTCAGTCATACACGCGCAACGCCCGCTGTGCTGCGTCCATGGCTTCCGCGAGCGTGGTGCATGGATCGGGGGTGCGGGCGCACTAACCCTGCCCGCATCTGGGGTCAGGCAACGCGGGCGTAGCTTGGGCGTCCCAAGTCCAGCATGCGGTTGAGCGCGTGGACGGCGATCGCCACCTCGGTCGCCCGGCGCTCATCCGTATGCGCGCGCAACTCGTCGCCGATCACCTGCTTCCACCTGTTCATGGTGGCTTCGGCCCGGGCTCTCGTGTTGTAGCCAGACGCGCTCTGCCAAGACATCCGCCCGTGCCGGGCAATGTGCCGGATGTGGCCGTCCCGTTGCGTCGGTGCGCTCTCGGCGGTGTCGCTCGGCACGGCGTTCGCGCGCGGCGGGACGACAACAGCCGCTTCGGGATGGCGCTCGGCAACGCCGGCGTAAACGCGATCCTGGTCGTAGGCGCCCTCGCCGGTAACCGACGCCACAGGTCCTGCGACCTGATCCAGCAAGGGGTCGACTTGGGACGCGTTGTCCAAGTCTTTGGGGGTCAGCATGCAGGCCACGATCCGGCCGCT
>JAABUT010003446.1_pt1 | contig 13567 bp, 17 predicted proteins | sample 5559281 | NCBI WGS metagenome assembly JAABUT01 (sample SAMN10711880, study PRJNA513359) | rock metagenome | isolation source: Antarctica rocks | place: Antarctica: Victoria Land, Ricker Hills nord | collected 2016-01-04
GGGCCACGAGGGCGACGCCGACCAACCAGGAGACGACAACCGCGAGGCGCCGCAACCGGCCCCGCGGCCGACTCCGGGCAAGCGCCGCAGTGAACCCGGCACCCAGCAGCAGGAGCAGCGCCGTCCCCCAAAGACCTACCGCGACAAACAGCGCCGGGCGCCGAGTGGCGAGATCAACACCGGCCGACGAGGCCAACCCGATGTCGCCGCCCACGGCCCAGTACACATGCAGGGCCGCGAAGGCGACGCACCACGCACATGCGGGGTACGTGCACCACCACTTCAGCGTCGGACCGCGCACGCCCCGGTCAACTAGCGCTGCGGTGCAACCGTTCCACGGGCCGCTCCCACACGAAGAAGCGACAACCATCAAGACGACGCGGCCTGGCGTGCGGTCGGCCGGTGCCGCCCTGGCTGGCACCGGTCGAGGTCGTACGTCGTCGCGCCGACCTCAGCTGGCAGGGGGCCCTGCGCTGCGTCGCCTTCGGTCAGTGGCCGGGGGTCGAAGGTGACGCGGCTAGCGGTGATCTTGCCGTCCTTGACGTGGCTCCACTTCACCGTCGGACAGGGCGGCGCCCCTGAGGTGTGCAGGTCGAACCGGGTGAGCACGTCTGCGCCGTCGACGAACCGCCTCTGCACGCGTCGTCGATCTGGGCGGACGCACCGATGTTCGGTCTCCGCCACGTGCCGCCAGCGCAAGCCTGATCGATCACGGATTGCCGAGGGCCAGTCGGATCTCGCATCGCAGATCGGGGGCGTGGGTCAAGCGCTCGTCCGCTGTCACCAGCGCGCGACCGTAGGTCTCGGCTACTGCGACGTAGGCGGCGTCAGAGCCCGTCAGGTTGTGCCGCAGTTCCCACATACGGGAAAGCAGTGGGGTCGTCGCGACGAGGTCGACGGTGGCCCCTGTCATCGCCTGGATCGCGTCCGCAGCTCGCTGCTCAGTGATCCTTCGTCCGAGAAGGTGGCCGCGGATCGCGGAGAAGACTTCCACCACCACGTGCTCACGCCGATCAGTGCGGATCACTGCCGAGCTCGACCCGACCCCGGGCGCCGACCGGCCCGTTGTCGGTCAGGGCATTCGCCGATACCGAGACGTCGACCACGATCATGCCGTGCCGTTCGGCTCGGAGAGATGCACGTTGCGCTCGTCTCTGGCGCGGTCGAGGGCTTGTGTCACCTCCGCCGCCGTGAGCTACGAGCCGTCGTCCTGTCGTGAGAAGCGCTCCAGTACAGCCAGGTTCGTCGATCGGCGTGCTTCGTTGGTGACCAGCGTCAACAGGAACGACTGCAGGGACTGCCCCCTGGCAGCGACGCGGTCGGCGAGAGCCTTCCGAATGTCCTCCGGGACGTCACGAATCTGCAGAGCGACCACGCATGCAAGATACATGCACTGGTTCACCCCACCGTCCCGATCCGAGTATGCCGGAGAAGGCGGCCGCCCTGCTGCACTCCCGGGCGCGCAGTCACGCGCTGGTCGATGGCAACAAGCGCCTGGCCCATGCCGGGGTGATTGCCTTCCTGGGTGTCAACGGGCAGCGGCTGACCCTGACCAACGACGAGGCCTACGACCTCATCATGGGGGTCGCCGGCGGCGAGCTCGACGACGTCTCGACCATCACCGGCCGGTCCGGGCCGGGTGCGCGTGGCCCGGGCTCCGATGAGCCGTCCACTCGTCACCGAGGAACGCTCGGCGTGCAGAGTTTGAGTAACAGCTCCGGAAGACGACGACGTACGGTCCGGCGGTGACCGACTGGCGTGACGATCGCGTCGGCTCGGCGTTGCGTGGTGAGAACCCGACCGTTCTGGCGCGGCTGCCCGCGGGCTTCGCGGTGATGGGCGACCCGCAGTGGCTGCCGGGCTACTGCGTCCTGCTGACGGACGACCCTGCGGCCGAGCGGCTGTCGGACCTCTCAGGCGCCGAGCGGACGGCGTACCTGGAGAGCATGGCTGCGTTGGGCGCGGCGGTGGAGCGTGCCTGCGCGCTCGCCGACCCGGCGTTCCGCCGCATCAACCTGGAGATCCTGGGCAACGCCGATGCCTTCCTCCACACCCATGTCTGGCCGCGCTACGAGTGGGAGCCGCCAGAGCTGGTGCACCGGCCGGTGTGGCTCTACCCGGCGCGAAGATGGCGCGATGCGCAGACTGCACTCGGGCCGCAGCACGACGCGCTGCGATCGTCGATCGCACAGCACTTGAAGACTGGATGAGCAGGGACCGTGGGCACGCCGCCCGGCGGTGGACGGCCGGAGTCGCCAACCGATCGGCGGCTGGGCCGCCGCGCGGTCAGCGGGACGGCTCGCGACAAACACGAACTCTCGTCCTGGTCGATCGGGTGCGTCGCGGACCTGATACGGGGTACCCGTGCGCCAGCAGCTCGGCCTCGAGCTCGTCCCGCTCGCGGAAGCGCAGCGTCGAGTCCGACGTGAGGGTCGTCCCGTCCGACGCGAACACCCACGTCCACCGGAAGGTGATCAGCGGCCCGCTGACATCGGTGACGTCGACCCAGCTCTGGACGGCGCCGACCCCTGCCACGAGGGTCGTGCGGAATGTCGCGGCACGGTTCCACTCCTGCCATGCGCGGCGGGCCGGAACGCGGGTCTCGAACACCAAGCGACCCCCCGCCCGCAGCGCACCACGCGCAGCGCGCAGGGTGCGTTCCCAGGCCGGCGGGTCGACGAGCGCCTGGGCGACGTTCCCGGTCATCACCACCAGGTCGACCTCCACATTCGGCAGCTCGGTCGCGTCGCCGTGGATCCACCTCACCCGGTCCGCCCCGGGCTTGGCCCGGGCGACGTCCAGCGAGCCGGCCGCGGGTCGACCCCCGTCACCTGGAGTCCGCGGCCCGCGAGGAGTACGGCGAACGTGCCTGTCCCGCAGCCGATGTCGAGCACGCGAACGGCCTCGAATTCATCGACCAGGGCGGAGTACACGCCAGGTCCCCGCGGTCCAGGTCCAACGCGTCGTAGATCGCAGCCAGCCGCGGGTGCTCGAAGACGGCGTCGGCCACGCAGCCGACCATAGATCCGCGCGCAGCCCCCCCGCCGTCCCGTGAACGATGGTCAGACGGGACGTTCGTCCCGTGCCCGTGACAGCCCCGGAACCCGACGTGATCGTCACCAGGCTCGACCAGGTGACCGGGACTCGGCGCATGACGAGCGCGCTGTCCAGTACGGCACTCCCAGAAGGAAACGCCGCGGAGTCGTCACAGAACGACGTCTGGAACAGCTGGCATCGTCCACAGGTTGCGCTCGTCCTCACAGATGGTGCCGCGCGGGTGCCTCGACCGCCTCCGGCGCGGCAGCGTTCAGGTCGCCGGACAGTCGTCCGGCACCTGCAGCCGGCCTGTTCGGCCGGCTCCTCCCGGAGGTCTCCCATGCGTGCTCTCGACGCTGTCTGCAACGCCCCCGTTCGCCTCTCGGCCCGCCTGCACGGCGCGGACCCAGACGCCGGCATGACCACCGCTGAGTACGCAGTCGGGACGGAAGTCTCAGTATGCCACACTTCACGCATGCCAAGTCGTGGTGCCATCTACTGCCGCTTGTCTCAGGACCGCACGGGTGCCGGAGTTGTGGTGGACCGGCAAGAACGCGACTGTCGCGAGCTCGGGCGGTCGCTCGGGTGGCAGGTCGCTGCCGTTTTCACGGACAACGACGTCAGCGCCTACCGCAAGCAGTCCCGCCCCGGGTATGTGGCGCTCCTGGCGGCGGTAGAGGCCGGCGACGTGGACGGCGTCCTGGCTTGGCACACGGACCGCCTTCATCGCTCACCGAAGGAGCTAGAGGTATACATCGACCTCTGTGAGCCGCGTGGCGTCGTCACGCGAACCGTCCGAGCGGGGGAACTCGACCTGGGGACGGCATCCGGACGCATGATCGCTCGGCAACTAGGTGCCGTGGCTCGCTACGAGAGCGAACAGACGGCCGGCCGCACCCGTGCCGGGAAGGCCGACGCCGCTTCTCGCGGCGCCTGGCAGGGCGGTCAGCGCGTCTACGGGTACGAGCTCGTGCCGCTAGGGGAGCGTGCCCTCGGAGGGTCGGCACTTCGAGTCGTGGCCGAGGAGGCTGAGCTGGTTCACGAGACCAGCCGCCGCGTCATCGCCGGAGAGTCGCTGCGGTCGATCGCCAGGGACCTCAACGAGAGAGGTAGGACGACCACGCAGGGCCGCCCCTGGTCCGGCAGCACGCTCAGGAGGGTCCTTCTGAGGCCCACCACGGCCGGTCTGCGGGCTTCCGGGGGTGAGGCCTTGGGTAAGGCTCAGTGGGAGCCTCTGCTGCCCGAGGATGAATGGCGAGGGGTTCGGGCAATCCTGTCTGATCCAGGCCGCCGCACCACCGAGCGCTACGCCCGGCGGTACCTGGGCAGCGGCTTGTATCTGTGCGGGTTCTGTGGCGGTCCCTTGACGGGTAATACGACCGCTGGCGGCGGACCGGGCGCTCGGCAGGCTGCCTACAGGTGCCGCACGGCTGACCGTGATGGTGCGAGTCACGTGGTCCGGGGGGTGGAGGTACTCGACGAGTTCGTCCGAGGCGTGCTTGTCGAGCGACTGTCGCGGCCTGATGCTCGCGGCGCCGTCGCCCCTTCGAGGGTGGACACCCTGCCGCTTCAGCGAGAGGCGGAGGCTCTGCGCTACCGGCAGGAGGAGCTGGCTCGGGGTTGGGCTGCCGGAGCTTTGACGCAGGCCCAGTTGCTCGCCGCGGACAGTGAACTACGCACGCGCCTGGATGCCATTGAACAGCGGATCGGCGCCGAGACCCGAGGGTCGGTACTTGGTGGGCTTGCCGAGGCGATCGACGTTGCGGCGGTCTGGGACGCCCTGCCGCTGGATAGACGGCGGGCTGTTCTGCACTCGTCGTAGTCACGGTGCTGCCGAGGTCTAGGCGGGGCCGGCTGCCGGGCGGGGCGTACTTCGACCCCACAGCGGTGCGGTTCGACTGGCTGGCGGACAGTACGTCCTGAAGCCGCTCGCGGCACCGGCGCTAGTAGCGCTTGTGTCGTGACAACGTCAACCAGAACTGCAGAGCCTGGGCGGCGCTCACCTCCGAGCAGTGGCAGGTCGTCACCGCGCTCGTGCCAGGGTGGCCAGGGATGGGCAGCGAGCTGCTCACGGCCGTCGAGGGCATCATCTCGACCGGGCGCGGGCACTTACCAGTACCGGCACGAGCCCACAGCCTGGCCCGACAACCCACCGGAGAGCACCGTGACGCACATCGCCGTGATGACCGCGAGCGACCTCGATGGTGACCTCGACCTGCTCGCCCTGCCCGAGGCCGTCGACCCGGAGACGTGGGAGGTCGTCATAGTGCACAGCGATGGCTCTCGGACGCCGCCCACCGCCGGCGGGCCCGGCACGGGGGGCTCCTACCCACGGTTCGGTGCTACTCAGCGGGAGTTCAAGCACTGGTGGTTCGTGGACGGCTTCAGCCACTGCCATGCTGAGATTCACGCACCAGCGACCGGTGACCGGGAGTGGCTGCCCCTTCGCGGCACCCGCGGTCTCTGTCCCACCTGTCAGGCTCGAGCCGCCGGGTGAGCTGGGGGGCCGCCACCCCGCCGGAATCTCCGCTCCGCTGCCCCCCGAGCCTTCGTTCCGTTCACGTGGCCGGTCAAGACGATCTTGCTCGAGGTCCAGGCGACTACCCCGAGCTACGCCCCGCAGGCCTGATCCCGCACATTCCCCTCACAGAAGGCGAAGGCGTAGTTGAGGGCTCAAGTTGACGAGGCGGCGCTGGTTGAGGGCCCTAGCCGGCTTGAGGCTGAAGGAGATCGCATCTTCCGACGTTTGCGTGATGCGCAAACAGCGGCAACGGGTGCCCGGCGTTGTCCATGTCCCGCACTGGCGTGACGATCGCAATCAGCGCACTGCCGTCACCCGACAGCGCAAAGCGCGTCGTGTCGGTCTCAAAGAGCTGGCCGAACTTCGTATCACGCTCGTCGTAAGCGCGGCCGATGAGCCGAACGGTCCCGTCGGCGTTGATGACCAGAAGGGGATCACCGCGCCCTCATCGGGGCGCCCGAGCGGGTTAGACGTTGGCTGATGGCCAGTTGCTGGACCGCCAGAAGGTGCTGCGGCTCGCCGCCGTACTCCACCCCGCATGCAACGTGGGGAAGGCAACGGCGGAGGGGGCGTGCCCCCTGGTGGGCAGGGTCAGTGCGCGCCAGAGTCGACAGTGGTGCGCCGATCAGGTGTGGTCCGGGCAGCCGCGCAGGCGGCAGTCGTCGTCGCGCAGGACGAGCGTCTGCGGCTGTTGGCAGACGGTGCGCTTGGTGGCCGGACCGATCAGTCCAAGCAGTCGGCAGCGGGCGTCGATGATCCGCGCCGCCACGACCAGGGCCCGCAGGTCTCCGGACGTGGCCGCGGGCCAGACGGCGGCCTGCAGAGCGTTGAGTCGGCTTACCTCGATGTCCAGGTGCTCCTCGACGGCGCCGGTGAGCTGTGTGGCCTGCGCCGCCTTGATGATCTTGTAGACGGTGCCGCGGCTGGTGTAGCCCAGCTCATCGGCGATCTGCTGTGCGAATAGCGGACGGTCATGACCTCACCTGAACCGCCCGGGGGTTTCGGAATAGCGGGCGGTCATGACCTCACCTGAACCGCCCGGGGGTTTCGCTGAGGCGCTTCGGCGCTAGATGGGGAGCACGTCGAGGAGACCGGAGCAGGTCGAGAAACGGCTGGTGTGCCCCAGGGGGCACACGCTCATGTGGCTTGTGCGGACGCAGTGGGGCCTGGTGCCAGTCGCCAGCCGCATCGGATCCGGCCGTTGCGACTTCCGAACTTCCGGCGGCATGCAGAGCTCGCCGATGACCCTGGAGCAGTGGCCTGCCGGCGAGCACCTGCCTTTCGCCGCGTGCGCCTGTCACGACCGGGTCGAGATCAGCGTTCATGAGGCGAGGTCGTGGTTGGAGTCGCCTCGTGACAAGCACGTCTACTCGCCCTAGTCTCAGCCCGGTAGGGAGTACCTGAAAGCCTCGGGCCTTGGCCTGGAAGCGACCGTCGCCGGTATGCGAGCCACCGGTTGAGTGTGTTGCTGCGTAGCTGGGGCGCTGCGCTGTCGATAGGACAGCGAAGCCATGCCCAACCACAGCCCCACCCATCTGGCCAAGATGGCGCAGCGGTCCGCTGCCAAGCGCCGCACCGACAAGATCGCCCGCCTGGTCGCTGACGCACCGGCCCTGAACCGGGCCCAGGTCTGCCGCCTGAAGGCGCTGCTCGACGGGCGTCTGTCCGCGCAGAGCGGTCCGCAGTGAACCGGCCCGCGGTGGCCGCCGCCGCCGCGAACGAGCTGTCGACCAGCAGCGACAACCGCTTCGCTGAGCACATCCAGCGCATCGTGGATTCGGCCCCCCCGCTGTCCCAGCACCAAAAGGGCCGTTTGGCCGTCCTGCTGCGTGGGGCGGGGGTCTGAGCATGCTGGACAACTACAGCCGGCCCCTCCTGGCAGAGGGTCCGGCCAATATCAACGTGACGGCTGACAGCATCAGTATGCCCGTCCGGTTCGACAGTTGGGGTCCCAACCAGCCCAGCGTGTTGCAGGCGGCGCTCTGGTACGCCGGGCAGGGCATCGCGGTCTTCCCCCTGGGTCCGGCGAAGCGGCCGTTGGCGCGGTGCGCGGCGTGTCGGCCCGTTGGGGCGTGTCCCGGCCGCAATGAATGCCGCTGCGGGGTGGACACCTGCCATGGCTTCTACGCCGCAACGTTGGACCGTGCCGTCATCAACCGTTGGTGGGGTCGGCACCCGGACTGGCAGCTCGGCCTGCGGACGGGCCAGGTCTCCGATCTGGTGGCGCTGGACGTCGACTTGGACAAGGGCGGCCTGGACAGTCTCCTCGCGTTGCAGCAGGCCGGGTTGACCATTCGGGGCACGGCGGCGCAGCTCAGCGGCAGCGGCTTGTCGTTCCATCTGCTGTACCGGCACCCGGGCGGCACGGTACCGAACTCGGCCGGTCGGCTCGGCGACGGTCTGGACGTACGCGGTGACGGCGGATACGTGGTGGGAGCGCCGTCGCGGCACCCCGACACCGGAGCCCGTTACGAGTTCCTGGGGGAGTCGACACAGTTGCCCGTGTGGCGGCCGCCGTCTCACCCTGAACGCGCGCGCTCGTTCGCGACCGCGGCCAAGCCCAAGCAGCAGCGGAACCGTTCGCTGGCGGCTGGGGGCACGGGTCGGCTCACCAGCACGCGTGTGCAGGCGCTGGTGGACCTGGTGGGTAGCGCTCAGCCGGGGGGGCGCCGGGAGATGTTGTTCTGGGCCGGTTGCCGTCTCGCTGAGTGCTCCGGTACCCGCGCTGCGCGGTTGGCGGTGGCGAAGCTGCTGCTCGAGGCCGCCGCGTTGGCCGGCATGGACGAGCACAAGGCGTTCGACACCTTGCGCGGCGCCCTGCTGCAGGGGGGCGTGTGATGACCCCGGAGCAACACAACCAGTTGCAGGAGGCGTTGCCGGACCAGCCGGCCAAGAAGGCCCCAGCTGTGGCCAAGCAGTTGGTGGACCTGGCGCTGAGCCGGTTCACCTTCCTGCGAGGCACGGACGGACAGGCCTACGCGTTGTGCGCGGGCAACCCGCTGGCCCGGCCGCTGCGCGGCGGGGACAGCTTCCGTCGGTACCTCGCGACCTGGCAGTGCAAGGAGACCGGGAACGTGCCGTCCCAGGGCGCGCTGGCTGACGCGTTGTTGGTGTTGGAGGGCCACGCCGACGACACCGACCCGGTGCAGGTCTTCCAGCGGGTCGCTCCGCTGGCCCAGGGTGGCGTGCTCATCGACCTGGGCAGTCGGAACGAGCAGATCGTCGAGGTCACTGCTCAGGGCTGGTGCGTCCGGGCGCTGCGCACAGGGGACCCGCTGATCACGCGCAACCCGACCCTGGGCGTGATGCCGGTGCCGGTACCGGGTGGGTCGCTCGAGGCGCTGTGGTCGGTGCTGAACGTCCGCGAGGCCGACCAGGCGCTGCTGATCGCGTGGATGGTCGCTGCCTTCCTGGTCGATGTCGCCCAACCGGTGCTGCTGCTGCGCGGTGAGCAGGGCACCGGCAAGACCACCGCAGCCAGGATGCTGGTGAAGCTGCTGGACCCTGGCGAGGGCGGCTTGGCGGCGCCGCCCCGTAACGAGCGGGACTGGGCAGTCACCGCCGCCGACCGCACGGTGGTGGGTTTGGACAACCTGTCCACGATCCTGCCGTGGCTATCCGATGCGTTCTGCCGAGCTGTCACCGGCGATCAGGTTGTGTACCGGCAGCTGTACACCGATGCCGACCGGTTCATCTCCCGCATCCAGTGCGCCCTGGTGATCACCTCGATCGACCCCGGTGCGATCAAAGGTGACCTCGCCGAGCGGTTGCTCCCCATCGAGCTGGAGCGAATCACCACCAGCCGGCTCCGGGAGGAGGACATCCTGCAGGAGTTCCAGGCCTCGCTCCCGCAGGTGCTCGGAGCGGTCCTGGACCTGGTCGTCGTGGCGCTGAACCAGATGCCGCAGGTCGACGCGCCTGCTGCAGGCTGGCCGCGGATGGCCGACTTCGCCACGGTGCTGGCCGCGCTGGACCAGGACGGCGGCACGGACGCTCTGGCGACCTACATCCAGGTCACCAAGGACACCCAGGCCGACGTCGCTGCCGGGGACCCCCTGGCCGACCGGGTGCTCTGGCTGCTTGACATGGATCCCGTCTGGCAGGGCACCGCATCGAAGCTCCTCAGCGCCCTCGCAGTCGAGGACAAGTCCCCCGAGTTCCGCAAGGGCTTCAAAACGGCCAAGGAGCTGTCCGCCAGCCTTCAGGCGCTGGCCCCCGCCATGCGGACCTTGGGGGTGGAGGTCACCCGCGGTAAGTCCAACGGCACAAGATGGATCCGTTTGGCCCGTGTGACACCTGAGTGATTGCACGACGGCACCCACGCTGCGGCCCGGCATCTTCGGCTGTCGGGCCGTTGCCGTGCCACCGCTCATGGAGGGCCAGCGCGCCGCGCAGTCACCCGGAGCAGCAATGCAGCGGGCAGCCCGGAGACGAGGCAGCAGACGAGATGAGCAAGGGGCCCACGGGGAGCAGAGGTCCGAGCAGGGACGCAGGGACGCAGGGACGCAGGGACGCAGGGACGCAGGGACGCAGGGACGCAGGGACGCAGAATCGGGAGTTCCCTCTGTTCAACCTGTCAAGAAGTGAAGAGAGTGACACAGGAGAGAGTCCTGATGCTGCGCCCCGTGCGTCCCTGTGTCCCTGTCTCCGCCGTGATGGGCTGCGCCCGAAGCCCCCTCCAAAGCGGCCGAGCGAGCTGGACTGTCCTCTGTCGCTCGCCAGAACGCCTCCACGCCCGACTGCCCTGCCTGCTGCTGCGCCTGTCGTCGAAGGACCGCGCCGTTCCCCCGTCACTGCTGGCGCCTGCTTACGGCGCTGCCTTTCGTCGTACGGGGTGACATCACCCACCAAGTCGTCGACGCACTGTTCGTCGCTGCGAACAGCAAGCTGCGCGGTGACGGGGGCGGTGGCGGTGGCGTCGACGGTGCGGTGCACGCCGCCGCCAGCCCCTGGCTGCTGCAGGCCTCGTTGGCGCTGGCGCCCTGCCCACCGGGTGGGGCAGTGCTCACCCAGGCCTTCGATCTGGCGCCGGTGCGCTGGGTCATCCACGCCGTCGGCCCGATCTACCGAGGCCCGCAGGACGCCGCCACCCTCACCTCGGCCTACACGCAGGCCCTGGCCCGGGCGGATGAGGTGGGTGCCACGTCGGTGGCCATCCCGTCCATCTCCACCGGCGCGTACGGCTACCCACTGGCGGTGGCAGCGGCAGTGTCCGTACAGGCGCTGTGCGGAGCGGTGACAGCCGTTCAGAGCGTGCTGCTGGTCGCCTTCAGCCACCGCGTGCAGGAGCTAGCTCTGGGAGCAGGCTCTGGAAGGCTGACAGCCCAAAGCCGGTACCGATACAAGGTGGGAGCGGGGCGTGTAGCGGCCTTGCGGGGGGGGGGTCTACCAAACTCCACTCGGCCTGTCGACGCCAAATCGGGGTAGATCGGGTCTCGGAAGTCAGCCACGACCACCAGGTCGGCCACCGACCGCTGCGCCGACTCGTCGCCGTCCTCAATGCGCAACGTCGTGACGGCCTCGTCGCCCCGTCCCTCCACCGACTGCACCAGCCAGACGTCGCGTCGCAGCGACGCGGTGCTGCGCCGAGGCGCGAGGAAGCGGACCTTGTCGCCGACGCGAACCCGCCTGCTGTGGACCCCAGCACCCTAGGTCGTCAGAGTCATCGGACGCCACGGACGTTGATCCGCACCCCGGCCATGAACAGCCGTGCTAGACGGCGGCCAGAGGAGCTGCCTGCGCCAGCAGTAGAGCTTGTGGCGGGCGTTAGTGAGCGGCTGGTCGAGCGCGACCTGCTTGTTCGGCGCCCGTGCGTGGAGCGCCCGGTCGATGCGGTCGTCGCACTCATGGCGGGTGTGGTCGTCGGCCAAGGCATGGAGGAGACCGCGATGGCCAGCATCACCAAGCGCCCTGACGGGGACCGGGAGGCCGAGGTGGCGGCGGCCTACCCGATGAAGCGGCTCGGCCTGCCGGAGGACACCGCCAAGGCGGCCGCCTTCCTCCTGTGGGACGCCGCCTCCTGGATCACCGGCGAGACCTGGTCGTCGACGGCGGCAAAACAGTTGCCGGTTCTGAGCAGGAGACGTCGGCGCGGCGTCGAAGACCTCTCCATGCGCCGTCCCTCTGCCGCCCTGGTCGCTGCCGCGTCCGCCGCCGTGCTCGTCGTGCCGCTTGTCAGCAGCGCCTCAGCTGCCCCACGGCCCGGGCCCACTTACACGCCGTACGCCACGGGGCTGTCGGTGGGCGAGCCCTCGATCGGCTACGACCTCAAGGCCAACGCGGCGATCTACGGCGCCGGGAAGAAGAACGTGCGGATGACCTGGGACGACCGGGTGCGCCCTGCCAAGGTCACCGTCGTCGACGCGACGGCCCCGACCTCGGTAACCTCGCTAGACGCGATCACCTTCACCGACCAGGCGACGTCCCGCACGTTCGTCTCACAGCTGATCGGCGCCTGCTCGCTGAGCTCCTACTCCGACAACGCTGGCAAGAACTACACGCCCATCCAGGGCTGCGGGGCGGGCACCCTGCTGGACCACCAGACGCTCGGCGGCGGGCCGTACACCAAAACGCCGCCCGCCGGGGCTGGGCTGGCCGGCTACAAGGACGCGGTCTACTACTGCGCGCAGAACGGCTTTTCCGGCACCTGCGCCCGCAGCGACAACGGCGGGGTGACCTTCGGCGCCGGGGTGCCGGCGTACAACACGCCCGCTAACGGCGGGACCAACGGCGGCGCGTGCTCGGCGATCCATGGCCACCTGCGGGTCGCCCCGGACGGCACCGCCTACCTGCCGAACAAGGGCTGTGGCGGAACCCCAACCGCCGGCAACCTCACCAACTCAGAGTTCTTCGGCGGCGGACCGGCGTTGTCGGTCAGCGAGGACAACGGCAGCACCTGGCAGGTGCGGCGGGTCCCCGGCGCGCACAACCAGGACGAGAGCGACCCCTCGGTGGCCGCTGACAAGGGCGGCCTTGTCTACTTCGGCTTTGAGGACGGCACCAACCCATCGGAGACGACGTTCGGCACGACCAGCAGCGCCCGGATCGCGGTGACAAGGGACCACGGCAAGACGTGGAGCAAGCCCTACGACGTCAGCTCGTCGCTGGGCCTGCACAACGTGCAGTTCCCCGAGGTGATCGGCGGCGGGCCCGGTCGGGCGGCGTTCTCATTCATTGGCACGCCTGGCATCGGTGACGACCAGCACAACGGCTTCGTCGGTGCCTGGCACCTGTACGTCGCCACCACGACCGACAGCGGCAAGAGCTGGAAGACCGTCGACACGACGCCCACCGACCCTGTCCAGCGGGGCTGCATCTCCTTGCAGGGCACCTCGAACAAGAACGCCACCGACGGCAACCTGTGCAAGCAGCGCAACCTGCTGGACTTCAACGACATCACGATCGACAAGGCGGGCCGGGTGCTGGTCGCCTACTCCGACGGTTGCGTCGGGACCTGCGTGACCGACGTCAAGAGCGCCAGCAAGGGCGCGGTCGACATGGTCATGCGTCAGACGACCGGCCCGTTCCTGTACGCCGCTGCCGTCCACTAGCCGACGGTCCGGCGGCCGGAGATCTAAATAGTCGGTCGCGGGGCTACGGCCAGCTTTGTTCGCACAGGGTGTGCCCCGCTGCACCGGTCCGGGCAGTTGAAGTCGCCGGTCACTCTCTTGCATGCTGTCGCGCTCAAGCTGAGCCTGGGTCAGGCCGCGCCCGGTAGACCAGCCGGCAACGACTGCCTCGAGGGGGGGCCACGTACCAAGGGCACGGCAACGGCCAGAACTGGCCATGAACGACAAAAAGTGCCCCGGTGCCCTCCTCCAGCCGTGTGGGCTGAAGGAGGGCGTGATGAGCCAGGGCGTGCTCTGAGCGGCATGCCGACCTAGCGCGTGACGCAAGGTGCAGTCCAGGCTCCTGGCCGAGGGGGTGGGAGATGAAAGCCTGCGGGTGCTGTCCATCGACATGGCGGGTCGAACGACTGAGATCGACACTTGAACCCTCGCCCAGCGCGCC
>JAABUT010003448.1_pt1 | contig 13562 bp, 9 predicted proteins | sample 5559281 | NCBI WGS metagenome assembly JAABUT01 (sample SAMN10711880, study PRJNA513359) | rock metagenome | isolation source: Antarctica rocks | place: Antarctica: Victoria Land, Ricker Hills nord | collected 2016-01-04
CCTCGTCCGAGATGCTCTGCATAATCTTGCTCTTCACTCGGTCGAAGGTCTCGGCATCGAGCGGTTTGGTGCCTGACGCGCCCGTCAGGTTGTGGAGGTTCTCAGCGGCCGATGCGATGCCAAGCAGGCGGTTACCGGTGTAGCCGTTTGCGATGTAGCGAAGCCCAAACATGACGTTGCTGCCCATGCGGCTCTGCTCCTTGAGCGCGAGCCAGCGCGGCACGACGTCCTCGAAGGCGATGTCGTCCAGGGTGAACAGGAAGTTGTGGTGAAAGGTCTCCTTTGCCTTGGGCTTGCGTCGGAACACCTGTTTGCCGAGGACTTCGACCTCGGTGGGACCGTAAGGGTTCCCAGGGTGATCGTCGGAAGGGTTGTAGAGCAGCGACTGGCGGCGCGTCCCGCATGCCTCGTACGCAGCGAGCGTGAGTAGGTCCTGCATGTCTTTATCGATGGTGTCGAACGCGTCGAAGGTAACGGGTTTGTCCACCTTGAAGTCCAGGACGGCCGACTCCGTAGCTTCGATCGCGCTCAAGTTAAGCACCGGCGTGCGGTTCAGGTTGAACCCGCCCGTCCGAATACGCAGACCAATCGTGTACTCACCGAAGCTGGCCGCGAGGGGATCGATGTCGACCGTCTCGGCCAGGCGGTCTCCGGTCCACAGGCCGTTCTGCTCGACGTCTGTCAGGCGCAGAGTTGTGCGCGCTGACCATGCCAATAGATGCTCGAGCCAGAGATGGCTGCTGATGAAGATCGGCTCGTCAGGGCGCTTCAGGTGCACGCCTCGAAGAGCGCGGCTGGGGCTTAAGTCTTGCTCGATGATGTTTCTCGCCGACAATCCGCCGTTCGTATGCACCGCATGGCTGCCGAGCAGACTGAACTGCTCGCCGCCGGCGTTTCCCAGAATTAGTGGGAAGGTTCGCACCTCCATTGGGGCGCTGGACGCGCCGTCCGGGATCACCGTGATGTCGATCGTGAATCCGCCGACGAGCTCCAACAGCAGGGCGCCATCTTCTCCTGCAACGAGAGTTCCTGGCCGTGCGTCGTCTTCTTCGCCAGGAACCCACCAGGTCCCGCGCCATCGCCTGTCAGTCATGACGCCAATCTAAGAGGCGACGACGACAACTTTGGCGTAGTTGAGGCGCGTCGCGGTGCAGTCCGCGCCGCGAAATCGTGTGACCGTCGCGCCAAGCTGACACGGCGACAACGTTCCTTATGCGGTCGGTCTCGTCTGCCCTGCAAGCGCATAGCGACGGATCTTGCGCGTCAAGTCGGCAGCGATCTGACGTTGTCCCGAGGCCGGCTGTTCGATACGACGAAGGCGTCTGCCGCAGCGTCGAGTCGGTCGGCGACGTCATCGAGGCGGTCGTCGAACAGGTGGCCGTACTGGTCGAGCGTCATCGTCGCGGACTTGTGGCCGAGCATCTTCTGGACGACCTTGATGTCGGCACCTGCGGCGATGGCCAGGCTGGCGGCGGTGTGGCGCAGCTCGTGCGGGTGCAGACCGGGCAGGCCGATCGCTTCGGCGGCGCGGTCGAACGCGGCGCGGCGGAAGATCGGTCCGCGTAGCGCTCCCCCGCCGCGGACGCCGGCGAAGACGAGGTCGTCGGGCGCCTTGCTGCGCACGTGCTCGGCGAGCTGGTCGACGAGGAAGCGCGGGATCGGTACTTCCCGCTTCTCGTGACCCTTGGGCGTTCCCCACACCTGGTTGGCTCCCACCAACGTGACCGACTCGGCGATCATGGCGCGGCGGCGCAGGAAGTCGATGCGGCGCACACGCAGCGCGGCCATCTCGCCGAAGCGGACGCCCGTGTAGGCGAGGAACAGCACGATGAGCCGGTACTGGTCGCTCTGCCGTTCGTCGAGACGTCGGTGCTTGCTCGGGCGGGCCGGCCCGGCGGCAGCGCGGGCGAGCTCGTGTACCTGCTCGTGGGTGAGGTACCGCTGCTCGAGCGATTGCGGTCGCGGCAGCTTGATGTCGGTGGCCGGATTGCGCAACAGTCGTCCGTCGCGGACCGCGAGGGTGAGGATGAGCGAGAGCACCCGGTGGATCTTGCGTACGGTCGCGGACTCGGCGTTGCGGCTGAGTTTCGTGACCCAGCTCTGCACATCCGCGTGCGTGACATCGGCCAGCCTCGTTGTGGCCCAGCGCGGGCGGATGTGCTTGCGCACAATGCCGGCGTACCGCTCGCGGGTCGTCGGCTTCAGGTGCGCCTGCCCGGCCAGCCAACGGTCGGCCCACTCCCCGACCGTCACCCGCGATCGCGCGGGATCGATGTAGGAGCCGGAGAGCTTGGACGACTCGATGGTCGTCAGGTAGCGCTCGGCGTCGACGCGGCGGTCGAAGGTCTTGGTGCGCTGCTCGCCGCCGGGGTCGCGGTACCGCACGTACCACCGCGACCGTCCGTTGCGGGTTCGTCGCTCGACACTGGCCATGGCTTATCACCCCTTGCTGGTTACGACGCCTGCACCCGGGCTTCGAGCGCCTCGCGGGCGAGTTCGGAGATTGTCTTGCCTTCATCGTTGGCGATGGCGGCTGCCCGGTCGCGAACCTCCGGCGTCACCCGGAAGGACACTCGGGGCGAGGCCGCCGCTGTACCCGTGAGTGATGGCCGGCCGGCCTTGCGTCGGACGTCGTTGACGATGGCGTCCGCGACGTCGTCGGTGAGTCGAGTGCCGTCAGGCAAACGGACATCTTCGCGCTCGAGGTCGATCTCGTCGGACTTCGCGCGTTTCGGCATGATCATTGCCCCCTGAATTGCGACGGCATCACGTGGATGACGAACAGGAGACGTCGTCGTCTGGTTCGATCTCGACGGCGATGATCTCCAGCTCTCGACCGCGCTCGTCCGCACCGATCCATAGCCATGCATACGCGCCACCTACTGTCGTCGTGCGGGTCGGTTCGGTCCAATCCATCGCGTACCGGGCTGAACCGCGGCCGATGCGATATCGGCGGGCCGACTGCGCCCATCTCAATCGCCTCTGCTTATTATTGTCCGACATAATGCTGTGACGTCAAGCGACGTCGCTGCTGCGGCTGCTGCGCTGACTGCGCAGCCAGCGCTGGACTTCGCTGCGTGGGTAGCGGACGTGGCGGCCGATCTTGTAGCTGTCAGGTCCGGTGTGCTGGTGGCGCCAGTACCGCAGGGTGGCCTCGGGGACGCGGAGCAGTTCGGCGACCTCATGCAGGGTGAGCAGGTCGTCGATGTCGTCGTGTCGGTTGTCGTCGGTGGTGCTCATGATCAATTCCTCTCGTCGATGATGGTCGCCACCTGAAGGTGGCGTGGTCGGTGCTGGCGGACACGTTTGGTCGAAGTTTCTTTGTCCGGGTCGGTGTTGGTCCTGTTCTGCTCCTCTCGATTTGGGTCGGGTCTGGTTGTAGCGCGGGGGTATGCCACGACAACCCCCGATGGACGTTGGGCGCGCAGTCCCGTTACCCCGCGCAAGTGCATCGGCGGGCGGGAAACACGACAGCTGCAAGCGCCTGAGGGTGAAGTCTGTGGCCGCCGCGCCGTTGGCTGTCGTTGGCTGCGTTGGCCAACGCTGGTTGAGAAACTCCGGCACGGCGTCAGGGCACGGGTCAGCGGCTGATGCCGTGGCCGGGCTCGTCATGCAAAATTTCTGGCACGGTGCCTACCCCAGGACTACGTGGCACGAATCCACGCCTCTCTTCACGCTCGGCGACCGCGCGGACGGCCTGCCACGAGGCGCGCTGTTCGCGGTCGAGGGCCCACGTGGTGCGGGCAAAGTCGACGACGTCGACTGGTTGGGCCCGGAGGGTGGGCTCGGCGCGCAGCGCGGCGATCTGGGTGCGTGCCGTCGCTAGTTCGGCTGTGTCCGTGGCAATGGCTCGTTCGACCTGCGCGAGGTGAGCATGCGGGTTGTCGACGGTCCCGAGATTGCCGTGGTGCTGGAGCGCCATGGAGTAGTGCTGTTCGCTGTCGCGCAGCTCGTGCCATGCCGCGCTCTTGGCCTGGCTTGCGTGCTGAGCCGCTTCGCTTGCGGCCAGGTAGTCGGAGTGGGCGTGCTCCGCAGCGGCGCGGGCGTAGACATCGAAACTCGCGTGGTGTCGTGGCGCGTCGTCGAACCAAGCGGCGAAGCTGATCACCTGTCTGGCGTCGGCCGGCATGGCGGGAAGGTAGGGCCGCCAGCTCTGCGCCCACTCGTCGAGTTGCTCGCGGGCATCGCGGACGGCGGCGCGGCGCTGTCCGAGACGTCCGGTGCCGGCTCGGACGGTCTGCGCGGCGTCGCGGGCTGGCTGCCGTTGCGCCTCCCATTCGGACTTCAGCGCCGCGGCGAGGGCCGCGGCGTTTCCCGTCACGACCGATTCGAGCGGGCGTAGTTGCGCGGCGGTGCTGTCTGCTTCCCGTCGCGCATCGTCGAGCGCACGGTGCAGTGCCGGGACGATGGCGTCACGCTGTTCGGTGATGGCGACGATGTCGCGCAGTAGGTCGCGCCGGTGCTGCGCGTCCTCGAGGCGGTTCTGCGCGTTGACCTCAGTCGTCCAGGCGTCGCGCAACTCGCCCAGGACGTGTTCGAGCGGGCGGAGCTGGACGTAACGCTCGGCCTCGCGGGCCGCCATTTCGGCGGCGTGGGTTGGGCCGAGGTCGGCGCGGTCGCGGGCGAAGGCGGCGACCCACTGCTCCCGCGCGTCGTCGACGGATTCGGCGATCAGGTGGGCGGTGTTGGCGGTGCGACCGCGGGTCATGCCCACGTAGGCCGACGCCGCGCTGGTGTGCTCCCCCACGGCCAGGTGCGCAGCGGTGGTGGTGTCGCCCTGCACGCCGTGCACCGTGCTGGCGTAGCCGAGCTCGACATGCTGACGCACGTAACCGGCAGGCAGGACGCGCTCGCCACGCCCGCCCGTGACGGTCACCGACCCGTCGCGATGGACGCCGGTGACGGTCCAGGTGTCGCGGTTGGCGACCTCCAGACCCGGGTCGTTGTGGCGGGTGACGACGCGGTCACCGGCGCCGATGCGTGAGGTGTGGCCGGTGGTGGTGTGGCTGTCGTCGACCCGTCCGGCCGCGACGTGTTCGGCCCTCACCGCGTCATTGAGCGCGCCGACCTGCTCGTTGGTATCCGCGACCACGACCACCCCGACGCCGTGCTGGTGGGCGCGGGCGGCGTGCCGGGCGAGCGCGGCGACCCGCTCGGTGTCGCTGCCGTGGATGCGGATCTGGTCGCGGGCGAGCAGCGCGTCGAACACCGCGGCGGGGTTGTCGGCGGTGCGCATGGCCAAGCTCAGCTGCGCGTAGCCCTCGTCCGGGACTGTCGCATTGCTGCCGTCCGGGGTGATGACGGTGCGGGTGAAGCGGTGCACCGTGTCGAGTTCCCGGTGCGACTCCGGGTGCACGCGGCGGGCGGCCAGATCGAGCACTCCGCCGCGGCCGACGGCTGGCAACTGGTGCCGGTCGCCGAGGAACGCGACCCTGGTGTGGTGTTCGTCGGCGATGGCCAGAAGTGCGCGGGCGGTGTCCTGGTCGAGCATTCCGGCTTCGTCGATGAGCAGCACATCCCCCGCGGCGAGCATCGCGTCAGCGCGCGGGCCGGCGTAGACGGCGCCGGTGTCAGGGTCGATGTCACCGGTGCGAAGCCGGGTCCACGCGCCGTTCTCGTGCCATCGGAAGCCATGCTGGTACGCCAGCGACGCCGCCGACGAGGCAGTGCCGCCGACCTGCCGAGCCGCCACTCGGGCCGCCTTCAAGGTGGGTGTCACCACCCGAAGTCGGCCCCCGTGCTGCTCGATCGTGGCCCGCGCGGCGGCCAAGGTCGTGGTCTTTCCGGCGCCTGCCGCACCCTCAACGACGACCAGGTCGGCGTCACTCGCGAGCGTGCGCACCACCTCCTGCTGTGTGGGATCGAGACCGTCTTCGGCGTCAGTCGCGATCGCATCGAGGCGTGTCGGAGACCTCGTGGCGCGATCCGCGAGGCGACCCACCAGGTCAGCCTCGACCTCGAGGACGTGCCGTGAGGTCAACGCCCGGACGTGCTCGGGCAGGCCCGGGCGGTCGAGTATGAGGACGCAGTCGGCTACGGCTCGGGCGGTCAAATCCTCGGCCAACTCGAGCCGGACCGGGTGGTCGGCAACGATGTTCACCCGGGCGATGAGCTGCTCAACTTCCCCTCGGACGTCGGCGGCGTTCCACGCAGAGCGCCGTGAGCCGAGGCGCGCCAGCACCTCCCGGACCGCCTCTTCGCGGTCGAGGTGACCGACCGCTGAGGCGTTCGTCGGGACGAGTCCGCGTTGGTCGCGGTAGCCCAAGGCGCGCAGTTCGTTCACCCACCGCGACGTCAATACCGCGCCGTTGCGAGGCACGACCTTGTCCGGTCGAGCGTCGGCCCAGGCCCGCCGATCCCACGCTCGCCGCAGTCCCGGGCCCGGCTCGGCGTGCGGATTCGCGGCGCGCCACTCAGCCTCGTAACGGTCGAGATGGCGCCCGATCTGCGCCGCCCGAGCACTGAACGGACCGGCGAACTCAGCGAGTTCGACAACCTCTCCGCTGCTCGGGTCGAGGGTGAAACCGTGCTGCGCGAGCGCCTGCCGGAATCCCGGGTCGGTCATCATGGCGGCGTGCCCGATGCCGTTGATGGCGTCGATCGAGTCCCGCACTCCGACCGTGTGCAACCCTCGCCACTGTCCCTCGGCGAGCACCCTGGCGTTGATCTGCAGGTGTAGATGACGGTGCGGATCACCCGCCCGCGAGGTGTGATGGCGCACCGTCACCGCGTCGATCTCGGTTACCGGAACCTGGATTTGACCGCCGCGCGGACCGACGCGGGTGGTCGCGTGCTGCGCCAACCAGCCGATGATTTGCTGCGCAGCAGCGTCCTGCGCTGCGTCATATGCGACTGAAATAGCAGGATGCAATTCTGCTGCCAGTGACCACGACTTCGGCCCGTTCACCGACACTTCGACAAAGCGAACTGCCTGAGCGTCATTGCGCAGACGACCTTTCGGCTCGCCGGTTTCGGGGTGCCTACCAGCCACCCACGCCTCGTAGGAGTCGCCAGTTAGCGGCACCTCCCGAGTGATCGCACCGGTCTGCGAAGCCGTCCAGCGCTCCGCGATTCCGGTGCCTTCGGCGAGGTAGTAGTCGTCTGCGCGGCCGCGGTCGGCCTCCACGTAGTGGCGCGCGGCAGCGGCTGCTCCTCGGTAGACCTTCACGCCGCCATGCATCGCAATCAACACCCGCCATAAACAGCCAACAATTGCCGTAGAAATGCGCGAAGGTCACCCCGTTAGGGGTGACCTTCCTACCGATATTGGTAGCATGCGTGCAGCTATTTGGTAAAGGCTTGGATATCGTGAGTTTACGACGGTAATTGGTGACGGCGTTTATCGACGCTGATTTCGGTCAGGTATATGGCGCAGGAAGGACTCGGTGCCGGTGGAGGGAGGCTGTCGGAGTCGTGAAGCCTGATCGCTACGCTGATCATCGCGTCGAGCGCCCAGCCGGAAGTGCGTCGATTCCGTCCTACTCGTCGGATACCTCTGGTTCAGGCTCGGCTGCCCGCGCTTCCAGCGCGGCGGCGACCGCCTCGAACTCAGCGAGTGCGGCGGTCAGGTCCTCGACAATCTCTCGGGCGATGACCTCCGGTGCGGGGAGGTTGTCGGCGTCTTCGAGGGATTCGTCGCGCAGCCAGGTGATGTCGAGGTTCACCTTGTCGCGGGCGGTCAGCTCGTCGTCGGTGAATGACTTCCATCGCTCAGACTCGGCCCGCTCGTCGCGTGCCTTGCCCGGCAGGTAGGACGAGACGAAGTCGTCGAGGTCGTTGCGGCGCAACGGGTTCTTCTTGAGGGTGAAGTGCCTGTTCGTACGCAGGTCGTAGACCCACAGCCTCTGCGTCCACGGCTGCTCGGCGGCGGGCTTCTTGTCGAAGAACAGCACGTTCGCCTTGACGCCGGGCTTGTAGAAGATTCCGGTCGGCAGCCGTAACAGGGTGTGGAAGTCGAACGCGGTGAGCAGCTTGCGGCGCAGCGTCTCGCCGGCGCCGCCCTCGAACAGCACGTTGTCAGGTAGCACGACGGCCGCGCGGCCGTTGATGTCGAGGATCGTCATGATGTGCTGCAGGAAGTTCAGCTGCTTGTTGGAGGTAGTGACCAGGAAGTCCTGCCGGAAGATCTCGGCGCCGTCGTCGTCCCCGCCGCCGATGTCAGTGCTCGAACTGCGGCCGAAAGGTGGATTGGCGAGCACGACACTCCACCGGGCCCCGGGATCTGCGATCAAAGCATCCCGTTGATCGATCAGCGGATCGCCGCTGATCGACCCCAGTCCGTGAAGTAGCAGGTTCATCGACGCCAGCCTCGACGTCGTGGCGCCGATGTCCACACCGGTGACGAATCTGGTCCGCAGATGTTCACGCTGCGGCGGGGTGAAGCCGGCCGCGTCCCGCGAGACGTGCGCATGAGCGGCGAGCAGGAAGCCACCTGTCCCGCAGGCCGGATCCACGACCCGGTCGTCGATCGTCGGCTGGACGACCTCGACCATCGCTTGGATCAGAGCGCGCGGCGTGAAGTACTGGCCGGCCGTCGACTTCGTGTCCCCGGCGCTGCGCTCGAGCAGTTCTTCGTAGGCGTCGCCGTTGACGTCGGCGCCGGCGGCTGACCAGTTCTCCTTGTCGATGTAGTCGACGATTAGCGTCTTGAGGTGGGACGGGTTCGAGATCTTGTTCTGTGCGCCGCGGTACACCGCCCCGAGCACTCCGGGCTGGCTCGCGAGTCCGCGCAGGATGTGGTTGTAGGTGTCCTCGAGTGCCTCGCCGGACAGGCCGAGCAGGCGGTGCCAGGAGTACTGCTCGGGCACGACCCGCTCCCGATTCAGCGGACGGGTCGCACGCTCCTCGGCCATCTTGAGAAACAGCAGGTACGTCAACTGTTCGGTGTACTCGTACATGTTGACGCCCGAGTCACGGAGCACGTTGCTTCCGGCAACCAGCTTGGCGACGAGGCGGCGCGAGTCAGACATGGTCGTCACCGCCCAGTAGCCGGAGCCCGGGTGCGCCGGCGAAGATCCGGTCCCCGGCGAGCAGATCCGCGCCCTTGGCCATGGCACACGCAGCGACCCAGCGGTCTCCGGTGTGGTGCTTCTGGTGAAGCGCGTGTCCGGTGCGGCGACACTCAGCGACGAGCGTCGCGTAGGCCTCAACGACCGACTCGTCGACACCGATGGTCGCAGTGCGATCGAGTTGTGCGCGGAGCGCGGTAGCGCGGCGCTCACCCCACGCGTTTGTCGATGCGAGCGCGAGCAACTCGGCCCGCGTCTGAAATGTCGCGAACACGCGACGGCCGACGAGTCGCTGTCGCCAACCCGGCACGCGCGGGTCGGGCGAGTCTCGGCGCACAAACAGCAGGGTGTACACGTCGGTGTCGACCACGACAGCCGTCAGCGCCGAAGCGTTCACGTGTGGAGGGCCGCCCAGAAGTCGTCGAACTCGTCGTCGGTGAGCTCGATGCCGCCGTCGGGGTCCGGGCCGGGCGCCGATGCCAAGACTTCGTCGAGTGAGATCGCGTCCTGCAATCGCGACCCTTCGACGGAATGTGGAGCTGCCTCGACACTTGCCTCGTGAATGTGGGTCAGTCGTCCGCCGGCATCGACGACGGGCGAACCGCTCACGATCACGTAGGAGCCGAGGAGCGTCGCAATCTGCGCGTCGTCAGCTACGTCGGGCAGCCCGACCTGATTGCCGATGTCGTCCTGGACCTGCAGCCGGTGGGTGTTGAGGTTCGCCGCGTAGAGCCGGCCGACGAAGGTGACCGACTCGCTGTCCGGAGTCGCCCCGACCAGCCACGTCTCCTGGTGGAGGTCGACGGTTCTGAATGAGCGGCGTAGCTGCCCGCTGACCTTGAACTCGACCTCGGGCGCAGCTTGCCGGAGAGCGCCTGCCAGGCTCTCGGCGGCCAATGACAGCGAGTCGCTCACCCAGGCCGGGCGCTGATCGTCAGCGATCGACTCGACAAGCGCCTGGAAGCTCTCGTCGAACGCTTGCTCATCGGGTAGATCGAAGTCGAGGGCGCCGTCACCGGCGCCGACGCGCCGGGCGAGGACGGTGGTGCTGCCGGGGGCGAGCCCGATCAACAGCTTGGCCACCCGATGGACGCGCTTCGGTGCACGGCCGACCGCCTCGGCGTCGGTCTCGGCGCGGCCGATCTTGGTGGCAACCTCTCGAAGACTGGTGACGATCGCCAGCAGGTGGTCAGCGTCCAGCTGGCCCTCTGGCGCTCTCGCACCCCTGAGGTGGAACTCGAACTGCGCGCTCATCCCGCTCACCTCCGTCCACAGCCGATGTCCTTGCCGACGGCCATTGTGCCGTGTGCTCGACGGCGTTACGCATCAATCATCTCGCCAACCTCGGACATGTCTGCGTTGTTCTCGGTCAGGCGTCCTGCGAAAGCGGCGGCAAGAAGCGATCGCCGGAGCCTGCCACCGCGCAGCCGGGCTGCTTCGAGTTGGGCGTGAAGACGCAAGCGTGCATCGTCCAACGCCTCGCGGCGCGCCAACAGTTCACCGCGGACGCAGGGTCCAGGGATCGGGATTTCGATGGCTTTGACCATCGACTGGTTGAGGTTGGGTTGCACCCCGCCGGCCGCAAGGCGACGAAGCTTGCTGTAGTTCGCATCGAGAACAAGGCGAACCCATGGCCGCAGGTCGGGGTCGTGGAGCACCAGCGCGGCACAAGCCTGATTGGTTGTTGCATCGATTCCCAGCTCTGCTGCGGTCCCGCGTGTCCTTCCCTCGCCGTACATGGCAATCAAGATTGCGCCCGCGGGGACCGGCTTGAGCGTCGTCTCGTCGAGCGCCACCTGGGTGACGAAGTGCTTTGCTGCCGTGATCAAGCCTTGGTGGAGGTCGCCGCTGGTAATCCACGGGATCGAGCCGCCTTCATAGAAGGCCCTGTTCCCCTTCAGCGGGGTAAGCCCACTGCTCACCCGGGCGAGTTCGCCAATGGTTCTGACATCGGCGCCGGGCGACGCTGATGCAGCCTCTATTGCCTCCCACAACCCGGCATCGCGCAACGCGGCGAGCCGGCTGAGCGATGTGCGGATCGACTGTTCAACGGCGTCGAGGCGGGAGAGGTGGTCTTCGAGGAGGTCCACGATTCGTCGCTTCTCCTCCACACGCGGCAACGGCGTCGGCCACGACGCGAGTCGTGAACGGCCGATGTGGTGGATGCCAACTCCCCGGGAGTGCTCCACGAACTGGCCGTCGAACGCAAGGTAGCGAAAGTAGTGCATCAGAAACTTGGGCTCGTGCTTCCACGCGCGGACGCGGATCAGCGTGTTTTGAAAGGCGCACTCGGCGATCTCGCCAGACCAGAGTGCGGGCTTGCCAACTTCGCCGGGGCTTCCGGACGCCTCGGAGAGAACGATATCTCCCGGCTCCATTCGATAGGTCGCCATCTCGTCGTCGGTAAATTCATCGTTTTCACGTCGGAGAGATCGAGGCCGGACCACGTCACGTTCGCGGCGCGGATGTACGGACGCATGTAATCGCCGTGATGGTTCTTCGGCGACCGCTGACGCCCAAGGCGAACCTCAGCAACCTCACTCAAGGGGACGACCGGCCAGGTCATGCGGTGAGCTCTTCGTTGAGTTGCTCGATCAGCGCGCTGGCGCGGGGGCCGAGGTCGCGGACGGCTCCGTCCGTGCCGCCGTTTTCGACGAACGGCGGCTGGTCGAGGTCCGCGACGCTGATGCCGGCCGAGGACGCGACGACCTGCACCATGCGGTCGAGCCACCAGCGCTCGGCATCGGAGAACGTCACGCCTGCTTGGTCTTGCTGGGCCAGCCACGCGGCGTACCGCTCGGCGACGCGGTCGGCATAAGGGGTGAGGGTGTCGTCCTCACCGAGCGTGTATCGAATCAGCGAGACCAGATCGGTCAGCGTGCGGCGCGGAGCGTGGCCGATCGACCGCACCTCCAACGCGCCGTAGGCATTCCAGATGATGTCAGGCGTCCAGTTGTAGGGCGGCCGGGCGATGCGATCGGCGAGTTCCTTGATGTCGCCGAACGACACCCGCCGCTCGCGCGCCTCGGCGAGAAGCTGGATCGCGGTGATCTCGGAGCGGTGCTCGTCCAGGTACGCCCGCCACGACTCGACGACGGACTTCGCCTTGCCGGTATCGACCACGCCGTGCGCGTCGAGCAACACGTCGGCGGAGACCTCATCGACCACGCGATCGTGGACGCGACGAAGTTCGAGGATGCGCGCGCGCAACTCGGGGTTGGCGGCCAGCGGCCGCACCGCGTCGATGATGAGCTGCTGGCGTGCCTCGTCGGGATCGGCGGCGTCCGCGAGGGCCTTGGCCTGAACATCGGGGTCGACGGCGTCCACCAGGTGCCGTACGACTGCGCGCAGCGATCCGCCGGCCACAGCGTCCAGTTCGGCTCGCTCGTCCGGCGTGATCTGAGCTTCGAGGGCGGCCAGGCGAGAGGCGAGGGTCGCGGTCTCGTCCTCGGTGATGGTGAGGTTGGCGGCCTTGTCCAGCAGCTTCGCCAGGCTCATCGACTTCTCGCGATTCAACGGCGGCTCGACGAAGGCGTGCTCGGTGACCCCGACCGCATCAACCAGCACGAAGCGCGACTTCTGCTTCGCGTCCGGCGTGACGGCCTGAAAATCGGCGCTGGGGATGGTGCGGGCGCCGCGCCCCTTCATCTGCTCGAAGTACTGGGGCGAGCGGACGTCGCGCAGGAAGAACACGCATTCCAGCGGCTTGACGTCGGTGCCGGTAGCGATCATGTCCACGGTGACGGCGATGCGCAGTGTGGCGCTCTTGCGCAGTTCCGTGAGTTGCCGGTCGGCGTCCCGGGCGTTGTACGTGATCTTGGCGGCGAAGTCGTTGCCCTTGCCGAACACTTCGCGCGCCTGCATGACGATCTCCTCGGCGTGCGCGTCGTCCTTGGCGAAGATCAAAGTCTTGGGCACGACCGAGCGGCCGGGGAAGATCTCGGTGAACAGCCGGTCGCGAAAGGTCTCCAGCACGGTGCGGATCTGATCGGTGGCGGTGACGGCGCGGTCGAGCTGGCGAGCGTTGTAGTCGAGGTCCTCGTCCAGCGCCTCGTAACGCTGCGCTCGGGTGCGGCGATCGACCTTCGGCACGACGGTGCCGGCGTCGATGGTCGAGCCTTGCTCGCTGATCTGTGTCTTGATCCGGTAGACGTCGAAGTCGACATTGACGTTGTCGGCCACCGACTGCGGATACGTGTACTCGCTGACGAGGTTCTGCTTGAAGAATCCGAAGGTCTGCTTGCCGGGCGTCGCAGTAAGACCGATGACATGGGCGTCGAAGTACTCGAGCACCCCGCGCCACTGGCCGTAGATCGAGCGGTGCGCTTCGTCCACCACGATCAGGTACGAACGTCTCCGGTGGGATGTTCGGCTGGTAGGCGACCGTCACGGGGTGGTCGGGCACCCAGCCGTCCAGCGCGGGGTCGTCGTTCTCCCCCGTCTCCTCGTCATGCAGTGCTTTGAATACCCGCTGGATGGTGGAGATCGCGACACTGGTCGAGTCGGGCATCGGGCCGTGCCTGAGCCGGTTGACGTTGTAGAGCTCGGTGAACT